>FRDC01003218.1_pt2 | contig 85355 bp, 89 predicted proteins | sample 1106171 | NCBI WGS metagenome assembly FRDC01 (sample SAMEA3930566, study PRJEB13176) | freshwater metagenome | biome: Drinking water system; feature: drinking water; material: water | place: Singapore | collected 2014-12-20
AACGCGGCCAGAGCCCGATGTAGGACCCTGTGGATCCGTACCACCAGGGAGCTTATCTCCATACCAGTCGTGGACCCATTCCCATACGTTTCCGTGCATGTCGTGGAACTCTCGGCCATTGATCACGAGGGGCTTCTTCTGGCCCACGGGATGCGTTTGGCTTCCAGAGTTGCCACTGAACCAAGCATGGTCTCCAAGCTGAGACTCTTGGTTTCCGAAGTGGTAGGTGTCGTTGTACTGACCACGACCGCGCACGACAAATTCCCATTCAGCCTCTGTAGGAAGGCGATAGACATCACCTTTCTTGTGGCCAGGGATCAGGTCGGCCAGAGATGGCTCGCCATTCTGAGAAAGCTCATTAAGGCCCTTAATCCATGTTTGAATGTCCTCGTAGGACACCTGCTCAACAGGGCGGGTATCGCCCTTGAAGTTCGATGGGTCCACGTTGATCTTGTACTTGTTCCCGAATCTCGAATTCGCAAGTTCCGCGACCTTCTTCCAAACGATCTGAGTGGTCGGCGTCGCCATCATATCAAATGGCTTCGTAATGGTAACGTCGATCTGTTTACCGACCTCGCCCATTTTGAACTTGCCGGGCTCTACCCTGTGCGAAACAGCGCGAGTGCCATCGATCACAGAATTCTTAATCTGCTCCTCTTGAGCCTTTCGTCTGCGAGCCTCTTCTTCTCTGGCGCGGTCGTCCTGTCTTCGCTCAGTCGTCTTTTCACTTTGGAGCATCACGATCTCTTGCTTCATACGCTCAACTAATTGCGCCCGTGTCATGATGCCGTATTTTTCAAGATACTCGATAAGGGCTTGCTCTTTCTTTTTGAAATCAGCAGTCAACGCCGTAAGTTCAATTGAGCTTGAACCTCTAGCTTTGGCTGTATCAAGACTCAGTCTCAAACCCGAAAGATCACGGATCGCCTTGTCAATTTGACGTTGCAGATCAGGCGTTAAATTCGCTCGCGCTGCAGGAGCAGGCAATGCCAACCCTTGCGCCTGTGCTCTTTCATTTACAAAGAGGCTTGGGAAAAGATCAGGATATTTCGTAATTTCCTGCTTATATGCCTGCATGAATTCGTTGATGGATGAATTGAGCACCTGAGTGTAGTCCTTTGCTTCTTCCAGCATCATTTCCAAATGGAACTTCACTCTGGAATCAACAACGCCGGAGCTGATCAGGCGCTCAATAACTTCGGACTTGTTATTGAACTGTAAAACGCCGTCCTGATTGTAAGTGTGCTCAATCTTCTGCGGAGCCCAATATCCAAGGCCCTCGAAGAAAAGTCCGAGGTCTTTCATTTCAATAGTCGTTCGCAAATCTTTAAACGCTACACCTTGCATCAGTTGGTTTACGATGAACCGTGCTTTCAGCTGATCAAAAAGTTTAATGATGGTTCGGTCAGAGGCGCTTCCTGCCGCCGACACATAGTAGTCAGGGAATTCCCGCGCATCCATTCGGTGCGCTTTACGAGTCTCTTCTTCCTTCTTCACTCGTAAGGCCAGAAATTTCTCATGAACCTTGGCCAGCATTTCTTTGAGAGCTGGATTCTCAAAGTCCACCTGGCGAACCACCGGGGCCAATTCGCTAACGGCCAGAAGTCCACGCCAAGAAGGTGAAATACCTTTTTCTAAATTGATCAGGAATTGTGTCAGTGCTTCTTCAGAAGAGATTTTATTGGAGACATAGACTTTATTGACCGCACGATCCATCACGGCTTCGCCCGTAGATCTGTCTTCATAGTAGGAATCCAAGAACTCGCTTGGCATTTTGTTAGACGTCAGGATGGCCGATCTCAAAGCAGTTTTGATTACCTGATTGCCCGCGAAGACCTCGCGCTCGTTCAAAATAGAAAGGAGTGCCGTTATCGTCTGTGGGTTTGCCTTATCCACTTCGTCAAGAATGGCGAAAACGAATTTCTGGTTGGCAAGGCTCGATGAAACTTCGATCTCTTCTCGGCCTTCGTTCAATTGCTTTTCCACTTTCGGGAAGCCAATCAAAACGCCTTCGGGCAGGAGTTTGTGGAACTGCAAAAGAAAGCGATCAAATTCTTGAGGCTTCTCTGTGCGGATTCGTCTTAGGACAGCTCGTAAAAATTGCTGATCTTGTCCAATAGACTCAAGTGTTGCCTTCACAAATGTGTCAACCTGATCTGCATTCAATTTTTTGAGTTCAGATTTCAAAATAACTTCGGCGAGTGCTGTCTTCGCACCACCCGGAGGGCCGAACACATAAAGATGGTTGTTGCTCAAAATTCCCGTCAGGTGCGCTTCAATAGAATGCTCAAGCTCCACGAATCTCTGCTTAAGCGCCCTAACTTCGTAACTCATCCAATCATAGTAACGAGAAACTCTCTCCTCAACTGGTCTAGCGAGAACTTCACGTCGAAATTGACGCTTTTCTCTTTCACTGCGGGCCGGAAGTAATTTTTCTTGGCTGGCAGTTCGCGGAGTTGGGTCTTTTTCGAAGTGTTGATTTAGAACATTGGCAAATTGCTCCAGGTCCCGTCTGATGGATTCAAGTTCAAGACGGGTTCGTTCCTTCACTGTGCCCTTGGCAAGCAGCTGTTCGATTCCCTGATCAACCTCGAACTGAGGTTTTGAGGGATCAATCTTATTGGCCTCAACCACCGTTTTGATTTTAGGTCCGAGGGCCGCAAACCCAGATTGATCCACCGACCAATCAGCAAAATCAGGAGATTTTGATCGCAAGACCCATCCGTTACCCTGTTGATTGTAGACGAAATGAGTTCTGCCGTTTGCGTCTTGAAGTAAAAGCTGGCCCTCAAAAGGACTGTATTGAACCGCCATCTCCGAAGTGACTCCGTAAGGAGAAGTGATTCTGATTCCATCTTGCGCTTCGGTAACGGCGTATGTTTTAAGTCTAAGACCGGCAGGACCCGCATAGAGTGCGCTTCGAGACAGCAGGCTCAAATCCTGACGTCTCGGAGTTAACCTCATCTGATCGTAAGGAACGCCATCCATAAGTTGTTTGGCAATAAGAGCTGCTTTAAAAATTTGAACAAGGCGTCTGACGGATCGGTTTGAAAACTGGTTCGCGGGGAAGTATTCACTTTCGGCTTCACCATACCTGACAGCGGCCCGTGATTGATCCGATTTGTTGGTCACATACCGATCAAATTCGCGGGCAATCGATACGATCTCGGCCATCATGTCGTCGGGAATTTTCACTCTTGCAATCAGAGATTCAAGTTCACGAAGTGGAAGGCTAATGCGAAGGCCGCCTGGATTCTTAACGAGATCATACATCGCCACAGTTTCTTTTGGACTCAACTGTTGGTTCGGAATGTGAATCTTGATCGCCATACGATCAAGAAGTGCTTCCCCAGATGGGCGATCATTCAAGAAGCCCTGAATGAATTCTCCGGTGGTTTTGTTAGAAGTGAAAACACCGCTTGATAAAACGGCATCGACCACTCTCGCACCTAAGAAGGCTTTTCTTTCGTTAAGGACAGAGAGAAGCGCATTCAAAACTGCGGGGTTTGATTTCTCAGCTTCGTCAGCAATCAAGAATAAAAACTTGTCACCGACAAGCGAGGACTCGGTTTCAATCTCGTATTTCCCGTCCTTCATCATGGATGAGAATTTTTGGAAACCTGTGATTTTTCCTTCTGCGATCAGTTTGTGAAATTGGAGGACGAAAACTTTCTTTTCTCTTTCAGGGATAGAATTCAAAACACTCTGAAACATGAGGCGCGACAAGAAGGTCTTGGCTCCCCCTGGCTCACCGTTGATCCACACAAACTCTCTGGCCAAGATTGCCGTTGTCAGTGCTTCGATAACCTGTCCGCGTCCGTAAACTCTTTGCTCAATCTGTTTGAGTGCATCGACGGATTCAGTCCACGCTTGTTGAGTTGTTCGGGGAGCCACTGTTGCGACAGCTGGAGTGACTTTGCCACTCAGAAGATCCGCGCAGCGATTGAAACTTGCGCTTGCTACTTGAGCTTGAAAAATGAATAGGGAAGCAATAAGAATCCCTACTAAATTTAGCTCTAGTCGCAATTTACTCATAAAAAGGTGTCCTCAATTATGGCTGTAAATATTTGTAAGATATTCACGATTCGTGCCAAATCCTCGAACCTATTGCTTAAAACGGCATATCTCTTGCTCAAATCCTGAAATATGTACAAAAATCGTCGCTTTCTTCTGTCAATATTATTGAGTTTCCCCCTGTGGATGATGCCATTCACAGCCGAGGCAACTGCCAATAAGTGTGCAGAACTTCTATCAGGTTTAGGAAAGCGCCCTTTAACCCCAACCCAGCAAACAGAAGAGCAATGGACCGACCTTTATAAGAAGTCTGACCTCTCACCACGCCCTCAAGTGTGGCTAAAGATTCGACAAGCCTTACAAAAAAACGTCTCTCACCTGGAACACCCCCTTGAAACTGCAGGGCAAAATCCAGATCGCATCGGTGACGTTTATAAGCGTATGTCCAATGAGCTGCCTGTTTTAAAGGAACTTCTTAATTTATCAGCTCAAATGGATCAAGGGCGCATTCTCGCGCATGCGGATTTTATTCGGATTAAACGAACTGTGGCCAATCAACTGATCGCCATCAGCCAAAGACCAAGCTCTGACCTGCAAGTCTTCTCGGCCCTCGAAGCACTTAGACTGCTTTCGTTTATCGAGACCAGGGTAGAATTTCCAAAGACCAGGGAAGAAATACAAAAAGAAGAGCAAAAAAAGCGGGAAGAACAACAGAAGAAAGAGAAAAAAGAAGAGGAGCAGGACGAGCAAGAGCAGGATCCTGAGTGGAATAAAACTCAGGACAAGTACAATCCCGAAAATAAAGACCTCGCCAACGACAGTAAGGGCAAGAAGAAAAACGTCGACATTGTCCTGACCGACGTCAATGTTTACAAGCGACTTCTCAGACAAAAAATCTATGATCAATTCAATTTGAGAGACTGGTCATCAGTTCCCGTGGGCCGAGAGCCGATTCAGTCAGAAAGACAATTCAGTAAAAAATTGATCATCAATCCGCTCAATGAAACGAGCGTCGATGTCCCCGTTCCGTATGGATACACACTCATCCCCGGCAAATATGCCGATCACCGAATTGTCGAAGTGGGCACGGGTGAATTCAAGGTTGAGGTTTCATCAAAAAATCCCGTCACCTTGGGCCTCAGTCGCATTCAAAGTGAAGCCACGCTTCCTCTACCACCCCGAACTGCAAATCAGCAGGAGCTTGCATACTGGCCGCAACACTTACTTCTCTTCACGCAGTCGCTGAAGGGGTTGCCGCCACTCGAAGCCGCCGCACGGCTTGAAAAATACATCGCTGAAGAGGGCGGATTTTTATACTACTCAAAGGGCGACAAGATCAGCGAAGGCGATCTCACAAAAATTGATCAAAGGTTCAGTCAGCTTCTCACCCAAATGCCGAAACCGATGGCGATGGCCCATGTCGGAGCTTTTAATTGTGATGGAGCCGCATGGATCGGAGCACTTCTCTTAAGAGACGTGCTGAACGTGCCAGTCAGGATTGCCGGAGGAAGAACTTCAGCTGGAACCAAGACCGTGGGACAAGAAAAACTTCATGTCGTAAAATCGTCGGATCCCGCCCACGCCTGGGTTGAAGTGTTCGATGGTAAGCGGTGGGTTCCCTTCGACATGACTCCGAAGAACAACACGCCTGAAAGCCAATCTTCACCGACGGATGTGGAGCGCGAAGAATCGCGGCCCCCACAACAAGGTCAGCAGCCGCCGAAAGACAACAATCAACCATCTAAGGGCAAAGGCGAAGGTGCCGAGAAAAAAGAAGCCGACAAAGATGGCTCAAAAGACGGCGAAAAGGACGATAATTCTCAGAAAGACGGCAAAGAACAACAAGGAAGAACTGAGGCCAGGGACCAGCGCAATAGAGAGCAAGAAGGCGAAGAGGCTGGTCAAACCGCACGACGAGTTGAAGACCTCATTAACGCGAAATCAACTCAGCGGCGCAGAGGCGAACAGAATCTCGGATTGGTTGATCGCGTATTGAAGCGAAATGAATTGATGCTCTTAGAACGCCTCATTTATGAAGGACACCAGACGTCGTTCCAATCCGAAGCCGGTCACGTTCTCGATGCTCTGTCTGAAAATTCAAACTGGAAAAATGCTGTTGAAAGATCCAGAGGCAAAATTGCAACGCTTCTTCATGATTCAAAGTTTGTGAAGTTCGGCGGTCTGCAAAGTTTCTTGGCCGATATTCGTGTTGAATTCAGCCAAAACAATGCCCGCGAAGCGAAGCAAAAGCTGATGATCGTACAAAGACTCTTATTGGCACTTGCTGAATACCGCTCTTTGACGAAGCAGGAAACAGAGGCCCTTCAAGCTATCGAAGGCATCATTCGCAGCCTCGATCAAATCAAGCACGACAACTCAAAAGAATTCGATGCCGTTCAAGACCTGCTGAAGAACTTGCCGGGAAATATCTCGAAGAGCTGGATCGCCAAACAATATGGCAAAGACTACGATCAGTTGGGTTCGGCTGCGAATATCAAACTCGCGCAAGACATCGTCAGTGGCAAACTAAAACCACTTTTGCAGATGGCAGCAGTCAATGAGTTTGTCGATATGACTTTGAATTCCACGCCTGAACCGCAATGGAGAGATGAACCAACCCTGAATCGAAGCCTTGTGCCAAAGCCTCGGCAAGACTTGATCATTACACGAAGTCCGCTTGATTTTGCCAAGATGCTTTGGTCCTTGCGCCCAGGAGAACACATGTTTGCCCCAACACTCCAGGGCAGACAGTTCGCCATCGGAAGTCTTGAAACAAGACGAGTGATCAACCCTAAAAATCCTCTGGAGAGAAAAGTTTCAGTCGTTTATTATGATGTGTCTCCGTCGATGAATGGAAAACCGATTGAAAATCAGGACGCTCTCTTGATGGCTTTTGTCGATAAGGCACTGAGCGAAACCGACGCAATTGGAAGACCTATTCACGAAATTTATCTGGTGCCGTTCAACGACCAACTTCTTCAAGGTGTTCATATCTCCTCACGCGAAGATGCCCAGGCTTTCTTATCACGCCGTATGAACATGCGAACGCAAACTTCCGGTTCAACGGATATTCAAAAGGCTGTCGAAAATTTCTATGACATCATAGCCACTAGCTACAGGAATAAATCGAGCCAAGGCCGTGAGAAGCTCTTCCAAAAAGCGAATATGGTTCTTTTCACGGATGGCGGTTCAACAATCAACATGGAGCAATTGGAAGCCAAACGCAGAACCATTCCGAGAGACGTGCAAATCAATATGAACTTTGTTTCGATTGGCGATCAGGTTAACGAAACACTGAAGACCCTTTCACAAAACGACAAACTTGCTTCAGGCAAACCTACTTTTAGGCAGATGAACTCGCAAATGATTGAGGCCGTCGGCAATATCTCTGCTGAATACAACCCGGATGCGTTTGCGACTAATCAACGAATCACAGGGCAGATGCTGTCTGAGATCAATAGACTGCTTCAAAAGGTGGTCGTTGATACGAGACAAAAGGGAGACGGATCGCAAATTGATCGCGCCCTTTCACAAGTTCAAATAACAAAAACCGATGTCAGTCAGCTTCCGGGCATCAGAGAAGCACTCAATCTCACTCAACTTGAAGCGGCAATGGGCTCCGTAAAAGTGGATCCCGTTGTTAAGCAACGCTTGGTTGAATCGATCATTGAGTCTTATCAGCAGCTCACGGGCCGAACTTGGAGAGAGATGACTTACCCTGAGAAGGACGCTCTGGAGAAGTTGCGAGCCTGGGCACGGCAATAATTCGAATTACAGACAAAAGAATTCAGCTTGCTGCGTATTTCGCAGCATTTGTTTTAGTCCTCCGTGAGCGATAAAATTTTGACGCATTTTCATTTTTAAAAAGAAATAAGAAAATCGTCATTATGATGTCGCTCCTCAGTTATATCCGACTTCTTAAGCTCTGAAGAAACTTGATGGTTTGATCCAGCATTTCAGCCGATTTTTTGAGGCCAAGATCCGGCCCCCCATCCCCAAGAAGTTCACTTGCAGGACAATTTAGTCCTTCTGCCAATCGCTCAAGAACTTCGAGTGTTACGTTCGGAGCTGTATTTTCAAGCCGTGAGATATACCTTACGGTAAGACCTGTTTTGTTCGCCAACTGTTGTTGTGAAATGCCCTGCCTTAACCGCACGGCCTTCACATTTTTGGCAACCTTCTTCCCTAAACTCATATCCTCCCCCGACTTTTAATTCTAGGGGGTGGTCTTTTGTCTGGTTAGATGCCACGTAGTTCTACACTATGGTCTTATAGTTCAGGTAATTCACGATTCCAGCCGATACCCATAAGTGACCACCTCATAGAACTAAAAGGTGACATCGAAAAACATCGGAGACGTGCGTGTTTCGCATGGATGGAGGAACAACGGATGGGTGCAACAGTGTTGGAATTTAAACCGAGAGAAAGTTTAACTGAATTTGTAAAAGGCAAATCCAAAGTTAGCCTAATCAGACGCAATGGCGGACGAAAAAGCAGCGAGAACATGGCGATCTTTGGTGAAAACTTAGCTGCACTTGCCGCGCTAAAAGCAGGCTTCGGAACAGCCAAAGAGAATTTTAAAGTGGACGTGATCGCAATTGATCCTCCCTATAACGTCGGCGGTAACCAGGGTTACCGGAATGTGTGGAAGGGACAATCAGAAAAAGAACGCGATTGGGCGGGGGACCACGGAGCCTTTCTTGATTTTATGGAACCACGGTTAAAGATTGGCCGACAGCTACTTAGCGATGAAGGCATCATTATGATTAATATCTGTGATGGAGAATACTGCCGTTTGAAGATCCTGATGGATCAAATTTACGGAGCAGAAAATAATCTTGGAACTATTATCTGGGACAAAATGCAAGGAGCGGGCGGCAGCCATTTAGTAGCGAGCCATGAATACATTTTGATCTACGCAAAAAATAAGCGCACGGCTCCCGCTCTTCAGCAAAAAAAACCAACTGCAGAACTCATGATTAAAACTGCTGCAGAACTTTTGAAAAAACATTCCTTCGGCGAAGCACAAAAACTCTATTCAGAATGGGTAAGAGAAAAAACAAAAGAAGGCGTCCTGACTGGTGGAGAAGCTGTTTACAATAAGATTCACCCAAAAACTAAACGTGTATTCCAAGCTGACAACTCTTGCGCTCAGGATGATCCAAAAGGAAAACGATGTCGTAAACCGCTCATCCATCCTGTAACGGGAAAAAAATGTGCCGTGCCCACCAATGGATGGAAATGGAAAGAAGAAACCTTAGATAATCTCGTTGCTGAAGATAGATTCTGGTTTGGAGAAGATCACACTTCTGTACCACGAGTAATTCGTTATCTTGATGAACAAATGACCCAGCTCCCACCTACAGTTATCAGGATGGCCTCCAGTGGAAAAAGCGATCTTCCAGAAGGGCTGGTATTCGCCACGCCAAAGCCAGTGGCTTTGATGAAAACTATACTGAGCCTATATCCTAAAAAAGATGCTCGTGTTCTCGACTATTTTGGTGGCTCTGGAACGACGGCACATGCAGTTCACGATCTGAATCAAGATGACGGCGGTTCGAGATCGTGGATCTTGGTCGAAGAAATGGGCTCTACCTTCCATGAAGTTCTAATTCCGAGAATGGAGCACATCGATAAATCCAAAGATTTTTCAACTTACGAAGTTGAAACAGTTCCCGTTGGAGGTAAGGAGCTACTCAAAAAATTTAATCAACATAGCTATGAATTTTTATCAAGCTATCACGTTCTCGATGAAGCTGAAACGATGCTAGTTGAAGGCTTAAACGTGGTCGGTATCGACAAACACAAGAACCAGCTTGTTGCGATCACTGTGCCGACGGCCCGCAAAAGCAAAAATTTCTTTGTTGAGGAACTCGCCGCAATCAAACAGACCATCAAAAAAGTCAAAGCCAAATCAGTGCTGATCTATACGCTTCATGGCGACACCGAAGAGCCGTGGCTTGGAGTTGATAAGTCAGTACTTTCAGGAACTCAATGCAAAGACCTTTCTACAGTGGGTGTTCCTGACGAACTTATTAAAGAATGGAATGAAGTTCTCGAAGCGATGGCTGCGTAGAGAGATGGGGGGAAAGCATGTCATCTCTCTACTCAAGGCTTAAAGATGGTTATCAAAAACGAATTGTAGATGGAAATGTTGCGCTCATAAAAGCTGTCACTTCCAACGAAAAAACAGTTCTTGGCCGCCAGATTACAGTTTCACCTACTGGGAGCGGCAAAACATTTATGATGGCTTCGATTATCGAAGTGGGTCTAAGGCTTCCACATGAACCTTCCTTTGTGTGGCTTACACACAATAAGCAGATCCTGATTCAAACCGAAAATGAAATCATGGAATCGCTCGGAGCCTATACCACGACCGTATATAGCATCGAGCAGGGAATTCAATCCTTCAGTGGGCGCGTCCTGCTTTTCAATGTTCAAAAAGGCGTGTCCGCAAAAGCTCTCACCTGGCTTAAGCAGTGGCAGCAGCGGCAGAAAGATTTAGGACGCCCAGTGGTTTTCATTGTTGATGAGGCAGATGAGGGAATGAGTGGAGACAATATGGGACGCCTCCGAGACTCGCTCTCGCCCATCTTAGAACTTGGCTTCACGGGATCCTTTAAAAAGAAAGTCGATGAATACGAGTTTCAAAGAGTAACATATAAAGAAGTCATCGAAGCCGGAATGCTAATTCAGAATATTCAGTATCAAGCATCCGACGAAGTAAATCGCTTAGAGATGATGAGGCGAGCCATCGCTCAACGTGCATGGCTAGAAAAGATTGCAGATGGGCTAAAGCTCGTCGACCGATTTTTTGTTCCAAAAATGCTGATTCAGGCTCCGGCGCGAGAGTGTGAGAATGTCGCCGTTGAACTTAAAAAGGAACTGAATCTCTCCAGCGAAGAGTTCAACAAACAAGTCATCGTTCATACGCAAAATTCAAGAGGGCTTGAGGAAGTTGAAGATTTAAACGACGTTCGATTTATTATTGGTGATCTGATGGTAGAGCGTGGTTGGAATTGCCCCGAAGCATACGTCTTATTATCGACAAAAGATTCTGTCAGCGTTTCCAAAGGTATCCAGTTGCTAGGACGGGTAATTCGCCTTCCAAAGTGTCAACCCTTCGATGAGCGTTTTTCAATGTTCAATGCCGCCTACGTTTATATTTCTGGCAAACACGTTATCGAAGAGTCTTGCAGAAACTTTACTGGTGATGGAGTGATTGAGCTACCCCCGCCGAGAGAAGTGGCACAGGTAGAAAAGCGCACCGACATTCCGGTCCTTCCAATTATCACCTATATTGATGAGCTTGATAAGGATCCAGAAGATCGTGATTTAATCCCAATTACTGAAGCCATTTGTGATGTCATTGATGATATTAGGCAAAGTTGTCAAAAAACTGCGCCAACCGTTGCATCTGGAAGCCTTAAGTTAATTGAAGGATCGGTTTCGAGATCACCAGTTGAGGTTGTTGAAGCCGAATGGAACTTGGAGCAAACGAAAAAACTGCTAATCGATTCGCTATGCAGACATCTTCCAAGGAACTTTTCGAATATGATTGCTGTGATGTTTCAGATCCGCATGAAGCCCTCTGGCGGACTGGCAGGAGTTTCTCCACACATTAAAGAAATGGCTATAAGGATAAAGGACTCAACAGCCATCAGAAAAATTGCTGAGACTCTTGAGTATGTATTTCGTCCCTATGAATGGCCGCCACACAAATTGGTGATTGTCCAACCATTGCCCTCTCAGTTCCAAAGGAGTCTCTACCCAAAAATTCAATTGAACAATGAGGAGCGTGAATTCGCACACTTTCTCGATGAATTTTGCGAAAAGCATGGATTCTACTGGGTGCGAAACGAAACATCCGATGTAAAGCTGTTCCGGGGCCACTATCCCGACTTCATTGTATTTTCCGACAATAACTATGTCTTCGTTGAGTTCAAAGGGCAGCATCTTCTCAACACTCCTGATTCCATTCGCAAGAATACAATCGGCCAGATGGCCGCTGGATACTTCATGGTCTACATCAAAGAAGATCACGGAGGATTCATGCAAAAGGGTTGGGCTGGAGAAGCGGATTCTGAATTTAAAGAGATCGATCTGCTCACAGCAATTCGGACGAAGAGAAAGAAAGTCGGATGAGTAATATCCGATTCCTTACCAAGTCGAGATTCAAGGTGGGTTACGATTGTCCGACAAAGCTCTACTTTCTCGACAATAAAGAATTCGGTAATAAGAACATCGACAATTCCTTCCTTGAAGCACTTGCTGAAGGTGGATTTCAAGTTGGTGAACTTGCGAAGCAATATTTCCCAGGCGGTATTGAGATTTCGACTCTTGACAAAGAAGAAGCACTTACCCTTACGCAGAAATTGTTGGCTCAAGATACGGCCATCATTTTCGAAGCCGCAATCAAACATGAAGACCTCTTCATTCGTGCAGACATTTTACTGAAAAAGGGAAATCGAATTGATGTCATTGAAGTTAAAGCCAAAAGTTTCGATCCCAGCGAAGAAGATCAATTCTATAACAAGACCAGTTTAAAAAAGGGGCGGAAGAAACTTAGCTCTTCATGGGAACCTTATCTCATGGATGTTGCCTTTCAGTGCTATGTTGTAAAGCGCGCCCTGCCACAAATGAATGTCTCTGGATCTCTCATGCTGGCGGACAAATCAAAAACCGCAACCGTTGACGGACTCAATCAAAAATTCTTCCTTGTAAAAACTGATGACGGCAGGGCCTGCGCTCGCGCCGAGGCGAATCTAAAGCATGAAGACCTCGGCGAACAGATTCTTGTGCAAGTACCCGTGCATGAAGAGATTGCGCTTATTCACTCCTCTGAATTTCAGTGTGGCGACGCTCTTCTACCATTTGACAAAATGGTGAACTTCTTAGCTTCGACTTGTTCAAAGCGAACATTCACCCCACCAGTTGTCGGAGCGCATTGTAAGTCATGCGAGTTTCGCATCGGCGAAGAGCATAAGAAATCCGGTGTCAAAAGTGGATTCGAGCGATGTTGGTCCGACGCTGAACAACTGGCTCCACAAGATTTTGAAAGGGACTTCGTCTTTGACATCTGGAACTTTCGCAAAGCCGCTTCCATTTTGGCAAGTGGCAAAATCTTCGCCGAAGAACTCGAAGAAAACGACGTGCTAAAAGATGGATCGAGTGAGAATTCAGGCGGACTATCGAGTTCGGCTAGGCAGTGGGTACAGATCGAAAAGATTAAGACAAAAGATTCGACCCCGTACTTGGACGAATCGGGATTGTCGCGTGAAATGAAAACGTGGCAATACCCACTTAATTTTATCGATTTTGAAACAACGATGGCAGCACTTCCTTTCCACAAAGGGCGACGGCCTTATGAGCAAATTGCTTTTCAGTTTTCCCATCATACTGTCCAGCGCGATGGACGAATTGAACATGCGAATCAGTACATCAACTCCACACGCGGTGCTTTTCCCAACTTCATATTTGTCCGTGAATTAAAGAGAGCCTTGGAGCAAAACGCTGGCACCGTATTTAGATATGCCGCTCATGAAAACACTGTGCTTTGTCAGATTCGTAAGCAACTAATGTCGAGTTCAGAGAATATCCCTGACCGAGATGACCTCATTTCATTTATTGAGTCAGTCACTACATCAGAAGGCAATCCTGATGATCGATGGTCGGGTCCACGTTCAATGGTTGATATGTGTGAACTCGTAAAGCGTTATTTTTATCACCCACTAACAAAGGGATCGAACTCAATAAAGAAAGTTTTGCCTGCCATTTTGAGCGAGTCTGCTCATCTTCAGAAAAAATATGGCAAACCCATATATGGATCTGCTCTTGGTGTCAGTAGTCTCAATTTTACAAATTGGACATGGATTCAACTATCAGGCGGCGGAGTTATCGATCCGTATAAATTGCTTCCCCCTGTTTTCAATGATCTTTCAGTTGAAGAAATGGAATCGCTCATTACAGACAATTCCCTTGCCGATGGCGGAGCGGCGATGACCGCTTATGCACGAATGCAGTTTAGTCAAATGAGTAAACAAGAGACAGAGCTTGTGGTCGCCGCCCTGTTGAAATATTGTGAACTAGATACCTTCGCTATGGTTTTGATTTTTGAATACTGGAAAAACGCAATTGAGACTGCGACGAAAAAAGCAGCATAGATGGAATGAGGTTCATGAAAGATCATTACTATATTAAATTGGAAACGCCGAATCCTGTCGTGAAACTCTACCCAGTAGAAGATATGAAAATTGATATGAGAGCCGAGGGAGTGAAAACTCCTCTTGCACTAGACGACTATGACTTTAAGGTTTTCAGAAGTGAAAAACAGGCAAGCACATGGCTTAAGAAATATCTCAAAATCTTACGCGCCCTACACAATAAAAAAATATGTAAGTCCCGCAACTTTCCCGCCATGCTCTACAAAAGACGCTATATGGTCCAGACTTTAATGGGCGAAAAAATGCAGACGTATAGGCACTATTCGAAGGAATGGAAGCCGGGGCAGTTTTTTAATCTTCATGATCAAGTGTTCTTTTTGACCGTGCGATTAACCTCAGTTAAGAAGATTGGTAGGGGTTCGTATTGCTACAGGTTTCAACTGCCGTAAGTCGAACAGTTTCAAGAGAAAAATTTCTTAACGATTCCAACCAAATCAGAAGGCGGCTTCTCAACAACCCTATCTACTGGATACGCGACGGCAGTCGGTTGAGCCGTAACAACCACGACAGGAATTTTGGCTATTGTCGGGTCAGAAGATTTGAGTCTTAGAAACTCGTTTCCATCCATGATCGGCATGTTGATGTCTAGTAAGACGAGTCGAATGACGGAAGACTTTTTTCTGAGCAAGTCGAGTCCATTTTTTCCATTTGCCGCCGAGTGAACAACAAAGCCCTCCTCTTCAAGAATCTTACGATAGGAAACTCGAACCTCGTGATCATCTTCAACTATCAGAATTTTCTTTAAAGCTCCCAATTGGCTTAGCCTCCAGCTCGGTCTTCATCAGGCAGAAGAAGGCCATTTTAAGTCATATTACCATACCAGATTAAAGCACAAATCAAAAGCAGTTATTTGTTTGGGTAAAAAGCCTTTCGCTTAGGAATAGTGCCCACATTGCGACCCACCGTCAGGGTTTTTTCTGGTGATTTAACGTCAGCCGTCTTACCTCGCCCATAAACAATTTCCATTAGGTTCGAATAAACCACAAAAAGGGGTGAGTATTTATGAATAAAATAAGAATTCAAAAAAGAGTCAAAAAATTTGAGGAATACCTCATAGTCGAGCGGGGCCTCTCTAAAATAACAGTCGATGGATACTGTCGATGTCTTCGCATTGTCCTGCGGCGCACGGGGAAAACATGCTCTAACTATCGCCAGATTAAAGAGCACATCTTATGGATGCACGAAAAGCAATATAGCTATAGTCACATTGTCAATACAAGCCTTGCTCTGGAACACTATGCTCGACTCAATGGCTTAAGAATAAGAATCGGACGCCCCCGAAAACCAAAGAGAATTATCAAGGATGTGCTTTCTGAATCCGAGGTTTCGCGGCTCATTCAGGCAACAAAAAATATTCGCGAGCAGGCAATTATCTGCCTATTTTCTTATTCGGGGATCCGCAATCGAGAGCTTTGTGGCTTAAAAGTAGATGACATTGATTTGGGTGCAAATCACATCAGGATACTGGGAGGAAAAAATAAGAAGGATCGCATCGTGAATATATCACCTGAGTGTACGAGAACTCTAATTGAGTATCTTCGACAATATCCAAGAGAAAGAAATGAATTTCTATTTACTACTCTTACAAGAGGAAATCAGCTTGCTCCCGGTGATACGCGAAAAATAATCCGTGTCCTAACTCAGAGAGCAAGAATTGGGAGAAGAGTTTATCCCCATTTGTTGCGCCATTCGCTTGCGACCAACCTTCTCAATCGCGGCGCGAGTCTGATCATGATTCAAAATCAGCTGGGTCATGCATTTATTGAAAGCACAATGATTTATGTGACCTCTCAGCCATTCAGAAATCGTTCCGAATATGACTTCTACAAACCAGCCTATATGTAAGTGTATGGTCGGAATTGACGCGGTCATAATACATTGTAGTAAGATTAGAACCCAAACTTTATTGCCAACCGAAGAGCAAAGTCCTATAGTTTTTTCCCTATGTTTAGTCATCATTTTGATCAGACACCGGACAATAAAGTAGTCCTTCATTGGTTTATGTTGAGCTTTAGTGGCGGCTGCATAAATGCAGGAGGCTTTTTGGCAACAGGTAAATTCGTCAGTCATGTCACGGGATTTGCCACATTGTTTGGGGTGGATGTTACAAATGACCAAATAGAGGCGGCAATGGGTATTCTCTCAGTTCCGCTCTTCTTTTTAGTTGGTGCTTTTGTGGCGGGGTTATTGATTGATCGTCCGATCCATCAAGGTAAGAAACCTCATTTTGATTGGGTAATGGGACTTAGTGCTCTCTGTCTCTTTCTTGCTGCTGGTGGTGGAGAAATGCTTCTCTTTGGTGGGTTTAATGAGGTTGTCGGATTAAAACAAAACTACCTGCTTTTAGTTTTGCTTTGCCTTGCAAGTGGTCTTCAAAATGGAGCGATAACTTCATCTTCAGGTCGCTCAGTCAGAACAACGCACCTGACAGGTCTCACCACTGATTTAGGGTTGGGGCTTGCTCGCACACTCACTTTTGACCTTAAGAAAAATATTTTTCAAAAAGAAGCACGGGCAAACTATCTTCGAATTGGTTCGATCCTTTCCTTTGTTGTTGGTTCCGCCATCGGAGCATGGATATTTCTCAAGGTGGGTTATAAAGGATTTGTCTTGTCTGCGCTGATTGCGAGTTATGCTGCTTGGCACGGACGAAGGGTCAAGATCGCGGCGCACATACTGCCGCCACCGTAAATGAAACCGTGGGCACGTAGAGGGAGGGTCAAGATGAAATTGTATAAATACTATTCGCTGAATCCCTATTCAAAGAGAGTAATTACTGATCAAGAAATTTTTCTGTCGTCATTTATTAGCTTGAATGATCCTTTTGAAATCGCAATTAAGTACACCTTCGATTGTGATCATCAAAAGAAACATCAATATTTTCTCAAAAATGTTCCAACCTATTCTATGTTCCCTCCCCAAAATCAGAAGAGTTACATCGAAGACTTTGAGCGGAACTACTCTAATAGCAACGGGTATCTGTTGCAGATGCTCCGAGATTCATTCGGTGACGCAGGCGTATTTTGCCTGTCGGAAAGCTCTTCTGACATTTTGATGTGGAGTCATTATTCAGGAAAACATAGAGGATTTTGTGTTGAGTTTGACACAGACTTGGATCCATTGTTTCGGGATCTTTTTCAAGTTCAGTATTTCCCAACATTCAAAGAGATCGTCTACTATGATGGTTTAACGGTGAAGGACGCTCTGGATAAAAAATTTGATGTGTGGGGCTACGAGAAAGAATGGCGAGTGGTCAGGCCCCAGTTTGGCACTTGCAAGGTGAACCCAAAATGTATAACTGCCATCTACCTCGGTCCCCTTCATAGATTTATTCCTACCGCAAAGAATGAATACGGAGACAAAGATTCTTACTTTGGTGTGATCGAATTGGCGAGCAAACACTTGCCACATATCAAATTTAGAAATTTAAGGATTTCAAGAGACGCCTACAGCTTGATCGAATATTGAAATTTTCAAAACTCTTTCTTGAGCGGGATATTCCAACCGAAAATAGCCTTCTTGTCTTCTCCGAGGTTTCTTACGCGCTCCTTAACCTCGTCAAAAAGATTTTGAATATGCCCATAGAACTGATGATTTCGACCTGGGTGGGGATAGGACAACAACACAGCTTGAACAGCGTATGCGAAAATTGAGGCAATCTCGACATCCGGCTCACTAATTGCGACCGCACCAAGACCTGACCGAAGCGACTCTAACTCGTCTTGCTCTATGGGCTCATCCATCAACTTACTGTGGAGAAGCTCAAATGTTCTTATCAGGAGTTTTCCTTTTTCATGAGCGTTCATGAGATTAGGATATAAGGAAAGGTCACTTCGTACAATGTATTATGACTCAACATGGACCCGAATATTTTCGCCACTCCTCTAGCCATAGGTCCGCGAACCAATTTGCATTTGCCTCGACGTTCTTTTCCCGGACTTGATTGCTGTGGGATAGAAAATGAAAAATTTCATGCGCCAACAGATGCACGGCAGCCTCTTCAAGAGTATCCACGCGGTAGGTATAAGCGCCGGACAGCCAACCCTGCTTGGCCGAGGAATTCGGAACTCGTGCCCAGTGATCGAACGTCGCCGGAAACTTCACCGCAGGATTTATATTTCCATTGATTCGGTATTGGCTTGTGAAAGTCCGTGACCGTGGCGCAAGCCTGCGAGGATATTTCGTCACACCCTGTACGACTCGCCCACCAGAGTAAGGTGTTAGCTTGATCCATTCTAGCCGCGACAAATCGTAGGCTTTTAGTTTTAGTTCGATGAATTCAATTGCTTTCGGTACACCGATTTTATCTGTAATCATGACACCATTATACCAAACGCGTTTTTTGAAAAATGAAGTTTGGCGCTGATTTTGAACTCTTCGTTCAAAAAACTTTAGTGATTCTCAAATCAAAATTTCTGAAAAAATCGCTTGGTGCAATTTTTTGGAACTCGTTCAGAAATCCATCTGCCAGCGAATTTTGAAATTTATTTGATCACAAATTTCGTTTGGAGAACTTTGGCAATTGTCAACAGAAGCTCCAAGGACGGTCTGCCTCTTTGTTGTTCGATGGATTGAAGTGTCGATGGTTCAATATTTAGAGATTCGGCCAGTTGTTCCTGAGTCATTCGCATAGCTGATCTTCGCTTTTTGATCTTCAGCGCGATCCCGGCCATATCTTGTTTAACTGCGTCCCTGTATTCTCTGGGAACTCGGTCAAGTCTCCTATTTTTGCTTGTGTTCTTCATCCTCCATATTGAATATGGGGCATGTTTCGTTTAACACTGGGGGATACTACGAGTAGTAGTAAAACTCTTAGTATGGCCTATGTTGAGCTAAAGTCACTAGGCTTGTGAAGCGCAGCATCCCGGACTTCTTGGTAAGGTGGGTTTAATGAAGAACAGCCATTTTAAAATACTAGGCGACTATCTGTATGAAAAGCGACTGGCTAAAGAGATCACTCAAGGTGATTTAGCGACAGCATTGGGTTATGCATCCCCGCAGTTTGTATCCAACTGGGAGCGCGGCTTGGCGAAGCCTCCGTTAGAGACTCTCAAAAAATTGATTAAAATGTTGGATCTCGATGTCGATGAACTCCTAACCATTTTGATGAAAATGGAAGAGCGGCGTCTTCGAGACTGTCTTTTTGGAGAAGCGAGAAGCTCACCCCGCAGAAAAAGAACTAAACGCAAGGACTAGATGAGTTACTCACTCGGTTGCGAGTGACAGTTCGGATGCGACCAGTTTTTCTTGTCTTCGAGCAGCGTCTTCACGGGCTAACTTCTGATCGAGTTCTTGATAGCACTCGAAGCAAAGGTCGTCGAGACAAGCCTCCGGCCCCCTTCCTTGAAATTCTATTTCAAATGCCTTCCGGCAAGTGGTGCAAACTTTTTGAATCATACTTTTACTCCTTCTTTGCTAAATACTCTTTCAAAGCAATTCGTTGTTCATCGGACAAGCCACTTACAAGGAGCCGCATTTCGCGCTCGTGGTCCAGAGCCTTGCCATAGGCTCTAAAGCAAAGCTCCTTTTGATCTTCAAAAAATGTGGCGGCGGTGTCGTCGTTGAACTCTATTCCTTTGAGTTTTGCAATGGCGTCGAAGAAGCCGTTCGCCGGAAACTGTGTTTCTTGTTTGAGAATCAGACACGTCAATATCGGGCGATTTTCACGGATGCACTTTTCGGTCAGCGCCATCAAATGATTGGACATGCCCGCGCTATGACCGCAAATTGCCCTCGCTGCGGCAACGTAGTTTGTCGTCTTCCGCTTGAACGCTAGAATTCTTAAATGCCCTTCAAGGACTTCCAGCTGCAATTCAAATAATTTTTCATCTTCGGTCTTCATAAAAATTCATGGACACATAGCTCTGCGGTGGCGGGATCTCAAGTCATTTAATACAACGTAGTAGAAACCCCTTTTGAAAAAATTGTGGCGCGGATTTACGAGAGGGATGCCACCGGAAAAAACAAAAATTTTCCCCATTTTCTGTGATAGGGGCGGGGCCTAACCGTTTGAATCCTCTACGAGAAGCGCACCTAGCGCCTCGTGGAGCGTACAACCGCGAGCCTCGCACCGAATAGTCGCCACGATCCGCGCAGTTATCCCGCTCCACTTCGGGACTCCGCCACGTCGAATATGGCCGCATACCTAGTCTTAGTCTTCGATGATGTCCGCAAATGGGTGAAAGCGGACGTACTACTTGCGCGACACTCTTGAGGAATCTGTGGCAGAGCTGTCGTTGTGCCCTCGGCTGACCAGAGAGTGGTCGACCTGTTTTGGGATTTTTTCTGGCCCGCCGTAGAAAAAAACTTCTCCCGAACAGGACGCCAGGTATCCCAACCTAAACCCGTTCCACCCGCACCTCAACGCTAACACCCAAGTCTTAGCCACCTTAACCGATTGAAAAGGCTAACGGATTCACCCGTTTTAATACGACTTTATTTTAGTCTTAAATTCTAAGACCTATTTTAGTGTTAATTCGCATTTGAAATACGTTGCTATTTAGTGAGCGTTTTCTATCCACTCAGGACTGGTCTTAGTTTTACTCGTACCTAAGATTCTGACAGATACCTCGACGTTCGGCTTGCCTTTCATGTGGCAGCGCACCAGGAATCGCGTGGACAAGTTGGTGGATAATGCTCACAACTCCGACAAATGTCAGGGCGTGTTTGGCTTTATAGCGTCGCCTCTGGCGGGAGGGCGGGTTGATCTACCATTACGCTGGTTGAAGCGTAGATTAGGGCGTCTGTGGCGGTCAGGCGTTGAATATTTGGGTCGGTCGAAAGATGCATGAGCAGGTCCGACACCTCCCTAAGTATAGCTCGCCGCTCCATCGGTAAGTAGAAGTGTGCGCCGTATCCGTCGTCATGGACGGAGACTCGCTGGCCGCAGGTTTCGCAAAGGCGGGTTTGCATGGGATCCCCTCAAAAGAGCATTTCAATTAAACTAACACCAAGGAAGACTAAGACTGTAATACCAATTGCGGTCAGTATGTAGGCCGTGAACCTTCCCCACTCAAACGGCGACATTTAGTAAAACCCTTCGAATAACATTTCAACTCTTCCGCACTTCTTGCAGGTGGAGTTGGGTTGTTTCTTAAGACCACTCATTTCCGAAACCTCGATGGTCTTATCCGCTTTGACAAAGCGTCCGCATTTCTCGCACACCGGAACGAACGTGGCTCCGCCTTCGTACACGATGCGCCTGACGTTTTCATATTCTCCATCCACCGTTAGCTCCGCATGTAACTGTGAACGACTTCGCGGATCCGCTCAAACGTGGCCTCGGCGTCTTGAATGCCGTCTTCGGGGAGCATTCCTCCAGGCGCATTGTATCTTCGTTTCAGATCGCCCACGAGTTTTGGGAACACCGACTCCAATCGCATGAGGTTGTCGGTGTCGGCCTTTCTCACTGCTGCTGCAATCAAAGCGTTGAATGGCAGGTCTTTTGCGGCCAGGTGTTTGCTGATTTCATAATCGACTAAATTCAATTCATCCATGTTGTGCCTCTCTTTCAAAATCCGGGTAGGAGTTTAATGTCTTGGCCCGTGCGATAGGCTTCAGCCACTTGCGGACCAGTGAGTTGTCCGATGGTCTTTCCACCAGGCATCACGATGTCGTAGTAGAACGCCTGTTCAACCGTTCGAATGCCGGAGTCGACGGAGACGAGTTTTGCTTTCACGTCCAGGACCAAGGCTCGCCATCGCTGTCTGTTCTCACGCTTTGCACCTTCCTCTCCCCAAACGTAACGCTTCGGGTGTCCTTCACTTGAATCCTTGCGGGCTAAGGGAAGAGTGATTTTGACAAACCGATCTTTTAATCGAAAGGCTATGAAGGCCAACTCTGGTGTACTGCCGGAAAAGAACTGATCGGCTCCAAACTTTTGCACAAGGTTTCGGATTTCGCTTTCCGAGCGGTCAGCACTAACGGATGTGTTTTGAGCATATCGTTTCATCGCTTTGCCTTTCTGTTTTGTTGATCGCCCCCAAGCTCGTCCCAGCTTTCTGCAAGTCCAACCAGAATGCGTCCGATAGCAATGCCGACAAAGATTGTGTCGGGGGAATGATCAAATCCGCTGCTGACCGATCCGAAATAGATTTTGTTTCCACCTTCGATGATCACGGCCTGGTCTTTCAAAAGGACGGCCTTCTTTGCCAAGATAGTCTTTCGAGTAATGCGTGAGCCGAGTTTGTGTTTGAATCGGTTGATGATCTGTTCGGTGAGGAGGGCTGCTTGCCGTTCGCGGAATCCAAACTGCGAAAGCGTGTGCGTGAAGAGGAACGCGAGCGCCTCTTCAAACGGGTAAATGATTTGATTTTCAATTCTTCGTATCTGAAGGTCAGGCACCGGATCGAACGCGAGTAAGGGAGTTCGTTTCAGGTCCTGGGCGACTTCTTTTAAATCCATGCGCGGTCTCCTTTAAGCGTCTTTCGTGAGTTCAATTGGGCAAAAGAAATCTTCCGGCATGATCCAAAGCCAATAGATATTGGCCACGTCGATTAGGTTTCGCTGTTTGGGATAAACCTCTAAGGCCGTCGCCTCTTCTCCGAAGACTTCGTTTTTGATTCGTTGGAGGTTGTTCCAATCGTGTTCGGGGAGTTCATCGTTTCTGCGGATCATCACACGCTTGACGGCTCCCCACCCGCAGCTGTGGTTGAACACCTGAACTATGTAGATATTGTTTTGAAAAACTTGGTCAGGGAGGCGACCTTGGGCTTTCCCATCGTTCAGACTCAAATGCTTTTTTATGGCGAGGTCGGTGACGTCATAGAACTCGTTCCAACCTTTCTTAACCAGGCGCTTGCCTTCGGCTTTCGCCGCTCTCATCATTTCTCTGTTCACAGCGAACCTCCTACGTTCTGCGTATATTCTTCATAAACCCAAATGTTCTGTGATTCGGGGAGTGGATCGGCGAGGAATATCTGCGGGCGCTCACCGTCGTATTTTACTTTTTCAACCGCAAAGGCGCGTCCTGACAGGAGCAAGCCCATGACGACAGGACACTTGATCCCTTGCTGTTTCAATTCCTCTTCCGTTGCATTGATCCTTACATGCCGACACATCAATCAAACTCCCCCTTCAAATGAAAAACTCTAATCTAATTTTGAGCAGATACCCTTGAGGCACCTTTCGTTTAATACTTCGTAGTAGGTCTTCAAGCTCGTGACCCATCTCAAACACCGGATAGGTGTCGAGCGTGACCTCATAGAGCGGTTTGCCTTCGAACTCTTTCTCTTCGACCTTAACGTCTCTCACCAGGCTACAGGCTCGTGCCGCGACTGTGATTTCGGCTTCGGCGTTGTTCATTTGCGTTTCCCTTTCTTGTGGAAGAGCGATTTGATCTCAACCTTTGCTGGACGCTCTTCCTTTTCCTTCCAGAAGGTGACTTTGCAATGGGGGCATTGAGTGACAACACTGCCCTGGAGTTTGACCCGACTGGTTTTAAGATTCTTTTTTGTCTTCGGATCCGTGATTTTTAAAAGGTCTTCTTTTGAAAGTTGACCAAGCATTTCTTTTTTCGCCGGGCACTTGTGAACGATCTGTGTTGCCGTGTTCGGGATTTTATACTTGATCATCCGAATGACGGCGTGGCTTTCAACGATCAAGACGCGGTAGGTGACCTCATCGATCACGAACTCGTCACCGATCTGCAGTTCCTTTTTGAAATTGCGTTTGACGGGATTGGCCTTTTTTCTGTCAAAGACATCAAAGAGTGTATATTCCATCAGTTCACCTTCGTTTGTTGGCCCACGAGCTTCATGCGTCTGCCGTCAAGGGCCGCGTTGATGATGGTGTTGAGCTGACCCGAAAATGTGAGCCGGTCGAAGAACTCCATCTCGTCTTTGGCGATCTTCTTTTTCACAAAGACCATGCTTCGAATGAGGTGCGAGTGTTTGAATAACTCGCGCACGGATTTGCGGCATTGAGCAACGACGAGCCTTATTTTGTCGTCACCAACCCCGTGAATGCCCGCGTGATCGAACTCCAACTTCACATAGTGTGCGGTGAGGTTCCATGTGAGATCAGGCAGTCCAGCATTATCGTAGGCTTGACCGCAAAGGGAGCAGCACTTGTCTTTGTAAAAGACCTTCTTCTTTTCAAATCTGACCGCCTGGCGAATAACGACCCTTTGTGGGGACACCATGCGCTCCAGCAGGTCTTTGAAAGTTGGTCTCTCGTCTGGGTGAAAGCCTGTGCAGTAAAGGCACCACGGTATTCCATGTGTTGTTCGCTTAACTTCGATGTTGTTCATATTGTTTCTCCAATCCGTTGTTTAATTTCTTGATATGGAATTTTTCTCAAATCATCCCAAAGAAAGATCCTAAACTTCGGGATTGAGACTAAGATGGTGGTGGCGCTCTTAAGTGCGGCTCGTTTGAAGAGTTTCGTCTCGCACATACAGTAGACCCGATCAAAGTTCTTGGTGAAGATCAGAAGCGGGATGCGATTTGATTTTCTGGCGTCGGCCTGACATTGCGACCACCAGGCGCTAATCTGCTTGTTGGGCTTTCCACCAAGAAATGAACTTGAAAAGGACCAGCCCTCCTGGTGTTTCAGCTCCACGCAAAATATGAACTCCACCATGTCTTTCGGGTGCTTCGGTGTGACGTCGCCGGTCTTTGCCCACCCACCGGATAGCGGTGTGCGTTTACAGGTGAAGCCACACCACTTTGAAAAGTCCTTTGCGATCACACGCTCGAACCTTGATCCCTTGCTGCGTGAGTTTTTTCGTTTTTTCTTAAGCTGTTTCATTGAAGTGTTACCCCCTCTCGGTGCTTGGGCGGGCGTGTCTCCTTTGAGAGAGCGAAAATATCTTTAATTTCGTTTTGAATCCCAAAGGTTGATGGATCGTGCTCCGTGAACACGCCGACGCCGGACTTCGTTCTTTCAAATTGGTAGTGCTTTAAAACTTCGTGCTTCTCCTCCTTGGTGAGCACGTCACCAACGCTAAAGAGGTGCTTGTTTCGATCCAGAATTTTTTGATCAAATGAGCCTAATGGGAATTTCCGGCCCGTTTTAAGCGTGTGTTGGATTAAACGCTTGGCGCGATCTCGGCCTAAGCGTTTGATGCCCGCAACGGAATATTGTGCGTCGCCAACGATGGACTTCCAGAGCAGATAGTATTTGGGTGGGAAACCTAAAATGAGTTCGGCCTCGATTTCTGAAATGATCAGGCCGTCCTTCGGTTCCATGACCTGCAAGTCAGGTTTTAGAATTTGAAAGTAGTCTTTGCTGGATGAAACAATGAGTTTTGGCTTTTGAAGAATCTTTGAGAGGTAGCCGATGGCGTCCTTGGTTTCTACTCCAATAGGTGTGATCGACCTTATAGGACAGTGGTCTAAGAAGTACGTTGCAATTTTAATTTCGTTTGCGAGCGCCTTCTTTTCTTTTTCATCACGGCGGTCGTGTCTGAGGGATCCGTACTTTGGATAAAACTGTCGTTTTGATTTTGAAATGTGATCACCGAACACCACGCAAATGGTTTGTGGCCCGAACTCCTTCATTACCGACGCGATCAGAGAAAAGAGTGCTTTGACTGCGGCAAAGCGTTCTTGGTTTGAATAAAAGATCGGAATCATCACACTTCGCCCGTCGATAAAAACATGATGATAGTGGCCCTTAAGCATTCGGACTCCTTCCAGAGTTGAAGAAGTGGTTGAGCATCTCCATCGCATCGCCTTTTGATACGGACGCTCTGGGAAGTGTTGTTAGGCGCAGTTTCTGAATGAGTTCCCATTGGCGATCCGTCGCGGGCTCTGAAAATACGCGCCTTCTCCACGGAGCATTTAAATTTAAGAGTTTATCGATTGATGGATAGTGATGCTGGATATGGGATTCTAGAACGGCGGCGGCTTTTGTCCAATCTGGAGCCTGCTCTCCAAAGAGCACTTCCCATGAAGACTCATCCTTTCGCAAGTAAAGTTCCGTGTCGAAGTTGCCGAGCGCGTTTTCAGAAATTCTTAAAAGATACTTCAAGCCATCGACAGTGACTTGATTGCGGGAAATTCCGTCTCCAAACGGATAATAACGATACCGCGAAACAAACTGTGATACGCCAACAGGTGCCGGAGGTCTTTCAATTGATTTCTTGAATCGATCAAACATATCGGTCCAAGAAAAAGCACTGTAGGGATCAAACCAGTTTTTCTCTTCAGCCATCCGTTCGGCTTCACGAATGCACTCAAGGAAGTTGTGCCCCTCGGCATCGAAGGTTCTTCTGAAGCCAAATATTTTAGAGCATGTAGCGGTGTCGTCGGAGTGAAGGTCGACAATCTCAACCACCTCGCATCTGGTTTTCCCTTGGGATAGCCTGGTGCCTCGTCCGATGATTTGGGTGAGCAGCAATTCTGACTTTGTGGGCCTGGCGCTAATGATGACTTTCAAATTTTCGTGATCAAACCCTTCGGTAAGCACACCGTAGTTTGTGAGAATCGTGATCTCACCTTTTTTAAAGCCTTCGATTGCATTTCGACGCTGCTCTTTTGGGGTTTCACCGGAGATGACCTCGCACTTCACGCCAGAGATAATGAATTCATCGGCTAGAGCCTGGGCGTGTTCCACGTTCGTAGCAAATACGATGGCCTGAAATTTCTCGTCTCTTGCTCCGTATAGTTCAAGATAGGTTCTTACAATAAGGCTATTTCGCTCCTTGTTGTTGACCGTCTTTGCCAGGTCATTGATGTCGTAGTCGCCAGCGACGGTGACTCTTACAGATGACAAGTCTGTTTTGGAGCTAATGCGGTGGCTTGCGACAGGGGACAGATTCCCGCTTTTTATGCCCTCAATGATGTCCATCTTGTAGGCAACGCGATCAAAGATTTTGTAAAGGCTTTCTCTGTCAGACCGTTTCGGAGTTGCCGTCACTCCAAGCATAAAGGTTTTAGAATTTTCATCGCAGAAGTATTCAATGACGTTTTGATAAGTCGAAGCTGTGCAGTGGTGGGCCTCATCAAAAATAATAAGGCTGAAGTGGTCCTTTGGAAATCTGGCGATGCGAGAGGATTCTGAGCTACCTCTTCCCAACGTCGGAACAGAGGCGATCACGATCTGATCCATTAGGGCCGCATAGTTGGGGCCTTGTTCCCGGCCAATCAGGTAATCATCGCCGATGACTTTTCTGATTTTATCTTCGGCTTGATCTAGTAGCTCTTCCCTGTGGGCAAGAACAAGTGCTCTTCCTCCGCCTGCCAGCACCCACTCGATGAGGTGGGCAAAGCAAATTGTTTTTCCAAGTCCAGTGGCAAGAACTAAAAGTTGTTTTCGGTAGAGCTTTCCTGCTTCACCAAGCCAACCCGACTTTAGCTTTTGAACAGCTGCTTGTTGATAGTCCCTGAGTTGAAATCCACTCATATCAACCGTCCCTCAAAGCTAATGGGTTTTGCCCAGTGGGGAACTTCATCGCCTTGAACTTCGAGGAATTCACTGCCGTCAATGGAGAGTTTTCCGACTTTAAAGCCTGGCAGGTATCGGTTTTGAGCGGTGCTAAATGAAACAAGTCCAACGAATCTGGTGCGGGATCCGTCCATTCGATTTTTCACTGCACGAATGTAGGTGAGCCATTCACTGCTTGAGTTTGAGGCGCGGTCACTGGCCGGAGCAATGACGATGCCCTTCGTTGCTATCTTTCCGATGTCGGACGTGCCGTGAATGTCTTCAATGTCGGGGAGAATCTGCTGCGCCTTCTTATCTGACTTTCTTAAATGGCAAACGAGAAGAACGGGTTTGCCGACAAGAAGGGCTGCGTCCCGAATGCCTTTTACGATTTCCTTTAGAGCTTTGTTTTCGTTTGCGTCATCGGTGTCGAAATAATGTAGGTGATCAATGATAACAAGGTCGGTTTGATCTTGGATGGCAAGGAACTCGCGTTTGAAATCGCTTAATGTGAAGTCAAGGTTTCGATACCTTGTCCACATATTCTTCATGCATTCGATTTGCTCAAGCTCGACCTCCGGTTCAATTGTGCGGAACTCCTCTTCAAGTTTGCCGGTGATCCAGTCTTGAAAGTTGATTCTGATTTTCGGTCCAAATTTTCGATAGATGTTGTAATAGGCATAGGCCAGCAGCTGATAACGAATGCGGTCTTCGATCTCCCCCTCATAGGCTTCAAGGGCAAAGTAGTGAACGCGCTTTCCGATCTTTGCATTTTCAAGAGCAACGCGGGTTACAAGTTCAGTTTTACCGCCGCCCGTGCGTCCGGTGATGAGAATCAGATCGTTACACTGAATTCCCCCTAAGCACTGGTCGAGGTAGTGGATCCCAAAGGAAAGAGTATTTTTAGAGTTGGCCGCTTTCCTGGCCGCTGTCTTCTCGATATAAAATTGCGAGGGTTTAAACCCAACCTCTAATGTGAAGTCGCCCATAACTCTCCAAAATATCTTTTCAGTAGCGCCGTCGTTTCTTGTTTGTCGTGTCTATACCAGTGAATCCAATTCCAGATGGTCGGCCCGCCGTTATCGTTAGAGCCGATACGCTTGTTTTGATCTATCCAACAGGACGTGCCCTTGCCGTTGACGAAAATATTGAAATTGCCGCTCGATACTCGCTTAAAGGTAAAGCGTTCGTAATTCACACACTCCGTGCCTGAGATTCTTTCAAGGGCGTCCATACAGTTCAGGCTCCAAACACGCTCCCACAGGTTGTCGCCATAAATTTTCAATTCTCTTCGTAAGACCTGCTTGTGTTGAACTTCGACTTCCTTTGCGGGCGGGAGTCTAAAGGCGTGGGCCATCTGCATTTCGGTGTATGAAACATCCCATTTCCAAATTGCTCGGACGTAAAATGGACTTTTGGGATCCTTCTTGTGGTAATAGCCAGGGACTCTTAAAACTCTTGATACGTCTCGTGCCTTCTTGTCGGCATTGAAGTGATAGATCAATCGATCAAGAACAATATCGTCCCAATGATCAAGCGTTGCATCCTTCGCGTTCCAATAGGCATGAAAGCCTCTTTTTGTTTCAACAAGAAGTGAGGGCACGATGGTTTTTCTGAGCTTTTCAAACTGCTCCTCTTTTGAGCCTGCATCCATATCGATGGCCCACGAGTTGATGTGGGCAAGGTTTTCTTTTCGCCTTTCGCCGTTGAAGCTATTGACGGTCCAAAAAATTCCATAGCCTTGATCATTCCAATGCCGGGCTTCACTTGGTTGGATTCTTGTCATCCTCAACCCTCCTACGCATGCGTTCGAGTCTTGTAGGCGATACCAGTGGCGATTCATCCGTCCCTCCATTTGGTTTCGTGAAATCAAAATTTTCAGTGGTCTGTTGATGCCCGTTGGCTCCGCTGCCGTTTCCGTTCGGGCCATTGCGGTTGTCGTATTTGCCCTCAAGAATCTCGACGTGTTTTTCTGGGCGGGTGAAAAAGCTGATGTCCGCCTTCCAAGTCGAGTTTTTATTTTTGCCGGTGAGAAAGCGTGACTCGTTTAGCTTTTTAATGACGCTGATCCAATATTTTTGATCAGGTGCTTCTGTCCACCTGGCGCGGCAGGATTTATAGCGTTTTGATTTTGAGTCCATCGAACGGACCCTGGGGAGATTTGAATCGGCGAACTCATTCCATAGGAGAGCAAGCTCAGGGAGTTTTGGGTGGTGGGCTCCGTTTGTGCCGTTGAGACTTTCACCCGCCGATAAAGGCGACGAATATAAATGGGGTTCTGTGGTTAATGCTGTTACTGTAGTTACTGTGTTATCAGGGTTCCGTTTTGTTTCCGCGCCGTTTCCGTTCAAAAAGTTGGGCAGAAGCGGATCTATTTGATTTTCTTGAAGAGATTCCTGCTCACTCGTTTCCGTTTCGCTTCCGCATGGTTTCTGTTTTGGGTCAGTTGGTTTCCGCTCCGTTTCCGCGTCGTTTCCGCTCGGTTTCTGTTCCGTTTCCGGTTGGTTTCCGTTTTGTTTAATTTCATCGTTTGGTGTGATCGCGTTAAATGATTGATCTCTCGTGTAATTTACAATTGTGATGAGTGTCCCTGTCGTTTCCGCGTCGAGTATCACTTGGCCCCACTCTTCAAGGAACTTAAGTTGCCGCGTTATCTCGTGTCGTGAGAAACCAAGCTCCTCTGAAATCTCCCGAACACTTGTAATGAGCGAGCCGCGCCGTAAAATTCGGGGTTTTCCCTGAAACCGAACCGTCGTGTCTTGAAAGCTCGCAACAGAGTTAAGCCACGCCCAAAGAGCGATGCAGACTCCGTTGCCATGAAGGGGGCCGCTGATGTGCTCACGTCTAAGGATAAACCACCCCCTGTCCATGCCCTTCATGGGGACCTCGACAATTGAGAGTGAAAATAAAAACCGGCACTAAGATGCATTTTCCTCACCCATATCTTCGCTTCAAATTGTTGTAGAACCGCATGAGTGAAGTGTGTTGGCGATCACTGAGATACCCACGCTCGGTCCACGAGTCGTAGAGTGACTCGACAAAACCTAAAGCATCGGTGTCCTCAAGCATTCCCAGAACGTAGTCGAAAATATCTTCGTACTCGGAATGGGTGAATTGGTCGCCGGTGTTTTTATGGCGATGGCTGACGGTCGGACTTGAATAACTTTTTTGAATCACTTCGGACCAGCTCGTCTCCGTTCTGGTTTGCATGGGATTCATCATGCAAAGGCTGCTGATGACGGCGCGGTCTTCTTCGATAGAGGCGATTGTTATTGGCGCTGGTTTATCGAATTCTCCTTCTGTTAGTTTGGTTTCCTTCATGGATTCTCCTGTTGAATTTGACTTTGTTGTTCGTGTGGAAATTTAAAAACGTGTTTGCCATCTTTTGTCCTTGTGACTTTGACGCCCATGCAGCCCACCTTTGAATGGGGAAGCATGTCGATAATGCATTCACGGATTTGCTTCTCATGAACCTTGTCCCCGCGATGGCGGGCGTCCATGAGATGGGAAAACGCCTCGATACTGAAGGCATCGGTCAGCTCCAATGTGTCGAGGTCAGTGAGCGGCGGCGGGGTTTTTGAAACCAAAAGGTCACGGAAGGCGAAAACTTTCTCCATCATCCGTCTGACGTAATCAGGATCAAAAGTGATCTCCATTGTCCGGGTATCATCTTCTTGATCGTTGTAGACGGTGAAATCGCACTCCAAAAATCCGCTAACAAACGACTGCTGACAAAGCTGGGGGAGGTATCGACGTAAAAGTCTAGCGGCTGGAACCTTCCCCGCCGCCGTCACATGGATCGATTGTGGCGAATTTCTCACCGCCATGAAATTGTCGACGCCGACGTATTTGTTCTCCCAGAAGCGTTTGATGCCGACATTGATTCCGTCAAAGGATGCTTTGATAAAACGGAATTCGGAGTGTTCGGCACAAACGCCGCGCTTGTACTCACGATCTGTTTCAAGACCACTCATTGCGTGTCCACGCGCTTCAAAAAGCCTTGATTTTTCGACCAAGAATTCGTTTAACTGCTTTCTGCCGGATGAAGCTCTGCCGTAGAGTTTCTCCTCAAAGAGCATTCTTGGTGATGTGTACTTGTCCACTCCCCAAATTGCCGGAGCGTCGGAGGCTCCGAGACTTAAAGAGTCAGAGCGCCACCTCTCCCATTCGGGAGTATTCTGCTTTAGCTTGATGATCTCCATCTATCCCCCAGATTCGAATGATTACAGAAGCGGATCCTGATCATTCGGATCAGAGGATGAGTTCATTTCCTTTCGGGCTTGCATCATCGAGCCTCTAAGATCACCAAGTTGATTTTTCAGCGTCTGCGCCTCACCACCCGTGGCTTTGGCAATGCCAACGGCACTCGGATCGTTTACCCATCCGATTTTATTTTTCGCTTTGCCGTTATAGGACTCTTGAATCACTTCGATCTCATACAAACTCTTTTCATCGAGCTTGCCTGACCCGTAGTGGTGATCGATCAAAACGGATGGATCATTGCCTTGGAGTTTTAAAATGGCTAAGAGTTGAAGCGCATACTTCTTGCCTTTTTCAGTAAAATATTTGTAACAAGTCAGGCGGCGCTTCCCAAGCCCCGGCACTTCCATTTCAAACATCACCTGAAGTTCAAGCGACGTTTGACCCTCGCGTTTCAAAATTCCGTAATCCACAATTTTTCCCATGTATCTGCCCACGGGGATCAGCTCTTTATTCTCACTCATGGTTATTCCTTCCTTTCTTCAACAATGACGATCAGTTTGTCCCGAAGAGCAGCCAGTTTGTCGGCGTCGTCTCCGGCCTCTTCCAAACGCTTCTGTGCTGTTTGCTTGGTCTGCTCTTTTTTGATCCTTGTGAGCAGAGCATTGATGGCTTGCTTAAGGGCCTCTGAGCTATCGGGATCGCCTTTATCAGCGGCCTCTTTGAAGGCGTCCCATGAAAGCGGTAGTTGGTAAGGCAAACCCAATCGATTGCCCGCGTCCCACTGCGGACTGTATTCCGTATAAAGAATGCGCTTTCCTTTGCCTTCGATGTGGGCCGAGGTGATTTTTCCGTTCTTGTCGCGCTCAACCAATACTTCGCGGGTTGCAAAGAGAATTGCGTCGGTGTGATAGCGGACGATGGCGGCCACTTTTGGATGAAGCTGGAGCTTATACTGTTTGTAAGCGCCGCCCACAACAATGTCCTCTTCTGACTTCACCTCGCTATGACCAACAAGAATGATTTCCATGTTTCGATTGGAACGGATGTCTTTGAGCTGATCAAAAAGATCATCCCAAATATCCTGCGCGTAGGAGTGACCTTTTCCCCAGCCGTAGTCCTCGATGTGAGCAACGCTTCGGCCCTTCTCGTCGGTTGGTCGTTTAGTCACAATGTCGTGCTCAACGTATGTGGCGAGTTTTTCAAGGCCATCGATCACAAAGGCTTTATGATCATGCTTTCCATGCCTGACAAACTTTAGCTGCGTCAGCAGGTCTGCATATTTGTCGATAAACGGGAGCCTAGCCACATTGAGGTGTTTGGTCCCGCGTTCAATGTCGGCGAAGATCGGATTGGGAGCCTTTGCCGAAAAACTCGACTTCCCAATTTTCGGAGTGCCGTGGAGCACGATAATACTCGGCTCCTTGATCACACCCCTTGATATTTTCACCTCTGGCACAGGGCCAGTGGTGGCCGTCGTGGTTTCTGTCATTTCTTAAGCCCTCCTTTGAGTGCATTTTTGATCCAGCGTTGAATATCTTGCTTCGACCCAATGGCTGTGGGCTTTCGCTTGTAACCAAGAAGGCCCGGCATAATGAGCAGGTCGCGGTATTTAAGACGCAGAATGAGCCTTGGGTCTTTTTTAAATTTCGGAATGAGGCTCTCAAGTTTTCTTCTTCGAACTTCGCGCTCGGCGTATTTCTCAGCGTGGGCCGTCAGGGGACGATTGACGGGCTTTTTTGACAAATAATGATTCCCCTTAAGCGCGGTCTTTTTTGGACCACTGAGTGGTTCTTCATCTTCATCCTGACCTTCATCGAAATCGTCTTCGTCGGAGTCTTCTTCAAAGTCGGTGTCTTCTTCCTCTGACGAATCATCCTCCTCGGACACCTCATCTTCCAATTCATGGTCCTCGGATTCCTCGGCATCTTCGTCTGCATCGTCTTCCTCGATTTCGTCTACGTCTTCATTTTCGTCATCGTCAGTTGACTCATCAGTTTCTTCCGAAAGCAGGTCATCGCTCTCCGTGTCCACTTCCGACTCATCATCATCAAAATCGTCGAGATCGGTGACGGCTTGTTTCTTGGAACTCGAATATTCGGGATCAAGATCAGAGAGGTCACTGGCTTCTATTTCTGAATCCTGAAGCTCAAGATTTTTCCCGCACACTGGACATTCTTTTAAACCCAGGTGAACATTGGTCCCGCAGTTCGGGCATCCACCCCATTGTTCGGATTCATTTCCCAGGCGCTGAATAACTTCGGTGACGCGCCCTCGGTATTCGGCAAGCAACATCGACCGCTTTGAGACTTCGAGTAGAAAATCGAGCAGGCTGAACTTATCGCCCACTGGAACCGGCACTTTGTGTTTCCGGCAGAAATCGTTGAGCCCTTTAACTGTATTCATCGCATGACCTCCCCTGAGTTGTTGTGTGTATAAAAATGCCCAGAGCCAAGCGATCTCAAGAGTTGGGCGTTGGCACTCCACATTTTTCCTGTATGGAGTTCTCTTCGAGATCGCTGGCTCTGGGAGGGAATGGAGGGACTGATTGGGGAACGAATTAAAGTGTTAATTTTAGTCTTAGTTTTAGTGTTAAATCGAAGACTAAGATTGTTGAATACAACAAGTTCTTTTCTCATTTCCCCTCTCAATTCTCCAACCCTTCAAGGTTGAGCGTTGTAAGTGACGTCGAAAATTTGTGTCAAATTCATAATTGAATTTTCTTCAAAAAAAGTTGACTGAAGCTGCATTTCATTGTTGCCCCGTAATGCAAACGAACAATAGTTTGGGTCAGCAATGGAGTTCGACATTGTTTTTTTCCACTGTTAAGACCCGCCATTTTTTCCGTTCAGAAGATCGAGAAGTGTTAGATCACCATTCACCAAGATCCATGTTCCCTTGGGATTCAGTGTTTGATTGATCGCTTGTAGGAGGTGATGAAGTTTGAGGTCCTCACTTAAGCTCATCCACCCTTCGGGGAGAGCCGCCTTGACCGACTCAAATACCTTGTCCACTTCCTCTCTCTCGCTCATCTCTTCATTCCTTATCAACGTGATACATTGTATCACCTATAAACAGGGATGTGTAAATGGTAAAATTGAAATTATGAGATTTGAAATGTCGCGCAAGCGAGTCCGGCGACCGGCGACGCGAGTGAAGGCGTCGAGCTTGATGACTGCTTCCTTATATATAGAGGGGGATTTCCCTCTCTGTACGCCCATATCTAAGACTAAATCTTAGTCTTAGTGTTCAATTTAAGACTAAAACAAAGACTTTGACAGTCTTAGTGTTACATTGTATCACTATTGGAAACCTGCATGGAGAAATGTGAATGGCAAAGCCGAAAAACGAAGAGTGGGAATTGGGCGATAACTTTGAAAGTTTTCGAGTGAAGGAGAGCGATCCGCTCTCAAGTCTCCTCGGTGAGATCGAGGAGAATCGGGCGGAGTTTATCCGTGGCGCACTTTTGAAATACTACGAAGGCAAACTATTGATCGATTGCCCCACCTGCGAAGGCGACGGAAAGATATTTAGTGGCCTAAAGGCAAAGTCCACTCCCAAAGCGAAGAAATCCGACGGCAATAAGAGCAAAATGTTTTCTTTTAGAACCGACAGCGGTCTTCAAAAGGACTTGGCGCAGGCCAAGGACAAGGGGGAGATCATAAAGACCTCTCTTGCGGTCGCTCTTTCTAAAGAGCATGTGTTGGAGTGTCCGACTTGCAGAGGGGTGGGCAAAGTGATCGGCGGGCCGAAGCTCAGAAAATCGGTCCTCGCTAAGTTCTCATTGGAATCTTAATAATTCTTACGAGAGTGACTGGTGCAATTGCAGATGGGCTTGGCCGGAAAAGGGATGTCCTTCAGAGGGTGCTCCCTCCCGTGACGGCAGAAAGGGCACCTATACATCGTGCTAGTCCCTTCCTTACTGTTCTTTACCCACATCAAACCTTCATCTTCACAATATTTACAGATCGGTTTTTGTTTATCTTTCATCTTCATATCCGCGTTGAGGCAAGCATACCTCTAAAAGTTAAGTCACCACCTTTTGCCATTGGTTTTGCAAGACAAATTAAGACGGGGCGCGTAGGCTGACCTTGGGTTTAGCTTCCCTTAAATCCCCTAGTGTACTCAAAACGCAACCAAATTGATTTAAAAAGACGTCGCGGCAAAATCTTGAGTTCACACCACACTCCGTAGTGGATAAACAAGAATTTGTTGACTATTTATACTTTAAATAACTTTTGTTTAGTCGACTAAATCCAGTAACTTCGTGGAATTCAGGACTTGGCGCGGGTGGTCGGAATAGATCCAGATCTGAATAACTATATTAGGTTTTGATCGAAGGCAAGGCTTTTAAAGGAAAAAACGTACAACTCATAACGAATGAAAGGAAATGGCATGTCAATCCGTAAACACTTACCGCCACGCTCAAAAGACGCCTACAAGTGCCTGCAGGTGAAAATGGAGGCTGCGGTCGTCGAAGAGGTCAAGGGCTACATGAAAATCGATGGGATTTCATGGAACGAACTCATCACGGCTTGCTTCAAGAAATATCTTGAGGAATCAAGGACCGTTCATGGCGAACTAAAAACAAAGATCAGCAACGGCGGAGCCAAGGGCACAACTCTGCTTGGGATTGTTACTATTATCAGTTTGATGGAAAGTCCAATTTTTCAGGCCGTCTGCGACTTCAGCGATCTTTTGGCCTAAAAAATTTGGAAAACAACAGGAGTAGAATAGCCTTGCTCTATTGTCTTTTTGAGATGAGCCGAGAACTGTCGGTTACAGTATGCTCGGATCTTTTCTATTATCAATTTAAGTTTTATTTACTGGTAGTTAAGTTTTCTACAAACCTTTTTCCGTGAACTCGAAGTGCATGGGGTCTTTCCTTTTAAAATTTCCTCCCCAATAAAAACCCTCAGACTCAAAAATCTCCACGATCTCTGAAGCCATGTCGCCATCCGCGCCAAGAGGATTTGTTTTGGCATTGTGATCGACCGCAATTCCCCAAGAGTGCATCGAGAGCTTATCTGACCCCCTCGTGTTTCGAAGATTGTAACAGCCGTCAAATGAGTGGAGTTTGGATGCGAGATCGGCTTGAACAATCCCTCGGTAGACACTTTGGAAAAACGGGATCAAGAGTTTGTTGCACCAGAAGCCATTCTTCTTGTCCTTCTGGTAGGTAAAGACGTGGTTAAGCTTTGGCGGTGTTTCGCAAAATCCCCCGTAGGCCATCCAATATCCACTCTCAAGCGGATCGCCGAACACCTTGTAAAGCTCGTTGCGGGTTCGCGGGACGACAAGTTCTGGAAGATGTGGGCTACTTTGGGGGAAAAGTTTTTCCCAAGTGATCGGCCCGACAACTCCGTCGGCATTCAATTTGTTCTTGATCTGAAATTCGATGACCGCAAGCCTTGTCTTGTTGCCAAAGACGCCGTCGACTTTACCAACATCAAATCCGGTCTCATTCAAAGTCTGTTGAATGTTTCGAACATCCTCGCCCCTTGATCCAACTTTAAAAATCATAAGCTCGCTCCTTTAAGAGATTGTTCTTCGGTGAAATGGTTAAAAAGTGGTGCGTCGGAAATGATCTTTGACCTGGCAAGGTCGACGTACTCTGGATTGAGTTCGATCCCTATGAAGTTGCGACCATGTTTAAGGGCGACGACTCCGGTTGTGCCGGATCCGCAGAAAGGATCTAGTACAACGCCGTCGGTAGGACAGCCTGCAAGGATGCAAGGCTCGATGAGCTTTTCAGGGAATACCGCAAAGTGGGAATCACTTGAACAGGCTGTGCTGACTGTCCAAACCGATCTCTTGTTGCGGCCATCTTCTAAGTAACTGCCGTCATCTTCCCGGCCTGAGTGAAGTCGAGTTCCATATCCGGCATGCTTGTTTCGTCCGCCGAATACGGCCTTCATGGGGCCATTGGTCTTCCCCGGAACTCTGGTGCTTCCTTGCTGGCTTTCAATGTCTTGAGAGAGCCTTTGAATGGTGGATTCGGCCACAGGCTCTTTGATGGCGTCGTTGTCGAAATAATACCTGGATGATTTGCTTAACAGAAAGAGATACTCGTGCGCCTTTGTACACCGATCTTGGACGGATTCTGGCATAGCATTGGATTTCGACCAGATGATGTCTTGCCTGAGATACCATCCCTGCTCTTGGAGCGCGAAAGCCACGCGCCAGGGAATTCCAACTAGGTCCTTCGGTTTCAAAACAGCATGCTGCTTCAAAGCGCCCTTGAACCCAATTCCAGAAACGGATCCAGCGCCCCTATTTGATTTCTGCTTGTGGCTGACCTCTTTGGTGTTGCCGCGATTGTTCCCGCCGCCGTAGTAAGTGTCGCCAAGGTTCAGCCAAAGAGTACCCGTGGGCTTTAAGACTCGTCTGATTTCATCAAAAATGTCGGTGATATTTCGAACGTACCCTTCGGGCGTTGGCTCAAGGCCCAATTGATCTTCCGATTTGTAGTCGCGCAGCCCCCAATAGGGGGGAGAGGTTACGCAGCAATCAACGGACGAACTTGGAAGATTCTTAAGAATGCCTTGGCATTTGCCACTAAGAATCTTCCATCCCATTTACTTTTCAAACTCTGAAACCAATGCAGCAATGGCGTTGAGTTTGACTTTAATGTCATTGAGGAGCGTGAGTGCCGTTGGCAGGTCAGTGGCGTCGGGTTCTGTGACAGCGAGGCCCGCCTTGATCGCATCAAGCTCAGTGCGGACAGCTTCGAACAACTCTTTATCGGAAGACTGGTTTTTATTTGTATGACCTTCGGTCAAGCCCACGCCCTCGCGTGAGCCAATCTTGGGTTTTCCCATAGAAAATTCTCCTTATTCGTTGAGGGATTCTTCGGCGTGGTAGTGAAGTTCTTTGCCACTCACACCGAGTGCCGCCTTTACGGTAAAGCCATCGCTATCGAGCCCGACATAAGGATTCACGGTGCCATCACCATTGGCCGCTCTCACGAGCGCATCGTTGCCAGGCATGCTGTCAAATTTGATGGCCGATATTCTGTCGGTGACGTTATGGATTTCAACCTTTCGAGGCTTGAAACCCAAAACGATTTTTTTATCAGCGCCATCGCCGATGATTTTTCCTGCTTTTGAAAAAGGTGCTCTGCTCGACATGATTGTTCTCCTTATGCCGGAGGGTGTGCTCCGTTTGATTTTTGTGACATTACAAATTCGACGATTTGTCTCTCGGTGTTTTCAAGTGCGCCCTGGAGTTTGATGGTCTCTTGGGAGAGATCGTTCAACTCCTTCATGATGCCGACGTAGATCGCCTTCATGTGACGTTGCTTTTCGGTGTAGAGTTGCCTTGAAGATTCTCGCATTTTTAGAAGCTGCAGAAGAACCGGATCCGTGATTTTGTTTTCGCCGTGGCTTTTTACAAGATTGTTGAGGAGGGTTTTTTCTTCATGATTGAGATGAGACTTTGACTGCCGCTCTTCTGACAGATTCTTAGCCTCCTTTTCAACGGCATCGACCTCCGATTCGCTTGGGATGCCATCCATTTTAGCGGATTTGACCTCTTCCATCGTGCGGTCGTATTTTTCCTTCGAAGTTTCCAATGCGCTCTCCTTATTTAGTGATACATTGTATCACATAATGAAAATCAGTCAAAACCATTATTTTTCGATCTGAGAAAGCGACAGATAGTGTGTGCCGTGCTTGGTCTTCACATACACAAACTCGCCATCGATTTTCTTGATCACCCCAGGTTCCTTTTCGAGATTCACGATCTCTTTGTCTCTTGTGAGGATTTGAGCGGTGACTTTGACTTGATCGCTAACGCTAAGTTCCATCTAAAAATCCATATCCAGTAAGACGACAGTTGCTGTTCCCGTAAGGGCTGCAGCGACCGCTCCAATAGTGTGAGAGTTTGATTCCTTCCCCGCTGCAGCTCCCAAGGCAGAACCAATAAGAATGCCAGCGGGCACCTTGACCCACCACTCTTGCCAGAGTGCCTTCTCAGGGGGCTTTGAGTTCAATAGTGAGGCGTTGAGGTCTCGTTGATTACGAAGATCAATCCTGTCGGCCTCGCATTGCTCAACCCCTTTACGAAGGTCAGACATCTTTTTGGCGTTGAAACACCAGGCTTCCACTTGGGATTGTTCCCCAGGCTTTAGCTGAAAATACGACTTAGGAATCTCCGCCGCTTTTGTTGATAAACTCATCAACAACATCAGCATCGGTAGTATTTTTATTTTTTTCATACATTTCTTGCTTCTCAGCTTCGGTTTTAAGTTCGGTCTTGAGTGCTTTGTTTTCGTTGTCTTTCTTTCGAATGACTCCCCTTAAATAATAAAAAATTGAGAGGGCAATCATTGGAATGTTGTCCTTAAAGAACCTGTAGACGATGACGAGGGCAGATTTTAACCAGTCCATTTATTGAGGAGGGTTTTCAGATTTAATGGGTTCTTTATGCTGGGCGTTCCCGTGGAGCCAATCAATCAATTTGGCAATGGACTCGGATGCCGAACCGAGTTTGTTAGCAAGCTCGTCATCCCAAGTGGCTTTAGTCTTCGTTGAAATCCAGCGGAACAACTGAGCAAGCCCACCAAGGGCGACGTTGACCGCGATGATCAGGGCGACCAAATCCCATTTTTCAAGTATCTCCTTGATAATCTCCACCTGCGCCTCCTTTTTATGTGATACATTGTATCACGTTTCGGTATTTAAAATAAAACCTTAAATGGTGATCTCTTGACCACTCGGTCAAATGGCGCATCTGGCCAATGGTCCTTACGACTCATCCTGTGAGCCTCCCTTTGGTTTCTTATCTTTGATGATGACCAGATTCTCGCTGATGCGCTTGATCTCGGATTTCATATTCAAAATTTCTTCTCGGTGCTGGTGCATGGCTTTGGCACCAAGGCTTAGGCTATTGTGGTGGGCCTCAACCGTCTTCTGAACCTCAGAGATATGTGTGCAAAAATTTTTCACCTGAGATGCGGTTTCATTGAATTGGTTTTGCAGCTGAACGGCCTTGCTGTTGACCTGCTCAAAGGAGCCCTCGATCTGAATGGCCTTCTTGTGGATCTGAAACAGTTCTTCGTTGACCTTGCCTTTGAATTCCACCATCGCTTGCTTGATTTCAAGAGAGTCCTTTTTGATTTCAGACGCAGTCGATTCCATTTTCTCTGCCGAATTTTTCACGTCCCCTGAGTATTCATCTAACTTTCCATTTACGTTATCCTTGAACTGATCGTGCCGATTGATGAAACGAACTAGAAACCAAATTGAAATTCCCAAGAGAGATCCCACCAACAGAATCAAAACCCAGAAAACAAGCTGGAGTTCCCAAGGAAGATTTGTTGGCAAGGGAAGATCACTCATTCCTGATCCAATCCATATTGGTTCACAAGAATGTCACACGGACTCAGGTCCTCCGGTTCCGCATCAAATTCAATCTCAATGTATGAGGGAACATCTGTTTTATAAGAAGGAGGGAAGTAGCTTGTGACGGACTTGAAATTTTCGGTGTATTCCTGCGCCAAATCGTTGTGCAAATCCCTCGCGTCCGAGTTTTCTGAGTTTAGGTACTTTCCCTCATATCGTTTGATCCAAGGCATCTTTAGCTCCTTCTTAGGCAAATATCTCCATTGCCATGATCCGAATTCGAGTCATTCTTGTGTCCGTTACAGTTGTGCCGGGCTCAATTCGGAATCCGTAAGACTTCACTCCTGTCGAAGCTCCACCAGTTGTGTCGATTGCCCAGAAGATCGGGGGAAATTTCAGTTGAGCAAAAGCGCCGACTTGAGAACCAGAAGTCCATGAACCGCGTGTTAGGTCAGTAGTGGGAAACCCTCTGCCATCTCCTACTGTGAGTCGCAGCGTATAGAATGCCTGACCTGTGGTAGCGAGTTGGCCTCCAAAATATTTTAAGTTCGGACTACCTGTGGCCTCTCTGTCATCAACCACCGCCACATAGACCAAGGCATCGGGCTTGCTAAGTTCTAACTCCACCCATGCAGGGTGAGATACGAGGGCACCTGTTCCGACTAAATCTCCTGAGCCATCACTTAAAACGATATTGCCAACAACTCCACGGGAGGGAGTTCCGCCAAGCACTACCGTCCTGCTTTGAAAGTTGGACATGGCAATCTTGCGATTTTGAAGAAAGCTATCTATTCGGCTGTCGTAAATTGGCATAAATCAATTCTCCCCCACGACCCGAATGTCGTTGTCTAGCCCTCGGTCATCGACTGTGCCGGCGTTTGAATGCCATCCGCGAACAATGCATTCGTTGGTCCGCACGGTCAGGGCTCCATTTATTTTAAGTTTGCTGATGTCTGATCGTCCTGAGCCCGTTGCAAGTTCGAAGTCACCATTCAAAACGGTGTCGTTACCTCTGCCGATCATCTGAATTCTTTTGCTTAACGTGTACCCAGGGGCTCGCACATTCACATTCCAGTTTGTGATGTCTTCGTTGCCGCCAGTTGCCCAAGTGGATCCGCCGTTACTACTTATGACTTCACCAAACCCAATCACGATTTTCCCTATGGCCGCGAGCTGGTAACTGATGAACGCTCCGCCCGAATCCGCCGCAGATAGTTTGATCGAGAACGCATAGGTCGTATTGGCGAGCAGCGGAACTGGTGTTGGAAAGGTGAATCTTTTTCTCAAATTTATGTCAGTGGGAAATGTGTTGGGGAAAGTATTCAGGGGAATTCCCTGGCTAGTGCCAAGCACAGCTCCCGTTGGGAGGTTCGAGGCCGTATTAAATATCTCCATGATCACGTTGGGGTTCGTGACAATTGATCCAAACGTAACGGCACCCAAGTCAACCGATACGAGACTGACGGCTTGGTTTTGAGTGGTAAACAATTGACCTCTTCGAGTGTTGGCATCACTGAAAGATCCCGTGTTGGTTTGGCCTCCGAACCCACGGCGGCTTTCTTGAAGAGTTTTAACTGCATTTGTGGACGGAGTATAAATGCCATTCTCAAGCGCCAACACTTGGCCGTCGACCAACGAATCAAATATAGCCTGCAGGTTGTCTGTAGGTTTTGCCGTTACATCACCAATCCCAATTTGCTTGTTGATTCCAATTATTAGTGGCACTCAAATTCCCCTTTTCAAACACTCCCAAAGTCTTCAACCAGTTGATCGATGTCTTCTTCCGATAGCATTGCTCCGATAATGAGTTTTTTCTGTTCAGCTGTTAACTGATCCCAATTGGAGGTCACCGCTGCCGATTTCGCATTCTCAATTGCGAGAGGTCTCGCTTCTATCCGCTCAATTTTTTCTTGTTGTTCGGCCTCATCCAGTGAATTCCAGATTGATTCAAACAGTGACTCCTCCTCTGGTGTCAGCTCTGCACGAAAGCAGAATCTCACTTCGCCTTCGTTTGCGGATTTTATCCAACACCAATAGAGCGGAAATGTTTCTTGCCCCTGTCCGTGATCAAACCCGACGAGACGATTGAAAGCCGCAACTAATTCTTTATCCAAATCAAATAAAGAAATAGGAAACGGCATGATTTTAAGTTTCACAAAAGGTGTGTCCACTTTAGAACTCCTCCCACACTATGAAACTACAGGCTTCAAAAAGAATCCCACCTCCGGCACCAGGCCCTCGGAACATGAGCGTAAAAGTGTGTGAGCCTGCAGGGACTGATTTTTTCATAAAGGCCCCTGGACAACCCATTTTGACTTGAATAGTGCCACTACCAATTTGGGTGAGACTGTAGTCGGTAAGCGACGGAACATCCGTTTCATAGCGGAGCCCCAATCCCCAGGTCATTGAGCTACTTGAGTTCATGGTTGCTTGCACATAAGCAAAGCTATTGGGCGCAGGAAGTAGTCCTGCATTAATAATCCCACCACGAGTTACAAGATCTATCGCTGAGTTTGGCACGTCGATATAGGAAGATGAATTTGTCTGTTGGCTTCCAATAAAACGAACGCCGACAGCTCCAATTTGATTTCCTGTTTGCCCACCGGCAGGTCTAATCTTCTCTCGAAGGATGCCATCCACGATTTCAAGTGTGTTATTGTCTGGAAGTGTCCCCACAGTAGTAAAAAGCATATTAGGTGACCTCCGCAATAATAGCTGCCGTATCGATGCCTCGATCTATTGGACGTAAGCCTGTCGGATGCCAACCTGTCATGAAGCTCTGATTTCCTAGAATATAAACTTGGCCGCCATATCTGATGTTTTCGAATCTTGATCGATTTGCTGATAGGGTGAGCGCCGCATTGAGATAAGAATCATATCCAAGACCAATCCAATTAAACCTTTTAGAAAGGAGATAGCCCCCAGGAGAGGTTGTATTAATGTTGTAATTGGTGAACTCGAAATTTCCACCAGCTGTCCAAGAGAAACCATCGGTATTGCTTGTGACATAGCCCATGCCTGGAATCAGCGTGGCCGGAGTTCGTCTGCCAACGACAAGGTTTCCACCGCCAAAGTTCAAAATGAAATCAAATGCGAACGCATACGTTTTATTGGGATAAAGCACGGTCGCCGGAAATGGAAATGTATGCCTCACTCCAGTAACGGTTGGCATGGCTGGGGGTAAAAATGAAGTGGATGTAGCCAGCTTTGTCGTAGGGATTGTGCCGTTGGTTTCCCAGAGAGTGAGCATGATCTGAGCGGTCGTACTGACAATCCCATTGTTTCGACATTCGATAGCAATTGAATTGAGAATTCGGACTTGAGTCGGATGAGAAAGAAACAGGGTTCCAAACAGATTGTTGTTCTGATCCATTGATAGGTCCGAGTTAGAAGGCTCAGTTTTGTCAAGATGAACAACTGATGAAGAGCTTGGACCCACAAATGTATTTCGGAGCACAAGTATTGACGAACCCTCGGATAAAGTGTCGTGGGCAACTTGTGGATCACTAAAGTCCGCCTTGCCATTTGCGACGTCGGCACTCGATCCTAAAATTCCGTCGAAACTGATGGAGCGTCCCGCCGAAGCCAGGAATTGAAGAAGCTGATCGCTTAAGTGACGCTCCTCTATGCTTCCATCAGGAATAATATGATCCACAGAGACAGTCTTTTGTCTTACAGATCGTCCCTTTCCTAGATCATAAATTTCTCTCATCCGTCACTCCTTAGTCATTCGTAAATGAATGCTGGTTGTTCGCACCGTTATCAGTTACCGAGGACCCTGTTGCGATCCAATTCTCCGTTGCGCGATTCTTGTTGCCGTTTAGCACCACGTTGCCCGTCACCTTCAGATATTTAATAAGATTCGAGTTGCCATTGATGGTAAGTGTGCCGTTGAGCACTGAAGCGTTTCCTTTTCCCTCTAGGAAAAGCTGATTTCTTGTCCAGATAACATTCTCTGTAATCATAACGGCGAGCAGGAGAATTTTTCCTGGGCCTACAATTTGATCGTGAGCCATTTGCAGTGAACTAAAATCAGCTTTGCCAGCGGCCACATCTTGCGCTGAACCCACTATCAAATCCGTTAGGGCAGCAATTCTTAAGACGTTCTGATCTTTTGTGTCCTTAGTCCCTTGCCTTCTAAGCGCGTGGATGCTGACAAGTGACACAGTCAAGTCTTCAGAGAATCGAATTTTATTAACGTCGATCTCTTTGAAATAGATGGTCTTGGCAGGGTCAAGGCCAGTATAAAATCTCGGCACTTCAAGCCCTTCAACAATGACCGTGAGATCGCCATTTGGTTTCCCAGGATTGAGGTTCTGCACGAACGAAAAGCCAAGTTCAATCTCGCTGACGTTTTGACCGAGTCCCACGTCAAAAACAGTGGAAATCCCTATGATGCCATTGGCGTTTGAGCCATCACTGATGATGAATCCCGAATCAAGAAGGCCACCATTATTAAAACCCTCAAGTTCATAAATACTTGCCTTGTAAGACAAAAGGTTCACAGCCGTCGTGACAAGGTTATTCGATGGACTACAGAAGAAGACGAAAAAACACCGCTCGTTATTTGTGGCAGTCGGAAATTCAACTTTGGGCAGTACACCGGAGGCTTTAGGTCGCTCCAATGTTTGTGAAAACGTGGTTGATAGCGGGTGACCTAAATCGGTAACAAGACCGGAACTTGATCCGGCGACTGCGATTCGTGCATCCTGATCCAAATCAGGGAACATATCGCCTGAAACAAGACTGTCCTCATATCGAACAATTGCTTTATTCAAGTCCCGTGTTCCAAAGATTTTTGAAAATGGAAGGTTGTCAAGCAGGCCCGTGGGATCCCCAAGGTTTACGAGATCCTTCGTCCACACAGCTTGAGAAAACATAATGGGCGCAATCGTGAAAGCTATTGAAAATGGTGCATCGACCACATAGTCGGTTGGCCCCTGCACAATTGTGATTCTGCGGAACTCAGGGTTTGTGACTTGCTCGAACTGCTCGTAAAAAAGAATACTTGTGCTGTCGAGCAATGTCCACGCGGAACCATTGAAATTATATTTTCCCTGACCGACGCCGCCACTATCTTCAAGGATCCGAACAAGATTGCCTGAAACAAAACCCGACAAATAAGTCGCATCACCTTCAAACACCAAGAACTTAGGGCCACTCACAACTTTGTTTCCGATGGGGAAGTTGAAAGCTGTTACGCTCACTGTAAATGAAGATGCGGGGATAGTGATCGACGCGATCACGTCAAGCGGATTGGTGGAGGGAAGGCCGCCCACGGCCTCAACCAGTTTAACGATGATATTACCGACAGGGTTGCCGGTTCGAAATCCTTTGATGACGAACTTATTGATCTTTTGGCCCGTGAAGTTAAAGTTCCAGGCAAGTGCTCTTTGTGCGACATTGTTGATGTCGTCTCCACCATTCTGAAACGTCTGATTGACGGTACGAATAACACCTGGCCAGTAAACAATGTCACCAACTTGAAGCGTGAACGAGGGCACACCGCTTGGAACGATTTTGTGATCGCCCGGAACACCCTCAGTGAGCGTCGACATACTGGGAGTAACAGCGTCTTGGCCCGGCACTCTTGGAACTTCGGCGGGGAAATTTACCGTATGCTTGACCGTTTTAAAGAGCTGAAAGTCGTCATACGCACCAGACATTGATTCCGTGGCATCGTGCTTAGAGCCAAGAGACATTGTGCTGTTAAAGAAGAGGAAGTTTTGATCACTTGTGAGATTGACGGCGGCTGATCCGATCAAGAGTCCATTGACAAAAAAGCGTTGGACGTTTGTGACGTAATCATAGTCAAATTCTATTTCATAGGTCTGTCCATTCACTATTGCCGGGAAGTTGCCAAAGTTTGTGTTGAAAATGTTGTTGCTGGAGTCAACCGAGGTTACTTGGACGACTCCAGTCGTCGCTAATAGTCTTAACGTAATTTCAGATTGGTTTCCGGTGTCCTTTGCTCCGAACCAGGATTTGTTTGTGCCAGGAAAGCCGCTGAAGTCTGGAGTCCATTTGAATCGAATGGTTCCAATGTCGTCATTTAAGCCCTGGCCGAAGTTTGCGTATTGAGCCCGACCACCGCCGCCAGGGACAACAAGACGATTTCCGGTGATTGTGGCTCCGCCAGTTAGAACTCTGGCTGGAGCACCAGCCGCAAAATCTGCATTTGTCGAAGCATTAACGAAAGTGTCTCTAAAGGTTTCATCTACTGTTGATAGAACCCGTGGAATCTCACCCGTGAAGTTTGCGGTATGCTGAATGGTTTTGAAAATTTGAAGATCATCAAACTGGAAGTTGCCCGAAAAGTTACCGTTGCCGTCAGAACCCAGGACAAAATTCGCACTCACCGTATAGCTTGCAGCTCTGCTGATTGTGCCTGTATGAGTGGCTCCCACTTGAGCGCCATTGACAAAGAGCCTTTGAGCGCCGCTGACAAAGTCGTAGCTGAACTCAACTTCACATTCCACTCCAGGTGTGACACTTGGAATACCGAAGTTTGAGTTGATATTCGTAAAGCCAATGTTATCGAACGCTTGATAAGTGAGCGCACCAGAAGGTTGACGCTGTAATGTGAGAGCATTTTCTGCGGCAGGTTCTCGCACTTCGAATAGAACCTGAAATCCTCCGGGTGCATTTGGGATCCATTTAAATCTGATAGTGCCCACGCGAGGATTGATATTGCCATCAGGCCCTGCCGTGAATGCCTGAATGCGAGTACCGCCTGAAGAGCCAGAAGTTGTCGTCAGTTTTCCGGGGTTGGCTGTGATATTGCCGCCGCCTAAGAAGAAAAATCGCTCATCGCCCTTTGAAATCAAAGCCTCAAGAAGAACGCCGACGCCAGTAAAGTCACAGCGAAGTAGCTCGTTGTTATTGAAGGCATCAGGAACTGTCCTGACAAGGGTGTTTAGAGAAACAATCAGCTGCGATTGATTGATTCCGCCTTCGCTACCTGCAAACGTAATGTCAAATCCTGTAGCCTCACTTCCGACAATATTGAGTGACGAGGCATCTATTGATGGCAGCGCCTCAAGGAAGCCCACCAATCCTGCTGCATTGGTTCCTGCCGGTATATTCGTTGTTTGATTTCCCTCATGTGTAAGTCGATAAAATCCGCTAGTAGGCACGGCACTAAAAATCAAACGCTGAACTTCGTTGGTCTGATTGATGATGGTGACTGCCGCCGTTTTGGATTTGTCACATTGGAGTCTGAAAGCTCCGTCTGTGTCGTGGTTGGCATTTGTGAGAGGGTCATTGATTTTTGAAGTCGGATCCGCAGGTGGAGTTGTAAGGTCATCCAGTGTTGCAGCTTCGTATCCATCCTCTGGCTCAATAGGCGCTCCACCACCACCGCTTACAACTGGAGTGGATGCCCCGCCGCCTTTCGCACCAAACCTGACGATATTGGATTCTGAAATAGGGAGAATTGTTCCAGCGCCGCCCGCGCCATTGTCCCTGACCACCAAGATACCAATCGGCAGATTGTCTCCAAGATCAGGATCGTTTGCGGCCCCTTCGGTCGCACCATCATTTGTTGGCAGAACAACAACCAATTCGTTGTTGTCATCAAGTGCTAGGCCATATTTGAAGAATCGATTTGGTGCTGATGGCGTATAGGGCGTGAAGTTCGCTCCACCGCCAGTAACGACGCCCGTTGCAAAGTTGGCAGTCCCACCCGGATAAACGACCACCTGACCGCTGTTCGTCAAAGCAAACTTGCTTAAGTCGGCAGCAACAATCTGTGCCGGATCGATGATGATTGAGGTGTTGTTTGGATTATTGGGCCTTACCTTTAAGAGCTTACGCGATAGGGTTTCGTCATAGGTTTCATTGAGGCTCGCATTGACCGCAATGGGAGTTGTGTCGGCCTTTTTGTACGCAGATGCCAGCGCAGTCAGTTGATCACGGACGGCCTTGTGGTCTCCGAATTCATTCACTTCGGTAAGAATTTGTCCTCCATGACGAGTGATTTTGAATGATTCAGCGGGATCGTTGTTGTCGGAATCAAGGTCAATCGAGAGAAGGCTTGCGGGAAGTGAAATGTTTGTGCCGAAAAGATTTAGGTTTCCATTTTCGAGAAGTTCAAAAAGAGTTTGCAGCCCACCGTTTTTGGTAACTCTAAAAGTCTCGCCCGTTACAAGGTTGTCAGTGTCAAGGTCGATATTGAATATGGGATTCTTGGCCAGGATATTTCCGAATAGCCACAAGTTGCCAGATTCGAGAATTCGGAAAATCTCATTTAGCGGAGCGACCGAGTTATTGTAAAACTGATAGCCGTGCCCAACTCCATTGTTATCGCTGTCGATCAAGAAGATCATATCCGTTAGCGACTGAAGTCTTGCGTTGAAAGTAACCACGTCGACGTTGATGTCGTCTCCGAGTGTCGAGCTACCTTTGATATTCTGGTCACCCTCCACAACAATCGTGGATTGAAAGATCGAACTTACAGCAGCGATACTTTGAAAGTAGGCGTTTCCGTGGGCATCAATGAAGGCAATGGGGTTACCAAGAGAGTTTCTAAGCCGCCATTTAATTCCTTGGATGCCAGAACCTCCCATTGACGAAAACATGGTGTGAGAGACTGGCACATCGGGCGAATCCTCGTCGGCGGCGTTGACTTGGGTATCGAGCTGAACTCCAGCGACAATTTGCTTTGTGGTGATTCTCTCAGGCGTAATGAGCGTGTGAGTTCCGTCAACGGAGCTGTGCTCTTCAAAAAAGAGCGAGACAAGACTTGGGAAACTGATGGCGTGATTGTTGACGTCAGTTTCATCAAAGGAAGTTGGTGTATTTCCCGCTCCGGCCCCCGTGACAATTCCGACAAACAAGACGTTGTTATCAAGGCGAAGATCGGTGTTGCGTCTGATCGTGGGGCCTTTGAGAAATACCTGATAGTCCGCTGGATCGGTCGAAATATTCCCCAAGGTTTGTCCAAGGGCGGTCAGAGTCTCGATTTTATTATTCACGCCGTCCCAGATAACGGATAGCTCTTCAAAAGCCTGCGCTTGGTTTTTGGCTCGCTTAAGCCACACAATGACTTTTCTTCCAGCGTGGCTTACGCCTGGCTCACAAACACTATCGACAATGAGAGTGAGCGTTTCATCACCGTCATCGCTGACGGAGTTGGGATCCGCGATTTCGCCTATAGCTTCTTCTAAAAAGGTGTATTTGATTTCGCCTGTTCGGACGTTGATTTCAGTTTCACGCGGCAGGAGGTTGAAGCGAAGGCCGACATAGTAGGGAATGCCAAGAGTGTTTTCAAACGGGATAAGATTTCCATCAATGGGATCAAGAACAAGAAAATTCCCTTGAGGTCCATCAGTTCCGCGCAAGGGTGAGGCAATGTTGAAAGAGTCAGGAGAGGAGGCCGAGAGGATATTTGAAATCAGAATATTTGGTTCAAAAACGCCATTGATGGGAAAGAGCTTTGTGAAAACGTCATGGATTTTGTTTTCTAAATAGTCAAAAAAGTTTTCTGTGATCTGCTGCTGAGTCAGGAACTTTTTTAGGTAAATGTCGACTTTTCTATTGCCTGTTGCCATTCGTCAGTTCCCTAACCTTTTATTGTGATACATTGTATCACTTGTGGAATTTAAACTCACTCCAAAACTCACAAATTAAACCCTGGCAGCACCTGCCTTACGTCCATTGGAATCTGAAACATTTCAATTTCCCCCGTTTGCATAGTGGTCGAACCGGACGTCTTAAAGCCAAACTTGCCCTTCTGAAAGGCCGCATCCTTAAGTGAATGGATCCGATTGCTGTCAAAGAATGTCTGAAGCAACGTGTCGTTTGCCAGGGAGTCGAAGCTCGTCTGGATTGTGAAAATGTAAGAGGCTTCCGGCACTATATCCACAGGGACCGGAGCGCCGATTTGGACCGTCACACCGCCGACCTTTTTATGCAAAGACAACTCACGGTTGACCGTATCGACTCTGTATTCGTAAAAGTTGTTCAAGTCCTGAAAGAAGAACAGAACCGAGAAGACTCCGCCCGCAGGCAAAGTGTCATTGGCCTTCACCTGTAGAACAAGGTCTTTGAAATCTTCATCTCCAAGCACATCGGTCACCACAGTTGAATTCGGAGCGATTTCAAGTAACCTATCGACGTTCACAGTGGAACTTCCAACAAGAGTTACAAACCGTCCGCTGCCACTACTGAAGTCTTCAAAGAACCGAATAAAAATGGCATTCAATCTCTCGGAGCTTGGGCGCATGAGATTTAAAATCCGAAGCATTAGAATCTTGTTCAAGTCCCCCTCATCGACAATGCGAACATCAGAGAAAAACTCGTCAAGCCGTTCTTCGACATATTCAATGAAGCCTGTAAGTGGAACTGTAAGCGTGGGGTTTGTGACAAGATAAACGGAATTCAGGGCAAGCCTTACGTTGTCAATATCTGCCAGAATGTTATTCACAATGAGGCCGGATCCGCCCACAATAATCTGGCCAGTATTTGTGAGGCTTCCAAGCGGGCCGAGCGGAACAAGCGGCGTTGATTCAACTCCGCCGTAATAAAGCCTTGCGCCCAATGTGCGATTCACAACAAGAGCCAAATGCCGAGGCTGGCCATCGTCAATATCAGCAATAGGTGTCAGGGTATCGGAGACGATATTGACGCCGTCGTTTAGCTCAAATGAGATAGAATTTGCGGCAGAGTCGACGGTGATTTCAATTCCCTTCCCAGAAAAGTCCTTCTTATAGAAAACCGTCTTTGAAACCTGTGATGTATGGATTCGTAAGAATAGCTCAACGGTAAAGCTGCCGCTTAAATCGTATTTTGATGAATTGGGAAGAGAGATCACCCCGCCTTCAAGTTTGGCATATTTGTGGCTTCCTTGTGGAAATCCTGTGGGCGGTGTCTGAAAAAAACTAACAGGGCCACTCGCCGTTCCATGATTGACGGTGAGGCTTCGGTCTTTGAGATTTCCCTCAAAGGTCAAAAGGCACACGACATTATTTGAAGGATCCTGACTAGCCTCAACTCCCGGCACTGAAATGAGCCAAGAGTCCTCTCCCAGCTGCTCCTCTCCGAAGGCTTTCTCACCAATGATTAGTCTAAAATCAAACCAATTAAAAACCCTAACCGATTTGCCAGTGAAAATGCGAACGATGTCCTGATAACCAGGCTCCGTTCCCTTTTCGTTCCAAATGGGAATCCCGACAGAGATGAGTTTTCTAAGGTCGGCCTCCGTTAAATCCTGAGTGATGTTGTTAAGCTCTTTTGTGAAGCCAACATGGTCCTTCAAGTACACGAGGAGATCAGCCCTGGTCTTTGCAGGATTTTTGATATTTTTTAACTCTTCGCGTTTGGCAGAAATCTGTTCAAAAATGGCCTGTGGCCCTATGAGAAACCGTTCAAGAAAGTTGTCCCCTTGCTCGACGTCCAAAAGTCGAAGGGGCCTATGCAGGAAGGTGAAAATGTCGTGCTGAAAGTTAGGATCAATCTTTGCCATAGTTTAAATCACCACAATGTTGATGTTACCAGCGAGAGGCAGCTCCCTTGTCGTTAGCTGAATATCCGTAGCCGGTTGATTGAGAATTACTTTTTTAATATTGATCGGGTCCACGTTTGTGATCTCCGCAATGATTGTCGAACGCGGAATCTCGGCGGCAAAGGCCCACCTTTTTGTCACACCATCATTGAATGTCGCTTCTGGATTTAAGAGTGCTGAGACGGCATTTTTGATAGTTTCGGCATTACCGCCTGTAACAATAGCGTCAATGTTGATGATCCGAGGCGTGTAGTTGACGACCGTCACTTCGTGGTTGGATAAAATTGTGGGCTTAATTCCCTTTGGCTTATTGCCGTTGAAGAAGTCCCGCAGTTCTTCGCGCTGTGCTTCGGTCAATAGAGCACCGCCAGGGCCGACGACTACAAGCTCAATGGTTTTTACACCAAAGGTTTCTTCAATGCCAAGCCCGCGAGCAACGATGCGGCTGCCGGTGCTTGCCACAAATTTCGTCGCAAGCTCTTCAAAGTCGGTTCGAACGATGGCCTGGTTTCTCGTTCTGACTGTGGCAGGCCCCTCGATCTTGATTCGTGCAAAGTCCTCTGGTGTGGATCCCTCTTTGACATTGTATCCGATGGCTTGGCGCGGATTGAAAACACGATTCACGAAACTGATTGCACTCTTATTCACGGTCACTGTGTTGGCACCGACGTTTCCATCTATGTCGGCCCCGATGCGGTAAATGGCTCTGATGTTGTCGATCCCTGGCGCTGGAATCTTGCCGCTCTTAGCATCGCCAAAGCGGATCGTGGCTGTGTCATCCCCCTTGATCTCAAGCTCGTAGTCTTTGGACACAGAGGTGGAGTTGAGGAAATTATCCACCAGATTCCACTTTTGAAAGCCTGATCCTTCATTGACCTCAACGATCAAAGTGCCTTCGATGAGTGGCCTAAAAGTAAGCGTGAACTCCTGCTTGGGAGCACCGTTGGAACTACCAAGCGGATCCTCGGCCACAGTTTGACCTTGGACAATGGGGACGAGCAAAAATTGCTTTCCCGAATCAATCCGCACTTCATCCACGTTTGGATTTATGGGGGAGTTCACTTTTAGAATTCTAAATCTCAGCCAGTGGCCATTGACCGCGTTGATACTGGTTTTGATCCAATTATGTGATTGGTTTTGGGGAAGAGAATAGACCACTTTTCCGTCTTGGGTAATAAGGCCCGACTCGTCGGTCAAGTCACTGACCTCATTCCAGATCGTGCCCACAACATAGGCTTGCTCATCTATGTTGACGACAGCCTGACCGAGTAGTCCTTGTGTGCGAATGATGTTTTTCCCGCCAACAAATTGGCTCACCACGGTTTCGGCGGCCCCAGAGGATGAGAGCACCACTCTTACAACAGTATTTCTTCGATCCTGTGCTCCAAGAAGAGTGGTCAATTCAAATTCAAGGTTTGATCCTAAGTTGGTAACGAGATCGGGTTTGGCATCTTCCAAGTTTCCGTCGTAAAACTCCCAAACACCGTCAATGCCACTTGCAGGAGAATTGAGAATAAACTCAACCGTGTCCCACATGATGTCTTGGTGGGCAACGTACAAAACGTCACCGGCCTTCGGTGTATCGTCAAAAAGATCAAAAAACACGCCTGGGGTTGACGCTACTCCGGCGCGGTTGAGTCCGAAGCTCGCGTTTCGCACTTCAAAATTTGGGTTGGGATTGTCAGAAGCCGTGACAGGAATCTGTTCAACATTCTGAGCAAGAGGGATCAGTGAAATGGTGTTGATGCCGTCATGAACCGCAAAGATTCTGTCCTTAATATTTTCAGATACGGCATTGTTGATGGCATTCACAATGTTTGTAAGAGTGTCGGGAGTCGTGGGGCCAGCGAACCACTCCACAGCAAATCGAAAATCAACTCCCGCGATGGTTACTTTATCAAGTGGATCAAAAGTGTTTGAGAGGATTTTGATTTTGCCAGCTGTAAAAGCGAAAATGGCCGTCGGCCTATCTGTTGCCTCAATAGTAAAGCTGTTGTTCGTTTCAAAAATAATTTGAGGGCTTTCTTCTGTCTCCACGGTTCCGAATTGAGAGTTTAGGGGAACGATGTTTGTTGGCACTGTGAAGACTTTGGAGAATTCCAGAATTTCGTCAGTCTGCGACGGTGTGGCCTGTCTAAGTTTTACAGCGATAAGACTTAACTCCGACCTCACGGATTCGAGAAGCCTTGCGGTTGCAAAGAATGATTCGGTTGCCTGAATGTCCAAGAGCACGTTGTTTAAATGCCCCACCAATGAAAAGGCACTTAGGAGCTGAATATAGGGTTCGTGCTCATTTTCATCGGTGATCTCCGGCACGTTTTGCCGTTTGAATTGAATCAGAGCACGAAAAATTTCTGGGTAGTAAAACCCTGAAAAATCGAAATCCGGTATTTGTATCTCTTTTGCCTCTGCCATTTGTTACCTCATAAACTTGGGCGTGAACTCCTCAACCTTGCCCGTTTCAATGTCTATGTACTTAATGCTGACTTCGAGTTCGCCCTCGATATCCTCTTTGAACGTGATGGGTTCATTCGGGATCAGCACAATTCGATCAGAAAGTTGATTGATGATTTTTTCGATCTCTCGTTGAACTTGTGCGCGAGTGGCGACGTCTTTGATTTTAAAAATCAGATTTCCGATGCCGAGTCTTTGAAAAGGGTTGTTGTCGCCGCCCTCCGAAAGAGCAAGAAGCAGAATCTTTTTATTCTGCTTTGAAGAGCTAGTTTCAAGTGCAGCTCCGCCTGATTTGTCCACGCCAACGGGAATCTTTAGCCCTGTGGCCATAGTCCCTCCAAAGTTCGCTTGATCAATTTCACTTTTCTAGGAAACTGCTTTTTCACGCACGGAGCGCACCAAAGAAGCTCTTCGCCAGAGTCCCCTTTGACTTTGCGAACAGCGGCCTGTGCGGTAAGTCGTGCTCCGCACAAGTAACAATTCACAAACCTCACGCGCTCTTTATTCATACGATTGTCCCGTTTCCTTGCGATGTTCCGGCACCTGATCCACTGCCTGGTGCCGCCGTTCCCATGATTGAATCGCCGGTGAACATTGAACTTAAAAGCCAAAGGGAAAATTGCTCCACGATTGTGTCGTCAATCGCTTGGTTCAGAATATGAAGAGACGCCTTTGGGAGATCAAAGGGTGAACTTAGGCGAGATTCGATGTCTGACTTGATGCCCGATGGGTTGGTTCCCGATCCGAGAGTGCCAATGGGAGCAGGTGGTGTCGCACCTGTGGCATTGAACGATCCCGGTGAAAGCGGCGTTGCAGTCGAACTTCCAAGATAGGGAACGGCGCTAAAGACAAAACTCGTTGTCCAGAGATTAAATTTCTCTTTGAAAACATCCTTAAGCACTCCAACGTATTGTTCAAAGGCCGGAGCAGAGTAAGTGGTGACTGCAATTTCAAGTGGCGACCCTTCGGTAATCGTTCCACCGCCGCCTGTTCCAATCCAAGCTCCAATGCCAAGACCGGAGACGTTATTTTTCCCGCCCGTGAGACCTGATTGCCAGCTGCTCCATTGCGAAGCCAATTGACTTGAGAGATCGTTTAAAAACTGATTGAAGCTCGAATGACGTGGAGATTGAAAGGGTGGGGTCAGCCTTGAATCGATACCACTAAAAATAACCGAAGCGGAAGGTGCTGGCATTACTTGCTCGCTTTCACGGTGCTGCTGCCCACTTGAATAGGCGCACCAGTAAAGTCGCTGATTGCACTTGGCGTAGTGAGAACCTGCTCAAGTGCTCCGCCGCCATCGATGTCAATCATATTCCCCTTAACGGTCACTTTTCCTTGGGCGATCACCTTGGTTTCGCCTTGAGCATTGATCTCGACGTTGCCTGTGACGTTGATGACCTTTTTACCGCTTACGGTTTCAGTAAAATCAGCCCCGATGTTTTGAATGAGGTTCGCTGCGACCTCGCTCACTTTGTCCTTGATGATTTTTTCGATCCAATTGCCATCCTTATCCCATTGAAGAAGAGTTCCGATCTTGTGAGCAAGTCCGACAAGCTCTGCTCCTTCAGTGTCGTCGAATAGAAAAATATGTCCTGTGTTGGATTTCCAACCCATGCGGCGGGTGTAATTGACTTTGAACTCATCGGCGATGTCGGCAGCACTGCTATAAACCATGCAGCGCCAACGTGGTTCAGGAACCTCAACGTCCGCCGTATCAAAAGTCCCGTCATCCACAAGGATTTCCACTTCAATTTCATCGCCGACTTGGGGAACGAAGAACATGCCCGCACCACCGGCAGAGGCAAAGGGGAAACACGGAGTCGCAGGCTCTGGATATTCGCCATCGAAAAGAGTAGGCGCATTGAAAAACACGGCCCCTCTTAGGGCAACGCCCTGATCGGGATCGGTATTTCTGGTCACGATGGCATTGTGGACTTCTTTTTTAGCCATCAATCTTCCTCCGCGCTCGCTCCGGCAAGACCAGGAAAGTTGGTCACAGTCGGAGGTTTCGGACTTTTCACGCGCTCTTGTTTGAACTTTTGAATACGCTCGTCGCTTTCGCTGATATTGAAAGCGGGTGGGGCCTGCACAATCGAATCTTCAATCACCCGTCTACAGGCGAACTCTGTGATATAGGGACCATCCTTACTCATCTTGTGGGTGACTTGAGTGAGATAGTATTTACCCGACAGTTCGTTTCCGATGCCCAAGAGGTTGTGAACTTGCCGTGATTGAAGCACTTCGGTTCCGATGACCGTGCCTCGGCCTGTAACGAAGTGCTCTTTTTGTCGTTTGATGAACTCTTCGATGGCTTGCCTAATTTGAAATTCGTTTTTAAATCGCTTATTCGGTGGAAACCTAAAACTTCTACCGAACGCTTTGAAGGCGACAGTCACACCGTCAGCATTGATAGGCTTTGGCGAGAATGCCTTGGCTCCGAATCTTCTCTCTTGGAGTTCCTTAAGCTGTTTCTGCGAATCCGCGTCCAACCTCTTAAAGAACTCCATTTTCGCACCCGTGACCTCCTTCTCTTTGATCAGAAAGATTTCAAAATCACTGCTTTGATCGTGGGCATCTAAGGTGGGTGAAAATGATAGAAGAGTATTTCTGTAAGCTGCTTCGCCCTCATTATATACAAAGGAAAAAACCTCCTTCTGCTTTGCCAGCGCGGGCGGCTGAAAAAACAGAACAAATTTCTTTTGAATTGAGTCAAACTTCGAGAAGAGATCGAAGCCATTGATGTCAGCAATCTTTTTCAAATATTCGTAGTCGCTGATTCCACGGGCTTGTACAGCACGGTTATGAACGCCCTTGGTTTTTTTGATGTTCTCATAGGACCTCGGATCTTGAGTTGAAATTTCAAATCCGTTTCGTGCTCCAATGATCGAGGCAATTTGGCTGTCTCGATACCCTTTATAGGAAACACCACCTTTGGGTCTGCGCCTTGCCGCCTGGTGGAGCAGATCAAAACCTTCGACAGAAAGGGTTGGAACACCATCTGCGGGGAAGTCGGGCGTCTTTTTTACAAGGGATGCGGCCCCAACTGTGAAAAGTGAGTTACCATAACCCATCAAAACTTCAATAAGGTGGCCTTCGGAAAATAGCTTCGAGTCGATAAAGGAAAGAACGGACCTTTCGCCATCGGAGTCGATTTGATTTTGGAGTTTGATTTCAAGTCTATCGAATTGATCCGAGTTATCCTCATAGGTAACTTCTGAAACATACCGCTTAACGTCTTCGGTGATGGTGAATGGCTGTGCTCCACGTCCGGCACGAACAATCAGCTCATAGTTGGGCGCATGAAAGTCACGCTCGACTTTCAGATTGGAGGGAGCTTGCTTTGAAGCCCCTGCGTTCATCGCACCAGAATTTATGAGTGATACGATTCCCAAACTTTCTCCTTATACAAAAATCGTGGTTGGCCGGTTCCGCTTAAGGAGCTTTAACTCTCGAAGGGAAAGGTTCTCCTGCGTGTTTCGAAGCGAAATACTCTGCTGCGTTATTGGAATTTGAATAATCTCCGCTGGCTCGACGAGATTCACTTTGTCACCGGCTTTGATATTGGCGATGTCGGGTTGTGAGCGCCTTAAAATATCCCCCAATAGGGCGTTGCCGTATTCAAGGGATGCAATGGACTCAAACGTCTGCCCCTCTTTCACGGTGACAACGCGACCAATGGTATGAAGGGAGCCGCCTGGAATATTGATAAGGCGTTTGACCTGCTGGGCGATACCTATACCGCCGACGACTACACCGGCTGCGAATTTGATCTGCGAAGCCAGTGATGTGGCCGCATTTCCAACGGCCTTATCTTCAATGATCTGAAGTTCTAAATCGACAATGGCCCCTCTCAGGGAGCCATCGATTCGAAGCTCGTCATATCTGAGCCGCACTCCGCGCACGAAGCAGGTAAAACTAATCTCTGTTCCAGCAGAAAAAAGAAATTTCGGCGCTCGCTTAAGCGTGGCGTCTCGTCGTGCAAAGGATTTCAGGAGATTGACCTGTTGCTTGATGTTTTTAAAACTATTTGAAGCCCAGAGTCTTGTGGTGAATGAAAATCTCTCGGCCTCTCCTCTGATCCATTGGAAGTCAGGAGCGCCCTTATTGACTGTGGTTGTTTCACCCAAGAAGGCCCCGACTGTCTCCTCCATATCTTGTGCGAGAAACTGACCTTCAAACTCTTTTTCAAATCCTGCGTCAATACCTGTGAGCTTCCAGGTTTTGCCTCCGAATCCGAAAAGTTCACCGACGATGTCTAAAAATCCCATTATCTCACCCCAAAGCTCAGGCCGTTTTGGATGGCTCTGCGTTTAACCAGGGGATCGATGGCTCGCCCGTTGGCCTCGGAGTTATCAATCTGGGCGCGAGTCAAAATGATGTTGAGGTCTTTGCCCGAAATTTTTGTTTCAAGTTTTCCATTTAAGACGACAGATTGTGTGCCGCCAGATTGCGCGGACGATTGGCGCGAGCTTTTGAGCGCCTGAATGAGTTCTTCACTTGGAGGAGCGGAAATTGCTTTCTGCTTGATGCTCTCACTTTGTAGTTTCTGATTTTCTATTCCTGTTTGGAGAAACTCAGGCACAAGCTGCGTCTGCGGCATCTGCGAGTTTTCAAACCCCGTTGAGAATACATTTTGAAGTTTCGCACCGGACTCATTGCCAGCCGACTCAGCCTCTTTTGCTTTCCCAAAGAATTTGTCCTTTAGTCCGCCGAACATCCCGACAGTTCGCTCGAACAGACTTGGTCCTTTCAGAAGTCCGACCTTTCTTAAAAGGAAATCAATCCCAAAGACCACGGCTGCAATGGCTGCACCGATGGCAGCAATTTTGAGAGCCACAAGTCCAACAGGTCCCATGAGTGCTAAGACGCCAACTCGGATTGCTGCCATCGCTGGTCCTGCAATTGTCGAAAGTAAAGAAAACATTTTTGTAACCGTATATAAGCCGCCCATACTCAGAAGCCTCAAAGCACTGAAGGCAAATCCAGCGGTGGAACCGACGATTGAAATGCTTGAGGATAGAAGTGTGAAGAGAGACACAACACTTGAAAGAATGGGAGCCACGACCAAGAATCCGACTGAAATAGCGCCGATAATGGGTCCGGCTATGGCTCCAACCACAAGAATTTTGGCAGCAAGTTTTCCAAACTCCTGCGCGGTCATTCCGGTTTCACCAAGAATGGGTCGCAAGAAATTCTGAATCGTCGTAAAGGTTTCTCTGGCGGTGATCTTTAGTTCTTGAAGTCCTTGGATGAATCCTTGGGCAAATTCTGTGGAAGCCTGGAGAAGTCCCGCGAACTGATTGTTTTTTAAATCGTCGAGTGCTGCGGCTGTGAGTTTCTTACCTGAACTTGCCTGCTGAAAGCCCAATGCAAACACTGAGAAAAGATCGGTGGCGGCCTGGAGTGGCTGCCGCAATTCTTTTGTGAACTGACTGCCCATTTCAATCGTAAGGCTATCGATAGCTCCACTGAGCTGCTCAACGTCACCCTTAAAATTGTCCAGACGAATTCGAGACATTTCCTTCGCCGTTCCAGTGGCCCCGGCGATCTGAAGCCTCATGGCCACAAGCGACGGGATGGTTTTTCCAATCTCGACGGTGACCTTCTCGCCCGTAGCTTCGACACCTCTTTTGATTGCATCAAAGTTGGCTTTTGTAATTGTAGTGGTATCCAGAAGTTTTGACTGGAATGCACCAAATGCTGTTGAACCGCGAAGGCCGAAAATTTCCGCCGCTTGTGCCGTGGCCTCAAGGGGATCCTTGGCCCCCTGAATGGCCTTTGCAGCGTTGGCCATGATGACTTCCATTGGCAGAAGCTGTTTCACACCATTGACCGTGCGGAGTGTGGCTCTTTCAAGGCCCTCTTTTCCCCCGAAGAGGGTCAAGGCTTCTTTAGTTGGTTTTGCAAGTTGAAGGATCGCGTTCTTAAGTGCGGTTCCGGCAAGGCTTCCCTTAACGCCTGCGTTGGCAAGAATGCCGACTGCAGACGCCGTTTCTTCAAGCGACATTCCTGCATTTTTGGCAATAGGAGCCACAAACTTCATGGCCTCGCCAAGTTCAAGGAAGTTTGTATTCGTGACTGCCGTAGTAAGGGCCAGGGTATCGGCGACCTTTATGGCGTCACTTGCGGGCCTACCGAATGCGCCCAGTTGTCCAGCGACGATGTCAGCGGCTTCGGCCATTGTTACAGAGGAAGATGCAGCGGCATCGAGCACACCAGGAAGGGCGGCTACGATCTGCTCGGCAGTGAATCCCGCCTGCGCTAAAAGCTCGGCCCCTTCTCCGGCTTGTTTTGCCGTAAATACCGTGGTGGCCCCAAGTCGCTTTGTGACTTCAGTGATCTGAGCCATCTCGTCGTCGGATGCCAAAAGGACCGCTCTGACGTTTGACATCTGCTGTTCGAAATCAGCTGCGGTCTTGGTTGCAAAGGCAAGCCCCAGAGTCATCGGCGCACTGACAAGCCCAATGGACTGTCCGGCCTTTGCAATTCCGCTTAAAGACTTATTGGCTTTTGAAACGCTACTTTGAAGACTTTCAAACTTAGACTTCGTGCGCGTGAGGGCGGCTTCTGCTTGGGAAGACGTAAATTTTAATATCGCGTTGAAATTAAAAGCCATCTACGCACCTACATATTTCCTTCTGCTTGAGTGACCTAAACCATTTTTCGCCTTTTCAATCTCTTTGTTTTCGCGCTCTTTTTGAGTTCTCAGTCGCTCAAGCATCCAAGTGAACTCTCGTCGTCTCATCCCCCTGATTTCCGAATATGTAAGGCCACCGTTCATGCCGTACATCAGATTGAAGATGCCCTCCCGAACATCGTCCCTTGGGATTACAGGGACGAAGAATCGAAAAAATAGTTATAGCTCCAGTCAATCACTCTGAACCATTCGGCCTGGCAGTGAATGCACTTCCCTTTCATTGCCATTAAGGGACCGGCGTTGTTCTGAGTGATCGCGCTTGAGATTTTCTCGATGTCGACCTTCTTCAATTTCTTGATCACAACGTCGACAGGGTAATTTTTCGTCTTGTCTTTGTCCGACTTCACTTCGACTTGCGTGACGCTTGATCTAAAGAGGAGCTGTTTCATTTTGCCCGCATTGTCGGCGACATCAGGAGTGGCCCTTTCCATTGCATCCCACTTGGACACGTCGTAATGAACCGCCTGAACCACGTCGCCGTTTTCAAGTAGAATGGGCTTAATCAAATCGTAAGAGTGGGACCTCTTGTGATTTTCGTCTTTCTGATGGACTTCAAGTGTTCGAAGATCGGCGACAAAGTCCTTATTGAGCTTCTTGCAAGCAGGACACGTCACGTCCATTTTCAAGTCGTAACCAAGCTCTTCAGTGCGAAGATAGATGAACATATACATGACGTTTGGGAACTCAAGTTGGTTGATGTTCAAAATCTTCTGCTCTTCGGGGAGCGACTGAAAATCCTGGCCGCAGAATTGATCGAGCAACAGACACATCATTTGGCTTACAAGGTGCCCGATGTTTTTCGCTTTCGACTGAATTTCAGAGATTTTCTCTTCCACCTCCATGTCCCATTCGAGAAAACTAAAGGATTTGTCCTTTGGCTTTTGAATGGTTAGGGAGTTAGGGAGAATGGGAAGATTGGGGCCGAGTTCATCAAGAGTGGTGATCTTGTAAAGCTCATCATTCTTATTTTCTGTCATTTCGTTTCCTCCAATTAACGGCATGTGGCCATTTTGTTAGGAATTTTGATTCTTCAATTTTTAGATCGGTTGAACGCTGTCTGCCGAAAATGTCCATTCAATGAGGGCAGGCTCTCCTTCGTTGGCATGGTCAAGATCCGGCGTTTTCTTCTTCGTAATCCAAAGGCCCAAGATGGAATTGGTTGATGCCACTTGCCCGTGGATGTTGCGCTTAATCAGTGTCCCAACCTTCTTGTAGGTGGGACTCACGGGGTCCTTTCCCTCTTGAAACCAAAATTCAAGGGCCGCCCGCTCTGCCGTGTGGTGCTCAAATGTCATGCCCGTAAATTCGACAGGCTTTCGGTTTCCACCAGCCGCCTTTGTGCGATCAGGAAGGTCGACGGACTCGTTTTCATCTTCAAACCCACTGAGCTTCGTAAAAACAATCGGAGGAAGGCCCACGATCAAAAGCTCATAGTTGTTTACTGGTATGTGGCCCGATTGAACCGTTCCCTGTAGTGGCATATTTATTCTCCCTCAATGGTGTTACAATGTATCACCTTTGTTAAGCCTCAACACTTTCGGTAACCCCAAGCTCGGAAATCGTGATGATAAATCGTTTGACGGTGTCGGCGATTCTCAGTCTCAATTCAGCGTTAAGGTCTCCTTGAGAGCGCGTAAGGTTCGTGTTGTTTTCGGCGTCGATCTTGATTTGGACCGCGTCTGCCAGGTCTTTCCCTCTGACCGCTCGCTTTGCAAACTCCGGTGTAAAGAATTGAATGAAAGACGAATGCAGGAGTTTGTCGCTTTGCTCGTCGTTGAGGGCAAAGATGATGAAGTCGAAGTTTTCAAGGAATACATTCTCAACGTGTGAGAGGTATTCGCGCTTGTGCTTGAACTTTCGACCGCCTGAAGTGCCAACGGTTTCATCGCCCCAAAGAATAAAATTTCCATCTTTGATCTTGAGGATGTTGATTCCAATGGGATCAAGAAACTCCTCATTGAGAGTGCGACCCTCAAAGCCGTCAGGGAGAGCCACGACATTTGATAGGATCACATCAATACCGGCTGCGGCCTTGTGGTAACCCTGAAAGTCATTGGCCACGCGAGCCTCGGCACCATGAATGGCTCCCGTTTGGCTTGTAAGTTTTAGGCCGTTTCCATTTGGACTTAAGACCTTCGCAAACGATGGCCAGGTCACAACAGCATAGTCGTTTCGACCGATTTGATCGTTGATGAACTCCTCTGCAGCATCTTCTGTCACAATGCTCGCAGGAACTTCATAGCGATATTGCCAGTTTTGTGCTTCGGCTAGTTCTGCGCCAGATTTTTGAACGGAAGATGACGTCACACCAGGAGTCGCAAGTTTCACAAGGCCGAGGTTTCCTCCGCGAAGTGATCTTAAAGGTGAACTTTCAGGATCGTAGGCACTGGTGTAATGGACGTCGCTGATATTGGCGATCCCATCATAACCTTTGCCAAGCTCCTGAACATATTCGACTCGGAAGTTATCACTGACAGCGGCATTGGCGGTCATGTTCGAACCCGCTTTAACCGTAATGGAGTTCGCAGTGTTTGCCGTGATTTTGAATTTGATTCTACGCTGAACGACATTTGGAATCAGCACACCACCGACCAATTTTCCAACTTCAAGAGGTGTAATGAAAAGAGTTAAAGTGTCGCCCACACCGAAGGTTTTTGTTGAATCCTTGGTGGTATCGACGATCTTAAAGCCGCTTCCAAAGTCGTTTGGAGCGACAAAGGCAACACCTGAAGTGACCGTAAGGCCGGTGAGAAAGGGCATTTGTTGGCTTAAGTAACTCCAAACCTGATCGACACCGCCTGAGAGAGTGCCAGCACCCCAAGTAGGTTGTGTCGTTCCAGCGGACAGTGTTGCCAAGGTATTTCCGGCAAGGCCCGCCGTCTGAGCAAAGAGGTTCATTACCGAAGCAGAGAATTTTTCAGCGAATACGATGTCTGTAAGGAGTGGGTCGGAGCTTTCATTGATGAACACCACTAAATTTTCAAGAGTGGCTTCCGCATCAAGACCGATTAGAACCTGTGATTCAGGAAGTGTGACAGCATTCTTGAACGTGATCACTTTGCCATTGATGGTGACCGTGTCGCCATCTGTAGGATTTGCGGCGAATGTCAACGCGCCGGTGGCTCGCGCTCCGGCAACCGTTACTTCCAGAGTCACTTCGTCAGGGATAACCGAGCCGCCAGGTGTAAGCGGATCCGCTTTTGCTTTAGCTCCCAAGATCGAGGAGATAACCTCATCGTGAATCTTGACGGTTAAAACTGTGTCGGTAAGAGTCAGAGATTTTCCGAAGACGTTTGCGGGCCGAATATCGGCGGTAATACTTCCGACGTGCTGATCTACTACCTTCAGCAAAAATTCACTATTGGAATCGTCATTAATGGCTTTTGCAAAATATCTGGAAGATGCGGGATCAGAGCTTAGGTTCTGGAATTGCTTAACGAGAGTGGAAACTCCACCTTCGATCAAATAAATTTCAAGGCCCCATTCATCAAGGGGGCTGTCTTGGCCATCCTTGATCAGAACTCCAAGGGAAAGCCCGTCGTTTTGAAGTTCGACAGACATCAAGAGATCAGGGCTACCTGCAAGCTCTACCAGTAAGTCAATATCCGAAGGAACGGTAAGAATGCCAAGGGTTGTGCTTGCGATAATGTCAAAGGACTTTCCTGGCACGGCGTTGAACTTGACCTTTCCTCCGACCAGCTCGTCTTTTTTAAGATCACTTGGAACATTTGAGAGCGTAACTGTGGTTGAGGTGACAGCGGCATAGTTGTCAACGATCAGGCGCTTCTTGCCAGCCCATCTTCCGCCGTTTCCGGCTTGAAAAAGTAAAGTCGAGGAGCGAGGACTGCGGCGGTTTTTTAATTCAAGTTCGGCGAGTTTTTCAGAGCCATCGGTGATGCGCTGAAGAAACAGTGTGCCCTTTCCCTGTCCTAGCCGAAAGAAATCTAGGCCAGCATCCGGCACCAGGGATTCAGGGATATAACTGCCAGCGCGGAACCTGAAATCAGTAGAGCTAAATGTCGCAAATGGTTTTCGGACAGGCCCTTTTTGAAGAATGCCAGTGTAAGCCGTCGATCCGAGTGCGCCCGGCACGATGGATCTCTGGGCCTCTTTTTCAACGATAACGACCCCTGCGCCGCGAGTTGGTCCAAATCTTCGTTCTGCCATGTTGATCTCCCTAACTCATTTGTGATACATTGTATCACGTTAAAAATTAAAAGACATGCAAATTCCTACTCATACTGTGATTGCAATCTTGACTCCCCCGTCCTTAATCAGCGGCACGTCGATGCTCGGCTTGTGAAAGAATTTGACCGCTAAAATGTCCACCGACCCCGTTGCGATGTTCGTATCCGAAGTGTCTTGAGGGCCTTCGGCTTCCCGCTTGGTCTTAGTCCGGCTGTTGTTGATCTTCTCGCCAACGTCGAAGTCATAGTCCGTGTCGAGGCCGTAAGATTTCAGAGAATGGTTGAAGCAAAAGAAGCTCGAAATGTCCTGACTCAGACGCATCTGGTCTAGCTGAAGACCTGTAAACACCGCGTAATTGATTCGGATCGTTTTCACTTCTGGTGAAAATTGCAGAACACCAGAAAGATTTGGAATATCGCGGATCAGGTCCTTTCCTTGGGAAACGGTGTCTTGCGCGGTAAATCCCGCTCGATCAATGGCCTCGATCTCCTCGATCACAAGGCTTGGGAAAATGGCCGGTTCAAAATAATCCTGCCCTGTGTTCACCATGATTTTCGGCACATACTCAAAGGTGACTTCGACCAACTTTCCGGCAGCAATTGAGCTTTGAAACTGCACAACCCCTGGCTCAAAAGTGAATCCGTCTTGTCTCAAGGCTCCTGGCGCATAGCTATTAAAAAGGTTCGCCACCTTCATCGGATCATCACTTAAGTTGAAAACACTTCGAATGCCCGTGATGTTATAGCCGTTGTTTTCAAGGAGTGTTTTTAAATCCGCACTGCTACCTGCCTGTGGCACGGGGAACACGAGCTTAGAAGTTGAGCGAAACTCGGTGTTGAGCTTTCTGATAAAGCTCTCATAGATAATGTCGTCTAAAAAATCGACGTCGAATTCACCGAGTAGTTTTAAGGTTGTGACCCGTGGAGTAAGTTGTGGATTCGTGGTTCGAAGATTGATCACTATACCGATTGAGCGACTTCCGACCGTTGCAATGGGAAAGGTCGGAAAGTTGGCATTTAAATCCGCTTCGTTCATCCAATCAGAAGCCGCAGCGACCGCCCACGCGGATCCATTCCAAAAATAGTTATCAGTCGGTGTTTTCACCTTAAAGCCGAGGGATGTTCCAGAGGGCAACTCGTCGCCAATTTTGACGGCCTCAAATCGAAGCCATTTCAAAAGTGCGTTCGGTGTAGTCAGAGGGGTTTCGATAAAAAGGTCGGCATCGGTTGGATAGAGGCCGGAAGATGCCTTAAGCTCAATCCGTGGAGTTCTTAGATCCTCGCAGTTTAAACGAATTTTAGCAGGATCAGAAAACACCAAGGTACTTCTAATTCGTTCGTCAAAGATGAAATTCTTTATAAGCCTATTGATCATCTATCCCTCTGATCTCCATCCTTGGCACCAGCTTTTTGAAATGCAGTTTCCAAAGCCTCACGCCAGATTCTTTTCACTTTCTCCTGATTCGAAGGGTTTTTAAAAACCGATGACAGAAATTTCCGTGGCCGCACTCTGAACTTTGCTTTTCCCTGGCCTGTGTTTTGATCAAAGGCCCTGAGTGCGGATTTGGCTTTTCGCCCGCCGCGCTCTCTTAAGGCATGAATGATCGCTGCCCGCACCTGTGGGGTTACATCGATGGTGTAGCCTTCGTGCAAAAGAAGTGCGACCTTCTGCATATCGTGCGGAGGGCTCGCCACACCACCAGTGGTTTTTCTGCCCTTCATAACTCCTACTTCGGATTCAAAACTGTTCTTCAATGCGAAGCCAAGTGCATCAAATAGGTTCTTCTCTTTAAGAAGTGGAATATCTCCTCTGGACAGAGCCAAGGTGAGGGGACTGTTCGGCGTGAAACGTCTACCCTTAATTCCTTCTTTAACCTTAGTGATCAAAAATAAAGATGCCTTGATGGTGCCGCGACGAATTTCTCTCTCTAAAATAGGAAGAGTTGAACCTGCAGTCAGGAACTTTAAAAATGCATTCACATCGCCTGTAATCTCAATTCCGCTCATTATCCAACTGGCTCCCTGTCTGAAAAGAAAATCCGAACAAACACGAACCCTGCAGAAGAAAAATGCGAGGACAAATCCCCAACGCTATGGATGAAATAAAGAATCTGCTTGAGAGACTCACCATGAATTTTCACAATCCGGTCACCTCGATTGATACTCTTTCCTTGAGCACTTAGGTCATTTCTTTTGAGAATGACATACCCCTTGGCTTTCTCGCTTGGCCCAAGCTGTGTGCTCTGCAGGTCCTGATCTAAGTTTGAAAAGACCACTTGGGCTGGAATGGTAAACTGCTCCCTTACAACGTGATTGATGATTTCGCGCTTGCCGCTTACGCCCGTTGAGTAGGGAGTTTGAACTTTATTGATCGACTCGATCACGAGATCGACGGGTTCAATCAAATTGGGATTCTTATTCAGTCCTGCCATTACCGAATATCCTCTTCGCTGATTTCCCGAAAACTTCCACCGATCAAAATGGGCCTTCGATACTGAGCCATGATACGGTTGAATTTCTCGTTCGTGCTCGCCTGAAAGACTTGTGATTGACCCTTTGGTTCGAAAAATTCTTGCTCGTGAATGTCAATCTTCAACCTTTTCAGGCTTCCCGTGGTGGCCTCACCTGACGTCTGAGCCGATGGATTTTCAACCGTTTCTATGACGTCGATAAGAACGGCCTCCTTGATTAGAAGAGGAGTGCTGCCGTCAGCTTCGAGAAAACCAAAGTCGCCATCGATCTCGGTAAAGGTATCCTTTAGAAATACGCGATTTGTGAAAGCGCCGGAGAATATGTTGTCCGTTCGAGTGTTAAGTTTGATCCGTGGGTTCCACCTATCATCTTGAGGTTCCGCTCGCCCTTTTAGAGCGATGAAGTCGTGAAGTTTTCCCTCGACAAGCTCTTGCTCGGTGCTGTTGATTTTGAGTGATCTGATCTCAATAATCGGCACATTTAAAAACAAAACTGGCGAATTATTGCCTTCAAATTGGAAAACGCCAGATCGCTTGTTGAAAAATTGCCCAGTTTCTCGGTCGATCCTTGCCATCGATAGCCGGAGAAGGGCCTCTCCTCTGCTTTTTGTCACTTCGTCTGAGTGGAGAAGTTGTGCTGGTCCATTTTGAATAGAGTTTTCGGTTCCAGTTTTCTGAATGCGAACGCGATCAGGTGTGGTTAAGATTTCTTTAACACAATCCGTATAACCAGCTTGCTCAATGATGTCACCGATCTTTGGCGCGGGATCACCACTTGCCACAGTAAAATCGTAGAGATCACCAAGAGGGTCGACCGTTTTATTGGCAAGAGTGATCGCGGACGCTTTGACCTTTGAGGATTTACCTCGCGCAAGCTCCAACAGAAGTTCACCGTAGGTGACATAGGGTCCGATGTTATCCATTAAGCCCACCTTTTTAAAGTAAGCCTTGCCCGCCACAGGGTGGCTGTAACCCCACCACCAGATGATGCGTAGTCAAGATCGATAAAATGATTGCCTGCCGCTAAAGTAACGATGGCAAATCCAGATTGAGGCATGCGTTGATCTGTTCCGCCGGGGCCTGCACCGCCCGAATCTGCAGGATTTTCTCGATGATCCATAATGGTCTGAGTATTGTTGGTTTGAATGCGAGCGAAAAAGTCAGAAGTTTCTGAGTCGTAACCCCATTCGTAATACCATTCGATTTTATATTGTCCTCCGACAAGACCATTCGCGTTCAATGTAAGACCCGTCTGAAAAGCAGCAGATGCAGTAGTTTGGTTGACATCAGTTGACGCTGAATTTGCTTCAAAGACTGGGAAGGTGTTATGGACGTGATCACTCTTTGCAAAACTATTTGCAGATCCTTGCGCGTTTGCATCTCCCGTATTTTGAGGCGCAGCCGTCGGAATATTGTGAGTATGATCCGACTTTGCGAAGGACGCGGCAGATCCGGCAGCGTTGGGTTGGTCAGGCGTTTGCGTCGTTGCTGGCCCTGATGCAATAGCATGGGTGTGATTCGACCTTGCAAAGCTGGGGTTAGATCCTTGGGCGTTAGGAGAGTTGGCATCTAGCCCAACTGCGGACGCAGTAGGAATATTATGACCGTGATCTGCCTTTGCGAGTGAGGCTGATGAACCTAAAGCATTGGCCTGATCAGGCGTCTGTGTCGAAGCCGGAGCCGTTGCAATAGCGTGAGTGTGATTTGACCTCGCAAAACTTGGGTTTGAACCTTGAGCATTGGGCGAATTGGCATCAAGGCCGACGGCAGATGCAGTTGGAATATTATGCGTATGGTCCGATTTTGCAAACGAGGCTGACACCCCAGCCGCATTTACCTGATCCGGTGTTTGTGTTGAGGCAGGACCAGAAGCGACGGCATGAGTATGGTTGGATCTCGCAAAGCTAGGATTGTTGCCTTGAGCATTAGGAGAGTTCGCGTCCAATCCGACCGCAGTCGCTGTTGGAATATTATGTGTGTGGTCAGCTTTCGCAAAGTTGGCACTTGCTCCGGCAGCATTAGGTTGGTCTGGTGTCTGCGTTGATGCAGGGCCAGACGCAATCGCATGGGTATGATTGGATCTAGCGAAGCTCGGATTGTTTCCTTGTGTGTTGCTGGAGTTTGAATCCAAACCAACAGCAGCAGCGGTAGGAATACTGTGGGTGTGATTCGATCTCGCAAGAGAGTTTGCATTTCCCTCGGCATTGGCTTGATCTGGAGTTTGAGTAGAAGGTGTGGCCGTCGCGATTGGATCTGCGCCGCCAGGGGCATGTCTACTGGCATGGGCTTCAACAGTTACACCATTATAGGTTACGACGTTTGAAATGTTGTGACCCTGCCCATCAAGGTCTCCTCCAAGCTCAGGCGTCGTATCGTCCGAAACATTTGCCATAGGGCCGACGGGACCTTGAGGGCCTGTGATATTGGCGAAGAGATTCCATGTTGTCGGCGAATTCTTCTCATAGAGGTCGCCAGTTATTTTATCGATATAAAAATCTTGTTCTCTTCCAAGTGCAGGTGCGGGTGGTCCCGCGCCCTGAAACCAATCCGAACCATCAATGTTGGTAATAAGATCCCACACAGTGGGAGAGGTTTTTTCGTAGAGGTCGCCCTCATCAATATCAATGTAGAAATCCTGAATCCTGCCAAGTGCAGAGCTTGGAGGGCCGGAACCTTTAAACCAATCCGATCCATCGACGTTGCCACGCAAAGTCCAAGTATTAAAATTAACTTTCTCGTAAAAATCGCCCACATCAGAGTCGAGATAAAAATCACCTGTTCTCCCTATTGTTGGCGCAGGTTCGCCTGCTCCGGTATGCCATTTCGATCCGAGGTTTGAAGTTGAAATCCATTCCAGTAGTCCAGAGGCATTTTTAATGGGAAATGATTCAGGCGAAGCAGGTAAAAACCCCTTCGGAGGATGAAGCTCTGAATCTGGCAAATCCTTATGTATAGGCATAAGCTCCCATCATGTTGAATCAGTGACGAATTCTCCGTCGGTCGTCGTTACAAATTGCATTTCAGTTGTCGTGATCGCCTTGGCTGGCGAAATTCCAAGTGCTTCAAGAGTTTCAATCGAGATCAGAGTTCTAAGAAATCGTCCAATTTTTCCATTTGAAAAATACGACATCTCATAGCCTCCACGCCCAGACTCTCACGCTGGCATTTTGCTGAGAGCGAAGCCAGATTTTGCCAATGCTCACCCCGTCAAGAACCAGAGGGGAGTCATCCTTAAAAAGTTCACCGTGAAGAGATGGGTACTTAAACGAAAGGTCGACCTGGGTATCAGAGTCATTGGAAATAATAAGCCTCGTTGCTTGAAATGGAATTTTCACTTGAGCTTCATCGGGAAACTCAGTGAGACCAATCTCCGATCTTTTGTAGAAAAAGTTCTTATCTTCCATGAAACCTCTTACTTAAATGCCCAGATTCGAACTTCACTTACAGTTCCTGACACTTGTTTCAGGGCAATTCGGTTTGCTTCAAGACCCTCAAAGTTCACAAGGCCGTCTGCTGGTTTGATTCGACCGTCCGCTCTGGTGTCGTCGGCTCCATTGAGTACAAAATCAAGCTCACCGCCAACGACCGAAATTTTGATGTTCCGGGATGAAAACTTAAAATCGAAGGCGTTGTCCTTGTAGTTTCCCGTCAGTGTCGTGAGTCGTTCGTAAAAAAAGTTTCCCCTATTTGTGCTCATTCAAAATCCCTCGATTCCGGTAAGCGTCTTTTGAAAACATCTGTTTTCCGACGAAACTCATTGTTGTTCTGGAGAGAATGGGAGGTTTCGGGTCTTCGTATGTGTAAACCAGGAGTTCGAGTTTTACCTCGTCAGCGTGAACTATGAGACGCTCACCGAGCTTTCGCTGTGAACCATCTTTGGTGTTGAAAACGCTCTCTGCATACACATTCACTTTCCTGAAATTTTTAGGGTATTGAAACGTGTGGAACTTCTTTTCATGCAGGATGCCGATGCCCGTGATCCGGTTCTGAAAATCTTGAAGGGATGACCACTCAAGCCACTGCTGGTAGTCGGATGCGTCGTTGAGATCAAATGACAAAACTTTTCCATCATTTAAATTCACCTTGATCACCGAAAATACATCCCTTCATTGAAGTCCTATCCCTCAAAACCCTTCCCTTTCTTTTTCCATTTTTTCTCATACACAGCGGCCTCTTCGTGAATCTCCTCTTTGGGTTGTTCAAGGGCTACTTCCTTCGGAGGTACAGGCTCTGCAGGCGGAGACTGCGGAGCATCCTTTTTCTCTCTTGGGGAAGGCATGACCTTGAGGAATTTGAAAATCTCGCTGCGCTTGGCTTTCAAATAAGAAAGCTCGCCTTCCGTGATTTCGGTGAGCCGCCTTGGATAAAAGTGCAAGGACCCTTGGACTGAGCGTTCACACTCTTTCGGAAAGCCATCGATGAAGACCGGATGATCACCCAAAAATTGAACCGACGTTTTTGAGTTATTCATTTACGCCGTCCTCATCGTCGGTTTCATCGGCCCCGTTGTCTTCGTCAGAGCCAGAGTCATTGTTGGTTTCATCTTCCGGCAGGGTCCGTTTGACGAATCTCTTGTTGCCTCCGTCGGGAGCTTCACCCCTTTTTTGATTCGAAGGGGCCGGTTGAAGACGTTTCACCAGAAAATAGCCATTGGCTTCGAACTGCTTGATTAACTCCTCACCCTTGACGATCTGGGGAACGTCTTTGATCCAGGTCTTCTTGTTAAAGGTGTAGGACTCACAGCCCCGCAAAACCACTCTTGCACTTGTCATGAATTAACTCCTTCTTGGTTTAAATTTTTCTTACGCAAGGCCCACGTTGATGCCGAGAACGACGGCGTCCGTCTCCTCGATTTCAACCGCCACGCGAGTTGTGATCGCAAACTCCGTGGTGCTTGCGAAAATGTTTCGGTCGCGCTCCATTCGAATGTCGCGGCCAAGACCCAAGATCAGATTTCGATACTCGGTCAAAAAGATTTGGCTTTCTGCCAAGTAACTGATCTTCACATCCGACGGATCGGGGATCGCGCCTGCGCCCACGCGAGCCAGAGTTCCTGCAGCCTCGTTGAGCACATAGTCGACTCCATTTACAAACGGAGTGACGGGGGTTTTGGGATTTTGGTTCACGCTTTGAAGAACAACGAATTCGCTGCCGGGAACGATGTTCTTGTTCTTAAGGCCCACTGCTGTCGTGCCGGACAAGGTCACATGCTCCGTGATGAGAGGAGTTTGGGGAAGCAGGGCAAGCGGCACCAATTCCACGCCAAACGGCATGAGGTTGATCTCGCTTGTTGCGGCACTGTCGCCAAGGCCCGTCGCACGAGAAGCGAGATTATTTCGGAACAACTGCTCGGAGGTGTCGGAGCAGAAGAACTTGAGATTTCGTTTGTTGCGCTTAAACTTGCTCGGCATTTCCACGATCATGTCGGAGAACACCTGATGTGCGATGTTCGAGCCGTCATGGTCGACGATGTGCGTACTTCCGGCCCGCTTCAACCAGCCGTTTTGAAGTTGAAGATAGGTGTCCACAATAACTTGCGTTGCGGATCCACCTTCAATGAGATCGCTCTCAAGGCGAATGGGGCCGAGTTTATCCCCTTGAATGTAAAGTTCCTCAAGATCGTTTGAGAGCTGAGTGGCCATGAGGCGCATGATCGTGTCTTCGATATTTTCGCCTTCAAGGTTTTCAGTCACAAACTCGTCAGAAAGCTCCCAAGGAACCATGATTTCTTCTGGTTGGAGAGTAACCTTGCTTGTTTTGATCTTGCGACGCAGGCCGGGATCAATGGCTTCCTTCTTGGGCACTGCCACACGCTTACCAACACCGATCTTATCGATGTCGAGCTTGTCGTTTCTAAAACGCACAATCCGCGCTCGGTCTTTAAGGCCCGTGACGTCGACCACAAAGTCGATGAATCGATCCGCCTGGGCGTCGTTCAGGCGGCCAGCGGCGGCGATTTCTGCCGTAGTGATGACCGCCTTTTCTAAGAGTTCCTTATTTGTCAGCTTGCTCATTTTATGCTCCCTTTCAAATTGTGTTACAATGTATCACGTTACGAATTGGTCTTAGGCTTGTTTAAAAAAGCCTCGCGTCTTGAAATCTGCATCTTGATGTCGTCAAGACCGATGATGTCGGAGAAGACGGATTTCTGGCTTGGGTCCTTGCCTTTGCCATCACCGTTATCGCCACCGTCGTCATCGTCACTGAGGGCAGCTGATCCACCCGCCGTGTTTTCGATTTCATTAAGACGCTTTCCAATTGCCTCGATCTTGTTCGTTGACTCGTTCCTGATTGCTTCAACCGATGTTTCAAGGGATTGAACACGACTGACTAAGCCTTCAGTTGCCTTGCTTAAATCCTTCTTCTTGCCCTCTTTATTTCCACCCATGACAGATCGAATAAGAGTCGACAATTTTTCTGAAATTTCCCGAAGAACCGTGAGCCGTTCCGTAGAAATCTTAGCTCCGACCTTCGAGATTTCGGCCTTGAACGTCGAGATGGATTGCATCATCTCCGTTTGTTCAGGCGGAGGAGTGGCTTCGCCTTCACCACCACCGGCTCCATCGCCAGTAAGCATGGCCACTTGTTCAAGGGCCATGACATTGAGTTCGACGATTTGATTCAAGGCCCTTGCCGCCTCGTCGTGGAGCGAGAGCGACTGCTCCAACATCTGTTTCAGTTCTGCGAACTGCTTGCGAAGTTTTTTAAGCTCTTCTTCCATATCGCCCCCTTCGTGGGTTGACCCTTTTTCAAGTTCCTCTTTCAGATCACTCGGCAAGAGTTGATCAAGAGGATCTTCTGGATCAAATCCTGGGCTGACTCCAAGTTTCAGTTCACGGCGAACAATGCGTTCATGGATAACAGCCTTGCTTTCTTCTTCTTTGTAACTGGAGGCGAATTGTTTAAAGCGCACCCTTGCGTTTTTCGTGCGCTCGACTGTGTCGATGGGGAACTTTAGGTTTACCGGATCTGCATAGTCATCGAGACCAGCAGGGAAACCTGCGGGGAATGTGAGTGCCGCATCGTCTCGCATTTCAATATCAAACTTATCGGATCGACCTTCGAGACTTTTCTTAAGCTCGTCCTTACTCATGCTGTCGCTAGGGACAAGCGCCTTTTCTGATGTATCGAATTCTTGGGGATAGGCTTTCTTGTACTCTTCAAAGTTGAAGGAACCAGCCAAACACTGATCAAAGACACCTTTATCCATGCGATCAAAAGCGCATGAAAAGCAGACCCCACATTTAAGGCCGATCTTTGGCTCACTCCCACCGTCGACTTTGCAGAAATGGCAAATGCCTTCGTTGGAATGATTCTTTTCAACTGAAGACTTCCAGCTGATGCCTTTTTCGATCACCTGCCCGAAAGATTCCGCAGGCTTTTTCCCGTTGAGAGATTTGATGATGATGAATTCCTCACCGATGGCGGGCTTATCAACAGGGCTAAACTCGTTGACGGTGAGGTTCACGATTCGTTTGACGCCCTTTTTATCTTTAGCCTTTGACATATTATGCAGCCTCCCAACTGATGCGGTTAAAATCAGGAGTGATCTGCATAGACTTGTGAACGCCTTTTTCGTCGATCAAACGGGCTTCACCACCAATGCTGAACCCTCGGATTTTTCCGGCTTTGATTAAATTCCAAACCTCATCGTCAAAAACCTTAACAGTGACCATCCAGGTTCCTTCGATAACTTGCCTGTTGTTGATTTCAAAAGTGACTGGAGCAATGTAACTTTCAACCACCGCAATTTTCTTACTGAAGTCGACATGCATGAATCCCTGATCGGCGCGAGAATTCAGGCCAATTTTCGCCAAGAAATCGGGATCCTTTTGAAAGGTGAGCTTTGTCATATAATTGTGGGCCGCACTTTCAATCTCCTCACGGCTTACGATCTCGTTTTGAAGATCGACCGTTTCAGGAATGAGTAGTGGCCCCATGACAAGACGTTTTTCGTCGACTTGTTTTAAAATCGGATAGTTGAAACATTTTTCAATGACCCTCTTTTTCTCGGCAGTCGATGAAAAGAGGAGCCTGATGGACTCTAACTTCCTGGCGCATTCAGATAGGTCAGTGGATTGAGAAATATCTTGTGCAACGGCAGTTGAAGTGGATGCTGAAGTGCTTTCAGATTCATTTGTGACTTTGGGGTTTTCGGTCAATCGCTCTTCGTCTGTGAGAAAACCAACAACGGCCTCAACACCTTCTGTAATGCGAATGCGCTGAAGGGTTGGCTCCTGGAAGCGGTCAGATGACGAAATCATGAAAGTAAAAGCGCCGTCGCGGTCTTCGATGGTCCGACTTTGGAGGTTATGGTCCATCACAAACCGTTGGGCTGAACCTATATCGGTAAATCGCTCTTTGGAGAGGATAAGGGCTTGAATCCGCAAGCCATCGGAAAGGCGCGAGAGACTTTTGAGAAGACAATGGGTAACTGCGATCTTTAGGACGGAGCTTAATTCCGGCTGGTTCAGGCGCTTTATAGTGCCAAAATCAAGCTCAAGAGGCGGGGTCAGAGATTTTCGAATGTTCAATTGGCTTAGGCCCTTAGCGAGCTTTGATGCCCGCTCAACTTCGTCAATCAGTATCCCAGGCAGGATTGATAGAAAATTCTGATCTCCAACCTTTAAAACATGGGTGTGAAGGCCAGAAAGAGTAGAGGCTTCGGATTGGATTTCATGGGCATGCGGGGATGAGTTTTGAGTTCGCAGTTCAACTGTTCCACGCTCTGTTTTGATCAGCACCTTGTGTTCGTGGATGGGTTTTTCTTCAGGTGCGGTCAGGCTTTTTTCAATATCGACAGAATGAGAGTGCGAGCCATCAAGCTCAGTCATGAGCAAGCGATCATTCACAAAGAAAATGTGCTTGTGGATGCCATCAAGCGCCGTCTTTTCTTTTGTATGAAGGCGGTGAAGATGTATCCCGCCCTCACCCATGATTTTTGTTTTCGTTGATGTCATGTCTTCTTCCAGCCGATATTGTGATACATTGTATCACGTTAGAATTATAAAAATAACTAAATTCGAAGTGGCAATTCAAAATGCGGAAGTCTTACTGTTATGTCATGCCGTGCCAGAGATCGGCTTTATGCCGGAATCAACTCACTCCGGCACCTAAAGTGGGCCGGGGGAACTATCGGCACACCACTGGCCGCAAGCAGCTGGGAGGTTTCATAAGAACTGAGTCTTTCACCAGGCTTCAAACTGAACTCGGACAAATCCTTTCGCCAGGGGAAGAGTTCTTTGACCGCGTCCGCCGAAGTTTGCTCCAAGATTTTATTCTGCTGCGCCTTTACCAGATCCAACGTAAACACGCGCCCATGCATCAATAGACAAATCTCGGAGGTTCGATCATCGATCACGGACGACCACACCACTTGGGCAACACCCACTTCATCCATGAGGTTGATCTGTCCAAAATTACGAGCACGGGTGACAGTGGTTGATGATAACCCGTCAAAGTAGGCCGCCGCCGCCCTTTGCCCCTGACTTCTGATAGTTTCAGGCACAGAAACGTCAAATCCACCAAGCCGACTGGCGAGTTGTTCACGAAGTGCTTGTCCGGCCTCTCTTTTGGGAAGCCCTCGCTCAATCACATTGCTTCTGATCATTTCCGATATGAACGCCTTATGGTTGTTCGAATAGTGATCGTTTGCAGAAATCAGATGGAGACGAGAGAGGGCCTCCACGGTCATTTGATCAGTGGAGCCGAAATCCGCTTTAACGATCTCAGATTTGCGACTTTTTAGTCGATGACGACTTTGAAACCTATTTCGGTTGACCCTATATATACGTCTGACGTCAGTTTCGACACGCGATTTAATTTTGTCGTCGATTTTAGAAAGCGAATTTTCTAAGCGTCGCTCGATCTTCTTTTGATCAGAGTCCTTAAGGCTCTTGCCAGATACATTATTTGTAAACGACACCACGTCTTTAATAGTGGCTGTTACCAGTAGATTCCACTCGCGCATGACAAACCGATTGAGCGTTTCTTCAATCCGGTTTACCTCGGCACCATCCTGATCGTCGGTTGATTTCTCAATCACTTCAGATATTAGGCCATAGAGATGCTCCTTGGCCTCAAAATCCAAATTAGCAACACCCTTTAGGCTCATTCGGTTTTACTCCATAACTCTCTTTTGTGAGTTCTTTCCCCAAGGCATCGCGTACCTGGGTTAGCTTTTCGATATATCGCTGGGGTTTCTCAAAAATCTGCTCCAAAAGATCATCCGGCGAAGAACTTAAAATTGAATCGTCATCGCTGTTGTCGCCAGCAGGTCGTCTGGGAATTTGCCCCTGCCCATCAAAAGTCCCGTTCTGGTTTGCAGTGCCCGCACTATGCATGAGTTTGGCGAGCGTGAAACTAAACGGAACGTCGGGATTGAAATCAGGCGGAAGATTTTCAAACCCTGGAAGATCACGGTTTAAAATATCCTCTAAAAGCATCCGCGCAATTCGCGGAGTCAGAGCGCCGGAGCGCTCAGAGCCGGTCAGAATGCGAACCAGATCGTCGTCGTTAGTGACGTTTGGACTATTGGATTTGAACACCCAAAAGCGGATCCCTTGCGCGAGGAGAATCTTGTTGATCTCCCGGTCGATCTCTTCACGTTCAGGATTAAAAACGTACTTTTCTGTCAGAGCCTCAGAAACCTGTGCCGTGGCTCTATCGTAATTTTCTGATGCACCAATAAGGATCGGCGCGATTCGGAAATTTCGTCTGAGTTTCTTGGCGTTGTTTTCGTCATAACTTTGCCAAAGCATATCTTGATGTTGGGCGCGGGTAAGGGGAACGATCTCGATCTTGATGCTATTGGGGCTTGAGAGCCCATCGTGCGTTGATTCACCCTCTAGGATAAGCCACTTGGAATAGTTTGAACTTCCTTTGATTTGGGTGTCGACAAATTCCCGAATGCGATCCACCGAGCCTTGGGTGAGCATCCCGCCATTTGCAAGGATCGCAAACGAAGGGATGTTGTTATTCATGAGCGTGATGATATTGGTTTCATCAGCTTGCCGAGAACCCTTAATAGAGATGATGTTGCCTGTGAATCTCGGCATCCCATAGGGAGTTCGGCGTCTGCTTTCGATTTTAAAATGAAAAAGCTCATTGGCTCGGAACTTTGGATCAAGGCTCTCCGCAATTTCACCTGTGCGCTTATCAATAATTCGTGGATCACCGAATTGTTTAAAAAAGACCTTCTTGGTTCCGATGATCTGAACAAATCTCCTGAATCGCTTCTGAAAGAACTTTGTGCCAAGCGAGAGATCGTTTTTTACATAGTTGAGACCCATCTTGGTCATGACTCTGTCGGTTTTGGTAATTCGAATGGTCGCGGAGCCTATTCTATTAATCGCAGAGTATCGTTTGGAGTCGGTAAGGCTTGGAACCAGCTCCCAATACGCATTGCCGGTGAGTTCCCTTTCTTGGGTTGATTCACGGCGAAGTTTGACAAATGACTCATCGGCATTGGGAAATTTAAAAAAGTGGTCCAAGAACTCCCATTCTTCATCGCTCTCCTTTTTAAATTTCTCCTGCTGCTCCTTGGTCATAGTTTGAGGCATAATTCTGTATCCAAACCCATCAACACCGACAGACATTGCCTCCGTGGTTTGCTCAAGCTCGGTTGAAAATTCGGAAAGAACGGATAGTTCACCAAGAGAGAGGGGCGGATCAATTACCTTGTCTCTGATTCCAAGGGTTTCAATGTCGACATCGTCAAGGGCTTGGCTGTTCGATTTTTTAATATCCAGCGGATTCACGCTGATGACGGTCGCCTTCAGGATATGCCGATTGCCTTTTTCGTCTTCAACTTCAACTCGCTTGGAGATTTTTTTGGGTGGTTTATTTTCTGTTTTGATTAGCTTTGTCATTTATATCAGTCCTGGTTCTGACTTACGTTTCTTTTGACCTGCAAACGCCACGGTGATCGCTAGATCCAAAGCGTCAAAAAGGTCCTTGTAACGTCCGTCGGGAAATTTAAGTAAGTGCTCAATAAGGTCCTGCATTTCTTCTTTTACATATACTTGTCGACGCTCAAAAAAGGCCGACAGTTTCCACGCCCTTGAAACCTTGTCCTTCTCCGTGAAAACGGGAATAGCCCGGATGGATTTAAATTCGTCATCCTGAGCAAGATCCTGAATGAACGCCCGCTGATAGCCGTTGGCTTCGACGCCGACACGAACAGCGTCGAACTTGAAAAACTCTTCGGCGACAATTTTCTTTCGTTGACCGAATGTCGCAACGATATTGTGGTAACTTAAAATGTAAATTCTCTTCGTCTCTATATGAACCCCGATAGTGGCGTGGGCGAATCGGTCAGCGTTTTTCGCTTGTTTAGAGGCGAGGTCCACACCCTGAAAAATTTTAAGTTCGCTGAGATCGACCGTTTTGTAATACCGAAACCACTCCAGCTTAAATATCTTTCCCTTCATCGCCGCGACGTCGTTCTGGTATTGGGTGTTGAAGATGATGGTGCCGAGAACTTTTCGTTTCTTAAGGAGAAACTTCACACTACATTTCTCAGGCCAGAGGGAGACGTATCTCTTCTCTTCAGGTGTCCCAATTTCGATATTTTGTTTTTCAATGAGGGCAGGAATTGAAAAATAGTGCAGTCTAACAATTTTTCCCTTCGAATCCTTCTGGCAGAGCACGTTGTCCATCAAATAGCCGTAAAGATCGTCAGGGTTATATCGAGTGCCGATGATCGACATTTCACCGTGCGGCTCAAGGCAAGGATCAAGGACCTTGAAAAACCAAGTGTGAATCTTTTCTCGCTGGGTTTCGGTGATGCTGTTGGACTCGTCTATCAAGTCATCAGCAACGATAAAGTCATAGTGTTTCGAGGCAATGGCTCCACCGATCCCGATAGTTTCAATGGTGTCCTCTTTGGCGTCTGAAGTCCTAGCCCTCACGCGAATGCTGCCATCATTCCAAGGAGTACCCTGTTGTATTCCGAAGACTTCAATCAACTTCGGACGCAGGAGCTTTTGTTTGATTTCAGAGAGAAAACTCACGGCGTTCGTGTCGGTTTTCGAAGCAATGAGAATTCGAATGTTCGGGTTCTTGAGAATTCTTAAGATGCACCTTGCAATATTCAAGCAGGTGCTTTTGCCAAACCCCCGTGGCGCGAGAGTAAGATTCCAGAGTTGCCGTTTATCTTGAGTGTTCGAAATGACGAGCGAGTTGTTTTCAACGGCATCATACATCACTTCGTGAAAGTCTTTGATTTCATAACCAAGGACCTCGGTCATCAGTAAATCAATGCGGTCCTCATTGAGAATAAGGTCTCTTAAAAATTCAATCTCCGTGGCCTTTTGTTTTTTGAAGTCGGTGACAGCCTCTTGGTGCTCCCTAAACCCATGCAATGCGGAGGTGAGTAGTGCTTGGCTTGAGTTCATCATCATTTACGACCCCTTGCCTGCAAACCTTGATTTCTTCTCTGGCGGGATGATGATGACGTTTTCAGGGAGTTTCGCTCTGCTGGCGGGATCCATGTATTGCGCGACTTCTGAGCGGATCGAGATACGGCGGGAAGCGATCTCTTTAAGTCTTAAAACTTCGCGTTGAATTTCAGAGCGCACCTCTTCGGTGGTCATGGTGCTAAAAGTAAATTCGCTGGATAGTTTTAGCTCAGTGCTGGCTTTTGGAATAAGGCCAAATTCTTGGGCCATTTTTATGACAGAATCATAGGCTTCCTTCTTTTTCCAAATGGCGGTCACCATCGTTTGAAGGTTGCCCTGCTCTTTTGCGAGGCCGATCAGAGTTTGAAGCTCTCTGATGACGTAGGTCAATTTGATTAGGTAGTCCGAATAATAAGAAAATGGATCAATTTTTTGGATTAGGGCCTTGTCGGTGTCCAGAAGATACTTTTTAACCCTAGCCAATGTCGTTGGCTTGATGTCGAGCTTTCGGGAGATTTCATCATCCGTGTAGTTGGCCCCCATCAGATTTTTCACTTCGGCGACAAGACTTCGCTTCTTTTTATTCAGAACGACCTTGTCATTCCTCTTTTGCATGGCCACTCCTTAACGTGATACATTGTATCACCATTAAAAGAGAGATGAAAGAACTTATGGGACTATGGTCTTTGTGAAGTTTATTTTGAGATGAATCTTTGTCCGCGACACTGAGGGCAGGGCCTGCGACCTTCTAATTCAATGGAAAGGACTTCTCTCACCAAATCGGAGAAGGGAGGATCTTTTCGCTCATGTGCCTCTTCCAAATCTTCAATCCCACGAAATCTGACGTTGGTTGTAATAACGGGGAGCGTCTTTTTTAAGAGAAAGCCCTTACCATCACATTTGGGGCAGGTTGTGAATTTGGAAAAGAAATTTTCCAAAGCCTTAATATAAATCTCATTGCGCTTCGAAGTATCGTTCGAAGGATTAGGAAGTTTCCTGACCGTTACCCATCCAAAATCTGCCATTGCTGCCTAACCTCTGTATCCATTTTTTATCGGATACGCTTTGCCTTTTCACCAGTGTATTTTTCCCATCTCGTCACGACCACGTCGCAGTATTTTGGATCAAGCTCCAAAGTAAAACATCGACGCTTGGTTTTTTCACAAGCAATCATTGTTGAGCCGGAGCCTCCGAAGAAATCAAGAATGAGATCGTCCTTTTTTGAAGAGTTTAAAAGCGCATGTTGGATCATCTCCACAGGCTTCATGGTGGGATGTTCAAGGCTCCTCATTGGCCGGTTGAATTGCCAAACAGTGGATTGCTTTCGATTACCGAACCAGTGGTGAGCCGCTCCCGGCATCCATCCATAAAGTATCGGCTCATGCTGCCAGTGGTAATCCTGTCTGCCCATTACGAACTGTTGCTTCACCCAAACTAAGCATTGTTTCAGAAGCCATCCTGCCTCGACTAGAGTGGAACGAAATGCCATGCCGTTTGAATCTGCGTGGCATACATAGATGGCCGATCCTGGTTTTGAGACGGATTGGTAGTTCTTAAAAACCTTCAATAAAAACTCTCTAAATTCAGAGTCACCCATCCTGTCATTTTTGATTTTCAAAGCATCTTCCGTTTTTCCCTCATAGTCCACATTGTATGGAGGATCCGTGAAGACCATCTCTGCCGTCTCACCATTCATAAGTGTTTGAATGTGCTTTTTGTTGGTTGCATCCCCGCACAGGAGACGATGCCTTCCTAATATATAGAGATCGCCGAGCTTAGTTTTCGGAATAGTGGGGAGCTTTGGAGCTTCGTCTTCATCGCCCCTCATGGCATCAAGGGGCTCGATCTCAAAGCCAGGAATACCAAGGAGGTCCACATCGAAGTCAGGGCCGAACTGTACGAAGTCGGTATTTACCATCGCCATGTCCACTTCAGAGAGTTCGGCGATCTTGTTATCAGCGACCATATCGGCATATTCCATTGCTTCCGATTCGTACTCTTGAAAGTCGACTGGATATGCCGCCCAACCATTGAGCCGTGCCGCCTCAAGGCGACCATGCCCGATAGTGATTAGCCCTGAGCGCGTAGATACCACAATAGGACGCCTGATACCTTGGGCTTTCATTATGTAGGCAAGGAGTTTGATCTGCTCTTTAGGATGCTTGTTGGGGTTTCGTGGGTGAGGCTTCAACTCGTTAACAGGGACGAGTTTGTCATAGGCGCAGTGAATCGCTGGCGCTTCCGTCTGCGACTTTTCAGTGGATGCTGGTTTAGATGCGATGTTCCGCTTTATCAGTTGTAATCCCATAACGTGTTACATTGTATCACGTTAGGAATTGCAAAAGAATAGGGAAATGCCATGAAGCAAGATGGCGCGTAAGCTAACCGACCTTCTTAGCCCACATTCCTTTCATTTGAGAGCGCAGCTTCTGTGCGCCTTCCACGAAGTCCAAATATACCATCGTGCTTTTGATCTCTTTCTGGCCGAGCATATACTGAACAGCCTTGAGGTCCCGACAGTTGGTGTAGAGTTTCAGCGCGCCCGTGTGTCGCATGGAGTGAGCGCCCTTCGCGGCATTGGGTCTGTACCAATCCCAGATGCGCCGAAAATGGCGGGTTGAAATGGGGAAGATTCGTTCGTCAGGTGCTAGGTCTTTGCAGTATTCCTTCAGCTCTCGAATCAACTCGATTGGCAAAGGCAGGGTTCGGCTATTGGAGCCTTTAGCTCCCCAGAGGGTAACGGTATCCTTGCCAATATCCATTGGTCTTAGTCTTAGAACCTCAATACCTCGGCCACTTGTTCTTAGTGTTACTCTTAAGAGTAAAGAGTCGCGGTATTCGGTCTTAGTCTTAGGCTGGCTCTTAGCCTGTTCAAGTAAGACTAAGAGTGCCTTCAATTCGTCTTCATTTAAAAACTTAGCTTCTGTCATCATATAACTGATTATATATCATTAGTTACAAAATATGTCAAAAGATGTAGACTTTTCCAACAATGGGACGAAGTAGCCGGAAGGACGTAAATATTAAAGACGCCATGCTCAGGGGCTTGCTGACTGCCTTAAGTGGCAACGTGAGGCAGCTGCGCGAACGCTCAGAAATGACCCAGCAGGATTTAGCTGTTAAAGCGAGTATCTCGATCAACACGGTTGGAGAGATTGAGCAAGGGCGTGTCGAAAATATTACGTTGGCGACGATTACATCGCTGACGCGGGCCTTAAGTGAAAAGGACCCTTTGAAACTTTTGAAATAAGCGGGAACCAAAAAGTGGGAACCAAAGCGGGAACCAAGAAAATTCGGGAACCACTGAAAAAGGCACGGGAACCACACTTTTGCGAAGTGGGAACCAAAACGGGAACCACGAAGAGAAAAGAGGGAAACTATTGAATTCACAAAGGATCACACGGCCTCCGCCCATTCAATGCACTTGGTTCGAAAATCGGATACTTCTGCCCGCCAATCCTGTCCAACAAAAAAACTGAGAATCGAAAAAT
>FRDC01000483.1_pt3 | contig 85125 bp, 93 predicted proteins | sample 1106171 | NCBI WGS metagenome assembly FRDC01 (sample SAMEA3930566, study PRJEB13176) | freshwater metagenome | biome: Drinking water system; feature: drinking water; material: water | place: Singapore | collected 2014-12-20
CGCCTTCGCGGAGGATAAACTCCGGCGGGGGTCCTGATCTCAATGGGTTCCTGCCTTCGCAGGAACCCGATGGATAGTCCGGTTTTTAATGCAAACCATTATAACTATAGCGTATACTCTTCTGTTTATATTATGAAAATAATATGACCCTTGAAAAGCTACGTAAAGACGACTAATAAATTATCGCAAAGGGCCCGTAGCTCAGCTGGGAGAGCGCCTGCATGGCATGNNAGCGTGCAAAGCACGCGGGGTTCGATCCCGTTCGAGTCCACCACTTCCCCCACAGCGTAGTAGAAAATCGAACCGTCTGAATTTATACAAAGCGTGCAAAGCACGCGGGGTTCGATCCCGTTCGAGTCCACCACTTCCCCCACAGCGTAGTAGAAAATCGAACCGTCTGAATTTATACAAAGCGTGCAAAGCACGCGGGGTTCGATCCCGTTCGGGTCCACCAAACTTTCCATGTACAAAAAAAAGCCCGGAAACAATCCGGGCTTTTTTTATTGTATCAAGAGTCTCAAGGCGACGCCGGTCTGTCATCCACGCCATAGCGGAAGGTTGCACTGTCTATGCACCGGCTTTGGCGTATCGAATACTGCTGACCGTCGGGACATTCAGGTGCTGCGCATCCTTCTTCCGAAATGCGGAAGCCGGGCGGGCAGGCTTCGGGATCCAACGTTCCGTCAGCACGGCGCTGAATAACACACCGTGTGCCGTCGGCATGGGGCACCATGCGCGGCGGGCACGCTATGCATTCAGAGCCCCCGGCCGGCCGGATCTGGCCTGATGGACAAGCCGCTTCAGGTTCCGGTGCGGGAGATGGAGCCGGCGCGGGCGCAGGTCTATCGTCTTCGCCATAGCGGAAGGCTGCACTATCCACACAACGGTTTTGACGAATCGAATACTGCTGACTGTCGGGACATTCAGGTGCTGCGCATCCTTCTTCCGAGATACGGAAGCCGGGCGGACAGGCCTCGGGATCCAACGTTCCGTCAGCACGGCGCTGAATAACACACCGTGTGCCGTCGGCATGGGGCAGCATGCGCGGCGGGCAGGCGACGCATTCCGATCCGCCGGCCGGACGGATCTGGCCTTCAGGACACGGCGCATCGGTAACAGGAGTTGGCGACGGGGCCGAAGCAGGCTCAGAAGCCGGTGTCGGCATTTCATCCTTAACAGGTTCAATGGTCTTAACGGGCTCCGCGGGAACTTTTTTCAGACCTTTCAGCTTGCCCTTTTTAGGTTTTTCAGCCGGAGGCTGGTTGGATCCGTTATCCCCTGCTTCCTGTCCCTGATCCTTGCCGGATGGCGCGGGAGAATCTTGACTACCGTCAAATACATCATCTTCACCCTGGCGGTAGTCGTTACTGTCAATACACATCTTGCGGCGCAACGAATATTGCTGCCCCGTGGGACATTCAGGCGCCGCGCATTTTTCGTTTTCGGAGCGGAAACCCGGCGGGCAGGGTTCGCAGATATTCTCGGGATTCCGGCCATGACCCGGCGGGCATGGCATTCCCATCTTGCGCAGTTTTCCGGCATTCTTGCTCAGATCGTCTTTTCCGCCCTGTCCCAGGCCCTGTTTCTTGTCGCCGGCAAATTTGTTCTTGGGATTGTTATCGCGCAGCCCGTCTTTCCACGTAGAATCCATGCTGTCGGGTTTGGTGAAAGACGTGTCGCTTTGCGGGCTACTGTTCCGCATCTTCTTCACGTTCGATGCATCGTTGCCACCCCCCATAGCGGGGTGCTGATCGGCGCCGGATGATGTCTCGCCCGGCTGATCCGATGGAGATTCAAAACCCGGATGCGTTTGGTTTTTGTCTTCCGTCGCAAGGGATTTTACCGCGTCTGCGTTGTTCGAGATGTCAAATGCAACAGCGCTGGTGGACGCAAGGAATACAAAGCCCGCGATGGCAAGGGGGATCAAAAACTGACGCATGAGGTCTCTCCGTTGATTGCTTTGAAAGTACAGCACATAAAACATATATGAGAAAAGCTTGGTTTTCAACCAGCTATAAAAAAACAGCATGAACAAAAATCTCTTGTTTTTTTGAATCCTGCAATATACAAAGTCCTGCGTTTGCCTTTTGTAAGGCATACCTCCCTCGACGTCTTCTTGCTGAAAAATCATGCCCTCTCGAAAACCAGTTATGACGCGTAAAAACGGCCTTTACTTGAAGGACACCGATGGCAAGGGCCATGGCGTTTTTTGTAAGACCACCATTCGCCGCGGTGAAGTCCTGGAAGTAACCCCCGCCATTATCCTGAACGAAAAAGACACCGACCACGCCGACAAAACAATCCTGCACAACTACACTTTCGATGTCGGCAACATTTCCAGGACCATGCAACGTCAGGCGCATATGAAGCGCGCGGATGATTCCAGCATCGTGATCATGGGCGTTGCGTCTTTTTGCAATCACGCCCGAAACCCCAATGCCGAAATCCTGTGGGAAGAAAACGATGGCCGTCTTTTTTATTCCCTGAAAGCCACGCGCAATATCCCGGCCAAAACTGAAATTTGTACCAGCTATGGCAAAGGCTGGTTCAAGGACAGAGGTTATAAATCAAAGGGATAAGTTATACCCCTTGCCGGGCTCCCAAAATGGGTTATTTTAAGCTTTATGGGACGCACATTGCACAAAAACAACACTCTGGAAAAAGGCAAAACCCACATGGCTGACACTGCTGCACAAGCCCTCGCATCGAAAAGCGCGCATCAAGAAAGCGTTTTCAAAAATCTGACGGAATATTGTCACAGCTTCAAGGGCGCCGACGTCCGGCGCGCTCTTTTTCAGGTGCTGACGACAACCGCGCTCTTTTTCACGGCGTTGGGCGCGATGTTTTTTTCGCTCGAACATCAGGCTTACTGGCTTTATGCGCTTTTGCTTCTTCCGACGGCCGGCTGCCTGATACGGCTTTTTATCATCCAGCATGATTGCGGTCACGGTTCCTTTTTTCACGGCAAAGCCGCAAACAACCTGACAGGCCGCCTGATCAGCATCTTAACCTTCATTCCCTATGACCTCTGGCGGCGGGCGCATAACATGCACCATGCCGGATCCGGCAACCTTGACCGGCGCGGCGCCGGAGACGTAGATACGCTGACGGTCCGGGAATATCAGGCCCTGTCTGAAAAGAATAAATTCCTGTACCGCCTGTACCGCAACCCGCTGGTGCTCCTGCTTTTCGGGCCGCCGGTTTATTTTATCATCATGCTGCGTTTCCCGCCGATGCAGAAGGTTCCATTCTCGCAAAACTACCATCCCCTGCCCGTCGCGGGGTCCTGGCGCAGCACCATGTCGCTCAATGCCCTGCTCGTTGCTTTCTATGGGACGCTTGGCCTTCTTGTCGGCTGGAATTTCGTTCTGGCCGTTTATCTTCCCGTGGTCGTCATCACCGGCCTGATCGGCCAATGGCTTTTCTTCATCCAGCACCAATACGAAAACGCTTACTGGCAGGGAGGAAAAAACTGGAACTATGCCCAGGCAGCCATCCAGGGCAGTTCTTACTACGCCCTGCCGCGTGTCCTGCAATGGTTTACCGGCAACATCGGCTTTCATCACATTCATCACCTGTGCCCGGCCATTCCGAACTATCGCCTGCAGGAATGCTTTGACGGAAACAAGGATCTTGCCAACATCAGCCGCCTGACCTTCACGGAAAGCCTCAAGTGCATCTGGCTTGCCCTGTGGGATGAGGACCGCCAGAAAATGATCCGCTTCAAGGACCTGGCAACCGCGGCCGTTTAGGGTAAGAGCCTTCCATCGTGCATCCTGAGCTGTCGCCGGGTCCGCGCCGCCAGGTCAAGGTCGTGGGTGATCGTCACGACCGTCGTATTGTCCTTGGTGACCAGTTCCTCGAATATCTCAAAGACAATGTCGCTGTTCCTTGAATCCAGATTTCCGGTCGGCTCATCCGTCAAAAGAATGATCGGGTTATTTGCCATCGCGCGGGCCAGCGCCACGCGCTGGCGTTCGCCGCCCGACATCTGTCCGGGCAGTTTATGCCCGGCGTTCTTTAGGCCAAAGCGCTCCAGAAGATATTCGGCCCGCGCCTTCATCTCGGGCGGCTGAAGCTTGCCCAGCTTGCGCATCGGCAGCATGATATTGTCCAGCGCCGAAAATTCCTGGATCAGGAAATGAAACTGAAAGACAAAGCCTATCTTCTCCAGCCGAACTTTTTGCCAGATGGTCTCATCCGCCGCTGTCATATCCTGGCCATCAATCAGGATGCGTCCGCTGGTCGGCGCGTCCAGAAGCCCCAGAAGGTAAAGAAGCGACGATTTCCCCGACCCTGATGCGCCGATAACCGCCACAAATTCGCCGTGATCGATGACGCAGGAAACATCCCTGACCAGCGTCACCGGAATGACTTCTTCCGTCAGAGTGCGCGTCACGTTCTCAAGCACGATGGCGGGCGTCTCTTTCGTCATGCCGCCCCCCGGATAATATCAACCGGCTTGACCGCCGCCGCCTTGCGCGCGGGCAAAAAAGCCGAAAACGACGCCGTTGCGACCGCCACGCAACCGCCCACGATGTAAAGCCAAAGCGCCCGGTAAACCGGAAATCCCGTCATCTTGATCGGCAGGTCCTTGTCGAGGCTTAAACGGACGGAGGCGATCATTTCAACCAGAATGAAGCCAAACACCCAGCCCAAAACGCTGCCGATGATGCCCACGATAACGCCCTGATAAAGAAAAACCATGCGTATGTCGGTTTCAGAAAAGCCCATCGACTTCAAGATGGCTATATCGCGGCTTTTCTCGACAACCGAAGTTGAAATGATGTTGTAGATGCCAAACCCGGCCACAAGTGAAATGGCCAATACGGTCGAATACATGATGACGTTCTGAATGACAAAAAGCTCGAAGATATTGGCGAAGGTTTCCTGCCAGCTTTCCGCCTTGTAGCCAAAGCGTTTTTCAAGCCGGAGGGCAAGTTCCGGCGCAGCATTGACGTCATCCATGCGGATATTAATCTGGTTGATCACTTTTTCGCGCGCCTGCAGGACCTGCACTTTCTTAAGCAACGCATAGCTGGTGACGCTGTCAACCTGGGTCACGCCGGTTTCAAAAATGCCCGTCACCTTCATGTTCATGATGATCCCGGCGGGCGACACGACCGTTATTTTCGACCCAAGGCGCACGCCCAGTTTCTTGGCCAGTGCCGCGCCCAGTATGATCCCGCCCGAATCCGTCTGAAGGCTCATGAGATCACCTTCGATCATGTCGCGGCCGAGCTTACTGGCCTTTCGTTCAAGCAAAGGCTCGATCCCCGTGATGGATGTCCCGACATCCTTCCCGCCATAACGCAAAAACGCCTCGCCTTTGAGCGTCGGCGACACGAAAACCCCAGACTCTCCCTCCAGCGCCGCCAGGATGCGCCCGTGGCCGCGGATGCCGCGCGGCTCAGCCTTGGGCTTCAGGCCATGCAGCGCAATGACCCCGCCGGAAAATTTCTTCTGCACCGGCTGGACCGGCGGGTTGCGAAACTCATCCAGAATCTTGATATGCGGTGACGCATCGATAAGGCGGGAAATAAAATAGTCGTGCGTGCCGATCATCATCCCGGCAATCCCGATAAAAAAAGAAACGCCCAGCGCCACGCCCAGGAGCGAAATAACGGCCTGCCGGCGGCGGCTGAGAAGGTATTCAACGGCAATGGAGAGCGGCAAGGACATGAAGGCCTATCCGATGAACCCGCGGCGCAGGTCCATGAACTGCTCGGTTTTCTTGCCGGATTTGGGCTGTAAAATCACGCGCCAGTCAATATCGGTGCCGGTTTCAGCCGTGGAAACGGAAGAAAGGACGACCGAAAGCCGATCCCCCTTTTTAACTTTCAACGGTTCCAGCAGCGGTAGATAAAGCTGTTCCCAGTGGGTTTGGGGCGCCGAGGGCGCGGTTGAAAGCGAAACGCCCGGCACAAGATCCGCGCGCCACCAAAGTGCAAGACCATAGACCGTCGCGTTCGCCTTGATCGTCCACGCGGCGCGCCCCTTGCGGTTCGAGGCGTTTTTGCGCCGAAAATCGACCAGATCCCAGCTTTTGGCGTCCCGCCCCTTGCCCAGAAGATCCGCGGGTTTGAAACTGCGCACGTAAATATTGTTAAGGCTCATGAAGGCGGCCTCATCGAAATCAAGGCCAAAGCCGACAGCGTCCCAGATTTTAAGCTCCCTGTAAAACCGATCCGTCACGACCGGGCAGACGAATTGCTCGACAAGGTACGGAATAACCGTTCCGCCCGGCTTCAAAAATCGCCTGGCGTCGTTCAGGGTTGCAATCATGTTTTCTTCAAAGGCATAGTTGCCCAGGATTTCCGCCACGACAACATCGGTCCTGGGCGGGTCGATCATTTCGGCCGAAGGCCCGTGAAAAAAATGGCAATTGGAAATTTTATTGGCGCGCGCCAGTTTTTCGGCCAGATGCATGACGTCCGCCTGCTCGTACATATAAACTTCCCTGGCGCCAAGTCTGGACGCCATGAAGCCCAATACGCCCGTGCCCGAGCCTATGTCGGCCACGGTCGTCTTTCCTTTCCTGATGACCTTGCCCAGCGCCTTGTAAAAGGCGGCGTTGCGCGGCTTGTCCGCCAGCATGTTACGATGAAATTCGATCAGCATGAAAGCTCCGTCTTTGTTATTTCATAGAGCATGACGGCGGTCGCAACCGAAACGTTCAGTGAATCCGCCTTGCCGCGCATCGGGATTTTGACAAGATCCGAGCAGGCCGAGACAAGCCCGTCGGTCATGCCCGCCTGCTCGTTGCCCATGACAAGAACAAGCGGTCTTTTGTATTTCACGGAACGAAAGTCCGCAGCCCCCTTCAGATGAGTGCCGACGACTTGACAGCCTGCCTTCTGAACATGGGCGATGAACGGGTCGCGGCCGCACTTGACGATTTTAACCTGAGGAAAAGACCCCATCGAGGCGCGGATCGCCTCCACCGACCAGGGATCGCAGGTGTTGCCGATCAAGGCGATCCCCTTGGCCCCTACCGCATCAGCCGTGCGCATGATCGTGCCGAGATTGCCGGGGTCGCGGATTTCCTCAAGCGCGACCCAAAGATCCTCCTTGCCCGCCGCCACTTCGGACAAATCAACCCAACGCTGCTTTAAGACCGCAACCACGCTTTGCGCATTATCGCGTCTGGTGATGCTTTCCATGATTTTAGGCGTGACTTCAAGGCAAAGAGCGCGCTGTTTTTCGCAATAGGCGATAAGTTTCCCGACCTTGTCGTTTTGCGCATCGCCTTCCTCGACCGCGAGCATCTTGAACTCCCAACCGGCCTCCATGGCTTCGAGTGCGTGGCGCAGACCTTCGGTCATGAAAACCCCGTCCTCCTCGCGGTATTTCTTCTGCGCATAGGAGCGGATCTTCTTGATCTCGGGATTGGCAAGGCTGGTGATTTTTTTCAAGCTCATCTCTCCACCCGACAATAAAGCGAGGTTGAAATCTTACGTCCACCGCCTTCTTCCTGCCCCTCTCCTTTTTCCTGTATGACAAGCTCGCCGCTTTCGATCTTGCCCTTAAATATCTCGCGGCAAAGCTCGAACAGGCAATAATGCGAGGCGCGGATGGCATAGGCCGTCAGGATCAGGAAAGAGTTTTCTTCCTCCAGGACATCCCGGCAATAATGCAGCATGCCTTTCAGGTCCTCGAAAAACTCCCAGACTTCGTTATTCGTGCCGCGGCCGAATTTCGGCGGGTCGATCAGGATGCCGTGATACTTGTTGCCGCGCCGCCCCTCGCGCGCGGTGAACTTGCGCGCATCCTCGCAGATCCAGCGGATTTTGGCGTCCTCCATCCCGGCCAGCTTCTGATTGTCGGCCGCCCAGCCGATCGCCTTTTTCGAGGCATCGACATGCGTGACCTGCGCGCCTGCTTTGGCGGCCAGCAGCGACGCCACGCCCGTATAGGCGAACAGGTTAAGAAGTTTTGGTTCATTCATGCCCTTGAACCTGTCGATCATGTAATCCCAGTGCGGGGCCTGCTCGGGGAAGTAACCCACATGGCGGAAGGACGTGAAGCGCCCAAGAAAAGAAACATCGCGGTAGGACGCCTTCCACGTTTCCTGCACGCGGCCTTTGAAATTCCAGCGGCCGTCCTCGGCCTCGTTCTCCCCGGCGAAGACCGCGTCGGCTTTGCTCCAGCGCTCCTCGGGAAGGCGGCGGTCCCACATCGCCTGCGGCTCGGGCCGGTCGATGACGTAGGGCCCGAATTTTTCAAGCTTGCGCCCCTGGCCGCTGTCCAGCAGGCGGTATCCGTCCCAGCCTTGCGTCACGAGGTCGGTCATTTTCCGCTTCCCTTCATAAGAATTTCATCCCTTTCGCTGAGGCCTTCCAGGATCTCTGCCTTGTTCTCGTCGACGATCCCGGTCCTGACAGGCTGTTCCTTGCGCTTGTTGCCGGGCAACAAAAGCGTCACCTTGCCGTCTTCGATAGCCGCTGCCGGGATCAGCAGCGCGTTTTCATGAACTGAGGTGATAATATTAACCTCGACCGTCATGCCGATCAGAAGCGGCGCATCATCATTAACGGAAACCTTGACGCGGAAGTTCTTGTTGACCGGATCGCCTTTGGGCGCGATTTCCGCCACCCTGCCCGTTATTTCCCGTCCGGCAAAGGCATCCGATTTGATCAGGACTTCCTGTCCCTTCCTGACCCGCGGAATGTCTTCCTCGTCCACCTCGGCCAGGATGCGCAACGGCTTTTCCTGCCCCACCCAGAAGACGGCGTCGGCCGGCGTCTTGGTTTCGCCCGCGTCGACATTGCGCTCCAGAACCATGCCGTCAATCGGCGACTTGATGTCCATGCGCAACAAAAGCTTCTCCTGCGCTGCGATGGAAGCCAGCAGCGCCTTTTGCTCGCTGGATGCGGACTGTTCGCGCTGACGGCTGCCGTAGCCTGATGCCTGAAGCTCGTGCGCGCGTTTTAATTCCTGTTCGCTATAGGCAAGACGGGCCTTGAGCTCGTCGAGCCTGGCCTTTTCAACTTCGTCCTCGGCATGGGCCAGAATTTGCCCCGTACGGACGCCGTCCCCCTCATCAACCAGAACCTCGCGGACCAGAACCGTCATCTGCGGCGAAATGCGCGCCCGGTTAACCGCCTCGACTTCGCCCGTGGCATAGACCGCCTCAACCGCCCGGCCGCGGACGGGGTGGACGGTTTTAGGCGACAGCGCCTCCTGCTTTTTAAAATGCAGAAAACTAAAGCCAAGCCCCGCGGCCAGAACAAGAATAACGATGAAACGAAGCGCGGTTGTCATGAACCCTGTCTCTTTAAATTGAGTCGCCCGACCATAGCACAAAAATCCATAATATTCCAAGCTCTTGACCCAAAAACCTGACAATGTCAGGATGATGACGGGGAAGTTAACTAAAAGGGGTTATTTCATGTATCAAGCTGTCACCATATCCGACGATTCTATTTCACAAAAGAAAAGCTATCACCACGGCAATCTGCGCGAAGCTTTGATCAACAATGCGCTTAAAATGCTGGAAACAGGCGGCGTCGACACGATCAGCCTGCGCCAGGTCGCCAAAATCACCGGCGTCTCACAAGCCGCGCCCTACAGCCACTTTCAGGATAAAAACGATCTTCTGGCCGCAATCGCGGAAGCAGGATTTCAGCGTCTGGCCCTGCAAATGGCCGAAGACGCGACGGGAATCCGCGACACAAAACCCCGCGTTGAAGCGCTGGCGCTTAGCTATCTTCGTTTTGCCAGCGAAAACCCGGCGCTTTTCCACCTGATGTTCGGCCGTGAGATCGCGGATTTTTCAACCCGGCCCACGCTGGCGCTCACCGCCGGAAAAAGCTGGTCGCTGATCTCGGCCGCCATTTCCGCGGGCGGCAAGAAGGAGAACGTGCAGGCGATCACCGCCGCGCTTTGGAGCATGATCCACGGCCTGACCGGCCTTCTGATCGACCGGCGCCTGAAGCCTGAGAACATCGGCGCTTCGACCCTGCCTGAACTTGTCGGCAAAACCGTCGGGCTTTTCGAAGCGCATTTCTGACGGAAAATTAAACTTCGACCTTGATGGGGCCTTCGGCCGCGCCGCGGATGAATTGGTCGACGTAAGGGTTGCCCGAACGGTCAAGATCGGCCACCGGTCCGTGCCAGATGATCTGGCCCCTATAGATCATCGCCACATGATCGGCGATCTTGCGCGCGCTGTGCATGTCATGGGTGATCGAAAGCGTGGTCGCGCCCAGCTCCTTCGCGCATTTGATGATCAGGTCGTTGATGACGTCGGCCATGATGGGGTCAAGGCCGGTCGTGGGTTCGTCAAAGAAAATGATTTCGGGGTTGGCCGCAACCGCGCGAGCCAGCGCCACGCGCTTTTGCATGCCGCCCGAAAGCTCGGCCGGAAAGAGATCGGCCGTACGCGATCCAAGCCCCACCATGCGCAGCTTTTCAACCGCTATATCGCGCGCGTCCTTGCGCGTCGCCTTCCTGGTTTCAATCAGGCGAAAAGCCACGTTTTCCCAGACCGGCAGGCTGTCAAAAAGCGCGCCGCCCTGGAACAGCATGCCGAACTTGTGCATCAAATCATCGCGGCCGCGGGCGTCAAGATCCGTCGTCTCCGCGCCGTCGATCTTGATAGAACCCCGGTCGGGCGTGATCAGGCCCAAAACGCATTTGATCAGGACCGACTTTCCCGTGCCCGACCCGCCGATGACCACGAGCGACTTGCCCTTGGGGATGTCAAGATCGACCCCTTGCAGAACGTGGTTGCTGTTGAAGGATTTCTTAAGCCCCCGGATGCTGAGTTTCATGTCCGCCATAAAAACCTCAATGCTGGAACATTATCTGGGTCAGGAAATAGTTGGCGATCAGGATCAGAATCGAGGCCGAGACGACGGCGTTCGTCGTGGCTGCGCCTACCCCTTGCGCGCCGCGGCCCGAGTTGAAACCGTGATAGCACCCCATGAGCGACACGATAAAGCCGAACACCGCTGCTTTGATAAGGCCGGAATTGACGTCTTCGGATTCCAGATATTCCCAGGTCTTGTGCAGATAGCCCTGCGGCTCGAACCCCAATGAATAGACACCGACAAGATAACCGCCGAAGACGCCGATCACGTCGCCGATCAAAACCAGCGCCGGCAGCATCAGCGTACCGGCGATAAGGCGCGGCGCGATCAGATATTTGAAGGGATTGGTCGAAAGAGTTGTGAGCGCGTCAATCTGCTCGGTCACGCGCATGGTGCCAAGCTCGGCCGCGATCGATGCGCCGATGCGCCCCGCCACCATAAGGCCCGCCAGAACGGGGGCCAGTTCCCGCGTCACGGACAGGACGACCACGGTTGCCACGGCCCCCTCCGCCGAAAAGCGCGAGAACCCCGTGTAGCTTTGAAGCGCCAGAACCATGCCGGTGAAAAGCGTCGTCATGCCGACCACGGGCAGGGAGTAATAACCGATGTCCAGCACCTGCCGCCACAGAAGCCGCGGGTAAAAGGGCGGCGTGAAGGAATGATAGATGCCCTTGCCGCTGAACAGACTTAAACGCCCGACGGCGGACAGGAAAGCCGACGCCGTCTTTCCCGTCTTCTCAAGAAGGTCGAGTACGATTTTGACCAAGCCAGTGCTTGCGATCTTTTCGGTCTGTTCCATTTTCGTTTTTATCCTACGATCCCCCCTCACCCGGCTTCGGGGCTAACGCCCCTTCAGCTTCCCTCTCCCCCGCTTGCGGGGAGAGGGATAGGGTGAGGGGATCACTTTTTCAATCCTCAGCCAATATAGCGGCGAACAAAGCGCCGGCCAAGAGCGGTCAGCACTTCATAGCCGATGGTCCCGGCATCGCGCGCCATGTCGTCCACCGTATAGCGGGAACCGACAAGCTCGGCGCTTTGTCCCAGGGCCAGCTGCCCCTCCGGCACGGCGCTGACATCGACCGTCAGGAGATCCATCGACACCCGGCCCACGACCGGGGCCATGACGCCGCCGATCACAACCTTGCCTTTTCCGCCCAGCGCGCGGAAATAACCGTCGGCATAGCCGATCCCCAGCGTCGCCACGCGCATCGGCGCTCTGGCGGTGAAGGAAGCGCCATAGCCGACATTTTCATCTTTCGAAACGGAACGTATTTGCAGAATCTCAGCCTCTGCCGTGATAACGGAACGCATCGGATTTGTAACATCCGATACTGGATTAATTCCGTAAAGGGCGGCCCCAGGCCGGACGAGATCGAAGTGCATGTCGGTCCCTAAAAAGATTCCCGACGAACTGGCAAAGCTGGCCTTCACACCCGGAAAAGATTTCAAGAGTTTTTGGAAAGCCAAAAACTGCGCCTGATTCTTGGGATGATCTTTTTCGTCCGCCGCCGCCAGATGCGACATGATGTAAAGCAGATCAAGGCCCCGGGCCCTGTCTTCACAGAATTTTTCAAGCTCCTGCCCCGAAAAGCCAAGGCGGTTCATGCCCGTATCGATATGCGCGATGGCGGGCAGGTTTTTCCCCGCCTTGCGCCAGCGTTCCAGTTCTTCCATGTGATTGAGAACGGGGACAAGCTTTTCACGGATATATGTTTTTTCCTCGCCGCGTGCAACACCGTGCAGCACCGCGATTTTGGCATCCGCGGACAGAACGCGCCTTAACCCCAGCGCCTCGTCCAGCGTCGCCGTGAAAAACCAGCGGCAGCCCGCCTCATAAAGCGCGGGCGCGACTTGACGCGCGCCCAGACCATAGGCATCAGCCTTCACGACGGCGGAACATTCACAGCCGGATTTGAGCTTTGATTTGAGAAAGCCCCAATTGTCGCGGATCGCGCCAAGATCGACGGAAAGCACTGGATTCCCGCGCGAGGAAGAACCAGATACATCCATCGGCGCGCGCTTGGGGATCGCCACTTATTCCGCCCCGCTGTGGTCGCGCTGGTGTTCGAGGTTGGAAAAGCGCGTAAACTCGCCGTCGAAGAAAAGATCGACCGTGCCGATGGGGCCGTGGCGCTGCTTGGCCACGATACATTCGGCGACGTTGTGCGATTCCGCAAGGCGTTTCGTCCAGTCATCCCAGCGCTCGTTGAACTTGGCGTCGGTTTCTTCAGGCCTGCGGCCGGGCTTGTCGCGCTCAAGGTAATATTGCTCGCGGTAGACGAACATGACGACGTCGGCGTCTTGCTCGATCGATCCCGATTCCCGAAGATCGGCCAGCTGCGGGCGCTTGTTGTCGCGCTGTTCGACCGCCCGCGACAGCTGGGAAAGGGCCAGCACGGGTACATTCAATTCCTTGGCGATGGCTTTGAGGCCGCGCGTGATTTCGGAGACTTCCTGCACGCGATTGTCGCTCCCGCCACGCGCGTCCCCCTGAATAAGCTGCAAATAGTCGACGACGATCATGCCAAGATTGTTCTGGCGTTTCAGGCGCCGCGCACGCGTGCGGATCGCGCCGATGGTAAGAGCCGGGGTATCGTCGATAAAAAGCGGCATCCGGGCCATGATCTGGCTCGCCTCCGCGAATTTGTGAAAATCGGTGTCGCGCACCTCGCCGCGCCGGATCTTGTCCGACGCGATGCTTGTCATGTCCGCCAGGATACGGGTTGCGAGCTGTTCGGCCGACATCTCGAGCGAGAAGAACCCCACTACCGCGCCATCACGCCCGCCCGTTTCAACAAAGGCCTTGGCCGCATTGACCGCCATGTTGGTGGCCAAGGCCGTTTTCCCCATCGAGGGGCGACCGGCAAGGATGATAAGGTCCGAAGCCTGCAACCCGCCCAGACGCTTGTCGAGATCATGCAGACCCGTGACGACACCGGTGACATGCCCCTCGCGCTGGAAGGCAAGCTCGGCCTGACGGATAGCGTTGACGACCGAGTTTTTCAGCGGCACGAAATCTTTCTTGAACTCGCCCGCTTCGGCCAGATCGAACAGCTTCTTTTCCGCACCTTCGATCTGCGCGCGCGCGGGAAGATCTATATCATGTTCATAGGCGCCGTTGACGACGTCTTCACCCAGCGTGATGAGCGCCCGGCGAAGGTGCAAGTCATAAATCGCCTGCCCGTAGTCGCCGACGTTGACGACGGAAATGGTATTGGCCGCCAGATCCGCCAAATACTGCGCCCCTCCGACATGGGCCAGTTCCTCGTCCTTTTCAAAGAAATTCTTGAGCGTGACAGGGTTGGCGTCCTGCCCGCGGTCGACCATGCGCACAATCGCGTCATAGATGCGTCCGTGGACCGGGTTGTAGAAATGATTGGCGCGAAGATATTCGGAAACTTTTTCAAGCGAGCGGTTATTGACCAGAAGGGCGCCCAGCAGGGCCTGCTCTGCCTCCGCGTTTTGCGGCAAGGTGCGGTAGTCGCGTTTTTCCGGCGTCAGGGACCGGGACGGAACCGTTTTCATCAGGGTGGAAACTTCTGCGCTCATGGCCTTCAATCTAGCAGAAAAAGCGATTCTGATAAAAGGGTTTGAGCCGATAATATAGATACAATTAACAAATTCTGTCATGCCCGCCTTGCGCGGGCATCCGGAAAGCATGTCCATGCATCTTATGAGTCATATGACGGCAGGACTGCCTACCAGACCCCCGCGTGAAGCGGGGGTGACGAAATTTAAAAAAACTTCTCAAAAACAAAAAACGCCCCTCCTTTCGGAAGGGCGCTTTTCAAGAAAACTATTCTTTCCTTACTCTCTGGCCTTACTCTTCGGACTTGGCCGCTTTTTTCTTGCGCGGCTTCTTTTCCGAGGTTTCAGCTTCAGCCGTTCCGGTCTCAGCCTCAGCGGGCGTGAAAGCGGCTTCAGCCTCGGCTTTGGCCTTGGCGGCTTTTTCCTCGGCTTCAAGCTTCTTGACCGCCGCGTCGGACAGGCGTTCTTCGCCTTCCTTCACGATCAGCGCTTCGCCGCGTTCTTCCTGGATCTTGGCTTCATCCGCGGAACGGGCGATGTTCAGGCGAACCTCGACCGAAACTTCGGGGTGAAGGATGATCTTGATCGGGAAAAGACCCAGCATCTTGTAAGCGCGATCCATGTAAACCTGCGAGCGGTCCACTTTCACGTTCTTGTTCGAGACGGCTTCCGCGATGTCGCGGGCGCTGACCGAGCCGTAAAGCTGGCCGCCCTCGGACGCCTGGCGGATGACCGCAACCGTGACGCCCTTGATCTTGGCCGCGAGCTTCTCGGCTTCTTGTTTGGTCTTCAGGTTGTTGGCTTCGAGAACTTTCTTTTGTCCTTCGAAATACGCCACATTGTCCTTCGTGGCGCGCAGAGCCTTGCCGCGCGGCAGAAGGAAGTTGCGCGCAAAACCGGGGCGGACATTGACGACATCGCCCATCTGTCCCAGTTTTTCGACGCGTTCAAGCAGAATGATTTGCATGGTTCTTTAACTCCTTATTTGTGGAGAACATAGGGCAGAAGCGCCAGAAAGCGCGCGCGCTTGACGGCCTGGGCCAGTTTGCGCTGCTGCTTTTGCGACACGGCGGTGATGCGCGAAGGCATCATCTTGCCGCGTTCGGACACGTAACGGCCAAGCATGCGGACGTCTTTGTAATCGATCGTCTGCGCCTTGGAACCCGAGAACGGGCAGGTCTTCTTGCGACGGAAGAACGGACGGCGCGCGCCGCCAGCCCCGCCGGCACCTTCGCCGCCGGCGCCACCGCGATCACCGCCGCCGAACGACTTGCGCTCGCCGGGCCGGCCACGACCACCGCCATGGGAACCATGGACTCTTTTTTCAGGTGCGCCTCTCATGCCACGTCTCCTTCAACAAATTCTGGTTTATTCTCGTCGCCTTCCCACTCCTTGGCGCGCATCATGATCGAGGGACCTTCGGGCGTCTTTTCAAGACGCACGGTCATGTAACGCAGGATGTCTTCGTTAAGGCGGATGTTGCGCTCCATCTCGGCGACCGCTGTGTGCGGGCCTTCGATGTGGAGCATCACGTAATGCCCCTTGCGGTTTTTCTTGATCCGGTATGCCAGATTGCGCAGGCCCCAGTGTTCGGTGCGAACAACCTTGGCGCCGTTGTCATTGACGATATCGGAGAATTTTTTGGCAAGATCCTCGGCTTGCTTGGCGGAGATATCCTGCCGTGCGATAAACACGGTTTCGTAACAGGTCATTAGTTTCTTTCCCTTGGTTTTGAAGAAGCTTTTAAAGGCCCCTTCGTTCAGCCGACGGAACACCTTGTCCGGCAGCGGGTTTTTAGTAGCGGCGACTATAACGCCTTTAGATAAGGAAAAGCAAGCGATTCGCCTGCGACGCCCACCTTCCTCTCCGCCACCCCTCCCCTTAGTTACATTATGTAAATATTTATCCTCCAAACCTTGCGCCCTGCTGCCGCCTTCGCTATCACTAACCCGTAATTATTAACGGAGGGACCAAAAATGACCCGTGCTTTCGTATTCCCGGGACAGGGCAGCCAGTTCGTCGGCATGGGCAAGGACCTGGCCGAAAATTTCGCCGAGGCGAGGGCCGTGTTCGAGGAAGTCGACGACGCCCTGAAGCAAAATCTTTCGAAGCTGATGTTCGAAGGGCCGGAGGCCGATCTCAACCTCACCGAAAACACCCAGCCCGCCTTGATGGCCGTCAGCCTGGCCGTCGTGCGGGTCCTTGAGAAGCAGTTTCCAACCCTGATAACCCCCGCCCTTTGCAAATATGTGGCGGGACATTCCCTTGGCGAATATTCGGCGCTGACCGCAGCCGGAACCTTCAAGCTGGCCGATGCAGCTCGGCTTTTGAAAATCCGCGGGCAAGCGATGCAAAAGGCCGTGCCCGTTGGCATCGGCGCGATGGCGGCGATTTTAGGGCTTGAGATTGAAGATGTGACCAAAGTCGCAGCCGAGGCCTGCAACGGCGAAATTTGCGCCGCCGCCAACGACAATTCGTTTGGCCAGGTGGTGGTCAGCGGCCACAAAGGCGCGGTTGAAAAAGCCGTCGCCCTGGCCACGGCCAAGGGCGCAAAACGTGCCGTGCTGCTGCCCGTGAGCGCGCCGTTTCATTGTTCCCTGATGCAGCCCGCGGCCGATGCCATGAAGGACTCCCTGTCCAAGGTCGTGATGGCCCCGCCCAAGGTGCCGCTGGTGGCCAACGTGATCGCCGAGGCAACCGAAGACCCGATCAAGATCCGCGACCTTCTGGTGAAACAGGTCACAGGCATGGTCCGCTGGCGTGAATCCGTTTTGTACATGAAGCAAAAAGGCGTGACGTCGCTGGTCGAGCTGGGCGCAGGCAAGGTGCTCGCAGGACTTGCCAAGCGGATCGACAAGGACATCACGGCAAGCTCGGTCGGCTCGCCCGCCGACATCGAGGCACTGGCGAAGACTTTATAACCCTCCGCGCTCCTGCGGAGGCAGGAGCCCATAAACCACTTACTTTAAAAAGGTCCCTGCCGGAGTTTATCCTCGCGAAGGCGGGGACAGAGATACGTGAAATCAAGAAAGGAACCCGTTCCATGTTCTCCCTCAAAGACAAAAAAGCCCTCGTCACCGGCGCATCAGGTGGCATCGGAGCATCCATTGCCAAAGCGCTCCACGCGCAGGGTGCCACGGTCGCCATCAACGGTCGCAAGGCCGAGGCGCTGGAAAAACTGGCAAGCGAACTGGGCGACCGCTGCGTCGTGCTGATGGGATCGCTCGACACGGCGGCCGACGCCGACAACCTGATCAAAACGGCCGAGGAAAAAATGGGCCAGATCGACATTCTGGTGAACAACGCGGGCCTGACCAAAGACGGTTTGTTCATGCGCATGAAGGACGAAGACTGGCAGATCGTACAGGACGTCAACCTGACCGCGCCCTTCCGTCTCACCCGCGCGGCGATCCGCGGCATGATGAAGCGCCGTTTCGGCCGCGTCATAAATATCACTTCGGTCGTCGGCGTCACGGGAAATCCGGGTCAGGCCAATTACTGCGCCTCCAAGGCCGGGATGATCGGCATGACGAAATCGATGGCGCAGGAAGTCGCCAACCGCGGCATCACGCTCAACTGCATCGCACCCGGTTTCATTGCCACGGCCATGACCGACGCCCTGACACCCGATCAAAAGGCCAAGATCGAAGCCACAATCCCGGCCGGATGCATGGGCAGTCCCGAGGACATCGCGGCTGGCGTCGTCTATCTCGCCTCCGACGAGGCCAAATACATGACCGGCCAGACGCTCCACATCAACGGCGGCATGGCGATGATTTAAGCGGAGAAAACTACAGGGCGCGCAGAGGTCGCAGAGATGGGGCTTGTGCGTTCTCTGCCAGTTGAACCGGATTGGCCTCCGGGTATTTTGCCGCAAACGCCGCCGAGGCTTCTTCGACGGTTTTGAATGTGCCGAGATCCGTTTTAATCCAGCCTTCAACTTTGATCGTTTTTGGGATCTTTTTAATATTGGGACAACTTCTGAGATCAAGGCCACCACCAACGGAGAGATTTTCCGGCAAGACGAGCAGGGCAGGACAGTAGTAGAGGGTAAGCCAACCGCCAACAGAGAGATTATTAGATAGACGAACGAGATCAGTGCATCCCCAGAGATCAAGATTGCCACTCACGGAGAAGTTATCTGGCAGTTTTTTCAATTCGGTAACACCGCTAAGATCGAGATTTCCCTCAGCCGCCAACCCATCCGGCAAATTTAAAACATTATGATATTTCCCATCCATCTTGATCAGACCCGTGTGTGATGGGCCTTCTCTCAGCTCATATTGCTTCTCCGTCACAAATTTCTGCACATGGGGCATGTATTTCGAGACGGGCGGTTTGTTTTCCTTACCCTTGCACTGGCGCAGAATATTGCCCTCGACCTCGACATGAAAAGTCGCATGAGGTTTGTTATCCGTATCGCGCAGGGAAAAGAATTGGCATGATCCGTCTTTAAGCCTTTCATCATATCCGCCGCCGCCGATGCAGTGGCCCATGGCGGGGCCTTCAAAGCGCAAGGCCTCGGGTGTCAGAAGCTGGACGATGCGGTAGCCGTCACCAAAGTCCATGACCGTTTTGGTGTTCTTGTCGTCATGTGCGGCGGTGTTTTTAAACGTCTGGCGCAGTTTCTGGTTCTGGCGTTCAAAATACTTGTCAGCGGCGTTGTGGGCGGATTCAAGGTTGAGGGCCAGAAGCTTCTTCGGCCTGTTCTTGTCATCCACATCCTTCAGGAAATCTTCGTTGTTGATCCGGGCTGAAACCAGCCAGTCTTTTATGTGGCCGACCTGTTGTTCCAGCGCGGCATCCGGGACAAACCTGTGAAACGGTCCGCACACATCCCATTTATTCCTTGCCCAGTCAGGGGCGTTAGAGGGCCTTTCATGGATTTCAACCGCGCTTTCCTTCCGGCCACGCAAGGATTTCCCCACGGCGATATCCAGCCAGAAGGCAATCTCCCGATCCCCTTCGGCCACTTTATGCAGGTAATCAGACACTTCCTGCGGCTGTAATAGATTGACGGTCAAAATAAAAAACCCTTTAATACAAAGATATAATATATTTACATATTGCAAAAACAGAGTCAAGGAAAATTGACATATACTTGAAATTAAATGATATATTCCTACAAGGCCGCAGAGAGAACTCTCTTGTGCGCTCTGCGATCTCTGTAGTTTCTTATGACTTGTTATTGACTTATGCAAAACAGGACGATATAAAACTGGCCTGACTAAAACAAGTGTGGTATCCATCCCCCACTTCTTGAGAGTTTTGATGGAATTGTCCTTAAACGAAAGAGAGAGAAGAGACATGAGCATTAATGAACGCGTAAAGAAAATTGTCGTCGAGCATCTGGGCGTCGACGCCGGCAAAGTGACCGAAGGTGCGAGCTTCATCGACGATCTGGGCGCTGACAGCCTGGATACGGTCGAACTGGTTATGGCTTTTGAGGAAGAGTTTGGCATCGAGATCCCCGATGACGCGGCGGAGAAGATCCTGACCGTGAAGGACGCGATTGCCTTCATCCAGCAGAACGCCAAAGCCGCTTAAGTTTAAAGGCTTTTAATAGAAAACCATGTCTTGTAGATTTGTCTTCGGACTTAAATCTTTTAAGACATGGTTTTTTTTATTGCCCGGAAAGCCCCATGAAGAACGGCCTGTTTACAGTTTTTTTAATCCTGCTCTTCGCCTTCCCCGCCCGCGCGGAGGAACCGGCGCTTCCTGCCGGCGTTTATCAGCTGGATAAAAGCCATGCCAGCCTTGTCTTCGCCGTCAGCCATGTCGGCTTTTCCCGCTACACGATGAGCTTTGATGATTTCGACGCCACGCTCACGCTCGATCCCGCCAACCCGCAAAAGGCAAGCGTGACGGCAACCATCAATCCGCGCTCGCTCGACCTGCCTGCCCCGCCGGAAGGATTTCATACGGCCTTGATGGGCAAGGACTGGCTGAAGGTCGACGCCTTCCCAAAAATCACATTCACATCGACCTCCGTCGAAATGACCGGGGAAAAGACCGCGACCATTCATGGTGATCTCGAACTGCTGGGCATCAAAAAACCCGTCGTGCTGAAAACCTCTTTCAACGGCGGTTATGCGGGGCACCCGATGGATCCCAACGCCCGGATCGGTTTTTCAGCAACCGGAAGCTTCAAGCGTTCGGATTTCGGCATGACCTACGGCATTCCTGAACCGGGATCGACGATGGGCGTCGGCGATCAGGTCGATGTCACGATCGAGGCCGAGTTTTCCGGGCCGCCCCTAAAAGAAATACCCAAACCAGAGGAAAAAAGGTGATTGTATGAGACGCGTCGTTGTCACAGGCATCGGTATCGTAAGCCCCCTGGGTGTGGGCCTCGAGCATAACTGGCGGGAACTGATCGCCGGAAAGTCGGGCTTGCGCCGCATATCGGGCTTTGATCCTTCGGACATGCCCTCGCAAGTGGCGGGCGAAGTTCCAACCAAAAGCGAGGCCCAGGACGGCCCCCATCACCTCGACATTTCCAAATTTATCGAGCCCAAGGAACAAAAGAAGATGGACCGCTTCATCCATCTGGGCGTGGCGGCCGCGGTCGAGGCGGTCGAGGATTCCGGCTGGAAACCGCAGGATTACGAAAGCCAGTGCCGCACGGGCGTCCTGATCGGTTCGGGCATCGGCGGGCTTTCGAATATCCACGATACGTCCATTGTCCTGCATGAAAAAGGCCCGCGGCGCATTTCGCCCTTCTTCATCCCGTCGTCGCTGATCAACCTGACCTCGGGGCAGGTGTCGATCCGTTACGGCTTCAAAGGGCCCAACCATTCCGTGGTCACGGCCTGCGCGACCGGTACGCATGCCATCGGCGACGCCGCGCGTCTCATCGCCTTTGACGACGCGGATGTCATGGTGGCGGGCGGTTCCGAAGGTGCTGTCAACCGCATCGGTGTGGGCGGTTTTGCCGCCTGCCGCGCCCTTTCGACCGGATTCAACGCCACCCCGGAAAAAGCCTCGCGCCCCTTCGACAAGAACCGCGACGGCTTTGTGATCGCCGAGGGCGGCGGAGTCGTCGTCCTTGAGGAATACGAACATGCCAAAAAACGCGGCGCAAAAATCTATGCTGAGATCATCGGCTACGGCCTTTCGGGCGATGCCTATCACGTAACCTCGCCGGCCGAGGACGGCGACGGCGGCTTCCGCGCCATGAAGGCAGCCTTGAAACGCGCCGGAATTTCACCCGAAGATGTGGGTTATATCAACGCCCACGGAACATCCACGCCGCTGGGCGACGACATTGAACTGGGCGCGGTCAAGCGCCTGTTCGGTTCCGCCATTTCCGGCATTTCGATGTCGTCGACCAAATCGGCCATCGGCCATCTTTTGGGCGCGGCGGGCGCGGTCGAGGCCGTCTTTAGCATCATGGCGCTTAAAACCGGCATTCTGCCGCCGACCCTTAACCTTGACGATCCGTCCGACGTAGCTGCAGGCATGGACCTGGTGCCGCACAAGGCGAAGGAAAAATCCGTCAAGATCGCGCTTTCCAATTCGTTCGGCTTCGGCGGCACGAACGCGTCGATTGTCTTCAGAAAAGCATGAAACCGCTTTTGCGTTTTCTGTTCCTCTGGCTGCTGCCCGTCGCCATCGTGACAGTCGCCGGCATTGCCACATGGGCTTTAAGCTTTTATCCAAAACCCGGCCCTCTTCCTGACACAAAGCTTGTCTACATCGCACCCGGCAGCAGCACGCGCGGCATCGCAATCCTGCTCCTGAACGAAGGCGCGCTCGATAAAAACGGCCGATATATTTTTCTGGCAGCCACGCGCCTGAAAAAATCGAACCTTCAGGCCGGTGAATATGAGCTTCCGGCAGCCGCCAGCATCAGGGAACTGATCGCGCTTTTGCAAAGCGGTAAGGTGTATCAGCGAACGCTCACCATCCCCGAGGGGCTGACCGTGCTGGAGATCGCCGGGATTGTCGGTGCAGCAGAGGCGCTTTCAGGCAACAGCCTTGCCACTTTCCCGGAGGGAAGCCTCCTGCCTGAAACTTATCATTACACCTATGGCGAAGACAGGCTTGAGCTGATGGTACGCATGCAAAAAGCCATGAGTGATGAAGTCAACAAACTCTGGCCTGAACGCGATCCCGATCTGCCGTTAAAAACGCCGGAGGAGATGGTGGCGCTCGCCTCCGTGGTCGAGAAGGAAACGGGTATCCCCTCCGAACGCGCGCGCGTCGCGGGTGTTTTCATCAACCGCCTGAAACAAGGCATGCCGCTTCAATCGGACCCCACCGTGATTTACGCGCTGACCCAAGGCCAGGCGCCGCTGGGACGTGCGCTTTTGCTGAAAGATCTTGAAACATCCTCGCCTTATAACACTTATAAAGTCCGGGGACTTCCGCCCGGCCCCATCGCCAATCCCGGAAAGGAAAGCCTGAAGGCCACTGTCCATCCTGAAAAACACGACTATCTTTATTTCGTGGCCGATGGAACGGGCGGGCATGCGTTTGCCAAGACCCTGAAAGAACACAACAAAAATGTTCAGAATTGGCGCAAGATTAACCGTTAACTCTTTCTTGTCCTCTTCGGTGATATAATATGTATATGGCAGTAACAGACAAAAACGCGACAAGCTCGACCGCGCCGCCGGAAGATTCGTCGTTGACCGGCAAGCTTCTTCTGGCCACTCGGCAGCTCGATGGCAGCTTTTTCGCAAAATCCGTCATCTATATATGCGCGCACAGCCGCGAGGGCGCGATGGGCATCGTCATCAATCAGCCGGTCGGCGGCCTTCAGTTTCACGAGCTGCTCGAACAGCTGAACCTGAAACCGGGATTCAACGTGCCAGCCCCCGTCGTCCATCTGGGCGGTCCGGTCGACACCTCGCGCGGCTTTGTGCTTCATTCCAATGACGTGACCAAGGGCGACTCGGTCATGGTCAACGATCATCTGGCCATCACGGGCACCGTCGACATCCTGCGCCTGATCGCCGAAGGCAGGGGCCCGCAAAAAAGCCTGCTCGCGCTGGGCTATGCCGGCTGGGGCCCGGGCCAGCTGGAACACGAGTTGCAGGAAAATTCCTGGCTGGCGGTGCAGGCAGACGATGCGCTTATCTTCGATGCGGCGCTGGACCAGAAATGGGAGAAGGCCCTTCGCAAGCTGGGCATCGACCCGCTGCAGCTATCCGCCGTGGCGGGGACGGCGTAAAATCCGGTTCAGTTTTTCGATGTTGCGGCGATGCAATTCTTTTAGCCGTGCATCGCGGAGTTTTCTTTCATAATTTTTAATCATTCCGGCCACTTCTTCGTGGCAATAGGCGCGGGCATAGTCCTCGGCGGTTTTTCCCTGATGATCGCGCAGGCCGGCGTCAGGGTTCTTCTTCAGCAGCATGGCCACGACACCCGAACGGCCATCGATGGCTGCGTAATGCAACGGCGCACAGCCCTCATTGTCCAACGCATTGACATCCGCGCCGCAGTCAATCAGCAGTGCAATAAGACTCACATCAAATACCATTTCTTTTGGCTGAAACCGCTGCTTCTTTATGACGACATGGTGTAGCGGCGTAAAATCAGCCCCATCGCGCCAATTCGGATCTGCCCCGGCCTCGATCAGTTGCCTGAGTTTTTTCTGATCGCCTCACGAAATAGCCTCGGCCAGCTGACGGTTTAGTTCTTTCTGGCTGGGTTTTGACAGACCATCATCCGTATGATCTGGATCGCTGGCGGGCATAATGAATATCCTTATCGCCTTATGCTTTGGGCGATGGAGAAGACGACGGACCGCTTGCTGCCGGAGGGGGCGATGGCGGCGTTTTCTGGCTGGCCGCTGCGTCATCGAAAGCATCGCCAAGCATTTCTTTTTTAATTCTTTCCCCAAGCGGGCCAGACATCAACCGCTGATACTCGGCCGAAGCCTCGTATTGCTCGAGAGTCATCTTTCTTTGCCAAATTTCTTTATATTCCCGCGATCTGCTATTGATAGGAAATCTTTTGTTTCCTGTGTTCCAGCAAGTAATATCCTTGTATTTATCAGGACGGGGCTTGCGCAGGACAACTTTGTAAACAAAATCATCAACGACATTCATCGCCGAAAGCTTTGCAATGCGAGCTTTATCAACGATCTTGCCTCCATAAAAAATCGGCACAGGACCTAAAAGCGTGCCGCCGACCAATCCAGCAGCCACGCCAACAAGGCTGTTACTGGCCAGCATACCCCCTGCAATAGCCGCTGGGATAGGCAGTATGATCATAAGCGGAGCAACAGCAAAACTTAGAAAAAGGGCTTTTTGAAGATTGTTCATCGATGCATCTCCTTTTAAACTGTATTGTCGTAAAATATATTTTTCTATATCTATGTCAATTCATTATAGACATTAAATGCCGTTAAAAAATTAAATTTTATAGTTATGTTAACTTATGATGCCTTCCCGCAAAATCAGCCCTATGTCATGATGCGCCATGACAGCATCCGTTCACAAAATGCCTTCTCCGCCCGCCACGGCCCTCCACGACACCGTGCTGATTCTCGACTTTGGATCGCAGGTAACACAACTGATCGCGCGGCGCGTGCGCGAGATGGGAGTTTATTCGGAACTCAAACCCTTCAACACAGATCCTTCCGCCATCAAGGCGCTGAATCCCAAAGCCATCATCCTGTCGGGCGGGCCTGCCTCGGTCACGGAAAAAGACTCTCCCCGCGCACCCTCCATCGTTTTTGAAATGGGTGTGCCGGTGCTGGGCATTTGCTATGGCCTTCAAACGATGAGCGAGCAGCTGGGCGGCAAGGTAGCGCCCGGAAAAACGCGCGAGTTTGGCCGCGCCTTTCTTGGCATCGACGCCGCCCCTTCACCTTTGTTTGACGGCATCTGGAAGCCGGACGTCAGTCCACAGGTATGGATGAGCCACGGCGACAGCGTCACAAAACTGCCGGAAGGCTTTCGCGTTATCGGCAAAAACGAAACCTGCCCCTATGCCGCGGTTGCGGACGAAGCGCGCAAATTCTACGGCGTGCAGTTCCATCCCGAGGTCGTTCATACGCCCGAAGGCCGCCATATCCTTGAAAACTTTGTGCTGAAAATCGCGGCTTGCGGCAAAAGCTGGACCATGAACGCCTTCAAGGACAAGATGATCGCCGAAATCCACGCGCAAGTGGGGCCTGAGCGCGTGATCTGCGGCGTGTCGGGCGGCGTCGATTCAACCGTGGTCGCCGCGCTTTTGCACGAGGCGATCGGAGATAGGTTGTCCTGCATCTTTGTCGATACGGGGCTTATGCGCCTCAACGAAGCGGACGAGGTCGCAGGGCTTTTCCGCGATCATTTCAACATTCCTTTGATTCACGAAAAATCGGGGGATATGTTCTTGTCACGCTTGGCAGGCGTCACGGACCCGGAACAAAAACGCAAGATCATCGGCAAGACGTTTATCGACGTGTTCGAAGCGGCCAAGAAGAAGGCCGGGCCCGCAAAATTCCTGGCGCAGGGCACGCTCTACCCCGATGTCATCGAAAGCGTGTCCTTCACCGGCGCGCCGTCGGTCACGATCAAGTCGCATCACAACGTAGGCGGCCTGCCGGAAAAAATGGAATTTAAGCTGGTCGAGCCCCTGCGCGCTCTGTTCAAGGACGAAGTGCGCGAGCTTGGAAGATGTTTGGGCATCCCCGAAAAATTCATCAAGCGTCATCCCTTTCCCGGCCCGGGTCTTGCCATCCGCATCTTAAGCGACATCACGCCCGGGAAGCTCGAGATTTTGCGCAAAGCCGATGCCATCTTCATCGACGAACTGCGCACGAGCGGACTGTACGACGCGGTGTGGCAGGCCTTCGCCGCCCTTTTACCCGTCAAATCCGTCGGCGTGATGGGCGACGGCCGCACCTATGACCATGTGCTGGCGCTGCGCGCCGTGACGTCGGTCGACGGCATGACCGCCGACTATGCCGACCTGCCCCATGATTTCCTCGGCCGCGTGGCCGTGCGCATCGTCAACGAAGTCCGCGGCATCAACCGCGTCGTCTATGACATCACCTCAAAACCCCCCGGGACGATTGAGTGGGAGTAAAGGGATAAGGGAATGGAAATAGGCGACCAAGTCAACTATCTGATAGCTTTTTTTATTTTCAGCCTTCTGTTCGCTGGAATTTTATGCGTAAAGGGACATAAATATCAACTTAGGTTTCTTTGGAATTGGGCTTTCCTGTGTATTCTTCCTGGGGCAGCATTTGTTTTTCCACTTTTAGGTTATATTAATTTTGCAGACGAGCGTTCTATAGATACAGGCTTCTGGGTAGTTGTGGCTGTGGGTTTCTTCGTCAATGCGGCTATAGGATCCGTTTTCAACACCAAAAAAAGCACAATCTTGTTTGGTATTTTATATACTATGGCGCAAATAATGCTAGCATCGCAACTATGGGCAGTAGCAATATTAACGTTTACTATGGGGTATTTTACGATTTATGCGTCAATTCTTGTCGGCATTGCAATTGCTCCTTTCTTAGGAAAGAACTTATTTCAACTGCAAACTTACTACAAACAAAAAATTCAAAAAGAATAAATCATTCGCGTTCATTCGTGGTCTTCCATCTTCTTCTTGACCGGACAACACGCGTCTGTAAAATCATTCCATGAAGCCAGACCACATAGTCATACTAGTCCTGCGGCTGATGGTTGTTTATTTCAGCCTTAACGTATTTTTCCGAAACGGCATGATGCTGGTGACGGTGATGACCGAAACGAAAGCGCCCGCCGACACATGGGCCATTGGATATGCAATCGTTCTCGCGCTTACGGCCGCTATTCTGGTCCTTGTCTGGAATCTAGCACCCTGGATTTCTGCAAAGGCCTGCCAAGGCGTCGATGACGCCGGCATAAAACCGCCCTCAGGCCCGGACGAATGGGAGACATGGGGTTTTTCGCTGATCGGCCTTTGGTTTACGATGGACGGACTTGTCTTACTGGCACAGCACCTTTTGAACGCCCTGAGCGGTCCGTTTTTCGGGGCCAGCATGAATATCCATCTTGTCCAACCCGTCGTCAAGCTGGCCGGAGGTTTCTTGCTTTTGCGCTACGCCAAGATCATCGCCGCCACCGCCCACAAGCTGCGTTCATAAAAATCAAAGAATCCGTTGAATACTCGGTAAAAAATTACATGACGGAACCATATTCACAACTTCGGCTTTTTAAGGATGCGGTCGAGCTTTAAAAGATTGGCCGCCCGGGACTTGCGCGCGGCTTCTTCTTTTTGTCTTTCTTCCGCCCCTTCCAGAAATTCCGCCAGCGCCTTTTGCCCGTTTTCCCCGGCGATCATCTTCGCTGTCCTGCCATCCCTGTCTTTTGCAGTCAGATCCGCGCCCCGCGCAACAAGAAGTTTTGCGACATCAACATTGATATCGTCCATATAATAGCAAGACGCCAGAAGGGCCGTTCTTCCAAGATGATCTTGTTGTTCCACATTTTCACCCAGATCCAGAAGGCGTTCGACGATGGCCGCCCTGCCTCGCAGCGAAGCATAGACAAGCAATGGCATGCCGGCCAGGGTTCCGCCCCATTTTCCGCCGCGCTCGGCCAGAATATTAAAGACATCCAGCCTTCCCAAAATCCCCGCTTCATACGCCGGCGTTATTCCATTATGGTCTTCCACATTCAGATTGGCATGATGCTCGTCCAGAAGCTCTTTCACAAAGGCGGCATCGCCGTTTCTAGCCGCCCGATGAAGAAGCGTGCCCAAATTACCCGGCCGATCATTAACGGAAATTCCTTTTCTGATAAAAAAACGAACCATGTTCAGCCTGTTTTTTGAGTAGTGAACATGAGTTGCCGGCGAAGAGAAAGAGCCGCCGCGAAGCGGCATGCCCTTTTCAAGCAGAAACTCCGCCGTCTTTTCGTCCACGACGCTGTAGGGAAGCTCGCTATGCCCGCCGTCTGTCCGATAATCCGCCCGCGCCCCGTTGGCCAATAAAAGTTCGATCATATCGCGCCTATTTTCCTCGGCCGCAAGGCAAAGCGGGGTCTGCAAGCTGTCATTCATTTTATTGGCATCATACCCCAGATCCAGCAACGCTTTTGCCGCCTTGATCTTCCCATCTCGCGCGGCGACATGCAGCGGTGTGAGGCCTTCCTGATCAAGATCGATGGTTTTTAAAGTGGGATTGGCGGCAAAGAGTCTTGAAAGTTCAGCTGCATCATCATGCCTGATGGCGAATAAAATCCTCTCGGCCACTGTCAGCTCATCGTCAATCACGGCTTAACCTTTGGCTTCTTGGATCGCGCTTGCGGCAAGGAAGCGTCATGGCCTTTATCGTCATTGAATGATCCAGAGAGTTTCAACATGGCCGGGATCCGCGGCGGGCCTTCGGCTACCTGCCGTGCCATCTGTTGTGCAAGCACGGCGCGCCGGGTTTCATCTATTTTGACGGCTTGAAAATCAAGACCTGTACCATGGCAGGCATCCGTCATATTGTGCTGTGCGATACTCTCCGCGCAACACCAGGGAAACACACTCCCGAAAAACATAAGAGTCGCGGTCCCAAGCCCCCCCGTTGCCATGAGATCAAGACCGACCCCTATGCCAGTGACAATCGACGTAAGAGCCGTCGTACCTATCACATTGGCACGAGTTGTTTCTTTTTTCTTCAGCCGGTATTTTTCAACCAGCTCCGCATAAATTTCTTTTTGCTCGGGCGTCAGGTGATCGGGTGCGGGTCCTGGTTTCTTGCGAAAAAACATATGGGTGCGCCTTTTTATGGTTTATATTTTTTAACATAAGATATATCAAGAGTCAAGGAAAAACACTTTTCTTAAAAACAACTAATCTATTGATTTATAATGCTTTTAAAGATTAATCGAGAATTACAGTCTCCCGAAGGCCATCGTCAGGATGCAATGCGGTTTAAAGAGCATCGCATCTATGGTGACTTGCATTAAGACACCGACACAAGGACGTGCCCCCGCCCCCCGCCTTTGCGGAGGATAAACTCCGGCGGAGGTCCATGATCTCAATAGGTTCCTGCCTTCGCAGGAACCCGATAGATGGTCCGGTTTTTAACGCAAACTATTATATACGGGATAACGGATTCCTATTTCAAACGGCTATATCCACACATGCCCGCCCGCGGAGCTTTGCGATGGGATATTCGATTTTCGCGTCAGTGCAAAGATTCTTCGCCGTTTAAAAAACGCCGCGGCAAAAAAGCACTGCGCGTTTCTTTCAGATCAGATATCCAGGTTGGATACTTCGAGCGCGTGTTCCTGAATGAAGTCGCGGCGCGGTTCGACGATGTCGCCCATGAGGGTCGAGAAGATCTCGCTTGCCTCGCCTTCGTGCTCGACCCTGACCTGCAGGAGCGAGCGGACGTTGGGATCCAGCGTCGTTTCCCACAGCTGCTCGGCGTTCATTTCGCCAAGGCCCTTGTAGCGCTGGATAGCCAGGCCTTTCTTGCCGATCTCGATCACGCGGTCGAAAAGATCGCAGGGGCCGAAAACATCGGCGCTGCCGGCATCGCCGCCTTCGAGCGTTCCCTTGCCGCCGAAATACCCGGCCAGTTCGTCCTTCATCCGCGCCAGACGCTGGGCGTCAGGTGTGTCGAACAGGCTGCCCGGGAAAAACGCCCGCGTTTCAACGCCGCGGCTGAGCAGATGAAGCTCGATCCCGCCGTCGGCGCTGACAGAACCTTTCCAGCTGCGCGCATGTCTGGGCGATGATGCATCCAGACGCTCGCACAGCTTTTTCACAAAGGAATCATTTCGCGCCGCCGCTTCAAATCCGCCCAGAAGCGCGATTTGTTCGGCGGCCTTGACATGCCCCGTGCGGCCGGAAAGCGTTTCAAGGCATTGTCGCGCCGTGCGCGCCACATTGACAATATTCTTAAGATCGGCGCCGGCCGAAACCTCGCCCCCCGGCGTTTTAAAGCGCATGCCTTCAAGGGCGCTGTCGATCAGGAAATCTTCCAGCTCGCCCTCGTTCTTGAGATAGCGTTCGCCACCCTTGCCGCGCTTGACCTTGTAAAGCGGCGGCTGGGCGATATAAAGATGGCCGCGGCGGATCACCTCGGGCATCTGTCTATAGAAGAAGGTCAGAAGCAGGGTGCGGATGTGCGAGCCGTCGACGTCGGCGTCGGTCATGATGATGATTTTGTGATAGCGCAGCTTGGCTATATCGAACTCATCCTGCCCGATCCCGGTGCCCAGCGCCGTGATCAGCGTCCCGATTTCCTGCGAGGAAAGCATCTTGTCAAAGCGCGCGCGCTCGACGTTCAAAATCTTGCCGCGCAAGGGCAGGATCGCCTGGTTGGCGCGGGATCTGGCCTGCTTGGCCGAGCCGCCGGCCGAGTCACCCTCGACGATAAACAGTTCGGAGAGTGCGGGGTCGCGCTCCTGGCAATCCGCCAGTTTCCCCGGAAGCGATGAAATGTCCAAAGCGCCCTTGCGCCTTGTCAGCTCGCGCGCCTTGCGGGCGGCTTCGCGGGCCGCCGCCGCCTCGATTACCTTGCCGATGACGGTCTTGGCTTCCTGCGGGTGTTCTTCGAACCAGCTGCCAAGCTTTTCGTTCACCACGTTTTCGACGACGGGCCGGACCTCGCTGGACACCAGCTTGTCCTTGGTCTGGCTTGAAAACTTAGGGTCTGGAACCTTGACCGAAACAACGCAGGTCAAACCCTCGCGCATATCGTCGCCGGTCAGTTCGATCTTTTCCTTTTTGAGCAGCCCCGATCCTTCGGCGTATTTATTGATCGTGCGCGTCAGCGCCCCGCGGAAACCGGCCAAATGCGTCCCGCCGTCTTTCTGCGGGATGTTGTTGGTAAAGCACAGGACCGTTTCATGATAGGCATCGGTCCATTCGAGCGCGCATTCGACCGTAATGCCGTCTTGTTCCTCGCGGAAGAAAACGGGCGGCTTGTGCAGCACGTTCTTGGAGCGGTCCAGAAACGACACGAAAGCGGCGATCCCGCCCTCGTAGAAAAGCTCGACCGTCTTACCTTCGCCCTTACGGGCATCGGTCAGGAAAAGGCGTACGCCGGAGTTAAGAAAGGCCAATTCGCGCAGGCGGTGTTCAAGCGTCGTGAAGCTGAACTCCGTCATCGTGAAAGTTTCCTTGGACGCGAGGAACGTGACTTCCGTCCCCGTCTTGCCCGCAGGCGCGTCGGCCACGGATTTCAGCGGCGCTTCGGCCGCGCCATGCCGAAAACGCATGGTCCATTCCTTGCCCTCGCGCCAGATGCGCAGGTCCAGCGTCTCGGAAAGCGCGTTGACGACCGAAACGCCCACGCCGTGCAGACCGCCCGACACTTTGTAGGAGTTCTGGTCGAATTTGCCGCCGGCGTGAAGCTGGGTCATAATGACCTCGGCCGCCGAGACGCCTTCTTCCTTGTGGATGGCGACGGGAATGCCGCGGCCGTTATCGCGCACAGTAACCGAGCCGTCGGAATTGAGGACAACATCGATCCGATCGCAATAGCCGGCCAGCGACTCGTCGATCGCGTTATCGACAACCTCATAGACCATGTGATGCAGGCCCGTGCCGTCATCGGTATCGCCGATGTACATGCCCGGGCGTTTGCGGACGGCATCGAGCCCCTTCAAAACCTTGATGGATTCGGCGCCGTAAGCCTTGGCCGCCTCCTCCTTGCTCAACACCTGGGAATCGTTGCCCGCGGCCGGTTCTTTTTTCTTTGTCGACATCATCCAGAAACCTTAAAAACTATGCTTTCCGACCATAGCAAGCCCCCCAAAAAATGTCGCGAAAAAAATGGTCTTAACCTCAAGAAAAAACAGGAAAAATCAGTAAAAAATACCCCTTAATTTCAGAGGGTTGTTTTATTGACATAAACATTGACTTTACGCTCGTGTTATGTAATAAACTATAAAGCTCAACAGAAAGTATTCGTCAGTGAAATTGCTAAAAATAAAGGAATGACGTTGTGACCTCTGTCAAAGCGAGGGTAAATATAAAATGACCAAGAACCGCTACGACCCCATCGCCCCTTTACGTTCCGCCTTTCTGATGGCGGCGGCAAAAGGTGATGTCGCGGCGATGCGGCCTTATCTTGCGGTCGAAGATCCCGCATTCCGGCCCATGACCCTGATCTCGGCCTTTGCACCGGCGATTGCCCGCGGCCACAAAGAAGCCTGCCTTATGATTATGGAAGAAGCGCCGCGAAACAACGTCCCCCTTGAAGAGCTTGGTTTTTTTGCCGATGAAGCCGGACAAAGCCGCCTTTTTGCCCGTCTCCTGCTATCGCGCATTTGACCGACCTGCGGAACTTCGCTAGTTTCCTGCCATTGCACAATCAATTTCAAGGAGACTTCCGATGGCCGACGCCAACCGCGACCTCGATCAAGAACGCAACGCCTTTTGCTTTGCCGCAGCGCAGGGCGACACAAACGGCATGAAGGATTATCTTAAAACCCGCGGCATGGACGACCCCGCCTTCCCGCAGGTCCTGATCAGCGCGCTGGCCGCAGCCGTCATGGCCGAACAGCCGGAAACGACGCAGTTCACGCTGGGATATGTCGAAAGCTATCGCGTGTTCCCGGAAGGCTTTGTGCGCAACTTCTTCAAGCAGAGCGATTTAAGGGCCGATCTTTACCTCAACGAAGCGATTGACGAATACAAGGCGGGCGCCAAGGCGCTTGACGGCCAACGCAACAATTTCTGCGCGGCGGCCGCGGCCGGCGACATGCAAGAGGCACAAAAATACCTTAAAGACGTCGGCACGAAGGATTCGCATTTCGACATGGTCCTGTTTACTGCCTTTTCAATGGCGCATTTCGGCCAGCACATGGACGTCGCCAAGGCGATCTATGAAGCCGCCGACAAGGAAAGTACGCTGCTGCGCCGCATGGTGACGGACATGAAGGACATGCTTGACGGCAAGAAGCCGCCGACGCTGGGCGATAATTTTGGCCCTACGGGCAAGGGCCTTAATCCCAACCGGTAAAAACTACCTATGCGCCGTGAAAAGAGCGAGCAGGATCGCGCTTAAAACAACACCATAGCCTGAGCGCACGTCGACGTCTTCTTTGTGCCCAGTCAGCTTATAGTAAAGCGAAATCCACAAGGGCGCGGTCAGGATGATCGAGGCAACATAGGCCGGATTTTCCGTCCAGGCCATTGCGTAAAGCTTGAAAATCATGTGCCCGACCCAGGTTGCAAACATGATCAGGCTGCCGATCAGGACCTTGCGGCTCAGGAATTTTGTAACCTCAAGGTGCTTCTTGCGGCCAATATAGCCATAGACACCGAACATCGGCACGGCCATCAGGCACTGAACGAACATGTAGTTATAAACGCCGCTGTTGATCTCCGCATGATCGACCGCGAATTTGTTAAAGGTAATCGTGATCGCATAAAAGAAAATGGCCGGAAGAAGCTCGATAAAGGCCTTCTTGCTCACATGACAACGATGCAGACGGCTGGAAAACCAGATACAGAGGCTCATAGCCAGCAGAACGCCGGCGCCGCGGAGGGGGTTCTCGAAAAAACCGCCGATCTGCTCGGGATGAATGGCAAGCCAGAGCAAAAAACCGCCGAACACCTGCAAGGGCATGACGCGGCTGGTCACGCCGCCGCCGTATTTTGCGCTCACGTTAAAAACGCGCACGTCGCCCATGACGCCCACGACCGCCGTGATCCCCACGCCCAGATAAAAAAGATGGTCCGTCGGCATGCCGAAGTAAAGCGAAGGCCCCACCGTCGCCAAGATCACAAAGATGCGCGACATGATCACAAGATAAACGCCGGGAACCTTGACATACTGGTTGACAAGATACATCCCAGCCGAACCGATGGCCGCCAGCAGAGAAAAAAAGACCCAGCCAAGCGATGCCAGCATCAGGCCGCCTCTTTCAAAAGCCCGATCCGGCCCGCGCTTACATGCAGGTGCTGTGCGCGGTTTTCAAGCGCGGAAAAGAGAGACGCTTCCGTGCCCGTCAGGAAAAACTGTCCGCCCAGGGCCTGCAGGAAATCAAACAGGGCTGCGCGCCGGCGTTCGTCGATATGCGCCGCCACCTCGTCAAGCAGAAGGAGCGGCACGAAACCTTTTTGCACGAAAATAAGCCGGGCATGCGCCAGCACGACCGAGATCAGCAGGGCCTTCTGCTCGCCGGTCGAACAAAGCCCCGCCGCCGCGCCCGTTTGCGCGTGAATGACGCCAAGATCGCTTTTATGCGGCCCCCGATCGGGACGCGGCGCATGGCGCTGATCGGCCAGGTGGCGCACAAATCTTTCCTCAACGTCAAGCGCTTTTTTTCCGGCCAGAAGTTCTTCTTCAAGCGCGCCGGTCGCAAATATCCGGGGACGCGCGAAAAAATGATGTTCGTCCCCCGCCATGACGGTACGTTCCAGATGATCGATCATGAAAAGCCGCGCGGCCGCGATCGCGGTCCCCTCCCCGGCCATGCGCTTTTCAAGCGATGCAAGCCAGGCGGGGTCCGGTCTTGCCGCAGGGTTTTCCAGCAGGCGCGCCCGTTCGCGCAGCGCGCGGTCATAGGCATTGACGCGCGCGGCATGGGTGGGATCGAGCGCATAGACAAGCCGGTCCAGAAAACGCCGCCGCGATGCCGGCCCCTCGATAAACAGCCGATCCATCTGCGGCGTGAGCCAGACGGCGGCCGCACAGCGCCCAAGATCGGCCTGCGTTCCGGGATTTCCGTCGATGCGGACCTGGCGCCGCGCGTTCTCGCCCTCGCGCGCCGGCATGACGCCCGTGCCCAGTCGGACACGGTCTTCTTCGGCCGTTTCAAGTTCTGCCGTCACCGCCCAGCCCTCCTGCACCGGTGCTTCGCGTCTTCGCAACTCTGAAAGTTCCGCGCCGCGCAGACCTTTGCCCGGCGTAAGCAGGCTGATGGCTTCAAGAATATTCGTCTTGCCCGCGCCGTTTTCGCCCGTCAGCAACACCGGCCTTCCTGAAAAAGAAAGCCGCGCGGCTTCGTAAGAACGAAACTGCGACAAAGTCAGTTGATGAACAGCCAGGGTCATAGAGCTAGAAATAACAGGTTTCAGGGGTGTTTTTCCAGCTTTTATTTACATAAATATTAAATATATTATTTTAGAATCAAGGGTAGACGATTACTTATTGACATAAGTTAATGTCAATAATATTATTCATAAAAAAGAGAATCCAAAGGAGATTCAATATGGCCCCTTCAAAAGAAGAACTGGGCGAAAAGTTTGTCGACGCGGCCAAGGAACAGAATTTGGCCGAGATGAAACGCCTTCTGGAACTGGGCGCGGACATCAACTATGCGAACAAGAATAACAAAAATACCGCTCTTCACTGGGCATCTGACAAAAATAATTTTGAAATTGTGACGTATTTGCTGAAAAACGGCGCGGATAAAACATATAAGGCGAGCAATGGGCATGATGCTGAAAGCATTGCGCGTTATTACAAACACCTCAAAATGGCCGACTTTATCAAGAATTTTATTCCCGGCCCGCCCGTTTCCGTCACCCTGGAATCCCCCTTTGGCAATACATCGGGACAGTTGATTGAGGTTTTCAATTTTGCCACGCGCAGCCGGACCAGCTCCATCTACAATACTGAAAACAAGACCTATAGCGCGCCGACGACGCAGGGCTTTGATGAAATCCGCGATAAATCCGCCATCAGGCGCGCCTTCGCGGAATACAAAAAGCAAGGCGGCGCGCTGGATGAAGATGTTATTTATAACGCCATCGAAGAGCGCAAAAAGCAAAAATTGCCCGGGAGTCAGGCGTGACGGAATCTAGCGGTCAAAAGCATAACAAAGACAGCCTGCGCACGGCTTTCGCCGAAGCCATCGCCGTCAACAATGCCGCGCGCGTACGCGCGCTTCTGGAACAAGGGATGGACCCAAACATCACGGATTCCCTCAACAGGACAATAGAAAAAACAGACCGTACGGAGATAGCGGCACTTTTACTGGAAGCAGGCGCGGATGTTCATGCCACCGACGCTGAAGGATATACCCCTCTTCATAATGCGGCCCGGTATAGAAAAATGGATCACGCTAAGCTTTTGCTGCAATGGGGGGCGGATGTCAATTATGTGACCAGCATTGGCAAATACGGCGGCTTTGAAGAAACAACCCCGCTGACCCTTGCCCGGAAAAATCCAAATTTTGACCGAGATGGCATTTTCATGCCAGCCGCGCTTTTGCGCCTTCTTGAAGACGCCGCGCTTAAGGCAGCCGCGGGTGAAAAAACGGTCCCGCCCGCCAAAAAATCGCCGCCGCTGGACAGGCACAAGGAAAACATTCAAAAACTGGACAAAATTCTGGGCTCTAAAAAAGCGGCGGAAGAAACCGTGACCGCGGGCGATGAAATAACCCTGCGCCGCCCGCTGGGCAATACCGGGCGCGAGCTGGTCGAAGTTTACAATTTCAAAAAACGTGAAAAAGTAACGGCGATTTACAACCCGAAAACCGATGCCTTCGAGGCCGTCACGCAAAAAAGCTTTGATGAAATCCGCGACCGCGCCGCTCTGCAGGCCGCCTTCGGTAAATACAAGGAACAAGGCGGCACGCTGGAGCGCGACGCGCTGGATAATCCGATTGAAGAGCGCCTGAAGAAAAAACTTCCGGGAACGGGCATATGACGACAGGGCAGGAAGAAAACAAAAAATTGCTGGAGAAAGCCCTTCTGGAAGCGATCGGCGCCAAGAATACCGAACGCATTAAAAGGCTTTTGGAGATGGGAATGACGCCCCCCATGCCCGATACCATGCTAAGCGCCACGGCTACCCGATCTAAAGAAGTTCTTATGGCGATCATTGATTCCGGCGTCCAGATACCACCGATGCCGGAAATTATCCTGGGCGCCATAGAAACAAAATCCGAAGAAATGGTTATGATGATCATAGACGCGGGGGGCAAAATTCCGCCGAATACCCCGAACATACTTAATAAAGCGGTCCTGCATTTTGACAATCCAGACATCATAAAAGCCCTGGTCGATGCCGGCGCCGATGTTAATATTCCTGCTCCGGACAAATATACACCTCTGCAAGACAGCGTTTATCTCAATAAGCCAAAAATGGCGCGGGCCCTTCTTGAATGCGGCGCGGATATTAACGGCAAGGGCGCTGATAATCAGACTCCTCTGGAGCATGCGCAAGGGCGGGGAATCCGCACTGAGCTGAAAGAATTATTGGAAGATGCCGTATTGCGCTCTTCTCTTGAGGGCGCGCCGGTTCAACGGCAACCGCGGGCGAACCGGGCGACGGTGGAAGCGCTGCACAGGCAAAATCTGGCCGCACTGGATAAAATACTGGACGGCAAAAAGAAAGCGCCGGAAGACCCCAGTCCGACTGAAAACCCAGTGACGCCGGACCCCGCCGGAATCCAGCAGCTGACCCGGCGCACGCCGTTCGGCGATACCGGCCGTGTTTTGGTTGAAGTGTTTAATTTTTCCGCGCGCGAAAAGACAGCGGCCATCTACGATCCCGCCCGGAATATCTATGAGAGCCTGACACAAAGGTCATTTGACGATTTTCAAAACAAAACGCCTCTGAAAAAAGCCTTCGACGAATATAAATCCCAAGGCGGTACGCTGGATGAAGACGTTATTTACAACACGATCGAAGAGCGAAAGAAAAAAGAATTTCCCGGGGTGGGAACATGACAGCGCCGGATGAACTGAACGAAAGATTGGTCGTTAGAGCTTGCGCAAACGATCTGCCAGGCGTTCAAGATGCCCTGCGCCGCGGCGCCGTGGCAAACTATCATCAAAAATGCGGGGCAGAATACAGTCCGTTGTTCTGGGCGGCATGGCACGGCAATATTGAAATGATCAAGTTGCTGCTGGAACATGGTGCCGACAAAGCAGGGGTCGCGGGATGGGACTGGACGGCGGAAAAAGCAGCAGAGCGTGGTGGAAACCCGCACGCCGCCGATTATATTAGAAACTATAAGCCAGAGGCTCAACTCGTGCGCCAGCCCCAATCCCCGCCCCTGACCAGCATCACCCTGCGCCGCGCATTCGGCGACACGGGCCGCGAGATCGTCGAGGTCTATGATTTCGAACGGCGCGAGCGGCAAACGGGGTTTTATAATCTGACGACGAAAACTTTTGAAGGATCCCCCCGGATCGAATCGTTCAATCGGGTGGCGGACAAGGCAGCGATCAAGGATGCGCTCGATCAGCTGAACGCCAAAGGTGCGAAGATTGACGAAAACATCATTTTCGCCGACCCGCGCAATAAAAAAGATTTCCCCAAGACGGGAGTCTAAACCCGCATCGGCATCAGGACATAGAGCGAGCTTGCGTCGCTGACATCCTGAATGATGGTGGGCGACGCGGGATCGGACAATGAAATCCGGCAGCCGTCGCCTTCGATCTGCTTGGTCACATCCATGAGATAGGCCGAATTAAAGCCGATTTCGATGGGATCGGCGTTGAAGCGCACCTCAATCTCCTCCGACGCCGAGCCCGCATCCGGGCTGGTCGCCGACAGGGTCATGCTTTTGCCTTTAAGAGTCAGTTTCACGGCGCGGGCTTTTTCGGATGACACCGTCGACACGCGGTCGACGGCCGTGGCGAAGAGCGCCGGATTGACCTCGATCACCTTGTCGTTGCCCGAAGGAATGACGCGTTCATAATCCGGGAACGTACCGTCGATCAGCTTGGTCGTCATGCTCACATGGTCAAAGCCGAACTGAAGCTTGGTGCGCGAAAGCGCGATTTCAACCTTGTCCGCCGCCTCTTCAATAAGCTTGCGGATTTCATTGACCGCCTTGCGCGGAATGATCACGCCCGGCATTTTAGCCGCGCCCTGCGGCAGCGGCATTTCAAAACGCGCCAGGCGGTGGCCGTCGGTTGCAACCGCGCGCAGGACCGGAACGCCCGCGCTTTCAGCGGCATGCAGATAAATGCCGTTGAGGTAATAGCGCGTTTCTTCCGTTGAAATCGCAAAGCGCGTGCGGTCGATCAGCGTGCGCAGATCCGCCGCGGGAATCGAGAAGCGATTGGTAAAATCGTCGTTCGATCCCATCTTGGGAAAATCATCGACCGGAAGCGCGCCCAGCCTGAAAACCGATTTTCCGGCGCGAATCGTGGCCGCCGCATCCTTGGGGCCGCATTCAAAATCAATCGTCGAGTCATCGGGGAGCTTGCGCACGATGTCGTAGAGCGTGATCGCAGGCACCGTCGTGGCGCCCGGGGTTTTCACCTTGGCAGCGACATGCTCCACCATTTCAAGGTCCATATCGGTTGTGGCAAGTTTCAGCGCGTCGCCTTCAACCTTCAGCATGACGTTGGCGAGAATGGGGATCGTATTGCGCCGTTCAACCACGCCCTGCACATGCGCGAGCGAACGAAGAAGATCCACACGGTCGATTGAAAATTTCATGGCCGGTCTCCCATCCTTTTCGGTAAAAACTTCCTGTTATGTTCGAAATTCAGCTGCAGTATATCAACGAAAAACCCAAAGCCCAAGCCATTTTCAGACGATTTTCGGACGTTTTTAAGCTTACGCCGGGCGTTTACAGAAACACCTAAAGCCGCGTTTCCCTGTGGACATGAACCGACATAATGAGGCCAAAACCGAAAAGCGCAGACATCATCACGGTTCCCCCATTTGAAATCAAAGGCAGGGGAACACCCACCACCGGAATAAGCCCCATCACCATGGAGATATTGATCAGGGTATAAAGCATAAAGTTTACCGTAATGCCGGCCGCCAGCAAGCGCCCGAAATGCGAAGGGCTATTGAAAGAAACAATAAAGCCATAGGCAATCACTGCCGCCAAAAGACCCAGGAGAAAAAGGCCGCCGACAAACCCCCACTCTTCCATCAAAAGGGTAAAGATGAAGTCCGTCTGCTTCTCCGGCAAAAAGTTCAGATAGGCCTGCGACCCTTTTAAAAACCCTTTGCCGTAGAGCCCGCCCGAGCCCAGCGCGATTTTGGATTGCATGATATGATACCCCGACCCCAAGGGATCGGCTTCGGGATCCAGAAAGGTCAAAACGCGCCGCTTCTGATAGTCATGCAAGAAATGCCAGGCCACGGGCACAATCGCAGCAGCCGCAGCTCCGGCCGCCGCAAAATACCAATAACTGACGCCGGCCAGAAAGAACATGGCGCCCGCCGCAAAAACAATCATCAACGCCGTGCCGAGATCAGGCTGTATCATGACAAGACCAACCGGAACCAGGATTGCCGCCAGAGGTATGGCCAATACTATAGGCCGGCTGACGTCTTCCTGCGGAACGGCGCTGAAATAACGCGCCAGGGCCATGACCACCGCGATTTTCATCATCTCTGACGGTTGCAGCTGAATGAAACCAAGATTGATCCAGCGCTGTGCGCCCATGCCGATATGTCCCTTGACCTCGACCACGATCAGCAACAGGAAACAGGCGGCAAAAATCCACCAGGAAAATTTGTGCCAATAGCGGACATCAATGACCGCCACGACAAAAAACCCCGCCAGCCCCAGCAAAAACCGCAGGCCGTGCCGAAGCGCCCAGGGCTCAAAATGCCCGCCCGCCGCGGAATAAAGCGCCATAACCCCGACGCCCGCGACCGCCGTGATCAGAAGAAGGTAAATAGGGCTTACCCTGAGCACCTTGCCCAGCAGCGTCAGCTGTTCGCGCGCAAATCCACCGGTTGATTTCATTTCTACCCCTCCTTGCGCGTTTCTTCCGGGACTGCTTCCGTCTTTTCATCAACAGACCTTCGCGAGGCAGGATCGCTCTGCTGCACCGCCAGCATCAAATCACGCGCCACGGGCGCCGCGGCGCCCGCGCCTGAAACACCGTGTTCGACAACAACCGCCGCCGCATATTTCGGATTGCCGATGGGGCCATAAGCCACAAACAGGGCATGGTGGCGCAGCTTCCATTCCAACGTCTCGTTTTTGATTCCCTTCAGACGCTCGGCCATCGAGATTCTCTTGACCTGCGCGGTTCCCGTCTTGCCAGCCATGGAATACCCGTCTTGCGTAATGCGCGCGCCGTAAGCCGTGCCCTTTTCTTCCATGACCGCCTCCATCCCGCGGCGGACAAGATCCAGGTGCGCCTTCTTGAAACCAAGCCCCGGCGCTTCCTTGATCTTCGTTAAAACGCCGTCGGTCGAGCGCACCAGACGCGGCACCACGGCGTTCCCGCCATTGACCAAACGCGCCGTCATGACCGCGAGTTGTACGGGCGTTGTCAGCATATATCCCTGCCCAATGCCCGCATTAAGCGTTTCGCCGGCCTGCCACTTGACGCCGTATTTTTGCATTTTCCACTTCTGGTCGGGGACAAGACCGGGAAGTTCGCCGGGAAGTTCAAGACCAAGCTTTGCGCCCAGCCCAAGCTTTCGGGCCACGGTTGCGATCCGGTCGACACCGACGCGTTTGGCCACGTCGTAAAAGAATGTATCGCAGGATTGCGCAAGAGCTGCGGTCATTCCAACCGTTCCGTGCCCGCCGGCTTTCCAGCAGTGAAAACGGGCATTGCCGAGCTCCATATAACCGGGGCAAAAGACGCTATGGCCCGGGCCGATAACGCCGGCATCAAGCGCGGCCAGCGCTGTTACCATTTTGAAAGTGGAGCCCGGCGGATATTGGCCCGCCGTCACTTTGTTGATCAGGGGATGGGTATCATCCGCCTGAAGCTCTTCCCAAAGCTCGGCTGAAATGCCGCGGGTAAATTCATTGGGATCAAAACTCGATGCCGAGCCCAGCGCGTAAATATCCCCGTTCTTGACATTCATAACGACGGCGGACGCGCTTCTTTCTTTCATAAGGCGCTCATAGCAGCGCATTTGCAAATCCGCGTCGATTGTCAGGACGACGCGTTTGCCCTCTTTTGCCGGTGTGCGCACCAACTCGCGGATTTCACGGCCGACGGCGTTGACTTCGGCCTGAACCCGCCCCGCCTCGCCGCGCAGATCCATATCAAGCTTTTTTTCAATCCCGGACTTGCCGATCCGAAAACCCGGCAGGCTCATGATCGGGTCATCCGTCATCTCAGCCTCGCTTACAAGGCCGACATAGCCGATAAGATGCGCGGACGCCTTGCCAAGCGGGTAGCTGCGGATTTTCCCCTCATCCACGGAAATGCCCGGCAGCTCCGGCAAGCGCACTTCTATCTTGGCCATTTCCTCCCAAGTCAGGTTTTCTTTAACCAGAATGGGCGTAAAAGGCCTTGATTTTTTAACCGCCGCCATAATTCCGGTTTTCTCGCGCTCGGAAAGCGGAATATAAAGCGCCAGCCGTTCAAGAATACCCTGAACATCGGGGGTCTGCTCGGCCACCAGCATGGCACGGAAATTCTGGCTGTTGCTGGCCAGGGGAACGCCGAAACGGTCGACGATATCCCCCCGTCCCGCCGCCAGCAGGCGAAGGCCGATGCGGTTTTGATCGGAAAGCATTTTAAAACGGTCTTCTTCCAGAAGCTGAAGCCAGGCCAGCCGGGCGGCAAGGCCGGAAAAAAGAAGCGCACCGCCGCCGCCCAGCAAAAAGGCGCGGCGCGTGAAGCTTTTCTGGCGATCCGCATCGCGGTTCATGTCAACTCCTGGGGCGCGGAAAGAATCTTGTGAACAAGATAGAGCGGCAACACGGCAAAAGGAAAAACAAAAGCACCCAAGACCCCGCTTATCGCAACAGGCCCGATGGGAAGCCAGGAATGCTGGATCAGCGAAAATACCCCCCATTGCAGGAAAAGGGCGAAGAAAGAGATCAGGAGATACCCCCACCAGACCGTCAGGAACGACTGGCCCGAAAAGAACTTTCTTTGCGCCATCGCAATCCACTGGGTCCCCATCAGAATGAGCGCGGAAATCCCCAAAGGCCAGCCCGACACCGCATCCAGGGCGACGCCCAGGAAAAAAACCGCGGGAATGCCCAGAAGTCCGGGGCGGAAAATCGTCCAGTAAAAAACCACCATCAAAAGAAAGGGCGGACGGACGCTGTCAAAACCGAAAAGGCGCAGCGGAAGAAGGTTAAGAAGGAAAAACAGCAAAAGCACGAAAAGAACCAACACGCCCTGACCGGCCGCCGACAAGAACCGCGCCGCCTTTCCCTGCCCGTCTCTCTCCTGCCAGCCGGATGTCACTTTTTCTTGCTTTTTGCCGGCATGACCGGCGGGTTTATCTCGCCCGTCACCAGCGCGGGATCGACCGGGCTCTGAACGATCTGCACGAAGGAAAGCCGGTCCAGATCCGCCAACGGCTTGAGCTCAACCGTACCGCCTTCCACTTTTGAAATAATGCCCACGGGCAAACCGGCCGGGATCAGCCCGCCATCGCCCGACGTCATGACACGGGCCCCCGACGTCACGGAGCTGCCGGGCGGCAGTCTTTCCAGCACCAGCCGTTCCGTGTTATTTCCCGTCAGGATTCCGCGCTGGTGCGTATCTTGTATAATGACGGGTATGCGGGCGTTAAGGTCGGTTATCAGAAGCACGCGGGCCGATGATTTCCCGACTTCCGTCACCCGACCGACCAGGCCGCGCCCGGAAAGAACCGCCTGTCCCGTGCGCACGCCATCAGCCGAGCCCGCGGGAACCAGGAAACTGCGCACGAACGCGCCGCCCGTATCCGACACAATGCGCGTCGTGATATAGGCCATTTCCGAATCCTTCTTCAGGTTTAGAAAATCGCGCAAGCTCTGATTTTCGGCTTCAAGATAGAGGGCCTTTTCGTACCATTCCTTCAGGCGCATGTTCTCCGCCGCCAGGCGCATATTCTCAACGCGCAGCGAACGGAAGTTCGTCAATCCGTCCAATGCGTCCGCCAAAGCGACAAAGGGCAAGGAGGCCGCCGAGATGACGGGCATCGCCAGATCAGACGCAAAAGAGCGCAGCCGCGCCGCGCCCTGCGGGTTGGCAAGGCTCAACATCATCAATGCAAAAGCCAAAAAGAAAAAAGTCAGAAAAGAATAACGCGCCCGTCCTACCCCCTCGGAGGAAACGGAAAGAAGAAAAAACCGGCCGCTGCGATGTTTCTGCTCCAAAAAAGCCAATTCCTTTTTGAAATCAAACCCCTCTCTTTAAATTATAGCAAAAGAAAGGTTAATACTGCAAACCCTTTGATCCTTGTCATAGTAAAAATATTCTTATTTCTCAGGCAGTTAAAATGTTTGACTCGGGGTGCGGCTGTTTTTATATTTCATATCATTGTTTAAAAGGAAGCCCATGAGCCATCCTGAAGATCCTGTCACCCGTCTGAAAGAAGATTTCACGCGCGCCGTCATTTTAGGCACCCAGTTCGAGATGGAGCGTCTTTTGTCCCAGAAGATCGCGCTAAAAAACGGTCAGGTTTTTAACCTTGATATTAATAGCGACGACAACCAGCTTCAGCTTCCTCCCCTTCATATCCTGGTGCGGTACAAAAGGGGCGTTCATGCCATGCAGTTTTTGGTCGATCAGGGGGCAGATATTCAGCGCACGGATAAAAACCGGGCAACCGCGCTCCACCAGGTTGCCAAGCGCGATACCGACCAGCACAGCGGTGAAAGCGATCCTAATGATGTACGTGTTGTCCGTTTCCTGGTTGGCAACGGTGTGAACACCGAACAGCGCGACAATCAAGGCCGCACAGCCCTGCACATCGCGGCACAAACCGACAATATCTTTGTGGTGCGGCAGCTGGAACAGGAAAAAGCCGACCGGAACGCAAGGGATGACCAAGGGCGCACGCCCCTTCACCTGGCCGTCCTTGCCTTCACGCCGCAATCCCGTATAACCCCCGAAACTTTTGAATTTCTGCTGAAAAGCGGCGCGGATGTCACGGTGCGCGACAATCACGGATTGCGGGCCATCGATTATGCGCGCAAAAGCGAAGGAATTAAGAAAGAAACGCTAGCGCTTTTTGAAAAACTGGCCCATGCGCGGCTGGAAGAACAGGAAACGCGCGAAACCCGTGAACATGCGCAGGCCGCCCAGGAACAACGGCAGAAAAATCTGGGTAGGCTTGACAAACTTCTCGACCGCAAGAAAAAGCCGGGCACACCGCCCGCCTGAAAGCGCTTTTGGAAATTTACAAGCTGAACTTATCGCCCAGATAAAAGCGCCGGACGTCCTTGTTGGCGACAATGGCTTCGGGCGTACCTTCCATCAAAACCGTGCCGCCGTGCAAAATATAGGCGCGGTCAACGATGTCCAGCGTGTCACGGACGTTGTGATCGGTGATCAAGACGCCGATGCCGCGATCTTTCAGATGCTTGACAAGTTCGCGAATATCATTGACGGCAATAGGATCAATGCCCGCCAGCGGTTCGTCCAGCATGATAAAGCGCGGCTTGGCCGCCAGGGCGCGGGCGATTTCAAGCCGGCGGCGTTCGCCGCCTGAAAGCGCTATCGAAGGGGTAAGGCGCAGGTGCGAAATCGAAAATTCGCCCAAAAGCTCTTCGAGCATGTTTTCACGCGTCGAAGGATCGTTTTCCGTGACCTGCAGCACGGCGCGAACATTGTCTTCAACATTAAGACCGCGGAAGATTGACGATTCCTGAGGCAGGTAACCGATCCCCATGCGTGCACGGCGGTACATAGGCAGGCGTGTGATGTCCTGCCCGTCGAGCAGGATCTTGCCGCCATCGGGACCGACAAGGCCCGAAATGATATAAAAACACGTTGTCTTGCCGGCGCCGTTGGGTCCCAGAAGGCCGACAGCCTCGCCCCTGCGCACCGAAAGCGATACGTCGCGCAAAACCGGGCGGTGTTTATAGCTTTTGACCAGCTGGCGGACGATAAGGCCGCTCTCCTCGTTGGTCGAGACAAGACGCGGCGTCTCAGGGGCGCGGGGTACTGTTGTTTTTTTCTTCGTCATTTGCTTCTTTTGCCTTCGGATAAAAAACCCCGCGCACACGGCCCTGTTCCCCCGCCCCGCCTTCGCCGGATGCCGCGAAAAGCTGGCTTAAACCTGTTTTCATGTCCACCGTCACATGGTCGCCTTCAAGCGTGTTTGTTCCCTGCAAAATGCGCACCGGTCCTTTCAGAAGCGCTTTCTGGCTCCGGGCATTCCAGCTGCCGGAATGGCCATAGATCGTTTCCTTGGGCGTTGTGATCACCACATCATTTTCCGCCTGAACTTCACGAAGTTCAAGGCCTTTTGTCGGATCCGTGTCCCCGATTCCGTCAAAGAAAGCCGTCAGATGCCCGGCGGTCAAACTGTCCCCCCCCTTGAAGATGGAGGCAGATCCATAAGCATCAAGCCGGTTTTGAGGGCTTGAATATTCAATCCTGTCGCGCGCCGTTAATTTTTCTTCCGGCGTCACCAAGCGAAGGCCCTGGCCCGTCAGGATAAAAAGGCCCTTTGGAACATCGTAAACAGCCCGATCGCCGAAAGCCTCGTGCGGGGGACGGCGAATGCGGACATTGCCTTCCGCCGTGATGAGCGTGATGGTCCGGCCATCGCTATAAGATGCCGTCAGCGTGTCGCAAAAAAGCTCTATGCCGTCTTGTTTGACGATAACATCGCCTTTGGCGACATAGGCTTTCGCGTCACGCTGCCATTCCAAAGATCCCGAAGCTGAAATATCGACGGGAGATTGGGCGGAAGATTGAGCAACGGCGCTTCCAGCCCCCCAAAAAATCCCCATCAAGACAACAAAAGAAAAAAGCGCGTTCACGGCATTTTCCTTTCCTTCATGAAAAGGGTCAGCTTTAACGGCCCCCGAAATAAAACACGCGCGCCGTTCTGGCTCACCTCAAGGCTCTGCGCTTCAAGCCTGCCGACCGGCCCCTGCGCCTTGACGGGCTGGCCGCTTTTGGCCGTACCTTCGTTGAAGCTGACATCCAGAACCTGCAACAGAAGCTCGTACCCGAGGTCATGAAAGATCCGCACATGTCCCGACAGGGACAAGAAGGCCGTTGAGGACACATAACGGCCCTGATCGGCCTGGGCGGAAAGCCAGCTGCCGTCGGGAAAAGTTATGTCGGCCATGGGCTTTTTCAGACTGACGGCACCTTCACGGTCGGGCGTTCCCGATGCCTCGTCCGCCGTAATGCGAAAGGGACGTTTTTCATGATCGACGCCTTCATAACGCGCCTGGGTGAGCGCGATCTGTCCCTGCGGGGTAATTTTGGGCGTGGCGGAAATAACGGGAAGAGGGGCGGGCGTTTCGCTTTCCTGAAGGTGAAAAATCAAAACTCCCACAATGGCCAGTGCCGCCAGCGGCATAACCCATTTCATGAATTTGACAAAGAACGAATAGCCGCGGCGCGGCAGGTCGGACCTGCCCGCTGTAAAAGAAACCAGCCGTTCTTCCTTTTTCGGAACGATTTCGTTCATCGCGTCAGGCGAACCCGGCCTTCAGGCAGTCGTGTATGTGCAAAAGCCCTCTTGGTTTTCCCTGGTCATCGACCACAAAAAGGCAGGTGATCTTGCGTGATGTGTTCCTGACGTCGTTCATGATGCCCATGGCCTCTCCGACCAGCGCATCGGGGCTTATCGTCTTGGGCGTTTTCGTCATGATTTCAGCTGCGTTCTTCGACAGAAGATCCGGTGACATGTGACGACGCACATCACCATCCGTGATAATCCCGGAAAGTGTGCCGGTGGAGGACACAAGGCCCACGCAGCCAAAGCCACCCTTGGTGATGGCGGAGAGCGCCTCGGGCACCAGGACCATGTCGGGACAAAGCGGGATCTCGGCGCCTTTATGCATGATGTCGGAAACCCTCATCAGCTGCTGGCCCAGCTTGCCGCCGGGATGAAAGGTCTTGAAGTCGCGCGCCGTAAAACCCTTGCGCGTCAGCAGAGTAACGGCCAAAGCATCGCCCAGCGCCATCATCATAGTTGTGGATGTCGTGGGCGCAAGCCCGTTGGGACAGGCCTCGGGGAACGGCGGCAGGACGAGCGCTATATCGGCGCGTTGGCCCAGCGTCGACTCCGCGTTTGACGTCATCGCAATCAGCGGAATGGCAAAGCGCCGGCTGTAGGCAATAATGTCGGTCAGTTCCTTGACTTCGCCCGAATTGGAAAGGGCAAGCACGACGTCACCGCGCACGATCATGCCCATGTCGCCATGGCTTGCCTCGCCCGGATGAACGAAAATGGCCGGCGTTCCGGTGGAGGACAGCGTCGCTGCGATCTTGCGCGCGACATGGCCGCTTTTGCCCATGCCGGTCACGACCACACGGCCCTCGACGGCTTCAATCATTTCAATTGCGCGTTCAAAATCGCCGTTCAGAGATCCCGCCAGCGCCTTGAGCGCCTGCGCGCCGGTGTCCAAAACCCGGCGGGCGGTCTCCAGGAGATCGCTTGCCGTCTCATGCCGCGAGGCTGCTTTCAATTCAGGGCGGGTCAGGGTCATCTTTTCAAAAACTCCTTGCAACTGGACTAACCGCGATTTCTAGCAGAAAGTCTTGATTATGTCAATATTTCCCTAGTGGCTGAAGATATCCTCGTCCGGCCAGCCCGAAATATCAAGGATGGCGCGGTGCGGGATAAAATCAAAACAGGCACGGACCAGGTCCTCGCGCCCTTCGCGATGCAGGATTTCGTTAAGTTTATTGCGGATCTGGTGCAGATAAAGAACATCGGAAGCGGCATAGGTCAGCTGCTCGGCCGAAAGCTCTTCAGCCCCCCAGTCGGATACCTGCATCTGTTTGTTAAGCTCGATCCCCAGAAGATCCTTGCACAGGGTCTTCAGGCCATGCTGGTTTGTAAATGTGCGCGCGATCTTGGAGGCAAGCTTGGTGCAATAAACCGGCCCCGTCATAACGCCAAGGTACGCCCAGATCATGGCCAGATCAAAGCGGGCATAGTGGAAAAGCTTGATGATGTTGGGATTGGCCATCAGCTTTTTAATGTTGGGAGCTTCATAGTTTTCATCAAACTGAACCAGATGAACCGTCCCATCACCCGACGACAATTGCATCAGGCAAAGACGGTCGCGCAACGGGTTAAGGCCCATCGCCTCGGTATCGATGGCCACGCAATCGCCGAAATCAACATCGGCTGGTATATCACCTTTGTGAAAGTGGATGGACATGGTCTTTTCCTCTCACTCGCGTCACGCGCAGCCCTTGAAGGGGCGAGGCATGGTGCCCGGAAGAGGACTCGAACCTCCACGGTGTTACCCGCTAGTACCTGAAACTAGTGCGTCTACCAATTCCGCCATCCGGGCATTCGGTACTTCAAAAAGTCAGTGTTTTTCCTAACGCAGAATCCAGGCGCTTGTCAATGACTTATAGAATTGAAAGCCCTGTTTATTAGGATTTGCCCGTCACCGCTCCCTGCATTAAGATACATATGGGGTCTGGTATAGTTATTATCGAAATTAATTACGGGCGAGTCGTTTTTCATGGAAATCATTGTCATTGATCGGGAGCCGCTGGTGGCGCAGCTGATTGCAACGCGCCTGGGCGCCAAGGGCCATAAGGTCACAAGTTTCACGGGTAAAAAAGAAGCGCTGGACCTGATCGCGGCGCAAAAAGTGGACTGCATCATGGTTGATCCGGCCCCTTTGAGCGAAGCGCGACCCGTCGTTGTCGGGATCTGGAAGGCCATCAAGGGAAAATATACGCCCTACATGATGCTTCTTTCAAAAACCGCGACACAGGCCGACGCGATCGCCGCCGGCACCAACGACATCCTGAACAAGCCGCTGGATACGCGCGACCTTGAAACCAAAATCGAAAACGCCGAACGTCTGATCGGGCTCTGCCAGAAACTCTCTCACGGCCCCGACATGAAATCCGAAGGCGGCGCGATCGGCCGCAATGCCTTCAATCAGCTTTTCCTCTCAGCCATTGACCGTTCCTTTCGCTACGGCGAACGCAGCCTTGTCGTTTTCATCACAATGGACAACTATAACGGCCTGGTCGCGACCAAAGGGCAGGAAACGGCGGACACCACGCTTAAAAAACTGACCGAGAAGATCGTTTTCATGCGCCGCCAAAGCGATGTGATCGGAAGGATCGCCGAGCACGAATACGCAGTCCTTCTCCAAAGGCCGCAGTACGAAACCGAACCGCTGGATGCCATGGGCCGCTTTTCAGAGGTGCTTGACAAGTTCCACAATAGTTTTGAGGACAAGGAAGCCGCCCCCAAACTGACGCTGTCGCTGCTTGAGCTGCCCCTGGGCGCGCTGCACATGGAAAAACACGTGCCGCTGGCCGAGACACTCAACCTTTCAAGGGAAAACGCCGGTGAAAACGCTTAACCTTTTAAACGACCTGATCGCCGAAACAAAAAAGCTGGGCGCGGACGCGGCCGATGTCCTGCTGGGCGAGGCGGTTTCCCTGCGTGTCGCGCGGCGCCTGGGCAAGGCCGAGGCGCTTGAACGCTCGGAAGATTTTGACATGGGGCTTCGCGTCTTTGTCGGCAAAAAACAGGCCATCGTGTCCTCAACCGACCGTGATCCGAAAATGCTGAAAAGCCTGGCCGAGCGCGCCGTCGCCATGGCGCGCGCCGTCCCCGAAGATCCTTTTTCGGGCATTGCCGACGCTTCGGAGATTGCGGGGAACTTTCCCGATCTTGACTTGTTTGATGCGACGGAACCCTCGGCCGATGCGCTGATCCGGGGGGCCGACGCGGCTGAAGCCGCGGCCCTGGACGTCAAGGGGGTCACAAATTCCGACGGCGCGGAGTTCAGCTGGGGCCGGGACAGCGTTTATTACGTGGCCAGCAACGGTTTTGCCGGGTCTTATACCTCCTCCGGGGCCGGGCTTTCGGTCAGCGTGATTGCGGGTGAAGGCACGAACATGGAACGCGACTACGATTATTCATCCGCGGCACATATGTCCGACCTGCAGCGCCCGGAAGAGATAGGCCGGTCGGCGGGTGAGCGCACGGTTAAAATGCTCAACTCCCGCAAGATGAAGACCGGCAGGTTTCCGGTTGTGTTTGATCCACGCATTTCAGGCGGCCTTGCCGGCCTTTTGGCGGGGGCGGCATCGGGCAGCGCCATCGCGCGCGGAACCAGCTTCATCAAGGATAAGATGGGCCAGCAGATCTTCAGCCGCGGCATTACGATCATCGATGATCCCTTCAGGAAACGCGGCCTTCGTTCCCGCCCCTTTGACGCCGAGGGCGTCGCCCCCGCGCGCCGCGAAATTGTGAAGGACGGCGTGCTGCAGGGGTGGATTTTGGATCTTCGCTCGGCCCGGCAGCTGAAACTTAAAACCACGGGCAACGCCGCGCGCGGGACAGGCGGCCCGCCCGCGCCCAAAGCCGCCAATTTTTACATGGAAGCCGGCGCCCAGACGCCTGCCGATCTTATCCACGGAATTGACGAGGGGTTCTATGTAACCTCGCTGCTGGGAAGCGGAACCAATCTGGTCACGGGCGATTACAGTCACGGCGCACGGGGCTTCTGGATTGAAAAGGGAAACATAACCTTTCCAGTCAGTGAAATGACCATCGCCGGGAACCTGAAAGATATGTGGATGCAATTGACGCCCGCCAACGACCTGAAATTCCGTTATGGCGTCGACGCGCCCACGATCCTCATCGAGCAAATGACCGTGGCGGGAGCCTAATTTAGAGCTTAGCGCCCTTTTTCTGAAACGGATTGATTTTACGCTGGCGGAAGGGAATCACATTCCCCATAGGTTTTGTAACCGCCTGTTTCATCTGGCGCGCAGGGCGTTTCATTTCATCGCGCACCAGGTCAAAGCGCTGTTCAACCATCTTTGTGCTGATCTCGACGGCCCGGCTGTGGAACAAGGACAATCCTAATTCAATCATTGCTGACTGGCGCAAATCGTAAGTCCGGCCGTCAAAAGATAAAAGCGTGATGCGAAAGACGTCGGTTTCATCGATCCGCCGCGCCTGCAAATAAAAATTTTCCGCATGAAAGGGATGCAATATGCCCAGGTCATCTTCATAGTTCTTGCGGTGATGGCGCAGTTCGGCCGTCAAAAATTTTCCGTTTCCCTCAAGACGCACCTCGGCAAAACCATGAATGCCGGGATCCAGGGCGTCGGTATACGCCCACTTGATGGACTGGCGCTCGGCCAGATCCGGAACACCCATTTTGTTCAGCAACGCTGCAAGCTCGTAATTCATGGCCCTTGTCTCTCTCCCTAAAACCGGAACGTCCCCCGATTCCCAATGGTAAAGGGCAAGGGTTGAGGAAAGGTTAGTAAGACTTTACGTAATATAAATGATTATATACTATCGCTGGATTTTTCAGGAAATAAGAAATTTTTTCCGGGCGTAGAGAGTAAGCAAAGCCCCAGTCAGCGACCGTACGTCGTCCATGGCAAAATGGACATGGCCATCAAGCGTGAGGCCCATAGATTTGCAAATCGTGCCGCTGGTGTGTTTTGAGACATCAATTCCCGCGTTTTTAAAATAAACGCGCGCATCAATAAATGCATTCTTCAGATCAAATGCCATGCCGTGCAGATCGCAGCATTCCTGCATCATGGTCAGGTCGCCGAAGCTATAGGACAGGCAGGGAAGGCCGCCACTGAAATCCTTGAAGCAACGGTAAGCTTCGGGAAAAGAAATGCCTTCGCGGTCGACTACGTCCTGTGTAATGGTTGTCAGCTTAATAAAAAAATCGGAAAGCCGCGGATTTTTCAGCGGCCTGACAAAAAATTCTATCTTATCTTTGACCGCGCCGGTTGAAAGATCGACTTTCTGCGCTGCAAGCTGCACCAATTCTCGATGTTCGCCGGGACCACACCAACCACGTTCGCGCGCCCCGTCCCAGGTTGTGTATTCGGTGTCCCAGACGATACAGATGCTCAATTATCCCTCCAACTCCCTTAACGTCTCGCCCAGTTTTTCGATGCCGAAGTCAAGCTCGGCCTTCGTGATGGTGAGCGGCGGAGCGAAGCGCACGACGGTTTCATGCGTTTCCTTGGAGAGCACGCCTTTTTCCTTCATGACTTCACAAACCTTGCGTGCGCTGACCTTGGCCGGGTCGAAATCGACGCCAACCCAAAGCCCGCGCCCGCGCACTGCGCGGATCAAAGGGCTGTTGAAGCCGCGCAGCTTGTCGAACATGTATTTGCCCATCTCGGCGCTTTTATCAGCCAGTTTTTCGTCTTCAAGGATTTTAAGCGCTTCGTAAGCCACGGCCGCGGCCAGCGTGTTGCCGCCAAAGGTCGATCCGTGGCTGCCGGGGTTGAACACATCCATGACACTTTTTTTGGCGACAAAGGCCGATACGGGCAGAAGCCCGCCGCCCAAGGCCTTGCCAAGGATAAGCCCGTCGGGCAGCACGTTTTCATGCTGGAAGGCGAACATCTTGCCGGTTCTTCCTAAGCCCGACTGCACCTCGTCGAGGATGAAAAGGATATTGTGCTTGGTGCATATCTCGCGGATTTTTTTCAGGTATCCATCGGGCGGAACGACAATCCCGGCTTCGCCCTGGATGGGTTCCATGATGATGCCCGCCGTGTTAGGCGTGATCGCCTTTTCAATGGCGGCAGCATCGCCAAACGGCACGTGAACAAAGCCCGGCGTGAAGGGACCAAAACCTTTGCGATAGTCAGGCTCGGTCGAAAAACTGATGATCGTCGTCGTGCGACCGTGGAAGTTTCCCGATGCCACGATGATCTCGGCCTTGTTGTCGGGAATTTTTTTAACGAAGTATCCCCAGCGGCGCACGCATTTGACGGCGGTTTCAACCGCCTCGGCCCCTGTGTTCATCGGCAGGACCTGATCAAGCCCCGTCATCTGGCAGAGCTTTTCGGCCAGAAGCCCCAGCTTCTCGCCGTAGAAGGCGCGCGAGGTCACGGCCAGCTTCGCCGCCTGCTCGGACAGGACCTTGACCAGCCGCGGGTTGCAATGCCCATGGCTGACGGCGGAATAGGCGCTCATCATATCCAGATATTTCTTGCCCTGTTCGTCCCAGAGCCAGCAGCCCTCGCCCCTGACGAGCACGACAGGCAGAGGATGATAGTTTTTAGCCCCGTATTTCTGTTCGCGGTCGATGCAGGCGCTCATGGGAACACTCCTTTTACATAAATGAAGTTACTTTGTTTCGGATAGTGTTAGTGGTAAATATATGAAGCTTGGAAATCAACAGGAGAGACAATGGGCCGCCGCCTGAAACCCGCCGATCAAAAACGACTGCAGATCGTGATTGGCGTTCATTTGATTCTTCGCAAGGGAAACAAGGTATTATTGGCGCGGCGCGCGGGAACGGGCTACGCCGACGGTTGTTATAATTTTCCTTGCGGGCATCTTGATCCAGGCGAAGATGTGATCGCAGGGCTGGTTCGCGAGGCGCGGGAGGAAATCGGCGTTGCGACAAAGGCCGCAGACCTTTCTTTTTGCGGCGCGACGCACTGGCGCTCGAACAAGCAGAGCGTTAATCTTTTCTTCGAATGCAGGAAGTGGCGGGGAACGCCTGTCAACGGCGAGCCGGACAAATGCGACGACGTGTCGTGGTTTGATCTGGCGAAGCCTCCCGCAAAACTGGTCCGGCAGACCAAGGCTGTTCTGACCGCGCTGAAGAAGAAAGAAGACGGCTTTTTTATTGAATTAAAAGACTGACATCAACAGGAGACAGAAAAATGCTGATCGGCGTGCCAAAGGAAATCAAGACTCAGGAACATCGCGTGGGCCTTATCCCCTCCTCGGTGCGCGAGTTTGTGAAGAACGGTCACAAGGTGATTGTCGAGACGGGCGCGGGCAAGGACATCCACGCCGACGACGAAGTGTACAAGAAAGCGGGGGCCGAGATCGTGAAAACCGCGAAAGACGTGTTCGACCGCGCCGACATGATCATCAAGGTGAAAGAACCCCAGCCGCAGGAATGCAAGATGCTCAAGAAGGGGCAAGTTCTGTTCACCTATCTGCATCTGGCCGCCGACCCCGAACAGGCCAAGGGGCTGATGGATTCAGGAGCGGTTGCGATTGCTTACGAAACAGTCACGAATGACCGGGGCGGCTTGCCGCTTCTGGCGCCCATGAGCGAGGTTGCCGGCCGCATGTCGGTCCATGTGGGCGCGAACTATCTTCAGATCAGCAACGGCGGCCGCGGCGTTTTGATCGGCGGCGTGCCGGGCGTGAAGGCGGCGGATGTCACCATTCTGGGCGGCGGCGTATCGGGCACGCATGCGGCGAAAATGGCCATCGGCATGGGCGGCAGCGTCACGATTCTTGAAAAATCGCTCGACCGCATCCGCCAGCTTGAGGATGTGTTCGGTCTTAGCGTCAACATCATCTATTCCACGACCGACGCGGTTGAACATTACGTGACCAACGCGGATCTGGTCATCGGCGCGGTTTTGGTTCCAGGCGCGCTCGCTCCCAAACTCATCACCCGCGACATGCTGAAAAAAATGCGCCGCAACTCGGTCATCGTCGATATTGCCATTGATCAAGGTGGCTGTGCCGAAACAAGCAAGCCCACGACCCACAACAATCCGGTCTATGACGTCGATGGCGTCTTGCATTACTGCGTCGCCAACATGCCGGGCGCGGTGCCCAACACCTCGGCGCAGGCGCTCAACAACGCGGTCCTGCCCTACGCGCTGGAACTGGCCAACAAGGGCTGGGTCAAGGCGCTGTCCGACAACAAGCATCTTAAAAACGGCCTGACCGTCTGCAAGGGCAAGATCACCCATGCGGAAGTGGCGCGCGACCTGAAACTTGATTACACGGCGCCGGACGAGCGCCTGCTGGCGGCCTGATGGTCAAACGGCTTCGCCAGTTTGTGACATCGGGGGCGGGCGCGCCGCCCTTGCACGTGTCGGTTATCACGCCTGCCTTCATCAAGCTGGAAGGCAATCCGCGTGACCTGGCTTTGCAGGGGTTTGATCTTAAAAGGCTTGAAATCTCTCCCCTGGGGCGCAGCATCTATGATAATGCCGAACTTATTCTGGCATTGAAAGAGCTGATCCGGCTTAATGTCTCTTTCGCCGAAAACCTGAAATACCCTGAAACGGCCGCGGCCTTCATGAACGTGTTGCAGGAAAAGGGAAGGATCGAGGAGCCGTTTTTGAGCCTCTCCTGGCCCGGCACGGGCGGCTGGGTCGTCTACCGCAACTTTTACAACGTAAAACCAGAGCAGGTTTTGGGTTCAGCCGCGTCGTGACAGCGCATCGCCCGCGACGTTAAGGCATATCACCGTCAAAAAGATCATAAGCCCGGGCCAAAGGGCCAGCAACGGCTTGTCCCAGATGATGTCCTGCGCATGGGCCAGCATGTTGCCCCAGCTGGATTGCGGCGGCTGGATGCCAAGTCCCAGGAAACTTAAAACCGATTCCAGCAAAATGATATTGCCCGCCGCAAGCGTGGCGGCCACGACGACGGGGGCGGCTATATTGGGCAGGATATGGCGCGTCAGGATTTGGCGTGGCGTGACGCCCAGCGCCCGGGCCGCCGTGACATAGACGCGCTCCTTGGCTGACAGCGTTCCGGCTCTCACAAGCCGCGCCACCGTCGGCCAGCCGAACAGCGATACGATGATGATGATCCGCAGCATGTCCGGTATTTCGCTTACGCCCAGCTTGGCAGGATCCAGCGCCGCCAGAATAATCAGCAAAGGCAATAAAGGAAGTGCGATAATCAGATCGGTGAAACGCATCAGGAAAGCATCGACGCGCCCGGCGTTCCAGCCCGACACAAGCCCGATCGCGGTGCCGATCAGCGTTGACAAAAGCGCGCCCAGAAACCCCACCGTCAGGGACACCTGCCCGCCATACAGCAGGCGCAGGAACACGTCGCGCCCCAGCTCGTCCGTGCCGAGAAAGTGCTGCACGGATGGATCAAGGAAACGCTGTGACAGATCACTGGCAGTGGATGAGATGCCGAACGCATTTTCGATGACGGGGGTGGAAAAAGACAACCCGGCTAAAAACAGCAGCGCAAAAAAAGAGACCCGCGTCCCTGCGAAGGCAGGGATCCAGAAATGGGCTCCTGCCTTCGCAGGAGAACGGTTGAGAACAAGGCTCATGAGGATGCTTTCACCTTTGGATCGAAGGTGCCGTACGTAACACCCGCCTATTGTAGGCCATCAAATAATCCCGAGCCAATAAATTCTGAGCGACGCCCGTCTTTACAGGCTTACCTTCCTCTCCAGCAGCTCCGCCGCCATGCGCCAAATATCCTTTACCCAGAAAGAGACATAGGTAAAGCGCGTGTATTTGGGCGGTTTTGCCTCGGCCATCTCGCGCAGTTCGCGCGCTATGATTTGCCTGACATCTGTATCGAAATCCTCATCTTGCGGCATGTCTTCTGTCTCCCGTTTTTCGAGTTGAAACGAAAGTCGCCAGCCCTGGATTAGAAGGCTGGCGACCGGGAGTTTAGAAGCCGTTCGTAAACGACCGCGACGGCCTTTGGGCCGGAGCCTTGGACATACGCCGCCGCCCCCCGGTCAAAGACCTGGGAGCAACGTGATGACGGACACGCACCGTTACGAACGGGATTCTAAAGCCCCGGCCGCCGGACACCTCCGGCGACGGATACAGTCTACCCTTGTTTTGGCCGGAAGGAAATGCGAAAGATCGCGCTCATGATCATTTTAACCACTGAGGCACTGAGTGCACTGAGGTTTTTTTAAGAACATTTCTCAGCGCTCTCAGTGGTTTTTTCGGCGTGGCAATTGAACTGCGCGTTATCCATTCTTCACCCTCGGATCCAGCGCACCATAAGCAACATCAGCCAGAAAATTCCCGGCCATGATCATCGCAGTCGAAAACAAAAGCGCGATAAGTGCAAGATTGTAGTCGTTACCCGTAATCGCATCATAAATGGTTTTGCCCATGCCGGGGAAGGCGTACATGGTTTCGGTCACAAGGGCGCCGGAAAAAAGCGTGCCGAAATCAAGCGCGATCACGGTCACAAGCGGGATCAGCGCGCCGCGAAAAGCATGCCGCCAGACAACGTGCGATTCGGAGCATCCCTTGGCCCGCGCTGTTTTGATATGATCGGCCTTTAGTTCCTCGCGCATGGAGGCTCGGACATAGCGGATATAACCGCCGACAGAGGCAGCCGTCAGCGTAGCCACGGGCAAAATCATGTGCAGCGGCGTTTCGGTCCCCCCGGCCGGGAGCCATCCCAGGGTTACGGCAAAAAGACTGATGAGCATAAGCGCCAGCCAAAATGGCGGCACGGAAATCCCGGCAAAGGCCAGAAAATTGATGAGGCGGTCTGAAAAACTTCCCGGCTTGCGCGCCGCATGAACGCCCAGAGGCACGGCCAGGAGCAGAGTCAGGATGAAACTGATGCCCACCAGTTTCAGTGTCGTCAAAAGCCTGGGCCCCAAAACGGAAAGAACCGGAAGGGCGTAAAGGCGGCTATAACCCAGCTCCCCCCGCCCTGCGTCCTGCAGCCAGGCCAGATAGCGTTCATGCAGCGGCCGGTCGAGACCGTAGAGAGTGCGAAGGCGCTCCATCTTTTCCGGCGTCATGCGCGGGTCGGCGTTGATCATGGCATCGACCGGATCACCCGGCATAAGACCGATCAGGAAATAGGCCAGGAACGACATAAGCGCAAGAACTGCCATGGTCTGGCAGAGGCGGCGGAAAAGAAAAGAGGTCATCTATTTTCCGTCCAACGGTCATGCCGGACTCGTTCCGGCATCCATAAGCCAGTTTTCCTGTCCTGTGATGTACTAACGTGCTTTTGGACCCCGCAACAAGTGCGGGGTGACGACGGAATAACAACAAGACACAAAACCATTTTCATTTTCCCTCCTCCATCTCCCCGTCCAGGAATTTCTGCGCCGTCAAGCGCAGCGCGGCGCGTATACTGTCCCATTTTTCAGCCGGCAGAGGCTCGCCCGCCGTATCGGGTGAAAGATTCTTGACCAGTTCGCAGTCGAACAACGTGGTGGGCGGCGGCGGATTTTTTTCATCCCATTCAAGAACGCGCTTTAAGGCCGGCATCAGGTCTTCGGGATAAATCTTGAGATAGGCCGTCACCATGGGCGGCACGGCAAACCCCACAAGCTTGTCGCTCAGTTCCTTGGACAGAACATTGTTACAGCGCAAGAAATCAAAACGCATGCGCAGGCGCCCCAGCTGCGCCCAGAAAATGGCCTCCGGCGGGTTGTCGAGAATGACATAGCGGCGGGAAATTTCGAAGAAAAGCCCGGGCTCAAACTCCGCCGCGTGGGGAACAAGCTGCTCGACAATCGTCTGGCTTTCACTTTGCGGGCGGCTGGAGACGATCTTTATCGCTTCTCCCAGGTCGCCTCCGGCGCGGGCCGCGCTGACGCGTTCATAAAGCGTCTCGACCGGATGACTGCGCTGCCAGCTGACAAGGCTCCAGTTGTAAGTAAACGCAAAACCGACCGTGACGTAAGCCAGAAGAAAGCAGTAAAACATGGCTTTCAAAACCCAGCGCAGCGCGCGGACTTCCCAGCTTGCCTTGATTTTGTCCCAGTCAATCTTCATTCAGCCGCGCTCCAGTTTTCAATCCAGTAGGTCGACGGATGCTGATGCCCCGTGGGCACAAGGCCCTTCAGCCACGCCGGGACGATGAAGGGATCCGCACGAAAGAAAAGCGGCAGGGCCGGCAGTTCTTCGGCATAAACCTGCTGCAGCCGGGTCCAGAGCTTTTGGCGGGGCTCCGGCGCGCAAACGGTTTCAAGATCGTCGATGATCCGGTCCGTCTCGGCGTTTTTAAAACCGCTGTAGTTCTGCCCGGCCCAGCCGTTTGCTTCCGCCGGAATCATTTTTGAATGCAGGGTCGAACGCGGCACGTTGCGCGGCGACGACATCCAGGCATACATCGACGTGTCGCTGAATTTCCGCTTGCCCGTCGTTTCAGAAAAAAAGACCCGCGCGGGTTCGTTCTTGATCGTGCCGGCGATGCCGATTTTGTTCCAGTCGGACTGGATCGCCTGCTGGACCAGCTCGCGCGTCTTGTTGCCGGCGGTTGTGATCATCTGCACCGCCAGTTTTTCACCCTTCGCATTGGCGCGAAGGCCGTCGGCCCCTTTTTTCCACCCGGCCTCGTCCAGCAGCGCTTGGGCGCGCGCGGGATCATAGGGGTAAAGGGTGACGTCTTTTGTGAAAACGTCATCCAGCTCGTTGACCATCGACAGGGCGACGGGCTGATGGCCGGCGAACAGCGTCCGGGAAATGCTGTCGCGATCCATGCCCAGAAGCAGGGCCTGCCGCACGCGCCGGTCGGCAAAAACGGGATTATCAAGATTGATGTCCATATGCTCGTAAATCAGGCCGGGCTTGGGCGTAACGGCAAACTGGCCCGGCTTTGTCTTTTGCAGGCGCTCTTCCAATGAAAGGCCCTGGTCAAGCGTCAGGCCCAGTTCGCCCGCGATATAATCGATGTCGCCGGACAGGAGATTGGCGGAAAGAGCCGCCGTATTTTCAATGGCCCTGACGACGATTTTCCTGAAATGAGGTTTTTGCCCCCACCAGTGCAGATTTTCTTCAAGGGTAAGCGCAACGCCCGGATCAATCTTCGTGATCCGATAGGGACCGAAATAAAGCCCTGGATTGGTGGGATCGGTCGTATAAAGGGTCTTGCTGGCATAGGATTTGGGATCCGCGTCAAAAATTTTCTTTTCAAGATGCGCGGGCAAGGGCACGAAGTCGTCGATGTTCTGAAACTCGCAGAATTTTTTGGCAAAATGAAGGGTAAAGGTCTTGTCGTCCTTAACCGTGATATTCGCTATATCTTTTGAAAACATTTCGGCGTTGGTGAAGCCTGACTGCGGATGCTTGCCCGCTTCCCAGGTGAACATCACGTCCCTGGTCGTGACCGGCACGCCGTCGCCCCAGGTGGCGCCGGGCTGGATGGTATAAGTTGTGGCGATGACTTCCTTACCGCTGCTGTCCTTTTCGACAACGGCCGTGCCCTTTTCAAGCGACGGGAGTTCGGTGCACAAAAGGCAAATCGGTTTCCAGTCCGCATCATAGGCGGTAAAAGGCCGGATGGTCATGGCCATGACATAGGTCTTGGCCAGCATCGAGTCGGTCATGGGGTTGAGCGTTGCCGGAAACTGGGAAATGCCGATGGTCAGGGTGTCGCGCGCCTGCGCCGCGGGCGCGGCGGCAAGGGACAGAAAAAGCGTTAAAAGCGTTGCCAGATAAAAATTTTTCATGGATATACTTTAGCTTGGCGAAGAATAGATCGTGAGAGTTTTATAGGATTTACATAGAGAGGAAAGAGATGGCCAAGGAAAGAACCGGCGGACAGATATTGGTCGACGCATTGAAAGTCCACGGAACCGATACGGTCTTTTGCGTACCGGGGGAAAGCTATCTGGCCGCGCTCGACGCTTTCTTCGGCGCCAATGCCCTGCGCGTCATCACCTGCCGGCAGGAAGGCGGCGCTGCTTTCATGGCCGAATCCTACGGCAAGCTGACGGGCAAGCCCGGCATTTGTTTCGTGACCCGGGGACCCGGCGCCTGCAACGCGTCAATCGGCGTGCACACGGCGATGCAGGATTCAACCCCCATGATCCTGCTGGTGGGGCAGGTCGCGCGCGAACAAAAAGGGCGCGAAGCGTTTCAGGAAATCGATTACCGCCAGATGTTTGCGCCGCCGATCACCAAATGGGCGGCCGAGATTGACGATGCCAAACGCCTTCCTGAAATGATGGCGCGCGCCTTTTCGGTTGCCATGTCCGGTCGGCCCGGACCGGTCGTGCTATCACTGCCCGAGGACATGCTGACGGATTGTGTCGCGGTCGCTGACACGGAAAAATACACGGCCTGCCAACCCGAGGCGTCAGCCGCGGATGTCAAAAAAGCCCTTTCCCTTCTGGCCCGCGCGCAAAAACCGCTGGTCATCGTGGGCGGCAGCGGCTGGACCGACAAGGCGGCCGCTGATTTTGAAAGCTTTGCCGCGCATTGGGAACTGCCGGTTGTCACGGGCTTCCGGCGTCAGGATGCGTTCAGCAACGAGCATAAATCCTATGCCGGGGTATTGGGAACGACGGTCGATCCGCGCCTGGTGGCGCGTGTCAAGGAAGCCGATGTCGTGCTGGCCGTCGGGACCCGGCTTTCCGAGATGGTGACCCAGGGCTACACGCTGTTCGACATTCCTGTTCCCAAACAAAAACTGATCCATGTTTATCCCGATTCGGGCGAGCTGGGCCGCGTCTATCAGCCTGAAGTGGCCGTGCTGGCGTCCAGCGCGTCTTTCGCGGCCGCGGTCAGGGGCGTATCGGCGCCATCTTCGCGCAAATGGCAGAAATGGACCAAGGCGCTTCACGCCGACTATCAGGATTGGATTACAATCAAGACGACGAACAAATTCACGCTCGACATGGATGGTGTGTATAAAACCATCATTGAAAAACTTCCCAAAGATGCGGTTATCACAACCGACGCCGGGAATTTCAGCGGCTGGGCGCAGCGCTTTTTGTCTTACAGCCGCCCGCGCCGCCTTCTGGCTCCCACCAGCGGGGCCATGGGCTATGGCGCGCCGGCCGCGATTGCCGCCAGTCTCATCGAACCCAAGCGCACGGCCGTGGGCTTCATGGGCGACGGCGGTTTTATGATGACGGGACAGGAAATGGCAACCGTCGCGCATCACGGCGCAAAGCCCATCCTGATCGTGTGCAACAACGGCATGTATGGCACGATCCGCATGCATCAGGAAAAGCACTATCCGGGCCGGACAGTCGCAACCGATCTGACTAACCCCGATTTCGAGGCCTTGGGGAAAGCCTATGGCTTTGAAAGCTTTTCAGTCGAAAAGACAAAGGATTTTCCGACCGTCTTCGACCGCGCGCTGAAATCAAAAAAACCGGTCCTGATTGAGCTTAAAATGGATTCCGAGCAGATCACGACGACAAAAAAGATGTCCGAGATCGCAGCACCTGCGCCCAAAAAACGGAAAGCATAATTTTAAAGAGAGGTGTCGGGAAAGGTTTTTTTATCGCGGGCAACGAAGCCTGGGATCGTGATGCTGCGCTCGTCGACGTTGCCGCCCTGTTTATTTAATTCGTGTATCGCTTCAAGCAGGATCTCTTTTACCTCAACCTGGTCAAAACCACGCAAAGGCGTTGCCGATTGCGCTCCGCTTGAAAGATCATCGACGATGCGCTGATGTTCACGCGCCTTAAAATTGAAAATGTCCGTCATTCGTTTGTTGATGGCAGGCTTTTCCTCGATATAGGCGATTTCATGATCCGACGTCTTAACCCAGCCCGCGGCCGCGGGAAAAAGCTTTTCAATGAGGCTGATCACTTCAGGCGCGCAATCCTGTCGAGTTTTTAAAATCTTTGCTTCCCTGAAGTTTAAATTACGGACACGCCCAACATCCCCTACAAAATCTCCGTCTCCATCAAAATGAACCTCGTAGATCTGAAGATTTTTATTGGGGCCAAGTTTTTGCCCTACCAACATGCGGGTTTCATCATAAAAGTAAACGTCCTTATCCTCACTGCTTCGGACGCTTAGAAGCTCACCGTCGTCAAACTCGAGCTCAAAGGCTTCGCCGGATTTAAGATCAAGCGCTGTGCGTGTGCCGTCTATTCCTTTACCCATTTCCAAATCTCCGTTGGTTTCAAAACTTAACATAAAAATAAATCCTGAGTCAAGGCCCGTATACGCATCTATCCATTTGTTTTAAATAACTATTTTTGAATCGTGACTTTTGCGGCCATATGGTATATCTTACATAAACTTTCTGCAGGCCAGACTGGGGGCACCTGATTCAAGGCCGGGAAAGATAACAGGGTTCAAAAAAGACTTTAAAAAAATGAAACTCAAGCGCGCGCTCCTGGCAACTTTTCATGACCTGGCAATGGCCGGGATTTCGCTTGTGCTGGCGTTTGTCCTGCGCGTGGGATTTGAGGACACGCTGGCCCAGGCCGGTACGCTTCTTTATGCCGTTCCTCTTTATGTTGCCGTCGCGGGGGTTTCATTTCACTTTTTTGGCATGAACCGCGGGTTGTGGCGTTACGCCTCCATACCCGATCTTGTGGCCATCGCCAAGGCCGTGGCTGTTTCCATTTTTGTTTTCCTGGCCGTTCTTTTTTCCATCTCCCGGCTTGAGGGCATGCCGCGATCGGTTCCGGTCATCCAGGGTATTGTTCTTGTCATGCTGCTGGGGGGCCCGCGCCTTTTGTACCGCCTGATGCGCGACCCGCGCCTTTACCAAAACCAGAAGAAAACCGGCCCCGCCATCCCGGTCCTGCTGGCCGGCGCGGGCGACGGAGCCGAGCTTTTCATCCGCTCGGCGCAAAACGACAATTACGGCCGTTACAAAGTCGTCGGCGTTTTGAACCGCAAGGCCGGTTATTCCATTCACGGCGTACCCATCCTGGGAAAATCCTGCGATCTTGAAAAGGTCGTTGAAGAACTGACGGCCGAGGGTAAAAGGCCGCAGCGCCTGATCTTTACCGGCGACGACCCCACGGATGAAAGCAATGTCATTTCCGCGCTTGCCTCCACGGCGGAAAAACTGGGTCTGAAACTGTCACGCCTGCCCGGCCTGACCGAGTTCAAAGAAGGGCTTTTTGACCAAAATCTTGAACTGCGCTCGGTCGCCATCGAAGATATTCTGGGCCGCGCCCAGGCCCCGCTTGATCTTGACGCCATTTCTGGCCTTATCCGCGGAAAACGCGTTCTGGTGACAGGTGCCGGCGGGTCGATCGGCCGCGAACTTTGCCGCCAGATCGCCGGTTTTTCCCCCGCACGCATGCTGCTCGCCGACAATTGTGAATTTAACCTTTATGAAGTCGATGGCGAACTTGACGCGCTGGAAATTGCGCCCAAAAAGGAAATTCTTCTCGCCGACGTGCGTGACCGCGCCCGGACACGCGCCATTTTCGACCAGTTCCGGCCTGAGGTCGTTTTTCATGCCGCCGCGCTCAAACATGTCCATCTGGTTGAGACCAACCCGGAAGAAGGGATGCTCACCAACGCAATCGGTACGCGCAATGTGGCCGATGCGGCGCTTGAATTTGGCACGCTTGCTTTTGTCCAGATTTCAACCGACAAGGCCGTCAACCCGGCCGGGGTTATGGGGGCGAGCAAGCGGCTGGCTGAATATTATTGCCAGGCGCTTGACCTTGAAACCGGCCGTTCCCTGGGCGCAAAAACACGCACGCATTTCATGACCGTGCGCTTTGGCAACGTCATGGGGTCGAGCGGATCGGTCGTGCCTCTTTTCAAAAAGCAGATTGCCCGGGGCGGCCCCCTGACCGTCACGCACCCGGACATACGCCGCTATTTCATGACCGTGCGCGAGGCCGTGGGCCTTGTCCTGCAGGCATCCGCGCACGGGCTTCAGGCCAATGCCGCCCGCGGCCGGATCTTCGTTCTGGATATGGGGGAACCCGTCAAGATCGTCGACATCGCGCGCCGCATGATCCGCCTGGCCAATCTTGAGCCCGAGCGTGACGTCAAAATCGTGTTTACCGGCCTTCGCCCGGGCGAAAAGCTGTTTGAAGAGCTGTTCGACCAGAACGAAACGCCGGCGGACACGGACATGCCGGGCGTTCTGGCAGCCGCCCCGAAACCGATTGAGCTTGAATTTCTGCGCAAGGTTTTCGAACGGCTGGAAGATATTTCACGCAAGGGCCTGACGGATGAATTGATGCAGATGCTGGCCCATGTCGTCCCGGGCTTCAGAAAGATCGGATATGACGAAAACGAACACGACAGCGGCCGAACCCGTCAAAATACCGCCGGCTGATCTGGTCGATCTTAATGGCTTTGAGGGGCAACACCCGGTCAGGGTCGATGTTGTCTATGCAAAGGCCGATCATCCCCGCAATATCTTCGGCACCGCGATTTACCGCGCCGATGCCCATATGTGGGCGCACAAGGACATGGCGCGCGTGATCCTGAAGGCGGCCGCGCTTTGTCATGCCCAAAGCGGCTGGATCTTCGAGATTAAAGATTGTCTGCGCACGGTCGAGGCGCAGGAAAAAATGCGTGAAACCGATATTGTAAAGCGCAACCCCCACTGGCTGCAGGAACCCAACCGCCTGCTTTCGCCGCCGGGCCTGGGCGGGCATCCGCGCGGCATGGCGGTTGATATTGTGCTGCTTGACAAACAGGGGCACGAGGTCGATATGGGCACGCCGTTTGATTTCCTGTCCGAGGACCGCGCCAACAACCCAGCGGCGCGAAATTACACGCATTTTCCCGACGCGGTTTTGAAGAACCGGAAATTCCTTGAAGACGTCATGGTGCGCGCCGGGAAAGAATGCGGATTTGAAATATACCCGCTGCCGCAGGAATGGTGGGATTTTCGGTTTATGCCGGATTATTCGCGGCGCTTCGCCCCGATTCATGACGCGGAGCTTCCCGCGCATATGCGGATGACTTAGCGTAAATTACGCGCCCGGCTTCTTCTGCTTGTCTTTCCAAAGACGCAGCTGTTCCTCGGCCGAGTTCATCTGGTCCAGCACGGGGATTTCCTGTTCGGCCCGGGCCGCTTCGCCCGCCCGGCCGACACGCTTTAGCAGCTCAACCAGGCGGTTTTTGCTCAGCGACGACACGCCGCAATACTGCGCCGACGAAAGATTGACGTCCTTGCCATGTTCTTTCAGATAGGGCTTGCCCTTGTGCACGGCGATCTTGTCCATAAGCGCTTCGGACGAAGCCTTGCGGACAAACAGCAGGGCTTTTTTGAAATCACCCAGCATTCCCATCTTCTCAGCCTGCGCCACCTCGGCTTCACAGCCTTGAACATGCCCGCTTTCGTATTTCACCCTGATATGCGGCATTTGGTAAAAGGTCTTGAACACTTCAGCCATCAGCTTGCCGTTCCCAAGCGCCTCGGGCTCCATCTTCATCAGGTAATCGGCGATCGATCCGGCCAGCGGATAGTCTTTGGCAAAGTCATTGAAGGGCGCATCGCTTTTCCAGCCGCCGCTGGCGCCGATTTTAAGCTCGGCCGCGACCTGCGCCATATGCGCCAGCGCGTCGGCCTCGGCCGCAAACATAAGACGCACGGCATCGGGCAGCCTTCCCTGCGGGCCTCCGTTAAGACCGCTGCGGAACTGAATGACATGCGCGCATTCATGCGCCAGCGTCAGCGCCATCTGCTCGGGCGTTCTCTTCCGGGATAGGCGAATGGTCTTTGAAAAAGACGACGCCTGCCCCAGAAAATCATCCTCCTGACCGGGCGGCATCAGCGATAAACGTGTGCCGCTTTTCTTCGCCTCGGTCAACAAATAACGGCCGGTATCGCTCTGCGACAAAATAAAAAGCGCTTTTTCAAATTTTTCCCGGGCATCGGCCGTCAGATCGCGCGGCATATTCAGGGATATAGGCGGAAAAGGTTCGGTCACAGCTTTGGCCCGGACGTTTTACGCGAGCAGAAAGGCCTGCGCCCCTGTTCTTTAAGATCGAGCGCGTCTTTCTTCGACATCTCCATCTCAAGCGCCGTGACTTCACGCTTCATGATCCTGTAATCCGGGTCGTTTTCAACATCCGCCTGGCCGCAAGCCCTGTACATGGCGCGAACCAGGCCCAGCGCGTCCTGCAAGCTTGGATAGTCGCCGGTCTGGGGATGAGGATAGGCCATGAGGATCAGCTTGTCGCATTTTTCCTTGCCTTCCTCGAGCGCGGGCTGGACGTAGGTGATCGGCACACGCACCGCGCCCCATTTGCGGAAGATCGACAGCCGCTTTTCGGGCGAAAGCGTGTCCTCGCCCTCGGGCACCTTGGCCGGGTCGTTGCAGTCTATGAAGACGCCTTTGAGCTCGTGCCCCTTTGTTTTGGCCAAATCACAAAGCGCTTTGTTGCGAAGTTCAACCATCTTCTTGCCCAGCCCCTCGCCCTGGCATTCCGGGCGGATGGCGTTGTAGGCCAGAAGAGCAACCTGTTCCTCGGTATAATAAATGCCGACGGAAATACCCTTGATAAAACGCCGTGCCGGATCATCCAGATTTTCACCGACCACGATAATCAGGTAATTCGTGAGACTGTCCGGGTTTTCCTGCCGGTTGAGCCATTTTTGCAGGTCCTCGCGCTCATCATCGATCGGGAAGGCCGGAAAATACACCTCGTTATACGCCGCCGTCAGGATCTCGCGCGACGCTGGGTCTTTTACATTGACGATGTGGGTTTGATTTTTTGAACCTCGGGGGGGAGGTTTATCGGCCGGCTCCTTTGGAGCCAGTTCCTTTTTGGATTGTCGATCGGGCATTTCTTTTTCTGGTTACACCTGCAAAGGCCGAATCAGCGGCCATCAAAAAATTTCCAATAATTTTTTGTTAAGCCGTTTTCTGGAATGTGTCAATATGTTTCTTATCCAGAATCTCTTGAAGGTTCTTCGCGATCGCGAAGAAGGATTCCGTTGCGGCACTGGTTTTGCCATCCAGCATGATCGGTCGTCCCTCGTCACCTGCCTGACGCACGCCCAAGGACAGAGGTATTTCGCCCAAAAACGCCACGCCGGTTTTTTCCGCCTCGGCCCGCGCACCACCGTGGCCGAAAATATGTTCGGCATGTCCGCAGGACGGACAGTGATAGACGCTCATGTTCTCGACAATGCCCAGGACAGGCACATGCAGCTTTTCAAACATATTGACCGCCTTGCGCGCGTCGATAAGCGCTATGTCCTGCGGCGTCGAAACGATCACCGCGCCCGCAACCCTGACATTCTGGCAGAGCGTGAGCGACGCATCGCCCGTGCCGGGCGGCAAGTCCACGACCAGCACGTCCAAAGCGCCCCAGTCGACACCCTGCGTCATTTGCAGGACGGCTTTCTGGATCATGGGGCCGCGCCAGACGGCGGCTTCCCTGGCATCAATAAAGAAGCCCAGCGACATGACCGGCATGCCAAAAGCCTCGAACGGCTTGATTTTCTTCTTGTCCGCCGTCAGTTCGGGTTTGCCCGCGTTTTCAAGCCCGGTCATTTTTGGCTGCGAAGGGCCGTAGATATCGGCGTCGAGCAATCCGGCTTTAAGCCCCAGCGCCTTTAGCGCCAGCGCCAGATTGACAGCCACCGTCGACTTGCCCACACCGCCCTTTCCCGATGCCACCGCCACCACATGGCGGACACCGGAGATGACGGATGGTTGCGCCGGAACGGAGGAGGGTTTTTGCGGAACCGCGCGTTCGGCCGTCAACACCACGCGCGCGCTCGAAAGCCCTTCCAGCGCCGCGATCTCTTTTTCAAGCATCTCCCTTTTTTCATCCGGCAGGCGATCGGGCGTGGTCTCGATCGTCACAAGGGCGGAGCCGTCATCTCTTTGCACAATCATGCCCGGCGCCAGTCCATAGTTTTTCAGAATGTTTTCTATCGCCTGCCTCGTATGATCCTGCATGGTTTTTCCTTGCTGCCTTCGGCCCCCCCGCCTAATCTTGGAAGCGGGATAAAACGGTTTTCAATATTAGGGAATATGGCGCCATGAGCTGGAATAATCAAGACAATAATAAAGGTCCCTGGGGATCGCGCAAAAAGAGCAGTGACGAGCGTCCTGAAGGCCATTCCCCTTGGGAAGATCGCGGCGATCAGGGTGGTGGCCCCGGCGAGGGCCCCGATCTTGACGACATCATCCGCAAGGCGCAGGAACGGCTGAACCGCAAGTTTCAGAATCCAGGCCCCGGCAATATCAATTTCGGCTTTGCCTTTCTTGTGATCGCCGTTCTCTGGGCGGCCACCGGCTTCTATCGCGTGTTGCCGGAAGAAAACGCCGTCATACTGACTTTCGGCAAATGGACCAGCACAAGGACCGAGCCGGGTTTGGGCTATCGCGCCCCCTGGCCGATCCAGCAGGTCGAAAAAGTCAACGTCACCTTCGAACGCCGCATCGAGATCGGCTTTCGTGAAACGGCCCCATCGCGCAGCCGGACGCAGGCCTCTGGCGGCGACATGCCCGGTGAAAGCCTGATGCTGACGGGGGACGAAAACATCATCGACATCGACTTTGTCGTCCTCTGGCGCATCAATGACGCCGGCAAATACCTGTTCGAGATCCGCGACCCTGAAACGACGGTCAAGAAAGTGGCCGAAAGCGCCATGCGCGAAGTCATCGGCCGCACCCCCATCCAGAAGGCCCTGACCGAGGGCCGGGGCGAGATTGAGACCAAAACCAAGGAACTGATGCAGCATATGATGGATGAATACAGCTCCGGCATCGCCATCAACGGCGTCCAGCTCCAGCAGGTCAATCCGCCCACGCAGGTCGTGGACGCCTTTGACGATGTGCAGCGCGCCCGCGCCGACAAGGAACGCCTTAAAAACGAAGCCGACGCCTACCGCAACGACATCGTTCCCAAGGCGCGCGGCGACGCGCAGAAACTGGTCCAGGACGCCGAAGGCTATAAGGAAGCGACGATCAACAAGGCGCAGGGCGACGCCGACCGTTTCCTGTCCGTCTACAAGGCCTATGCCGTCGCCAAGGATGTGACGACACGCCGTATCTATATCGAAACGCTGCAGCAGGTCATGGAAAACAGCAAAAAGGTCATCATCGACAGCGAGGCGAAAGGAACCGGGGTCCTGCCCTACCTGCCTCTGGACCAGACACGCAAGGAGAACCGCTGATGAGCAAGACAACCGTCATTCTCGGAGCTGTGCTGGCCGCGGGCTTCGTCTTGGCTGCGGAAACCTTCTTCATCGTGCCGCAGACCCAGCAGGCGCTGGTCCTGCAGTTCGGCGAGCCCAAACAGCAATATGAGGAGCCGGGGCTTAAAACCAAGGTCCCCTTCATCCAGCAGGTCAAGGTTTTCGACAGCCGCGTGCTGGACGTCGACCCCTCGCCCGAGGAGGTCATTCTGGCCGACCAGAAACGCCTGGTCGTCGACACCTTCGCCCGTTACAAAATCACCAACATGCTGAAATTCTACCAGACGCTGGGCGGCGAGGCGCAGGCCGGCACGCGCCTGACCAACCTGATCAACAGCTCGCTCAGAGGGTCGCTGGGCAACGTCACCCTTCAGGACCTTCTCTCGGAAAAACGCATTGCGATCATGGGAAACATCAAGAAACAGGTGAACGACGAAGTGCAGCGCTTTGGCCTTGAGATCGTCGATGTCCGCATCGGCCGCGCCGACCTTCCCGAACAGACAAGCCAGTCGATCTATGCCCGCATGGTGTCCGAACGCGTGCGCGAGGCGGCCGAGTTCCGCGCACAGGGGCAGGAGTTCGCGCAGGAAATCAAATCCAAGGCCGACAGGGAACGCACCATCATTCTGGCTGAAGCTGAAAAACAGGCGCAGAAAACCAGAGGCCATGGCGACGAGCAGGCGATCAAGATCTATGCCGACGCCTTCCAGAGAGATCCCAAATTCTATGAGTTCTACCGGACCATGGAGGCTTATAAACAAAGCCTCAAGGGTGATGACACAACCTTGGTCCTCTCACCCAAGGGCGATTTTCTTCGCTATCTCAACGACGTAAGCCCGGCTGCGGGATCAGCCCGGTAAGATATTGACATAATTAATAAAGCTATTTAATATGGCACATCCAGCAATGTAGGGATGCGCCATGTCTGCCGATTCTGATGTCCGTGAAACGCTGCCATTGAAAGAAGCCAGAGATCTTATGGATTCTTTGCATACCTCCAATGCCGCAGCATTCAGGGAATGGTTCGGGCGGAACAAAAGCTTTTCAAACTCCTTTAATTCAGTCTACGGATATCCGGTCACTATGGCTGCTATGGCGGGACATGTTGAAGCCGTCCGCGCGTTTCTAGACCACGGCGCCGATATAAATTGGACCGATAAACATCATCAAATGTCGTCCCTGATTGCCGCTTCAAAATATTGCATGGAAGATTGCGCCTCGCTTCTGATTGAACGCGGCGCAGACGTCAATAGTAAAGACAAAGCCGGACGAACGGCGCTTCACCACGCTTTTGGCTGGGGCCATATATCCATTGCCCGAAAACTGATCAAGGCCGGGGCGGATATCTGGGCCGCGGATAAAAAAGGAGAAACGCCCCTGGACTTCATGCGCGATAGCTTTAACCGCCTGACAGAAGAGGTGATGAACGAGCTCACGCAAATACATCATGAAGCAAGGCGCGTCCGTAATCTCACGCAGCTTGAGCGGGCATTGAAACGCAAGGGGCTGAGGCCATGACCGACCGCGACGCATCCGAAAATGCTCACCGCTTGATGCACCTGAAATTCCCCGAGCAGGAAGCGACCGCGCGCGCAGTTCTGGCCGCAGCCCCTGACATTCTTTCATACCGTGATCACATCGGCAGAAACGTCCTACACCACGCCATTGGCGACGCGCGAAAGGAGGTTACCCTGTTTTTGGTCGAAAACGGGACTGATGTAACGGCACAAGACAATCATGGCGATACGCCTCTGCACTATCTGGCGCTGGGACCAGAACGCAACGGCCGAAAATTCACCATCGATGACATCCGCGAAATCGGCGATGCGCTTTTAACCAGGGGCGCCGCCATCGATGCCAGGCAAAACGGCGATTCAACACCCCTGCATTATGCCGTGATGGAGGATCGCGCCGATATTGTTGCCTGGCTTCTGGAGCGCGGCGCCGATCCATCGCCTAAAAATCTTGCCGGGCTAGAACCCCGCGGCCATGCGCGCGCGCTTATCTCCCAAAGCGCTTACCCCAATGATAACTGCGCAAAAATAATCGCCTTGCTAGATAAGGCTGAAAAACAGTCCCGGGAACAAAGGGCTGAGGCCGCTGAAAAGGCGGTCCGCGCCCTGCTGGAAAAAAAGAGCAGGGCCGCGCACGACAGGAATATGGCCGCGCTTGATAAAATTTTGAAGAAAAGGCGTGGGCCATGACCATTGATCCCACACCGATCACGCAACTGGTCGCCGCCATCCATGAAAAACGCGATGAAGCGGCCAAAACGATGGTCAAAGAAAACTCTGGACTTTTAATGGAGAAGGACCGGTATGGTGCGACGCCCCTGCTCTCAGCCTTTTTTGCTGGTAATAAAGAAATGATCTTCTTCCTGCTTGAGCGCGGGGCTGATGTACATGCCCGAAACTCCGAGGGACACACGCCCCTTCATTTGCTGACCCATACTAGGCTTCAGCCCTGTCTGAAAGCCGAAGATACAAATAAAATCGGCGAAATCTTGCTGTCAAAGGGCGCTGATATCCATGCGAAGACGTTACAATCCTTAACACCGCTGCATATGGCCGTCTTGAATCGGGGCCTGCCAGCCGTTTCCTTTTTGATGAGCCGTGGCGCAGATCCGCATTTAGCCGATAATAATAGAAATACGCCGCTAAGCATCGCCCAAAAAAGAAATGACAGGGCGATTATAAAAGTCATCCTTGATGAAATGGAACGCCGTAAAGAAGAGCAAACAACGGTAGATCAAGCCGTCGCGGCACAAAAAAGACACGCTGATACACGCGCACGCCTTGATCAAATTCTTAACCGACGCAAAGGACACAGATCATGACCCAGAATCCGATGATGATCAAGCAGCTCTTCAGCGCCATTTGCGAAAAGCGGAACGAGGTCGTCAAGACCATGATCCAGAACGATCCGGGCCTTGTGACCTGCCGTAACAGCTGTGTCGAAACGCCGCTTCATGAGGCGGTTCTCCGTGGAAACAAGCAAGCCGTAGCCCTCCTTTTGGAACAAGGCGCCGACCCCCAGGCCCCGGATCTTAACCAGGTCACGCCGCTCTCGCTGGCGCGGGGCTTTGAACGCGCCGACATTTGCAAAATGCTGGAAGAGTTCCCACGGAAAAAAGCCGAGGCAGAAACCAAGACCCTCCATGCCCAAAACATCGACCGCCTCGACCGCATCCTGGCACAGCGCAAAGGACACAGGCCATGACCGCCTGTCGGTTTCTGGATTTATCAAGGGATCTAAAATTATAGTAACTTGCATTAAGACACCGACACAAGAACGTGCCCCCGCCCCCCGCCTTCGCGGAGGATAAACTCCGGCGGGGGTCCATGATCTCAATGGGTTCCTGCCTTCGCAGGAACACGATGGATGGTCCGGTTTTTAATGCAAACTATTATATTGTTTATAGGCCACTTCTAAAAACCTCCCCCTATTGTCATTCCGAGCGAGTTTGAAAAGCCGCCGCTTTTTAAACGACGAGGAATCTTTGCACGGCCGGAAGATCGAAGATCCCTCGTCGCAAAGCTCCCCGGGATGACGGACATGGATAATTTTGGGTTCAGTTATAAACGACTCAATTAACTTACGGAAAATAATATCCGTTAAGCCTTCCGTCATAAACTTGCCTTAATCTTTCACTACGGTGGTAGGTGGTGACAGACTATGACGGATTTTCTGACAGCGCTGGGTTTGATGTTCCTGATCGAGGGGTCGCTTTACGCCCTTTTCCCCGATCAGATGAAGCGGATGATGCGTCAGGCCCTGTCTTTGGAAGCACCATCATTCCGGTCCTTTGGGCTTGGCTTCGCCATTCTGGGTTTTTTGATCCTGACCCTTGCGAGGAACCACTGAACTGGCCTAACGTGACTTTGGCAACTTGTTGATCTGGAAGGCAATGAAATCATGATAAAAAAGCTCTTTTTTCCGGCCCTTGGGTTAATGGCCTTTATGGCGCTGGGGATCAATCAGGCTCCGGCCGGTCTTTTCGGCACGGCACGGCCCGAAACGCCAGCCACGACGGCCAAAACGGCAAGCGACACGACCCCGTCCGTGACCGTCGGTCCCGATTTTTCCGTGATGGCCGAAAAACTTCTGCCCACCGTCGTCAACGTGTCGACGACGCAGTCCATCAAGGAACAGGCCATGCCCGAAATGCCGGAATTTCCGCCGGGATCGCCGTTTGAGGATTTTTTCAAGGATTTCTACGAGCGCCATAAAAATGCGCCGCAAATGCCCGCGCACCCCACGTCGCTGGGATCGGGCTTTGTCATCGACGCCAAGGAAGGCTATATCGTCACCAACAACCATGTCATCCGTGATGCCGATGAAATCAAGGTTATCCTGCACGATGACACGGCCATTCCGGCCAGGCTGGTCGGTACGGATGAAAAGACCGATATTGCCGTGCTGCAGATCAAAACCGAAAAACCTCTCGCGGCGATCAACTGGGGAAACAGCGACGAAGCCAAAGTCGGCTCCTGGACGCTTGTCATCGGCAACCCTTTTGGCCTTGGCGGCACCGTGACGGCCGGCATTATCTCGGCGCGCCAGCGTGACATCAATGCGGGTCCTTACGACGACTTCATCCAGACCGACGCCTCCATCAACCGCGGCAATTCGGGCGGCCCGATGTTCAACATGAAGGGCGAGGTTATCGGCGTTTCAACGGCGATTTTCTCGCCGACCGGCGGGTCTGTCGGCATTGGTTTCGCCGTACCCTCCAATCTGGCCCATCCCGTGGTCGAACAGCTTATCAAATTTGGAAAAACGCGGCGCGGCTGGCTTGGCGTGCGCATTCAAGCCGTGACCGACGACATCGCTGAAAGCTTAGGACTTAAAGAAACGGCCGGCGCGCTTATATCCAGCGTGACCGCCGACGGCCCGGCCGGCAAGGCCGGGATCGAATCCGGCGACGTCATCATCGCCTTCAACGGCCAGCCCATCAAACAGATGCGCCAGCTGCCGCGCATCGTGGCGGAAACCGAGGTTGGCAAAAAAGTCCCGGTGACCCTGCTGCGCAAAGGGAAAGAGCGGACCGTGAACGTCACGCTGGGACAATTGGAAAAGGCCGAGGAAGACGGGCTGGTCCAGACGGCGGAAAAGGAAGACGAACCTCAAAAAGCCGAGATGAAGCTGACCAAAGTGCCCGAGATCGGGCTTGGCCTTACCCCCCTGACGGACGAGCTTAAAGCCCGGCACGACATCCGCAATGTAACCAAAGGCGTTGTCGTGGCCGAAGTCGAACAAGGCAGTCCGGCCGCTGAAAAGGGCCTCCAGCCCGGCGATGTCATTGTCGAGGTGGATCAGGAGGAAGTCGCAAATCCCGCCGAAGTCACCGCGCGCGTTTCCGATGCAAAGAAAGCGGGGCACAGCTCCGTCCTTCTTTTCATGGCGCGTCAGGGCGACATGCGCTTTGTGGCTGTCAAACTTGATGCAGATACAAAAAAGAAGAAAGCCATAGAGGACGAGGAAACCGATCACGAATGACCGAAGGCAGCAACGCTCAAAAACCTGTTCTGGTCATTTGCGGTCCGACCGCCAGCGGCAAGTCGCATCTGGCGCTGGAAATGGCGCAAGCCCTGGATGGCGTCATTATCAACGCGGATTCGCTCCAGCTTTTTAAAGGCCTGGACATACTGACCGCCCAGCCTTCCCCCGCCGATCAGGAAAAGATCCCGCACAAGCTTTACGGCGTTTTATCGCCCAACGACCGCTGCACCGCCGCCCGCTACCGCGACCTGGCGCTGCGCGAGATTGAAAGCGCCGTCAAAGCCAGAAAAACTCCCATCGTCGCAGGCGGCACCGGCTTTTATCTCAAAGCCCTGACACAAGGGCTGAGCCCCATTCCAGAGGTGCCTGCCGAAATTCGCGCCGCCACCATCGCCCTGCACCTTAAACTCAAGAATGCCGCGTTTCATAAGCTTCTTGCTGAAAAAGACCCGGCCATGGCCGCCAAAGTCAGTCACACCGATACCCAGCGCATGCTGCGCGCCTGGGAAGTGTTGCAGGCCACCGGCAAAAGCCTGGCGGAATGGCAAAAACTTCCCCTGGAGGGATCACCCAAGCATCTCTCCTTCCGTTTTCTGGTTATTCAGCCGCCGCGCGACGAGCTTTATGCCGCCTGCGACGCCCGTTTCCTGAAAATGATCGAGCAGGGGGCGCTTGATGAAGTGCGAGCCTTTCATGAAAAACTGCAAAGCGGCGCGATCGCGCCGGCCTCGCCCCTGACCAAGGCTTTGGGATTTTCTCAATTGCAACTTTACCTGCAGGGCATGATGGATCTCGACGAAGCTATTGCCGAGGCTTGCCAGGAAACCCGCAACTACGCAAAACGGCAAACAACCTGGCTCAATCACCAGGTCAAAGCCCATCTGCTGCTGGAAAACGCCGATCCCAAAAAGGCCGGCGGCGTTAACGCCCTCTTGAAAAAGCTTGATCTTGCCTGAAAACACGGCGGTTGATAGAATCATCAGGAGTTGTTTTCAGAAGGAGATATTCCATGTTCCGCCGTTTTTTACCCATGCTGCCTGTTTTTATCCTACTGTCTGCCTGCGCACCCTCGCGCGAGGAAGCGGACGCAAAGCTGGCCGACGCCTGCCTTGCCGCCGTCCAGGCCGTGAGCGGAAATAACGTTGAAATTTTCATCGACAAAAAATCCTTCGCTTCCGATACCGCGGCAGACCACACCAAGTTGCGCGTCGTTGTTCTTGAATCACGGATCAGCGTCGACAAAAGCGCCTACAGCCAGCGCCGCTTTTCCTGCACCTTTGAAGAAAATGTCAGCGCGTTTGGGCTTGCCTATTCCGCCCGGTTCTACAACCTGGATCTCGATAACGGCATGAAGTACGGCAACATCAACGGCGTCGTCACGGGCGACTTCAATGACATCGCCAGGATCGCCCACGCCGTTGACGACGTGCTCTTAAAATAAATTAATTTTATCGAAGACGGTCTTTTCGCGCTCAATGACGGGAACGTCCCCCTCGTTGACGGGTTTGCCTTCCTGGCGGTTTTGCTCCAGCCGCTTGGCTTCTTCCGCGGGATCCACCAGCGTTTCATGAACGGCGGTTTCCTCTTCGCGCCAGAACATAAGGCGCTCCGTAAGGGCTTTATCGTCAAGGGTGACTTCGCCCTGCTCGCGGTCGAGCTCCCTGCGAATCTCCGGGCTGGCAACGCCGGTTCCGATCTTGCCCAGCAAGGCATCTTCGGCGCTGCCCTTGGGTTGTTCCCCCTTAACCTCGCCGAAAACAGCCGATTTTGCCTGTTGCCCGGCCAGCGCCGCTGAATCCGCGGTGCTTGCCCCCGGTTCCGGCAAAACGCCGTAATTGGGCGGCAGCGTCAGAGGTGCGCGTTTAACAACCGTAAACTCATCGGGGGAATTGCGCCCAAGCCCCATCTGAGACTTCATATTATCCGAGCAGGCGCCGGTCCAGAAAACCAGCGCGATCGCCGCAATAAATGAAGATGTTTTTTTGCACGACATGCCCTTTTTCTCCCTATAATTTGGCTGTTTCTTTTGGCGTCATGATCATGTCAAGGATGAGGAACAAAGCCCCCACGACGATGCAGCTGTCCGCAACATTAAAGGCCGGCCAATGCAGGTCTTTCCAGTGAAAGTCCAGAAAATCGGCGACGGCGCCAAAGCGCACGCGGTCGATGACATTGCCCAGCGCGCCGCCGACAATCAGGCCGATGGCCAGCGAATGCATTTTCCGCCGCGAAAGGGCCAGCCAGATAACCAGGAAAAGCGAAATCAAAAGCGACGTTGCGACCAATATCATCGACATGATGTTGGCGTTGCCGCTCTTGCCCAGCATGCCGAAACTGATCCCGGGGTTCCACACCATCACCAGATTGAAAAACGGCGCAACCTCGATCGTCTTGAACTTTTCACGTTCGGTCAGAAAATAGGAGATGGGGTCGCGCCGGAAAAACCAGTCCTTGAAGGGAAGCATTTCGCCTTCAAGCCGTAAAAACTGCTCGAGCATGAACCACTTGCTGTATTGATCAAGCGCAAGCACGATCAGGGCGAGAAAAAGGCCCGGTATGAAATAACGCCCCGCTTTCAAATTTTGATGAACCATGATCTTTAACCGTTTCCAAGAAATCCTATAGGGATTTCAATACAGCGCGGGCTGCCTGACAATCCCTGACCATTTGCTCCTGAAGTGCCTGAAGCGTATCATAATGTCCCTCGGGCCTTAAGAACTTTAGGGGCCGAACGCACATATTTTTTCCATATATATCGGAATCAAAATCAAAAATATGCGTCTCGACGATCGGTTGCGGCTGTTTAAACATTGGCCGTATGCCAAGGCTCACCACGGCCGGACGCCACTTGTCTTCGCTTCCGTCCTCCACGCGCGCCTGGGCCGCATAGATGCCGAATCTGGGCCGCACATAGTCCCCCAGATTCTGATTGGCCGTTGGAAAACCCAAAGTGCGACCGCGCTTATCGCCGTGAAGAACGATGCCTTCGATTTCCCAGGGCCGGCCTAAAAATTTCCGCGCGCCCTCCATGTCGGCGGCGCGCAGGAAATCGCGGATCTTGCTGGACGAACACGCCGCCCCGTCCGATCCCCCGGCCAGCGGCATGATCCGTACATCAATGCAAGACGCGTCTCCCTTTTCTTCCAATGTTTTTGCCGTGCCGCTGCGGCCGCGGCCGAAAACAAAGTTTTCCCCGACAACCGCGCCGCAAAGCCCTATTTTCCGGGCCAGAATATCGGCGATAAAAGCATCGGGCGGCAATCCGGCAACATTCGCGTCAAACGGAACAATAAAAATGAAATCCACGCCCAACGCCGCCAGAGCCCTTTTTTTCTGTTCCAGATTCATAAGAAGGAAAGGTTCCCCCGCCGGAAAAAAGAAGCGGCGCGGGTGAGGATCAAATGTCACGACAGCCAGCGGCCTTTTCTTTTCATCCGCAAGGGCGCGGGCTTTCGCCAGCAGCTGCCCATGCCCAAGATGGACACCGTCGAAATTCCCGATGGCGGCCACGGCCCCTCTGCCCTGCGCGGGTACTTCCGCAATAACTTCAAAAACTTCCATTTCCCGCCGTCATAATGATTCTTTTACGTTTTTTCTGTTATAATCCATCATGATAAAAGACGGAAGTTCATGAAAAATATTTTTCAAAATGCGGTTTTCGGACTTTTTTTCTGGCTCCTGCAAAGCAATGCAGCGCTGGCCTGCACATGCGCCATCCCTGAGTTCGGGACAATCTGGAATGCCGCCGACGCCGTTTTCACCGGAAAAGTCACGACCATTACACCCGTCGAAAAGTACCGTAAAAACCCCCTCGATGAAATGCCGGTGATCGTGGAACTCGACATCACGGAAAACTTCAAGGGCATCGAAAAGGAAAAAACCTTTACCCTGCACACCAGCCTGAACGAGCATACCTGCACCGGCTATCCCTTCAGGACCGGGGAAAGCTATGTTGTTTTTGCCTACCAGCGAACAGACGGCACTTTTGAACGCTGGTCTTTCTACAATTTTCCTTCGGGTACTTGGGATACGGGCGGGCTTTGCGGTGGAACCCAGGACGCGGGTGTCGCGCATGACACGCTGGACCTGTTGCGCGCCCGCAAGGAAGCGCCAAAAGAAACCCTGATCGACAAACTTATGCCACGGCCCGCAGAGCCGGGCGATGATTCCGCGAAAGATTAAGCTCGTCCCAGATGCGCGCCAGCGCCTCGGCCAGCGCCTCCATATCCTGATCGCTATGAAACGGCGTCGGCGTCAGGCGCAAACGCTCGGTCCCGCGCGGAACGGTCGGGTAATTGATCGGCTGGACGTAAATGTTGTCCCGGACGATCAGCTCGTCCGTTACTTTCTTGCAAAGACGCGCGTCGCCGACCAAGACCGGAACGATGTGCGTAACGGAATCCATGGCCGGAATATTGCGCGCCTTGAGAATCCGCTTAAGCGTAGCGGCGCGTTCCTGGTGCCTTGCGCGCTCGGCGCCCGACTGCTTGAGATGGGACACGCTGGCAATCGCGCCGGCAAGAACCGCAGGCGGCAAGGCCGTAGTAAAAATGAAACTCGATGCATAAGAGCGCACGACATCGATCAGGGCGCGCTTGCCCGTGATATACCCGCCCATCAGGCCGAAAGCCTTGCCAAGCGTGCCCTCGACCACATCCACGCGGTGCATCTGCCCCGTGGCTTCAGCCACGCCGCCGCCGCGCGGGCCATACATGCCAACCGCATGCACCTCGTCCAGATATGTCAGGGCGCCGTATTTTTCCGCCAGATCGCAAATTTCACGAATAGGCGCGACATCGCCATCCATTGAGTAAACCGATTCAAACGCAATGATTTTGGGGCGGCAGCGCTCGACCGAGCGGATCAGCGTCTCCAGATGCGCCAGATCATTGTGGCGAAAAATATATTTCTCGCAGCCGCTGGCGCGGATTCCCTGGATCATCGAGGCGTGGTTGTACTCATCCGAAAAAACGACGCAGTCCGGCAGAACCTTGGCCAGGGTTGAAAGCGCCGCTTCATTCGACACATATCCCGAGGAGAATAAAAGCCCGGCTTCCTTGCCATGCAGGTCAGCCAGTTCCTTTTCCAGCAGCACATGATAATGCGTCGTGCCGGAAATATTGCGTGTGCCACCCGCGCCCGCGCCGCAGCTGTTGATGGCATCGCACATGGCTTTTAAAACCTTCGGGTGCTGTCCCATGCCGAGATAATCATTGCTGCACCAAATGGTGACTTCCCGCGCGTTGCCATCTGCATCACGATAGAGCGCGCGCGGAAAACGGCCAACCTGACGTTCCAGATCGGCAAAAACGCGGTAACGGCCTTCCCTGTGCAATTCGGTCAGGCGGTTTTCGAAAAAACTTTCATAAAAACTTGATGGTGACGGATTCGAGACACGGCTCATGCAAAGCTCCTGAAGGGCGATGATAAGGCCGATTTTAAGCCCCGACAAAGCTTTTCTATTATTTACATATATAAAACATACGATAGAAGTCCTTGTTTAAAAGCATTTTCCTTTAATGCCCAGTCTGTCCTACACTTGGAACCATGATTATCGTTTTCGGCTCGCTCAACATAGACATGGTCATGCCGGTGGATCACTTCCCCAAGCCGGGTGAAACCATCCTGACCTTATCCGATTACCTGACGCGCAGCGGCGGCAAGGGCTCCAACCAGGCTGTCGCCGCCGCCAGAGCCGGCGCCAAGGTTGCAATGGTCGGAAAAGTCGGCGATGACGGTTTTGGCAGACGCTGCGTCAACAACCTTAAAAAGCAAAGCATCTGGTCGTCCGGCATCGGCATCTCGGAACGTCCGACCGGATGCGCCACGATTACGGTCGACAACCACGGCGAAAATATGGTTCTGGTTGCGCCGGGCGCGAATTTCGACACGACGGCGGATCAGGTCCCGGACGAAATACTGACCGATAAGAACACCCTGCTGGTGCAAATGGAAGTCACGCCGTCAGAAACTTGGAATGTCGTCGCACGCGCCTATGAACGGCGCTGCCGCGTCATCCTGAACGCGTCACCCGCCGGAAAAATTCCGCACGAAATTCTTGACGACCTGGATTTTCTGATCATGAACGAAATCGAGGCGCATCAGGTGGCACTGGGGCTGGGGCTTCAGGACATCGAAAACCCGGTGCAGCTCGCGCGTAAACTGGCCGATACGGGCGATCTTACCTGCATCATCACCCTGGAAGACAAGGGCGCCGTGGCCGCAACCCGCAATGAAACATGGCGCGTCGGCGCCCTTCCCATCGTCCCCGTCGACACAACGGGCGCGGGTGACGCTTTTTGCGGCATATTCGCCGCGGCGCTGGAGGCCGGCGACGATCTTCAGGGTGCGCTTCACCGCGCGTCCGTCGGAGCAAGCCTTTCCTGCCTTAGCATGGGCGCGCAGGCCGCCATGCCCTTTGCCGAAGACATCGACGCGCGGCTTGCGGACCTGCCGCCGCCCGAACAAATTTAGGGTCAAAACCCAATTTAACCAATTGTTATACGCGAGCAAAAATGACGATCCTGCAATGACAAAGCCGATGAGCGTGGTGGTGCCACGGTCAAGGCTTTGGAAGCTGCAGGGCGTCATTTTTGCCGCGCCCCTACGGGGTTGGCTGAAAATGATCGTTCTGCGGCGTCAAAACAGCTCGCCGTGGGGCCTGCCACGGCTTCGCTGTTTTTCCTGGCATTCCAATCATTTTGAGCCAATAGAACAATTGGTTAAATTGGGTTTTGACCCTAATCTTAGAATTTTACCCGCGCACGCAGCGCACCTGGGCTTTCGTATCCTTGAACGCCCAAAACACCTTGTATTTGTTTCCATCGGCATCGGGTTCTTGCGGACGAAGGGCCCAGGCCGCGTAATCATAGATTTTGTATTGCTCTGATGTCCAATAAAGATCCATCTCGCCGCTGGCAAGCTGAAAACTTCCGGCCAGCGCCCCTTTGTCGCTGGCTGCCATCATGATCTCAAGCTCGGCCCTGGCAGGCAGGCGCCAGTCATTATGACCGTGGCCTTTAAAAGCCCTGCAATAAAGAATCGCGGCCTCCCAATGACGGTCCGCCTCAAACCAGTTCATCTTTTTTTCTACATCCGGGCGCGGCGCGTTCAGCGGCGTTGTGTACATGGGCTTTCCCGTTACGGGCGAAACGCCCGCGTGTATTGTTCCATCGCGCATGGCCTTGCCCGGCACCGGAGCTGGCGGGGCGCCCGTGGACAAGGCCGGGGAAAAAAGCGTTGCGGATAAAGCAAAAATCGCCGCCAGATTTTTAAGTTTCATGTTTCCACCCTTTCTTGCGTTTTCTTTCTGAAGGTCAGCAAAAGGGCAAGCTCCCGCCTTAGTTCCGGGGTCATGGCTATGATCAAAAAACAACCCGCGGCATACAGACCCAATGTCACCGTTTGCGCCGCGAGATACTCCGAAAAGCCCCAGCCTGCCAGCAACGCCGCCAGCCAGACCCCCACGATCCACGCGTATTCCCGCGTGAAAGGCTGGATGCCCAGATCGCGCCTGATCACAAAAAGACGCGCGGCGACGAACAGGAAGCCGCGCAGAACCTCTCCTACAACGGCGCCCTCAATGCCAAAATAGGCCATCAGCGGCAGGACGAGGCCGAATTGCAGGACAACATCAAAAACCGTCAGGGCTGTCAGCAATTTCTGCCGCTCGCAAGCGACCAGCGCCTGCCCCGCGGGACCCGTGGCCACGTTAAAAAACTCGGAAAGCAAAATGGGTCCGACCACCCAGGCATAAAGCGCGTATTCATGGCCGAAAAATCCGAGTGATTCCATGGGTCGTGCCATGAAGAAAAGCGCAATGCCGCCCGCGACGCCCAAAAGCCCGCGCGTCACCATTTGATAAAGGTGATTAATGGAAGGCAGGTCGCGGCGATGCCAAAAGCGGGCGAACTCCGCCTGGACCGTCGCATTGACCGCCGTCTGAAAAAAAAGCATGAAAAGAGCCAGGCGGAACACAATCGACAAAAGGCCGGTTTCGGCGCTGGTCAGAAAAATGCCGGCAGCGATGATAAAAATCCGCGACGACATGACAATCAGCGCATTCCAGAGAAAAAGAAGGCGGGAAAAGCGAAAAAGATCAAGCGCCGTCGAGGTCTGGATATCGGTCAATCCCCTCAGGAAACCTTGCCGGCCCAGCTTCCACAGCCCCGAACCAAGCCCCGCAAGCGCGCCCAGCGCATAAATCAGCAAAATCATCTCAAGCTTTAGATTCAAAACAAAAACAAGCGGCAGGGCCAGCACAAGGACAAGATTGCGCCACAGATCCAGCACCATGACGTTGTTCGCAAACTGGCGAAGGCCGCGGAAAACGGCGCTTAAATACTGATTGACGGCTTCGACCGGAATTAAAAAAGCCGCAACCATCAGGGACAAGAGCAGGTCAGGCTTGGAAAAAACCTCCGCGGCCAAAAAATCGGACGTAAGAAAAAGGGCAATTCCCGCCGCAATCCCCAGCCCCGCAACACAACAAAGCCCCGTCGTGACGACGCTGGCCTGCCGCCCCCGGTCACGGTCTTCGGCATAAATGGCCAGGAACTGGATCGCGCCGAAGTTCATGCCGAAAAGACAAAGACTGGCTGTCAGCGCCATGACGGACATGACAATGGAATAAAGGCCGAAATCGGCCGCACCCAGCGCGCGCGCCAGTAAAAGCTCAAACGCCACCAGCAAAAACTTGCTGATGCCATTGCCAAGGACCACCGTTCGGACCCCGCGCAAGACGGTTTCTTTCGCAGTATCAGCGGCTGCTGTCATGGCCATTTTTCCCCGGCAGCGACAAAAGCAGGATAAAACAGGCAAAAAGCGTGGCCGCATCCGCCATATTGGTCCAGAAAATATCCGATACCAAAGATTTAAGGGTGATCACCGCAAAAAAGACCCACTGCAAGCGGAAAAGACGTGCGTCCGCGCCCGCCTGCCAAAAACTGTCCAAACGCGGCCGAGGCGGCATGAATCGCACAAACCATGCCACGACGGCCAAAACGGCGGCAGGAACGCCATAAACTTGGCCCAGCGCCA
>FRDC01001060.1_pt1 | contig 85079 bp, 117 predicted proteins | sample 1106171 | NCBI WGS metagenome assembly FRDC01 (sample SAMEA3930566, study PRJEB13176) | freshwater metagenome | biome: Drinking water system; feature: drinking water; material: water | place: Singapore | collected 2014-12-20
GGCGGCCCCGCCGCGATAGGCCAGGCCGATCGTGTACCAACCAGTGTTGTCCGTGACCGACGTCACGTCGTAGACGATCTCCTGGCTCAGATCCGCTTGGCTACGGAGCGTGATCTGTCCCTTGACGGTCGATGTGGAGTTCGCCCAGGCCAGGATCACGCTGCCCATGTTCACGGCGAGCGCGTCGATCTGGTCGATGTAGAGGGCGGTCGCGGCCGCAGGCAGCGCGTTGGCGCGCACGAAGCCGGCGCCGGGATCCGCCGCGGCCGTCGCGGTGTCCCAGGTATAGAGCAGCCCATTGAGCCCCTGTGGCCCTCGCCGGCCCGCGACCGCGACAGTCCAGGCGGCGAACGTCCCGGATCCTCCGGTGTCGCCCGCGAGCACCTCGACCACCATCGCTCCTGTGCCGGAGTTGTAGCTTGTGACCGAGCCAAGCATGTAGTTGGTCGGGCTCGCCGTGGAGTAGATGCTGACGAAGACGCCGGCGACGAAGCTCTTGGTCGTGTTGATCGTCAGGTTCTTCGTACCCGTCCCGATCGTGAGCGAAGTCGTGGAGGTCGCGGTGAAGCCCGCGCCGGCCGAGGCGACGCTTAACCCGATCTGGATGATCATATCGGACAGGCACGGGATGAAGTTCGTCCGGTGCCCGCCGTTGCCCATGTTGCCGGGTCCGGTCGAGCCGTCGTTATAGCTGTTCCCGTTCAGGGTGACGTAGTTCGTCATTGTCAGAGAACCTCTTCAAATTTGAACGGGACCGAGTCGCTGTCGGTGGGCTGGGCGTAGGCCAACAGCCCAAGATCGATGTTCCGCGCGAAGATGCAGTCGCGGAGCAGATTGAGCGTCTCTGAGGGATCGGGGATCCAGAGGAACGGCAGATCAAGGTCCAGCTGGCGCTGGTGCTCGAAGGCTTTCGCCTTCGCCTCGTCGCGATCGAGGAAGTCGATCGAGCCGATGAACTGCCGCGGCTTGTCGCGCCGGTCGAAATACTTCACGCCGCCCAGAGCCTCGATCGTCTGGGTGCGCGCGCGAAAGCCGTACTGCGCGCCAGGTTGGAAGTTGACGCCGACCTGCCAGACCTGCGCGATCTCCATGAACCCGATTTGGAAGTATCCGTCCGGGTTCGCGGTGTCGACGACGTCGACCTGGATGGCGTAGGCGGAATAGACCTGGGGCAGGATGATCGGCAGGGTCGCGCGGTATCCGGCGATCTCCTCGGTCGAATACTGACCGGACCACCACTGGTCGCTTTCCCATTCGAGCAGGTCCGAGTCATAGACCTGCGGCCAGAACTTGTTCCCCGTTCCGCTGTCGTAGAGCAGCTGCGTCTTGGCGACGTCGGCCCAAAGGCGCACCCGGTAGGTGGCGTCGAGCGTGGCGTTGTGGTTGATCAGCGCGATCAGTTGGATCGGCCGCGGCTTGTCCATGATCGCGGTGAAAGTCGTGTTGGCGGTCGCAGCTGTGCTGGTCCGCGCGACGCGCGAAAGTGGCAGGACGCCAAGGTTCGTGACCGGGTAGCTGGCGTTGAATGATCCGCTGGAGGAGAAAGTCGCGAAGCTCGTCCAGCGCGGAAACCCGATCACGCCGTTCGTGGTCAGAGCCGGCATCGATTATCCCCAAAGTTCGAGGTTGGCGACGTTGTTGGCGGCGTCGAACTGGATTCCGATGATCGAGAACAGCTTGCCCGCCCCCATCCCAAAGCGCGGGATCTGGACGGATATGATCGCGCCCAGGTCGAAGAGCGGCGCGAGGGTTTCGTCGACCTTGACGGCGGTCTCCAGCAGATCTCGGCGGACCTTGTAGAGGGCCAGCTGCCGGTCGCTTTCGGTCTGCGCCGCGGTCGCATCGTCGATCCTGGTCATGAACGCCATGACGGGAGCCAGGGGATGCTGCAGCTGGATCGTGGCGTCCGTGCTTGAGACCTGTCGGGTTTCCAGGGCGAGGAAGTTCCGACGATCCTGGGTCACGGCGCCGGCGAGATCGGACGGCTGGACGGTGTAATTGGGCTGGTATTCGAGGGTCGCGCGATAGGCCGGCACGCCTCGGCCCGGGTTGTTCGTCCCCGTTCTCTCGATTGAGATGATGTCGCCGGCCGAGGCGGTGGTGGCCGAAGAGAAGTTAATCCGGACCAGCGTCGCGACCGGGGATCCCGACGGCGCCTCAAAGCGCTTCAGACGCAGCACGCCAAGCCGGTCGAACCCGAACCAGGATCCGATCGAGTTGCAGATGGACTCCATCGCCGCGCGCACGGTGGACTCGGCGTCGACATAGAGACCGACGACAGCGCTGTTGGCGGCGTCGAGCGCGGTCACATCGGACGAGCTGACGTCGCCGGTCGGGATCCCACCGGGCCCGGTCGCCATCGCATAGAGGATCTGCGCGACCGTGCGATTGGCGGCGGCGGCGCCTTGGAGGACGTCAGCGGTGATCTGGCCGACCGGGTTGGAGCCAAGCCGAAAGTAACCGCCGGCTGGCCAGACGCGATAGGCGCCCGCGGCCGGCGCATTGGTCTCCATGTCGGTCTGGCTGGTGTAGTCCGCGCCCTTCGTGAGGCCGGCGCCGCGATCGTAGACCGCCGGGATGTCAGCCACAGCGCCGTCGTTGACCTGGAAGATCAGCCGCGAGGTGTTGACGCAGGGCGGCGAGATGTTCAGCACCTTGCCGAAAGTCCGCGGCTTGGGCTTGCCCTTCAGATCCCCAGCCACGCCCTCCAGCCCATTCGGCAAGCTGTTGTTGCCGAGGAACAGGTTCGGCTGGAGCTTCTTGCTCTCCAGCTCCATGAGGCGATCACGTACCTTGATGGAGACCTTCGACCAGCCGAAGTCGGCCTGCTCCATCGTCAAGCGCCCGATCTGGACCTTGGTGGAATAGTTCTGGGTCGGATCGATCAGGTAGACGTAGAGCTTGCCGCCGTCGAAGCCGTAGTCGATCAGGGCATCCAGGCCGCCGTCTGGATTGGCCAGATCGACGGTCCCGGCGCCGACCCCCACCGCGCCCGTCGTCGTGCCGCTGGCGAACACCGTGCGTTTGATCGAGAGCCCGTTGATCACGCGCGGCTCGTAGTAACCTGGGGCCGAAGGGTGGTTGTAGCCGGTCCCGCTGGCATAGCGGAATGTGGTGACGACGCCGGCGGCGTCGCGACCCTCAAGTTCGACGAGATAGACGAGCGCCATGGATCACGAGACCAGCTGAGAGTTCTTGATGGTGCGGGTCAGCGAGCTGATGTCCTCGCGCAGCCCGTCGAGGCGGTCATGCGCGCCGTCGCCGGACTCGGCCGATATCATGGCCAGCTGGTCGATCCGTCCGATGAGCTTCCGCACGAGACCAGACAGCTCGCTGTTGTCGTTGGAGAGGATCTGGCGGGTCTGGTCATAGTTGAAGATGCGCGCCGGGCCGGTCGCCTCAAGCTCCGGGCCATTCTCGTCGACGATGCGATAGCCGCCCCAATGATCGCCGCCGCTTGCATAGCCCTTGAACAGCGAGGTGATGTCGGACGGCAGATCGTTGAGCGACGTGATCGTCTGATCGGTCAACGTCCGCGGAGGCGTCGTCATCGCGAGCTGCGCCTGCATCGCGGTCGACTGCGGGGCGAACTGGATCGAGGCGATCGCCTGGCTTGCCGATCCGGTCTGAGCGATCGTGTCGGTCCACGCCTTCACTTCCCAATCCGCCGCGGAGCGCCCCCAATAGGATTGATAGGCGTCGCGAATGTTCTGCTCGACGGACTTGGACGCATCTCCAAAGCCGCCGCCGTCCAGGCCTGTCGGCCCAGCGGGTTGGCCCGCGACGGAGCCGCCGGCCGCGTTGATGGCCTTCTTGGCGTTCTCCATGTCCTGCATGATCTGCGCGATCGTGCGCGCGCTGGCGTCGATCGACTTCTGCACGCCCAGCTGCTGATCGGCGATCGAGACCTGCTGGGTCGCGTAATCGGCGAACGAGGTCAGATCGTTCTGCACCTGATTGAAATAGTCGGCGTAGCCCTGGCCGGAGGCGTAATAGCTTTGCGTCTGCTGGAGCGCCTGCTGCGCGTAGCCCTGCAGCTCGCCCGCCGCCCTGACGTCGCCGCCGCGCGCTTTCTTCAAGGTCTCGGAATACTGGCGCTGCGCCTCCAGCATCTGCTGCTCGGGCGAGAGCGTGGACAGCGCTCCGACCTTCAGGCTGTCCCGGAATTTCAGCATCTGCTCGGCGATGCCCTTCCAGACATCGCGCAGATTCTTCAGCTCCACGACCAAGCTCTCATAGGACTGATAGAGCGACGACAGCCGGGCCTGCTCCGCCTGCTTGGCCTGCTCCTGATATTTGAGCTGGATGGCCAGGCGCTCGGCGGTGAGCGTCTTCTCCGCCTGCGCGATGGCGGCGTTCCCGAGCGCGGCCGCCGCCTGACGGGTCTGCGCGGCGCCCACGTCGAAATCAGCCAGGTCCGCGTCCAAGCCCTTGCCGGTCACGCGCAGGTAGCGGCTCTGGAGCGGCTGGTTGAACTGGTCGATCAGGTATTGCCGCTGCTTGTCGTAGCTCTTCTGCAGGTCGTCGGTCGACTTCGAGAGCGACTCCGCGGCCTTCTTCGCTTGATCGAACTGCGCGTTCAGCTGGTTCATCGCCGCCTCAGCGGCGGTGATCGGCGGCGCCCAGCTTTTGAACGAGTCGTAGACCTGGTTGAGCTGCGCGATGTACTGCAGCAGCCCTTCCATATCCTGGGACGTGTTGATCGCGCGGATCCGGTCCTGGATGTCCTTGCTGACCCCTTCAACGACGGAGTTCTTGATGACGGTCACAAGGCTGGCCGACATCGCCTGCTCAAGCGTGTCGAAGCGGCCGCGACCGTTCGAGGTGTCGTCGCCGCCGGTGTATTTTTTTAGGCCGGCGTCGTAGCCGAGCTCACCCCCACGGCCGGCGACCGCCGTGCCTTTGAAGGTGCCTCCAACCTGGCTGAAGAACTTGACCGCCGCGGCCCCGATCGAGTTGGCTGCGTCAATGTTCGCAGCGACGGGGTCATAGCCGTTATCCTGGGACGTGAAACCGACGTTCGCCTTGCCGTCGGCGCCCACGCCGAAGCCGATGCCGCCGCCCGGGCCGACCGATTTCTTGCCGCCGAAGAGACCGCCGAGCAGGTTGCCGCCAAGGGCGACCAGCGGGGCGAAGGGAGCGGTCGCCGGGTTCAGCAGCATGAGCCCGCTGGCGATGCTGCCCACGCCGCCGATCACGCCCCCGGCCGACTTGGCGTTCATGATCTGCAAGATGCCGCTGATGCCGCCGATCGCCGCGCCGGCATACGGCAGATAGCTGGAGAGGCCGCCCGAAGCCGCAGTTGCGCCGCTCGCGTTTCCAGGAACGCTGCCCAGCACGCCCGGGCCAGCGACCAGATCGCCGGCGGCGTTGGTCAAAACGCCGGGGTTCGCGGCCGTGCCGATGCCAAGGCTGTTTCCGAACTTGTCGATCGACGAGGCGGACAGAAAGCCGTCGCCAGAGAACGCGCCTTTGACGGCGCCGAAGGCGTCACCGATCCCGCCCAAGCCGCCCACGCTGGAGCCACCGCCGGACGATGATCCCCCAAGGATCCCGCCGCCGGTCGCGGACGTGAACAGTCCGGAGACCGAGGACAGCGCGCTGCGGAACAGCGGCTGGAACACCTGGGCCGAGAGGACGCTGGCGATCGCGTTGTAGAGGACGCGCTGCAGGCTGGTCGCGAAGGTGGTCCAGATCGACTGGCCCTTCGAGGTGCCCTCCTGGAAGGCCTGCACGATCGACTGCGCGGTGCCCTGCCCAAACTGCTGCACCATCTGGTCGAGCATCTGCTCGGCTTTCTGGGCCTGCGCGGTGATCTCGGCCGCCCGGGCGTTGTTCGTGATCGCGTTAAGGCGGTCCTGGGAGATGGTGCCGCCGGACTCGCGCTTGGCGGCCAGCGTCTCGCGCAGGATCGTCAGCTCTTTCTGGCGCTCCTCGACCGTCTTGCCGAGGAGTTCGAGCTGCTTCTGGGCGACGGTGAGCGAGTCGTTTGAGGCGTCGAGCGCGGCGGTGTCGCGCGTCTGCTGCTGAAGCTGAAGATTGAGATCAATCTGCTTCTGGACCCCGTCGTTGACCTCCTTTTGCTTGGCGATCGCCTCGTCGGCGGCGGCAACGGTCTGCTGAGCCAGCTTCGCTGCGGCGTCGTCACCCTTTTCGATGGCCGAAGCATAGAGATCCTGCGCCTGCTGCTTTTGCACGGCCAGATCGAGCAGCAGCTTGTCGCTGGCCTGCTGCTGTTGCGCATGCTGCTGCGCGGCCGCCGCAGCGCCGCCGCTCAGGCTTGCGGTCTGGGCCAGAATGTCATTCTGGTCTTTCAGCTGCGCGAGGCGCTGGGCCTGGGCCTGAGCTGCGGCGGCGTTCGCCTCGGTCAGCTTAGTCAAAGACACGCGCGCTTGGTCGTTCTCGTTGACCGCGCCGGCGAGGTACGACTTATAGGTCGCGACTTCGGCGTTCAACGCGGCCAGGGACCGTTTGTTGTCCGAATAGGCGGCCGTGAGCGCGTTGACCTCCTGCAGTCCGCCGGTCGATTGCAGCAGGCCGCTGTTGGCCGCGGCCGTGCGGTTGTTCATGGCGATGCCGACGTTCGCAGCGGCCAGCCTCGCGGGGTCGATACTCGGGTTCGAGTAGGAGCTGATCTGTGCCTGGCTGAAGGCCTTGGCGTACTCCTCCTGCAGCGGCCCTTGAGCGGACGCGCCGATCAGGCTCTGGGATCCGGCATACTGGATGCGAAGCGACGCCATCTGGTCCGAGGCGGCCGCGCGCTGACTGTTTTGAAGGCCGAGAAGCGAGCGCGCAGTCTCGACCTCGATCGCCGATTGGCGCGCTTCCGGGGTAGCCGAGCCGTAGTTGATCTCGCCGCTTGCGCGGGCATTACTGGCGGCGATCCGACGCGCGCGCTCGGCCGGCGACAAGCCCGCGTAGGCTGACTGCTCGACCAGGGCGCCGTACTGGATCGTCCCGCTGGCGATCGAGTTGATGGCGGCCGTGGTCTGCTGGTTCTGCACGGCTTCGGCGGCCGTCTGGCGCGCGGCGGCGCGATAGGCCTCCATGGCGCGTAGCGCCTCGGTCGCCTGGACTTTGGCCGCCTCGCTGCCCTGCTCCTTGATGTAGTTGAGCTTGCCCTCTTCCTGCGCCGTGGCCTTCACGGCCTCCAGGTAGGCGCGCTCGCCAGCGATCTCGTCCTGCTTCAGCCCGGCGAGATCGAGGATCTGGCGCTCCAGCGTCAGGCGCTCTTTCAGGGCTTCGTTCTGCTGGAGGAAGGACAGGTTCGAGGAGGAGGCTTCCGACAGCTGCAGCGCAGAGGTCGCGCCAGCGACATTGTCCGGCGCGATCTGGCCGCTCTTGACGCCGGCCGCTATCGCGTTCGGGATCCTGGCCGCGCCGATCGCCGCCTGGACGTTGGGCGCGTAGTAGTTCGAGGCCGCCGAGCTCGACAGGTTATAGGCGCTGTATTGCGACAGCTCGTAGGCCGACAGCGGGACTGGCGCGGACGCGGTCGTGGGGTTGTTCTTCGGGACATACTTGGTCCCGAAGAAGGCGCCCTGGTTGGCGTCGGCGAACTGCCTCCCCAGCAGCAGTTTTGTGACTTGGTAGTCGGCGTCCTGAACCGCGTCTACAGTGGCTGAAACCCACTCGCTGAGGTTAATTTTTAAGCGGTTGATCAGGCCGCCGCCGCTTGCCGCGATCTGCTTGGATATCTCAACCTCGGTGTCAACGCCGAGATATGCGAGATCTCGCGAAAAATCGCCGTAAGCCTTCTTGACGTTGTTCAGAGCGTCGTCGAGCGGCTTGTTGATGTGCTCGTCCATCCAGGACGGAGCCAGGAAATTGGCCGCCATGGCGGTCGCGCCGCCGGCTACGGAACCAAAGGCGCCGGCCACCAGACCGCCAGTCGAGGCGATCGTGTTGACTCGGCTGGCGCGCGCGCTCTGCTCGTCGGCCGCCTTCTGATTCGAGGCGATGATGTCGAGATTGTCGCGGATCAGCCGACGCGCATTGTTGTGATAGTTGGCGAAGCGCTGGTCTTCCGCGTTGGCCAGATCCTTCGTGTAGGTCAGCTGGTTCTTGGTCGCGTCCGCGAGCGCGCGAAGATCGTCGACCGAGTTGATTCCGAAAGCCGAGAGCGCCGCGTTCTTCTGCGCGCTGTCGGCGTAGAGCTGCATCTGCTTGACCAGATCAGCCAGCACCTCGCCCGCGGTCTTGGCGTTGCCGGCCGTATCGATCAGCGAGACCCCATAGGCCGCCAGGACGGAGCGTTGCGTCGCCGTCGCGTCGCTGCTGTCCTTCAGCGTCTTGGTCAGCGTCGTCAGCGCCGACACGCTGGCGGTCGCGCTCAGACCAAGGCCCGCCGTGAGGGTGTTGTAATCCTTCAGCTCGGCCGCGCCGACGCTGAATTGCCGGGCCGCGTCACGGAACGCGGAGCCGAGCGCCTGAATTTTGGCCGTGTTCTCTTCGATGACGCGCGCGGCCAGCGACGTCGCGACGTCTCGATTGGCGTCCGCCAGCTTCTTCGCGGCGTCCGTCTGCTGGTTGATCACGCCGGTCATGACGCCGACCGCCTGGGCGCCCTGCTGCATCACCTGGATCTGCTTGGTCGCCTGATCGATCAGCTTCGCGGTCGCATCGTTGCTGCTGACCACGGCGGCGGCGTAGTTGTTCCAGTTCTGGGTCGCGCTGTTGATGACCTGCTGCTGCTGCTGAACCTGCTGGATCAGGCGCTGCGCGGCTGCGGCGACGCTGTCGGTCCCGGTCGACGCCCGCCCGGCCGCCGCGTTCATCGCGTTAAGGTTCTGAGCCGCCGCCAGCGCCTGGCTGGAGTCGATCCTGAACCCGAGAGGCGGCAGCGCGTCGAGCATCGGCACGGTCCTCTTGGTGATAGAAAAACCCGCTCAAAGGCGGGGTCTGGGGGAATGGGTTTTGCGATGTCGCAAGGTGTGCTCTCCTTCGGCGTCAACCGGAGGAGGAACCAATGCGTTGGATCGTGATCGCTTTGGCGTTGGCGTGGTCGCCAGCGATTGCTCAGGATCAGGTATTTACAGATGGGCCATGGGAGGCGCGCTGTTTAATCAACAAACTGCGCGACACGATGAATTGTTCTTTAAGCGTCAGTGTTTTGTTCAATTCCAGGCCATCGAGCGGAATGTTCGTGATGATCGATCCCTGGCACCCTTACGTCGCGGTGGGTGGTCGGTTGATCTACGGCGGCGCTCGACCCGACAACCTTGCGGCGTTCGATTGCGAAGGCGGCCCCTGCCAAAGCAGGGATGCTGACGCAGTGCAGTTCATCAAGGACATTGAGTCGGCCAAGGAATTGCTGCTTGTCGGATCTAACGCGCTGGGCACGTTCAATGTAAAGGTATCGCTTGACGGCTATCGGCGAGTGCGTGGGAAAGCGAATGATTGGTTAGCAAAGAACCAACCGAAAAAGCCCTAAAGAAAAACCCCGCCGAAGCGGGGTTCAGTTCATCGATCTATTCAAACATAAGGGAAAGGCAACCGACATGACGCAAGAACAGAAGCCTCAAGCTCCGCCGCCGCCTCCGCCGCAACCACCCCCGCCGCCTCCTACGCTGCCAGAAATTCCCTTCAAGAAGAACGCCTAGCCCTTCATCGAGACGGCGGCGTAGACAAGCAGCCCGGCGACCGGCGTCAGTGAGGCGACGGCGATCGCCAAGTTGATGTATCGGGCAGAGCGCGCCAGTGCGGTCGCATTATGGTCTATCGCCGCCTCCGTATTCGCCGCATGACCTGCGTGCAGCAATTGCGGGGCATCCCATGCGTGCGCGTTGGTTCTAGAAAATGGCTTTCCAACAAGAAAGAAGTTTCCAGACCTGGCGGCCATCGCCGCGATCAAACTCGCGAAGAACAATCCGGCCGACGTCATGAAACCGGCCGCCCCGAGTGCGACATCAACTTGCCTCAGCGCGACGGCTGATGCAGCCGCCAGTGTGATCGCAGCCGCGCCGTAGATCCCGGTCAATGTCGTCGCTCGCTGATCCTGCGCGATCGACACGGTGAGGGTTGCGGCGAGCTGGACTTCGCTTAAGCGGGCGATTTCCTTCACCGTCTCCGCGTCCGCGTTGGCCCATGTGCGCTCTGGCGCCGCCTGCTTGTTTTCCATCGCGCTTTCGCCTCCAATGAAAAAGGGGTGAACGAACTGCTCACCCCTTGGATCATACTCGTAATCTAATGCTTCTCCGCTCAGATCATCGAGCGGCGTTCCACCACCCGTCCGATCACCGGCGCGTCCATTCTTCCGCCGGTCGCGAGGGACGGGAGATCTCCGTTCTTGTAGGGAATCAGTGCGCGGCCGGCGTAGCTGGCGTCTTCATGCCGAACCCCGACAGCGACGCGGCCTGAATACCAGAAGACGACCGTGTCTCCCGGATTGCCCTGGTTGTTGGCGTCAAACATCACGGCTTTGCCGTTCACCATCAGCACTCCAAGGCCATCTCGGTTGAGTGGCGCCGGAAGCTGAAGCTGACGATCGTCATGACGGTGAAGCCGCCGAGTGTGAGCCTTCACCGAGATTGTCTTGTAGGTGAAGTCAGCCGGCGGTTCGATCGGCTGGAGTCGGCCAGCGCGGAACGCCATGTAAACGTCGATGATAGCCTTGCGTCCAATCGCCGCCTTTGGCGTTCGCGATAGCGCACAGACGACCAGCGCCTGCCCTTCGTTCAAGAAATATTCGGTGAAAGATTGGCCACGCGACTTGCCGTGCCGCACGGCGAGTGAGCCGTAGGTCTCGATTTCAGCGCGGTTGCGTTCAATCAACTCGCGGATGACCCGAGGGCGCTCATACCCAAGGCTCTTGGCAACGGTCAGATCAAGAAGGCGGGGTTCGTGATTGACCTCGGTGTTGAGGTCGGACACAGAAAGAGTGATCGCGCTCATGGCGTTGCTCCTGCGGTAGCAATTGCCGAAGTTCGCGAGCTGCTTAAGGCGCGCGGATTCCGGGGGTTAAGCACTCGCCGCAGGACGAGCCCAAGGGCTTTTGGTTTCCGCGCTTGGCGGAAACTTGGACAGGGCCGTTGGCCCCCGGAACGAAACGGACTGCGATCGGAGTGCTTAAGCTCCATCGCCACGATGCTGAAATCCGCCGTCGCCGTCAAGCGGGCACGGATCATCGAACGGCCACCACTTTGCCGATCATCGCCCTTTGGACCAGGGCATATCCTGCGATCGGGATCTCGGGGCCATCAAACCATTCGCGAACCCAGATTTTTCCGTCCCTGACGTCCGCCACAATGGCGATCACTGGCCCAGGCTCCCGGAAACCTGCGACCAGCACTTCGTCGCCAGGGCGGCAGTTCGACAGAACAGCAGGCGAATGGTCAAAAATGATCTGCCTGCCATCGATCCAGAGGACGCCGAATCCTTCTCGACCATCCTCAAACGCGCGCGAATTTGGCCGTTCGGCCGGTTCGATCACGCGCGCCGTTAATGCGCTCAATGCGACGTATCCGAAGCGGGCTTTGAACCTCGTCGAGGAAATCGGATGACGCCCTGCCCTGACATGCGGGCATTGTGATCCACAACGAGACTGGCGCCGTGTTCACGCATCCAGGTTTTTGCGAACGTGACCGGAAAGAGCCAGACGTTGAAATAAGGTGCTCGCTTCGCGGAAATTCCCTCTACCTGAGCAATCGCGTCGCGCAGACGGTTCCCGATTTTCCGGTTGAGCGAGCGGCGACCCTTCTGCAGGGCTTTCGCTTCATCCAACAGTTGCCTGACCGACACATATTCCTCGACGGCGACCCTCGGGTCGTTCGCGATGGCTGTGGCGACGATCTGCGGCAGCGAAACCCGGATGGCGTCGTTCACCTGCTTCTGAATGATGCCCTTCATCATCCCGCCTACGGCTTTCATGTCGAACTGGCCGCCGTTACCCATGGCGTCGAGCACCAACCGCTCGCATTCGATGAAGTGCCGGCGCACCGCGCGGCCCCGGTCGTTGTTCTCGACCATGGCCAGTTCCTTGGCCATGCCGATCGAGAGGTGATAATCGACCACGGGCTTGCCGCCGGTATGGTCAATCCCCCGATCTGGGGATTGGGAGTTTTCCCCAGTCTTGGTGAAAACCTCCGTCACGAAATCGACGTTCTCGGTGAACCCGTAGCGGTCGATGCGCGCTTTGATCCAGGTCGCAAAATCGCGCCCGACCATCAGCGCGGCATGCAATTGCCGAGCATTGACGGTCTGCACCTGGATTTCTCCGATGTCCCGGCGCTTGACCGGGACCAACTCATTGAACGATAACGGATTGGTCATCTCTGCCTCTCGTACAGGCGGTTGTGACGTTCTGGATGCCCCTGCCAGGGCACCCGGTTTCTTCGGCGGCGGGGCTTGCGGCTGCGAACCTAACCCCGCCGCCATTCAGAGCTGCGCAGAGCCAGCTCCGGTGTCCTCCATTCCTTTCATCATCAGGCGTCGAGCGGCCTCGCTTCGATTGGGCACGTCCTCTTGCGCCCCGCGCCAGCGATCGAGCTTTTTCACAAGATCAGAAGCGATACGGATCTCGATCCGAGACGATTTAGGTTTTTCTTCGGTGCTCATTGAATACTCCGGTGATGCACGATGTACCGTACACACGGACAATGCCGGAGCGTTGCGAGCGAAGCAAGCGTCTAATACGGTAGTCCCGACAAACCCGGAGAGCACATGCCTAGACCTTCGAGTGACCCGATGACGGCGCGCATCGATATGCGTCTGTCTTCTGAACTCATCAGCGGCATCGACGAGTGGCGCCGTCATCAGCGCGACATTCCTCCAAGATCAGAAGCGATGCGGAGATTGATAGACGACGGACTTCGGAGCGCACGCTTCTTAGACGCCGTGCTTCAATGCGTAGATGCTGCGAATGTTGGAGGCACAGAGCCGGCGGTCGCGAGTCGCATGATCAGAGAAGAGCTATTGTTCCTTCTTTATGATCTGGACACACAGGCGGAAGATGCTCACAAAATTATGGAGCTGCTCTTAATTCCACCGGCTGATCCCGTCTCTTAGCCGCCCGCCGCCTTCTTCGCGCTCTGCTCCTTTTTCCGCGCCTCTGAGTCGATCTTGAGGAATGCCCGATCGAGCGCGCGCAGCGCCATCAGCTCCCACGGCGAGAACCGCCGGCCTTCGACTTCCTGGTAGGCCGCGAGCTCGACGTTCGAGATCTTCAGCGGAACGCCGCCCTCGGCGTAGCCCCGCGCCATTTCGCAGAACACCTTCCAGATGTCGCGGCAGAGCGGCGGGATCGGCGGCCCGATCAGCTCCTTCACCACTCGCCCTGCCTTCTGCGCGACCTTCAGGTGATCGCGGAGCGACGCGCCATCCGCCTCTGGCTGAGACAGCTTGAACTCGTGCTCCGCGAACGCCGTCAGATCCTCGATCAGGCCTAGGTAAAATTGGCGTTGGTGTTCACAAACTCCTGAGCCTGCTCGCGGATATGAGCGTAGAGCGGGTTGGAGAACAGCTTGTCGGCGTTGTCCCGCGTGCAGTCGATCGGCTGGCCGTCCGCGCCGATCAGGTTCCAGCCGACGACGCAGGCAACCAGACTGTCGGTCTGGTCCTGGAACAGCATCGCGGAATTGAGGTCCTGCCGCACGCCGCGGTTCGCCGCCTTCATGCGCTCGTCCTGGACGCCCCACTGAGCCGCCTTGGCCGCGTCCGAGAAGCGCGAGCGCAGCACGATGTAGAGCTGCGTCTTGTCCTCGCCGACGACCGCCGGGGTGTTGTCCGGATTGCGGATCAGCATCTTAGAGCCCTCATTGTACTTCGAGAGCGGCTTCACACCTTGGATCTCAAACATATCGAACCTCTTTCAGGGGATTTGGGGGTGGGGGTTGGGCGGCCGGCGTCCCCCGACACCGACCGCCCTGCTCGCGCGAACGAGCGTCCAGGCTGGGCGCTTATGGCGCGGCTTCCCGCGCTTTCAGGGGGTCTGGATCTCTGAACAGGATCGGCCGGCCGGTTAGGCCAGGCTGTCCTGAATGATGATGGTGGAGGCGTCGTAGGCCGTGCCCGAGCCGGCGCCGGTGAACAGCTCCAGCGCGGTGAACGAGTAGGTGCCGATGATCGCCTGCTCGCTGTCGTTCTTGCTGTCGGAACCGACCTTGATCCGAGGCAGAACGATGCTGACGAAGTCGGCGTTGACGGCGTTCGAGGCGGTCAGCGCCACGCGCAGCGAGATCTCGGTCTCGTTGATGAAGTAGTCGCGGATCGTCCCGCTATCGAAGAGAGCGGTGAACTGGCCCGAGACCATGACCTTGCCGCGGAACACGTCCGGGGTCAGGTTCGAGCCCACCACGGCCTGGGTCGACAGGTTGCCGGTGATGTTGATCGACAAGCCGGTCAACAGCGCGATGTCGACGCCGTTCACGGACAGGAAGCCGTTGACCGCCGCCAGATTGCCGCCGGTCGTCACATCCGTCGGCGTCGTGAAGAACTGCGTCGTGTCCGGCGTCATGTTCTGGCCGACGAAGCCGATGTTGATCGTCGCCATGCCAGACGGAGGCAGGCTCAAGCCGATCGTGCCGACGCGGCAGCCGGTGAAGAGCTCGGACTCCGAGACATCCGGGAACCAGCTTTCCAGCGAGTAGGACTCGTTGATCTGGCCGGTCGCTGGGACGTAGGTCTTCTTGCCGACCACGGAAACGGTCACGCTGTCGCCCGACGCCTGGGCGACGACCGCTTCGGGCTTGCCGACGGCGCCGGTGGTCGCGGTGCCGACCGTCATGACCGTCGCGGTGAGCGCGGTGATGCGGTAGTTGCGCGCGTTGTTCGCCGTGGAGCCGCCGGTGGTCCAGCCGGTCCAGCGGACGATGTCGCCGATCTTGAAGCCGTCGGTGATCCACGAGCCAGCCGCGCGCGTGAAGGTGCCGGGCGGGCCGGCGGCGGCGGTGACGTTGGTCAGCGCGCCCGAGGTCGCGCCGGTGGTGAACAGGCGGCGCAGGATCGAGCCGAAGAAGGGCGCGTAGGCGCCGGGCGAGATTTCGCCGTTCAGCGTCGCCGTGACCCCCTTCACGCCATGCCGCATGTCGCGGACCTGCTGGCTGGTCAGGATTTCGGCGGAGGTGTAGGTCTGCTTGGTCAGGTCAAGCGTAGCGCTGACGCGGCGCAGATACTGCGCGCCGGCCGCCACCGCGGTCCCGAAGGTCACTTCCTTGTTGAAGGCGACGAGCTTCGAGATACCGACAGCAATAGTCGTCATCGGATGTCTCCATCTTTGGGATTGCTGCGTCGTCACGACGCTGCGGGTTGGTGGGCTTCTATCGGGCTCCCGAAGGAGCGACGGAGATCCGGCGCTTCACAGCGGCGATCGCCTTGCCCAAGGGCGAAAGGTGTTAGGTGGCGGCGGGGGCTGCCGGTGGTGTTTCGGGGGCGGCCGCGTCAGCCGGCTTGTCGGCCGTCGGCGCGTCCGTGGAGGCGTCCGCCGACGCTTCGGCGGCCTTCGAGGCCTTGGCGGGCTTCGTGGGGGCGGTCGACGCGGCCGGGGCCGGCGTCAGGTCTTCGATCTTGCAGGTCGCCAGCAGCTCGCCGAGCTTGGCGTCCAGCGCGGCTTCGTCGCCGGGGAACCAGCAGCTCACGTCCGCGCGCTCCAGCTCAGCGCCGACGCTGTACTGCCGCTGCGCGACATCGAAGGGGAAGATCACTTTGAACTTCTTCATGGGCGGGGTTCCGTCAGGTCTGGAGTTGATCAGCGAAGAAGGAGACCCGAACGATCCCCTGAATCCATTGCGCGTCCTGCGGGACGGCGGGCTGCGGCGCGCTGCTCAAGACGCGCACGCCCGGGTCAAGCAGCCCGGCGGCGGCGTAGGCGTCGCCCGATTTGAAGTGCTCCAGCAGGTCGTCGAGCCGCTTCTCGACCGCGTCCGTCCCTTTGCCGGCCGGGTAGTGGGCGGCGATCTGGAAGATCCCGTTCCAGCGGAGGATCTTGGAGCCGCCGAGCGAGGAGACGACGCGCGTGAGGCCCACGATCTGCGGGCGCAGATGCGGCGTTCCGGGCTTCTCGACATAGGGCGCGCCCGGCCAGGCGCAGTTGGCGGCGTCGAAGGCCGGCAGGGTCTGGAGCCGTCCGTTCAGCGCGTCGCGGATCGAGACCATGGCGCTCATGAGCGGTTCAGCCTTTTCAGCACGTCGGCGAGGATCTGCGGCGCTTCAGTCAGGGTCTGGGCGACCATGCCGCGAGGGGCTTGGTGATAGGTCCGGCCGCGCGAGTCCGTGCCCATGAAGCCGTACTCGATGCGCCGCGCGTAGGCGGCCGGGTTCAGCACCAGGATGTCGGCGCCGATCTTGGCCCGGGAGATCTCGTCGCCCTGCAGCTGGTTCGCGCGCGAGGTCGGCAGCGCCTCGGCCGAGACGACCACCATCCAGTTGGCGCGCAGAAAGCCGGTCTTGACCGGCGTCAGCTCCTTGATGCGCTCGGCCAGCGCTTCGGCGTAGGCGCGCAGCGCGGCGTCCTGCTGGGCCTTCGCGGCCTTCACCCAGGCGTCGACCGCGACGGTGAAGTCCGTCATGTCAGCGGACCTGAATGTCCCAGCCCACCACGGTCGGGCCCACATAGCGCGGGCTGGCGCTCTGCACGGCGTAGGTCGTGCCGTTGAACACCACCTGGTCTTCGGTCTGCGGCGGATCCTTGAGGTCGAAGGCGGCGACGATCATGCGCAGATCCTGGCTCTGGATCGTCGTCCCGTTGATCAGCTGGATCGGGTAGGAGGAGACGGTCGCGCGCAGCGCGGTCTCGCCGTAGAAGGTGACGGGCGCGGCGTCGCCGTCGGCGGCGTCTGCGGCCAGGGCCGGCGCGATCGAGATCGAGGCGATGGCGTTCGAGCTTGCGGCCGCCGTGTCCGCGGCCACCGTGTAAGCCGTCGAGGCGATGGTGATGACGTCGCCGGCGCGCAGGAAGCCTTCGAGGCTGGCCGCCCGCAGGCTGATCGTCGAGGCGCCCGCCAGAAAGGCGCCGTTCACCAACAGCGCGGAAGCCGAGCACGGGTTTTCGATCGGGGTCGGCCCGTTGATGCGCTTGATGTGGCGCAGCAGGATCGGCGCGCCGTTCTTGCGCAAGCCCAGCTGATACTTGGCGCCGATCCGCGCCGCGCTCGGCGTGGTCACGGGGCGAAGTCGCGGACGTGCTTCTTGAGCATCTGCTTCACGCCTTCCGGCAAGGCCCTGTCGGCGATCGGCGTGTAGCTCTCGCTGTAGACGCCCGGGACGGAATAGCTCGTCACAGCGCCATCCTTGCCCTGGTCGCCAAGCCAATCCTGGATGGTGGCGAGGCAGGCCTGCACGAAGATCGGCGGGACCGTGTCATAGCCCGAGGTATAGTTCACCACGACGTTCCGCTGGCCCTTGGTGAAGCTGTAGCCCTGGAGATAGAGGAACTTGCTGTCGAAGGTGTAGCCGGCCCCTGTCGCGCCCGCGCGCGCCGGGATGGCCGTGTCGTTGACGGTCACGCTGGAGACGGCCGTGATCGGCCAGTTCGACAGCGGCGTCATATCCTTGCCCTTCCCGTTGAAGGTCTCGCTGCGCGAGCCGGTCAGGACGGGATAGAGGATGTATTCCTGGATGGCTTCCGTCGCCGTCGTGATCAGGCGTTCCAGGATGGCGTCCTGAGAGGTGTCCGTGACGCCCAGCCAAGCCTTGACTGTTGCGAGGTCGGTGAGATCTCCGGCCGCCATCCTGATGCCTCCTGCTTAGGCGGCGGGCGGCGCGACGGCCGCCTGGACGGCGCGCACGCGGTCCTTCAGCGTCTTGTCGCCGATGTTCGGGCTCGGCTTCTTGCCGGCGGCGGTGAGGAACGCGATCATCGCCTCGCGGTCAGCCTCCACGCCGTCGATGAAGACGGGTTCGTCGCCCTCGCCCGCGCTCCCCGCGTCTCCGTCCTCGCCCTCCTCGTCGAGGCCCAGGGCCTTGTCGAGCAGGAACTCAGGGATGCGCGAGCGCGTGGCCGGCGGCTTGGGGAACTCGAAGCCTTCATCCAGCAGCTTCTGGTGATGAGACGCCGCGAGCTTGATGACCCCGTCTTCGTCTGCGGCGTAGGCGACGCCATCGACCGAAATCGACGAGACGTTGGGGAGCTTGATTTCGATGTATTCCATGGGGGATCTCCTTCCGCGCGCTCACTGGCGCGGCCTGTCCGAAGACCAGCCGCGCCAGAGGCCCGCTCGCCCGGTTACGCCGGAGCGATGTTGGTGATGACGCCGAGGGAGAACGGCGCGAAGTGCTGGAACACGCCGTCCATGTAGATCCCCATCTCGTACTTGCGCGAGCGCTGGGGCCACTCGACCTGGTAGTAGTCCTGCCGCGTCATGATCTGCATGACGTTGCCCAGGTTGGAGACCGGATACGGGATCTCCTCCGTCACGAACATGATGGTGCCCGGGGGCATGTTCGGGTGGATCTTGATCGCGAGCTCGGCCGGGCCGTCCATCGTGAACGGGTTCAGGTAGCTCTTCACCTGATAGCCGCCGCGGATGGTGCCGTCGGTCGACTGCTGCAGCACGAAGCGCTGAGCCGCCGCGGTCCCGCCGGTCAAGACCTTCTTACGAATGAAGGAGGCCTCCTGCGAATTGACGAAAATCTTCGTCGGCGAGATGCGGTAGGTGTCCCAGAAATACTGGAGCGCGTTGTCGATCTCGGTGATCGTCCCGTCCGTGCCGGCGGTCAGGCCGGTGCCGGTGCCGGGGGTGCCGGTCGCCTGGGCGGCGTAGTAGCCGTTCCAGGTCGGGTTGGTCGCCATCGAGAGGAGACCGTCGAAGACCAGACCGTTGCGGGAGTGATCGCCCGCGGTGATGGCCGAGATGTTCTGCGTGCCGGTCGCGTTCGCCCTGATCACATAGGAGTTGATCGTGGTGATGGCGCCCAGCAGCTCGTTGCCTGCCGTGCCCCAATACCAGGCGTAGGCGAAGGCGCCGCGAACCGGCGTGACCGACACCGCCATGGAGCTCGTCGCGCCCGTGGTGGTGGCGGAGCCCGCCGAGGACTTTGTGGCCAGGCCGCCATTGTAGGTGTCGGTCGAGCCGTCCGCGTTGGTGCGCGTGACGGTCGCCTGCAGACCGTTGGCGACCGAGAAGGCCATGAAGGCCTCATGGGTCATGGCGACGCACATGACGTTGTAGGTCGCCGCCGCCAGGGTGCCGCCGGTGGTCGAACCGACAACGGTCGGGGTCGGGGTCGTGCCGAGGGCGTAGCTGGTGTTGCCGCCGAGGAGAACCTTTTCCTCCGCGATCATCATGGAGCGAAGCAGGCCGAGGGCGGCGAGCGCCTTGACGTCCTGGAAGCCCATGCCGGCGTACTGAGCCTCGAAGGTGACGCTCTGCTCCAGACCGAGCGAGCGATAGGCCGCCAGGTAGTCGGCGGTGCTGTCGGTCGACACGCCGCCGCGGTTACCCTCGCCGACGCCGGGCGACAGGTTCGCGGTGTTGATGCCGGTCACGGCGCGCCAGTTGGCCTGGATGCCGAACCCGCCGTTGATGCGGGGCAGCATGTTGCGGATCGGCGTGATGACCGGATAGAGGTTGTAGGCGGGGCCGCGGAGGTCGTAGCCGGTGATGCCGGACGTCGCCGAAGCGGACTGGGTGTAGGCCTTGACGACCGCGTCGTCAGACGCCTCGCGAGCTTCCTTGATCAGCTCAACAAGCTGGTACTTGTCCATGTGCTCTGCTCCATCGAAGGGATGGCCGGCGTCGTCACGACGCGGGCTCTTGGGTTCACCGCCGGAAAAGGCGGGGTATTCCGGGGTGGTCGCCCCCCCGATCTCTTGAAACGAAAAAGCCGGCTGAGAGCCGGCTGGGGTTGGGGGTGGGGGAGAATCAAAAACCCCGCGCGAGGCGGGGTTTCTGGGGGGTGTTCGGTAAGGCCGACGGGCCGGTTAGGCGCTGATCGGCTTGAAGTGGATGGCGCTCTTCGAGACGCTCGTCGAAGAGTTTCGCAGGGCGTTCAGCCCGTAGGTGACGAGGCCGGCGCCCAAAACCGCGCCCGCCACGCCGCCGCCGACATGGCCGACTTTGCGACCGAGATCGCCCAGATGGTTCACGATGCCCGAGCCGATGCGCTTGGCTTCGCCGGCGATGTTCCATCGCATGGCCGCCTCGGAAACCCGGGCATTGCTTTCGACTTGAGCCAGCTTGCCGTCGATGCGGCTGAGCCGCGCAGCGGTCGCCTTGTCCGGCGAATTGTTGACGTGAGACCGCAGCATCTCCTGGGCGGTCTCAGCCGCGTGGAGAGCGTTGTTCCTGGCGTTCTCATTGACGCGCGCGACGTCGTAAGCCCGGGTCAGCTGGTTGGACACTTGGCGCTGAACGCCTGGGGCGACCGACTGGCCAGCCTTTCGGCCGAGCTTCTCTCCGAGCTTTCCGCCCGCGACCATGCCGCCCATACCGCCGTAGACAGCGCCCACGGTCGTAAGCGCTGCCCGATCAACGCCGCTTACCTGTGTTCCGTTGGGCTGTCCTTCGTTCAGGATGCCATCGCCGTCGCCGTCTCGGCCCTTGCGGCCGTCCTTCGCGACCGAGATGAAGTCCATGCGGCTCGGCGACTGGTTGACGAACATCGGCTGCGCCTTGGCGATCGGCGCCTGGGGCTCGGGATCAAGCTCCTCCAGCAGCTGGGCGAAACCAGCCTCGAACTTGGCGACGGCCTCGTCGATCGCGGCTTCCTGGTTCTCAGGCAGCGCGACGGCATCGGTCAGCCCCTTCGAGAGGTCGGCGACCAGACCGTCCAGGCACTTGCGCACCTCGACCGCGACCTCGTCGCGCTTGGCCAGGAAGATCGCGACGTCGAAGTCGATCGGGCCGTCGGCCTTCTCAATTTCCAGATCCGGCGTGGTCGCTTCGGCGAAGAGCTTGCCGAAGGTCTCCAGCGTCTCCGGCAGCTCGGCGACCGACTTCTCCATCACCATCTCGATGGCGTCGTTCTTCAGCATCAGGGTCAGCGAAGACGCGCCGTCGAGCAGGTCGGCCTTGGTGAGCGGAATAATGCGGCCGCCAATTTTCGAGCCGATTTTGGCGCCTTTGATAGCGCCTGCGGTTGCGCCGGACAGAGCGCCAACGGCTCCGCCGGGGATCCCGCCAGCTACCGCGCTCGCAAGCGCAGGAGCGCCCTGTGAGAAAAGCGCCATCGCCCCATGTCCAAACCCACCAGCGGCTCCCATAATGCCTCCGCCAGCCGCGCCGATCGCGCCGCCGACCGCAGCGCCCGTCGCGCGCGCGCCATAATGGGCGATGCGTCGGCCGACCGACGGCTTCGGACGCTCGACGCCAACGCGGGCCAGATGAAGCGGGTGCGCGTATTTCCCATTGAAGTCATCGGCGACTTCCCTGGGGGAGACGAACCCGACGCGGTTCATGCCGCGATAGATCGGGTGATGATCCGGGGTCGGACGCTTCTTCGACGTGACGTCGATGTCAAAGGTCTCGCCGCCTCGGACGATCGCCGGCCCATTGGCGCTGGCGATGGTCTCGCCCGACGCGCTGGCGCCGGTCTTCGAGGCGAACTTCCCGCCCTTGCCTCGTGGATGCTCGGACTCGTCGAAGGCCTTGGCCAGGTCAACGGTCGGGGAATAGCAGCCCACGGGCACGAAGCGAGGGGCGGTGGAGGTTTCGGTCATGGCGTCTCTCGCTTCGTGCTGGAGTTGGGGTGAACCGTCGGGCCGCCTAGTCGCGGCGCGGCGTGAACTGCGGCTGGGCGTGGGCGCCCTTCATCATCTCGACCGCTTCCTGGCCGTTGAAGTCCGTGTCACGCGGCACGAAAACCACGGCTGCCTTTTCGCTTTTCGCGATCGCCGTCGGGTTGATGACCGGGCCGCCGGATTTCGGCTCGCCCTCGATCTTGGCGAGACGCTTGGTCACTTCCTCCAGCGCCTCGTCCTTTTTGGCGATCTCGGCCTGCAGCGGCGCGACGGCCTTGGCGACGGCTTCGGCGGCCGCCTTGGCGATCAGGTCGGCCAGGGCGGCCGGATCCGGCTGGTTCTTCATCATGCTGTCTCCCATCGGATCGCCAGCCATCAGGCTGGGGTCCATCATGTCGCCGTCCTTCTCCACGTCGGTCGGCCCCATCGGAGCCATCACGGACTCCAGGTGCTGCTGGGCCATGTCGAGGTGGGCCTGGCAGGACTCCAGCGCGCTCTTGTTCGAGGCCGCCTTGGCGATCGCCTCGCCATGCAGCCCTTCGATCACAGCGATCACTGAGCCCATGAAGGCCTTGACGATCGGCACTTCGTCGCCGGGCATCGCCATGCCCTTCCTGAGCTCGCCGAGGACGATTTCGATGCTGTCGCCGTGGTTCTTGGAGAAATCCTGCAGACCATCGGCCGACTTGCCGAACGGCTTCTTGGCCGGCGGGCCCTTCTTCTCGGGATCCTCCTCGCCGTCCTGCATCTGCTGCTCGTCGGCCTTCGGATCGTCGACCTTGGCCGGCGCGCCGCCCTGCTGGCTCTGCGCGTCGGGACCGGGCTGGGTTTCCCCGGGGCCGGCCTGCTCTTCGCCCTCTTCGCCTTCGCCATTATCGACTTCCGCGCCGGTCAGCTGCGCCACGGCGCCGTCCATGAACTCGTCGAACTGGCTTACGGTGGACTGGATCGCGGCCTGCTTGTCCTGGATGGACGGATCGTTCAGGACCGTCGTCAGCGACTGGCCGAGAGCGGTGACGCCATCCATCAGCGGCTTGATGGCCTCGGCGATCGCCTGGGCCGACATGGTGTTCTGCAGCGCCTCCTGGAAGGAGATCGCGCCGTCCTTCTGGATCTTGGCGCGCGCTTCAACGAGCGGCGTTACGATCTCCTCGAAGGCTTTGGAGAACTTGGCGAAATTGACGTTCAGAAGCTCATCTTTCGCTTCAGCGTCGGACTTCTGGATGCTCATGACGCTCGTCACGAGCGCCGCGGAGAGCGTCTTGAGATCTTTCATGGTCGTGTCCTGCTCTGTGGGGAGGAAAACCCGGTCGACGGCTCGGCGCCGACCGTCTTTGGGCTAGGCGCCCGCGCGACGCTGGTGCGCGTCGTATGTGGCCTCGGCCGCGCGCTTGATGCTGTCCATGCAATGGGCGCAATAGTTCTCGATCGCGCCGGTCGAGGGCGCGTCCTTGCGCAGGCGGCCGGCGTGAGCGGAGACGTAGCGCACGACATGCTCGGCGATCGGGCCGGCGTGGGGCGCGATATCGGGCATACCAGAGCTGCTCAAGATCCCGACGACATGCTCGGCCGTCACGCCGGCGAGCGCGCGCGCCGTGTAGGCCGCCTTGCTCTCGCCCGGTTCCGGCGGCCCGGCCAGGCGGTGCATCGCTCGCGCGGCGCCGCGGCGGATCGCTGCCCGAACGGCGGCGCTCTTGCTCCCAGATCCGAAGACAGAGGCGAACCGGCCGTGGTCGTCGCGGGGCTGGTCGGACTTGCCGACAACCTCGGTGTCTTGCCGCAGCTGGTCGTCTTGGAGCTCGAAGATCTTGTCCTCGTCGAGGTCCGGATTCTCCTTGGTGGCGGCCAGGATGTGATCGACCACAGGGTTGAGATACTCGTCGCTGCCGCCGATCTCAGCCGGCGGAACGCCCGCCTCCAGCGCAGCCTGCCAGCCGATCTTGTGCGCGGTCATCGCGATCAACTCGTTGGTCTGCTGGCTGGCGCGTGTGCCTGCGCTTTGGGAGCGGGCTTGCGCGCGGGCCCGCGCCTCGGCGGCGGCCGTTTCCTTCTCGTAGGCCTTCCCATCCTTGTCTCGATCGCCAACCAGCCCCGCCGGGGCCTTATCAGCTAAAGGGCGTGACGCTCCGAGAGCCGCCTCCGTCGTTGCCGCTGGCGCTGCGTTGCGATCGACCCACTTCTTCGCCTCGATCTGGTAGTCGGTCGGCGCGCGAGGAATGACGAAACCCTTATGCTCAAACCCGGGCGCGATGCTGCCCTTCCACGTCGGGCTGCCGGGACGCGGAATCCCCTCGTTGAGCGAGTCAGCGTGGAAGGCGTTGATGAAGTCGCGTTCAGGCTGGGGACGATTCTGGCCCATGGCCTGCAGATCCTTCAGGCGCGCTTCGGTCGGCGGCGTCGGAGCGTAGGTCGGCTGCGGCGTTGGCTTGGGCGTGTAGGTCGATCGGATCGGGGCCGCAGATTGGGTGGAGCTGGAGGCGGTGCTCGTGGTGGTCGGTGCGGCGGCCGCCGCAGCGGTCGCGCCCACGGCCGATCCAGGCTTGTAATAGCGCTCGCCGACGCCAGGCTCCGCATAGTCGTAGGCGCCCTCGGGCGAAAAGTCCGGGCGGTCGCCTTCCTTGACGCGGCGGATGACCGTGCGCGTCTCCTGCACCGGCACCTCTTCGTGACCGAACACCGCCAGAGCGGTGGAGACTGTCGCCAGGGCGTTGCGAGCGAACTTCGCGCGCGACTTCGAGGCGTCGTCCCCGGGCTTCGCCTTGATGTCGCCGGGCAGGATTTGGTGGCGGACATAGACGTCGCGGCCGAACGGATCCTTGCCCTGCAGCTGCACCTGGACGCCGCCGCCCTCGATCGGGTTGATCCGGGTCGCTCGGATCGAGGTCACGCTGTCCTTCACCTTTTCCGCCGCGAGCGCGCCAAACTCCTTGGTCGCGGCGACGATCTTCTGAGCGCCCTTGGATCGCTCGTAACGGTTCTTGGCCGATTCCCGGATTGCGGCCGCGGCGCGGCGCACGCGATCGCCCAGCGGCGTTCCATCTTTACGGGCGAACCGGCCGTCCGGCTCCCTCGGATGCTTGGACTCGTCGAAGGCCTTGCCGATGGCGATCAGCTGCCCGATCTCGGCGGACTCCCGCGCGAGCAGCGCGCTCTTGCGCACGGGCAGCTTCAGCGCTTCCTCGAACGAGATCGGCTTGGCCTTCTCCAGGCGGATCAGGTCGTCGATCATCAGCGGGCGCGAGGCGAGCTCCAGCGCCTGGTCGAAGTCGATCACGCCGTCCACAAAATCTTGGCGCTTGGCGAGGATCACGTCGGCGTACTGGTTGGCGGGCCGGTCGACCAGGGAGACTTCCGTCACCTTGATCTTCGACAGCCGCGCGCGCTTCACGATCCCGCTCATGCCGTCACCCCCGCCGCCTGCTTGAGCTCGGCTTCCGTGTCGACCGGCTTGCGCACGCCGCGACCACCGATCGAGAAGTACCCGAGCTCGCCCTTTTTGACGCGATCCCAGACAGCCTGATCGTTGATCTGCATGCCGACGAACCAGCCGACCTTGCCGAGATTGATTCCCATGGATTTCTGAAGCTCGGGCGTGAAGACCATCGACTCCACGACCTCGCCGACCCCCAGTTTCTTGTGCATCTCGCCGGCGACCCGGGTGTTGCTCATGAACTCGTGGGCGGCCTTGACCAGCTCGTCGACGTCGATCTCGTCGCCCTGGCGATCGGTCACGGTCTGGCCATTGTCCTCGATCACCGAGGCCCAGCCGTAGACGCAATGCTTCTCGTCATCGACCTTGGAGATCTCCGCGACGATGCTCCAGGCGTCGTCATCGTCCTCAGCAGCCGCCTTGCCGACGCCGCTGAAGATCTCGTGGCCGGCGATCTCGCCCGCGGCGGTGCCGGCGATCGTGCCGGCGAGGCGCAGGCGGCTGCCGAGCGCGCTTCCGACGATTTGGCCGAACCTGGAGGCGACTTCCTGGTTGATGACGCCGGTGGCGAGCTTCCCGGAATGCTGCAGGGCTTGGCTCGCGACCAGAGAGCCGCCGACACCACCCAGGTAGCCGCCGATGTCATCGTCGCTCGGCGTGGCGCGCAGCAGCTCGGCGTAGGCGTCCTTCAGCGAGCCGGAGAGCACCGCGCGCGTGACGCGCTCGCCGATCTGTCGGCCGATGATGTCGCCCGCCGTGCTGGCCGCAAAACCGAGCGCCGCGGATCCGACCGGGGTAGCCAGAACACCGCCGGCGACGCCAACGCCTCCAGCGACTGTGCTGAGCGCGGTTCCGGTGAAGGTGCCCACCAGGCGCGCGATGTGGTTCTTGCGCTCTTCTTCCGGCGAAGCCTTGCCGCCTTTGCGCTCATCCTCCGGCGAGGCCACGCGATCAACCGCGTCGGCGCCGGGCTTATGCGTGAACCGGCCGCGATCTCGCGGGTGCTTCGACTCGTCCCATTCCGATTTGAACAGCAGGTCGATGCCTCGGCCGATCGATCCGCCCACCGAATTGCTGGCGGCGTAGCCGGCTTGGGCGCCCTTGTAGCCGCCGGCGGCGAAGCCCGCGACTGCGCCGGTGCGAACGCCAGAAACCGGCGCCCCCGTCAGGTCCGACGCAAGGGTTCCAGCAACCGCGCCCCCAACTGCTCCAGCAGCCGTCCCGCTGACCGCGCCAAGCGCCGCGCCGATCGCGCCGCCGACCGATCCGGTGATGGCGCGCCCGACGCGCTCAGCGCGCCCCTGGTGCGTGGGATCGAGGTCCGCCAGCTCGCGATGATAGGCGTCCTGGTATCCGGTCGAGCCGAAGGGGGCCTGCTTGGCCGCGCGGTCGTGCGCGACGTGGTGCGCGACCTCCTGGGCGTAGCGGTTATTGTAAGCCTGAGAGCCGATCGGGCCGGCGCTGGACGCGGCCTTATGGGCTTCCCCAGCGGCGGCGCGCGCCTCCTCGTTGGTCATGTTGACGCCGACCTCGGGGCCTTTCGGCTTGGTCAGCAGGTCAGCGAGCTTGCCGGCCACCGCGAGACCGATGGCGCCGCCGATCGCCGCGCGCGGCGTGATCTTGCCCAACAGGCCGACCGGCAGCTTGTTCGCGACATATTGCAGGCCGGTCCCGACCGCCTTGACGCCCTGCACGACATGCTTGGCGCGCAGCTTCTTGCCGGCGATCGCGCCGCCGACCGCGCCAGCGACGCCCAGCGCCGCGGTGCCCACCGCGCGCGCGGCGTTCCCAGCGCCGGAGGACTCGTTCTTGTCCTTCTCGTTATAGATCCCGTCGCCATCCGCGTCGCGGCCGGCGCGCCCGTCCTTGGCGACGGATTCGACTTCAGCGTCCCACGTCGGCCCGAGATCATCGCCGAGTAGCGCGGCCGAGCCGTCGGCTGTTCCTGCGACCAGCCGGTGGCCTGCGGGGGCGGCATAAACGATCTTCATGCCGCGATCCTTTCAGCAGGAGGAGTGATATAGGCGTTGAACCGGGCCATCGCCTGGTCGTCGTTCAGATGCAGCGCGCCAAACCAATGCTGGCCGCTCAGCAGCTCTTTGCCGATGTTGCGCTCGCCCGCGCGCATGTCCGCGATCTTCCAGACGCCCTTGGGGTCGTCCGAATTGATGATCTTCAGCGCTTGGCGCTTCACGGCCGGGGAGTAGACCCCGAGCTTCAGGCTCCGGCCGAGCTCGCCCTTCAACACCGACCAGGAATTGGGCCCGGGCACGAAGCCCATGCGCGCCCAGGCGTAGGCGCCGATCTCGATGTTGGCGTGCAGCGTGACGCGGTCGACGCCCATTTTCCGGTAGGCGGCGATCTCCTTGGCCAAGCCATTCCTGACCGCGCCGTTGCCCTGATCGTTGCGGATGATCATGTCCACGCGCGCGATCAGCGCCCCGGTCTTGTCCTGATAGAGCGAGCGGGTCGAGACGCCGTCATCGCCGAAGGCGCCGATCACCAGCCCGTCGGCGCGCTGCTCCCATTTGGCGCGCTTGGTTCCAGCCAGGGCGGCGATCGCGTCGGCGGCGGGCTGCGCTGCTTTCAGGCTTGGCAGTCTGGCCTTGTCTCCCAGTTCATCGGGGTGCGCGGGCAGCGGCTCGTCCTTCGCGGACTTGGCGTTCTGCCGGAAGTAGGCGGCGTCGGCCGGATTGCCCTGGCGCTGCGATCGATCCGCCTGCCGGCGGGCGTGATCAGCCCAAAGCACCGACTCATTGATGATCCGGTCGGACCCGGTCTTGGAGCGCGACAGCAGATGACGCGCGGCCAGGGCGCCAAGACCAACAGCCGCTACCGCCGCAGCGCCCACCGCCGCCGCCCGGCCGCCTCCCTTGAAGGTGAAACGCCCGATCGCGTCGCGGACGACGTTGGTCTCGATCCAGGCTTTACCGATTGGCTCCGGACGCGATATAGAGGGACCGGCCTCGCGCCCACCGGCGGATACGACCCAATGCCCGCCGATGCGTAGGTTGGAACGCTCGGCCATGGGGGCGTCCGACCAACGAGGCCCACTCCCCTTTTTGACGTCGAAGAGCGTCTTATTGTAGTAGGCCGTCAGCACGAACGGGTTTCCTTGCCCGAACTGCTTCTTGGCCAAGACGACCGTGATCTTCGGCGTCTCGATCGTCATCCGGTCCCGATATTCATCGTCACCACGCGGCGTCCATCCGCTGCGCGAGCCGTTCGCGATCACGCGCGGGATCGCCTGCAGCAGCTTGTCGATCTCCTCATCGCTGAGCTTGTCGACATGCCGGCGCTTCAGCCGAATGTGATCGATGCCCTTGCCGTTGTTGAACTTCTTGTCGGCGGTCGCCGGTTCGCCGATCACGAGGTCGATCGGCCCGATCCTGGGATCCTTGATCGCCCCAATGATCCTGGTGTTGCTCCGCTCCGACGCGCTGGTCGTCTGATCCGCGCGATCGAGCAGCTTCTTCATGTTGGCTTCGCCGGACGCGATCTCCGCCTTGCGCTCCGCGATCGTTTTCCCGCGCCAGGCGCCTTCCTCGATCTTCGGAGAGAAGCGCCCCTGCTGATCGCGGGAGTGCTTGCTCTCATCCCAGGCCTTGCCGACCCTTTGCTCGGCGAAATCCAGCACCGGCTTCCCGGTCTCGCCGGAGTCCAGCCAGTCGTGGAACTCGGCCAAGGTCATCTCGACCACGGCGCCGCGCCGATCAGGCCCTGAGCCGTTCGAGAAGCCGGCGTCGTAGGCTTTCACCGCGTCCTCATAGGAGCTGAAGCCCAGGAGGCACTTGTGCTCGTCGAACGAGCCGTCCGACGGGTGGATCTGATCCACCACGAACACCAGGTCGCTCGACTCATCCGGCCCCAGGTAGCAGTCGACCGCGTCGCCGTCCGCGCCCGTGGTGCCCTTGATGTAGCCGTAGTGAGCGGGCATCTCGACCCGCCACATCTCCTCGCCGTCTTCGGTCAGCTTGCGGCGGATCGAGCCTTTGGGGTTCTCCACGGCAAGATCGAGGCCGAAGGCCCGGAGGTGGGCCTTTCGATAGTTTCCGGCCTCCGCTTGAGCGCGACTGGCGGGGGTTTCGACGGAGGCGAGCTCGGCTGCGTCGTACTTGGCGAGGAAGGCTGCTCCGACTGCTGGCATGCGGGCGGCTCCCTCTTAATCCGCAGGCGGTCGGCGGCGGCGACGATGTCGGCGATGTTTACGATCCGGCCGTCGAGGCGGTACTCGTTGCGGCGCTCGTCGAGCTTCACGCGCTGGCCCAAAATGCTCTTGGCCCAGTTGATCCGAGAAACTGCGGACGGGCTGTCTTGGGCGGGCATCAAGCGTCTCCGGGGCCAATCTCATAGGATTCCGTGCAGCGGCAGTTGTGGTTGACGATTCCGTTCGCCACATACATCCCGGAAGCTGTTTCCAGGTTGTAGACAGGGCCGCGATAATGCCGACGTTCGACCGAGACGACGTGATCGAGTTCTACAAGGCCGGAAACTCTCTCCAGGCCTGCGCCGACCGCTTCGGCACCACTGGCCCCACCATCTTGAGTTGGCTCAAGAAAGCCGGCGTCGAGCGCAGACCCAGCGGCGCTGGCTACCGTCGATGGGTTCCCGCGGACCTCCAATCCGTCCTCAGCGACTTCGACGCCGGAATGTCCGTCAAGGCTCTCGCGGCCAAATACGGAACTGTTCGGCACGCCATCGCCCGAGTTCTGGTCGAAAACGGAAGAACCCCGCGTGGGCGCAACGAAGCGGAGCGGCTCAAATGGAGCCAAATGAGCGAGGAGGCTCGCCAGAAGCAGGTGAGCGCCGCTCAGGCCACCATTCGAGGGACTAAAAGGCCGGACTGGCTGCTCAATCGGAGCGCCTCCATCAGAGCGATCACTCAGAGCAAGGCGGTCCCGATTGAGGACACCCTGGCTGGTTGGCTGCAAGATCGCGGCGTCACCGCCAGGCGTCAGGTGGCGATTGGACGATACAATGCGGACCTCACCGTCGGCGCCGTCGCCGTGGAAATCCACAGAAGTCATTATCTTCGACCGTTCGGAAGCGCCGATCATGGCGCCGAGCGTGTCTACAAACTCTTCGACGAGGGTTGGTCTATCCTGGTCATAATCGACGCCGACCACTCCGTCTCCGAAATCTGCGCGGACCACGCGATCGCCTTCGCGAAGGAGTTGTGCGCGGACCCACCCCTGCGGTGTCAGTATCGGGTGATTGACGGTGCAGGAAATCTCAAGGCCACTGGCGGTCTTGATGATGATCGCATCACCGTCAAATTCACGCGAGGTCGCAGCAAGGACGTCGTGCGCGAGTATCCGCGTCCCAGGAAGTAGGCAGTTGATCGTCTGATCGGCCGGGGCCTGGTCGTCGTGCGGCCAGCGGATCGTCACGCCGTTTGAGAGCCGGTAGGGCTCGTCCCAGCCGACGGTCTGCCCATCGAGATCGCGGTGATCGGGCCGGGTGCGGTCGTCCTCCGTGGCGATCCAGGTGCGGCGGATCTGGCCGGGATCGAGCGTCCCATCATCGATCGCCTGTTGCATCGCGGCGCGGGATCCGGTGTTCACCGCCCGCATGGCCTCGGTGCGCGCGATCGTCTGCGCGCGATAGGCCAGGAAGCGGTCGCGATAGCGCTCCACCATCGCGTCGATCTGTTCCGCGTCGAGCGGCGCCGTCCCAGCGATCGCCGCGCGCACGCTCGGGTCGAACCTCTTGTCCCTCAAGCTCCGCTGCAGCGCGCCTGGGCTGCCCTGCTCCAACTCCCTGCGATAGTTCACGACCGCCAGCGCCTGGCTCTCGGTGAGCCCGATGACGTCCCGGATGTCGCGGGCGGTGTCGATCGGGTTCTGGCCGGCCGCCTGCCCTTCGCTCAAGATCCGGCGGATCGCCGCCACGCTGTCGTCCGTGACCTGCTGGATCAGGTCCAGAGCGTAGCCCTGGATCTGCTCCTGAACTTTCGTGCTCTCGTCGTCGAACGAGACGCCGATCGTGATGGGCTTGCCGTCGCCGGCCGCATTGTCGTTGGCGCTGGTCGCTTGAGCTCCTTGGCGCGCGGCGCGCACCAGCGGCGAGATCGCGGGCTTCAGCTGGTCCTTGAGCGCTTCCGCGGGAACCGCGCCGGTGGCGGCGATCTGCTTGGCCTTCGACGCCATGCCGCGCAAGCCACGCTCCATGGAGGCGGCGATCTTGGTCTCGTTGGCGTCGGCGATCTGCTCCGCCTTGGTCTTTCTGGCCTTGGCGACCGGCTCGAAGACCAACTCCGAGCGCTTCTTCTTGGCGCCGATCGCGCGCAGCTCGTCCTGCGAGATGAAGCGGCCCGTTCCCGTCACTGGCCGCTGCAGGTCATAGCCTGTGATGCCGGAGGTCGGGCCAGCCGACTGCGTGAACTCCTTCTCGATGCGGCGGCGGTCCGCCGCCCAACCGTCACTCTTGCGGAACTGATTGGCCCAATCGCTCATCGTCGCCGCCTCGAAACTGGCCAGCCCATGAGCTGTCGCCGCGGAACTCGTCGGCCCAGGTGTCGACCGGGCGGTGCTGATCAGCCCAACGGGGCTCTGGTTCTGGCTCGGCCGGCCGCTCGGCTTCCGGCTCGCCATCGGACTGCTGGGGGTCGCCCTGCATGTCCTGCGGCGGCGCCTGCTCGGCTTGCGGGGCCTGTTGCTGCGCTTGCGGCGGCGCGAGCATCATCATCCCCACATTCGCGCCAACGGCCTGGGTCTGCTGCTGGTCATCGCCCTGCGCCATCTGATCGTCCGGGGTTTGACCGGGGATCTGCGGCGCGCCCCCCATGCCCGGAGGCATCGCCTCGACCTGCATCGGATCGCGGCCAAGATCGGCGCGCACCTCGTCGGTGCTCAGGATCCCAGCGTTCTTGTACGCGACGTGGATCTGCGCCCTGGTGGCGGGATCCAATTCCTGCTCCGAGTCCCAGACGAACTCCAGGTCGTCGGCGCCCCAGAAGGTGGCGATGCAGTAATCGACGAGGTTCTTCACCCACATCATCAAGGGGGCGAGGCCTTCCTGCTGGGCCTGCTCCTTGGCGGTCTGGGCGGTGGCGCGGTTGACCTGCTGCACGAACGCGGTCGGCGGCAGCGAAAAGCAGTAGCAAACGACGCGGGCCAGCCACTCGTGGAACTCGTTCTTGAGCACCGGCTCGCGGGTGAACTTCAGATCGAAGCCGCCGGGCAGAAACTTGATCCGTCGCTTCTGCGCGAGGTCGCCGGCGATCATCAGGTCGAAGGCCTTCTGGAAGGCCTCGATCTTGTCGGCGTCCCAATCGGGCGGAACCCCGACCAGGGCGTCCGGCACGTTGCCCTCGGTGAAGTAGGCCAGCTGGCTCAGCTGCGAGCGGAGCGCGATCTGGATCGTGGTGATGATCTGCTCGATGTGGCTGAAGCCGTAGATTCGATTGGAGCGCAGGTTGCGCGGCTTGTAGATCAGCTCCCCCATCTTCGGATCCGGCGTATCGCCGAAAGCCACCGGCCTTGTGTAGCTGGTCGCCGGCATGCCCTTGAGGACTTGCTGATAGGCGGCGTTCGGGGGGCGCGGCGTGCGGCCCCAATCGTCGAGCACGCGAGCGATCGTCGCGCCGTCGATCGGCTCCAGGGCGAACAGCCGGTCGCTGCGGGTGCGGCGCACGAACAGGGTCGGCGCGTCGATGACGAACATATCCTCCAGCAGGATGCGCAGCCACTCGGACCAGCTGTGCTCGCCGTCTGGGCAGTCGAAGAACTTCTTGATCGAGACGCAGCGCCCGTCCGCCTTTGGGCGCCGCAATTGGCCGGGCAGCTTCTTCGGCTGGATCGAGAACTCCAGCTTCTCCATCTGGTCCTTGCGGGTCTCGATGCAGAGCCGCGCCAGGTCCAGGGTGTCGGCGAGCGCGCGCAGGCTGTCGTAGGAGGTTCGCGTCTCGCTCGTCTTGGGACGCGGATAGAGGTTGATCCCGACGGGATAGTCGTTCTGCCGACCGGCGACGGAGCCTGGTGCGGCGGCGGGCGGCGGCGCGCCCGGGCCGAACCAATCGCCTGGGCGCTGACCAGTGAAGACATAGCGCAGCCCCAGCGACGCGCGCTCGATCAGCCCGAGGCTGACAGGTGTCTTTTCGCCGTCAGCCATGGGGGTCAGCCTTCCGCGCCAGGCTCATCCGGCGTCTTCTCGAAGCATTGGGCCGCGAACGGCAGAAAGCCGCGGATCAACCAGCCGTCGGCGATCATGACCCTCGTGGCGATCTCAGGCGCTTCCGCGTAGCAGGCGGCCGCGCTTTCCATCGGCTTGGGCCGAAAGGTCAGCTGCGCGCAGCCGGCGGCCGGGTCGCCGCCGAAACAGAACACGAGGACCAGAACGAACATCGGCCGGTCCTCCAATTTCTTCGACCAGCTAGACGCCGGCCTCCAGAGCGCGCAGCTCGCGGAACATGGTCTTGACCTGCTCGGGCGCAGCCTCGGTCAGCCGGATCTCGACGACGCCGTTCACGACTTCGGTAATCGGGCGATCTTCGTTGTCGTGCTTGATGCAGCCGCGCTGATCGAGGGCGTAGCGCCGAACCAAGCCGCGCTTGTCATCGGCCTTCAGCACGCCGCGCTGGCGCTGGCCGTCGAGCCAGATCTCCAGATAGGAGAGAAGATGCGGATCCGAGACCTCGCCATGCTCTTCCGGGCGGACGTTGACGATCATGGCGACACCTCGACGAACGGAACGACGCGGACGCGCGTTGGTCGGCCGTCGATCTTGACGTGAAACGTCTGCTTCACGATCTCGACCGCCCGATCTCTGGCGGAAGACTTGCGCAGAACCCCGCGCTCGATGAGGCGAAGCACCATGTCGTGCGCGGTTCCGCGAGACACCCGCATCGCGATCGCCATGTCCTCGTAAGTCGGCGCGGTCTTGAACTGCTCGACGTAGCCCTCAATGAACCGGACCAACGTGGCTTGGCGGGCGGTCAGCATCAGTCGCTTCCAAAGAAGCCGCCGATGGCCATCGCAGCGAGCAGGAACATTCCGAGGCTCGCCAAGCTAGACCAGCCGAAATACAGCGACGCGCCGAACCCGACCACGTAGACCACGGCGAGAATGCCCGCGATGATCTCCTTCATGGCGCCACCTTGCGCGCCGGCAGCGAGAGCCGCGTCGCGTCCTTGCCGTCCGCGCTGGTGACGATCAACAGCACGTCGGCGCCTTGCTGGACGCCCTTGATCAGGGTCCAAACCAGGTGCTCGCCGATCGGGCCCAGATTGTCGGGCATGACGTGGCGCGCATCGGTCCCGTTGATGAGGAACCGATCAGGTTCTTGGTTCGCCGGGACGTCAGGCCAGAAAGGTCCATAGTCGCGCAAGCGCCGGACCATGCGTTCGAGAAGCGTGCTCATGGATCGGGGGCTCCATGGTGGGGAAATTCTGTCGCGCGACGCCCTGCCGACGCCGCGCGCGACCTGCCGTCATTAGCTGGCTACGGAGTGTTGCAGCTGACCTTCACGCTTTCGCGCATGCGGCGTTCCGGGAAAGGAGACCGGCAGAGCGGGTCGAGGGGCGCCCTGTCCCCCCTGCGTAATGTCTCCGCAGGGGATCTCAAGAAATCCGCGTGATCCGATAGTGTCGGGCCGGCCCTTGGCTTGGGTCGGCGTGGGCGAAGGTCTCGATCTTGCCGACGCGATACCCGTCCGTGGGGTAGATCGGGATCGAGGCCTTGCCCTGCATGAACAGGTCGAACACCTCGGCCGGCACCTTGATCTCGCGCGGCGCCATCAGCCGCGGATCGACGGACGCCTGCGCCAGCAGCTGTTCGTAGACGCTGCGGCCGGCGCTGATGATGCTGTCCGGGCGCGGCAGCGGCGCGAACATGGGCGACCAGCCGGCCTTGAGGATGGCGTCGTTCATCTCCGACCAGATGATGTGGGTCGGCCGGACCCGGCACCGTTCCCAGGCCTCCCAGAGCGCGTCTGCGGTCTCGTGAAGCTCGTCCAGGACGACCAAGGTCATTGCGTCAGCATCTCGGACGAGGTCAGCGTGACGATCCAATCGCCATAGACCGTCGTCGCGATCACCGCGTAGGTCGCGCGGCCGTTCTTGAAGCTCAGCGTCAGCGTCCCGTTTTCCAGATCCGCGTTGATCCAAAAGCCAGGTGCGGCGTCTTCGATCAGCTCGCGCGAGACGATTGTCTTGGCGGGGAAGCTGCCAAGGACGCGGGCTTCGTACCGATCACAGAACTTCTTGGCTTCGGGGTTGACCAGTTCATGACCGATCGAGAGGCTCTCGATGCTCGGATCGCGCGCCGGATAAGGGACAACTGGCCATCCGATGCGCTGCAGCGTCTCGGCGCGCACCTCGTCGCGAATCCCTTCCCGGTCTAGGAAGTCGTTCAGGCTGGCGCCCCAGTGCCTGTTGCTTTCGGTCACGGCCTGTACTCGAACTGCTGCCGTTCGCCGCGGATGACGTCAAGCGGCAGCTTGAAGACTTGGACCTCGCCGGCGATGCCCAAGGCGTCCATCTCCTTCCTGGTCTTCACGACGACCCGCACCGAGTCATCGGCAGGATGCAGGGTGAGGCGATTGACTCGCCAGAACTCGGCAAACTCCCGCTCGCCGACGTCCTCGCTGCAGAACACGATGAAGCCAACGCTCGGCGGCGCCGTCAGCGCGCTCAGCGACTTGATCGCGCCCGTCATGATCTTGACGACGTCCACCGATCGGTCTTCGTCCGCCGGGATCGCCTGGGTTCCGAAGCGCGCCCACATCGCGCGGTGATTCTCCTCCATGGCCTCTTTGATCAGCCGGCGGATCTCGGCTCGGTCAATCATAGCTGGGAGTGAAACCGGATCAGGTTGTCCAGTCGCCGCACCATGGCGTCGATGCCGTCGACGACGTCGCGCAGCGTGGCTTCGCGCTCCGCTGGCGGGGCGGCGGCCGGCTGCGCAGGCCCGACGCGAACCCAGATCATGGACGTGGGCACGCGAGAAAGATGGACCGTCAGGACATTGATCGATCCGACCGGCTCGCGCTGCGCCTGATATTCGACCGGCCCCAGCTGCACGCCACCCAACTGTTCCTCGTAGACGCCGAGGATCTCTTCGCCGTCGTTCGCCACCACGGAAAACTGGCGGCCGGGCAGCATGACCTCGCGACCCTGCTCGCGGCCATAGACCTTGAACAGGCGATCGGGGGCGCTCATTCCACGTCCTCCGGCCAGCACCAGCTACCCAGCTTCGTGCGCGTCGGGTCATAGGTCAGACGGCACGCGCCGCTGACGTCGATCTTATAGATCGGGCGCCACCGCACTCCGATCTCACCGTCGCCTGGATAAAGTCCCGTGACTTCCGCGCTCCCCATGCGCTCGCAGGGTTCGCCGAGAAACGACGCCGACGTGTAGATGAGAACGATGTCGCCGAGATCCGGGCTGCGGTGAACCTTATGAGCTGTGTTCGGGCTAGGCGGCAGCTTCACCTTCATCAACGAGTTCAGCGCAGGGCAGTCGCGGTGCGTCGGCGGCGCGATGTTCACCTCGAAGACCAGCTTGCCGGTGTTGAGGCGCGCCTCGGGAGCGTCTTTCACCTGGCCAAAGAAAAGCGGCGGCAGCTTCATCGCCTCGCGCAAATCAATGTGCGGATCATACCGCTCGCCAACGATCCGCATGCCGCCCTGATGCAATCCGCCGCTGGCCAGCTTCCCGGACGGCGCTTCTGCGCTCTCCGCCGCCGGCCAGCGCCAAGTCATGTTGGCCTGGGCCTCGTTGTAGGTCAGGCCCTCGTATTCGTCGCGCTCGACAAACTCCAATTCCGGCAGCCTAACGGCATCGATCGTCCGGGAGAGGTGTTTGACCCTGTAGACCTTGGCCAGGAAGGTGACGATCTGCCGATTGCCGATATCGACCAGCTTGGAAACGGCGACCTCGACGACGTCGCCGAGTTGCGGCAGCTTTACCGCCGGGATCGGCGCCGGCTTGTCATGCCCGCTCGCTGGGTCGACGCCCAAGACGACCGGCTCGCCCTCGGGCGCCGTCAGCGGCAGCTTGTAGTCGACCGTGATGATGCCCTTGGGCTCGTGGTGGAGCTCGAAGTAGCGGCTGCCGATCTGGCCGAAGTGCTGGACCGCAACGCCGTTATCGAAGACCCGCACGACCGGGCCGGGCGCCTCGTAGCACAGGCGGTCATGCTTGATCGTGGTCAGCAGGATCGCCGGGGCGTTCACCACGTCCGCGGCGGCCGGCGGCGAGCTCTCGAACACCGGCTTTGGCTCCGCAGACTTGGGCGTCGGCTTGCCGATGCGCGCCAGCACCTGACCGCACGGAACATGCTTCAGCCGAACGAGCGTCTGCAAGGAGTTTTGATCGTCTCGCGACGCCTCGAACGCGACCGGCCAGAAGATGTTGGAGCCTGACGCAAAGTCGTAGACGTTCAACACCTCCTGACCGCTGTAGACGTTGACCAGGAACTGGCCGTTCTGGCCAATGACTTTGACGGGGACAAGAACTTCGTCCGTGGACATGGGGGATGCTCCTCGGGGGGAAGGAGGGGTTTTTCAACCTCGGTGGTGCTAAAAACCCGTGTTTTGGGGTGCCAAGCGCGATTCCAGACAACCTGGGGGCGGTCGTCAGGCCTGCTTGTCTTTCTCGGCCGCGGCTTTGGCCGCCTGGCTGGCGACGAAGGCGAAGATCCCGTCTCCGCCCTGCGGCGCCGGCGGCGCATAGGCCAGCATCAGCGCGTCCGCTCGGTCTGGAGAGGAGAAGCCGGACTCTTTGCCCAGACGCTTCTTCAGGTCTTCCTTGCTCTCGATCTGGATCTGGCCGCGCGAGGTCTGCCAGTATTTGAAGGCCACCAGCTGGCCGGCCGTCACGTCATCGTCCTCGATGTCGATGTCGCCGTCCTGGAACCGCTCGCGCAGGCCCCAATGCAGCTCGGCGCGCAGGTTGAGGAACCGCTCCTTATCGCGGGCGGCCTGGCCGACGTTGATCGGGCAGATCTCGACGTTGGCGAACAGCCCGTCGCTCCGCTGCATCTCGCGCAGGCGATCGGTCACGCCGCCGCCGACGCCTGAGTCGTCGATCTTCACCCGCTTCGGCTTGTGCTGGGCGATCGCCGCGACGATGACGCCGACCAGCTTCATCAGGTCGTTGCCACGCGAGTTATGGATCAGCTTCGCGCAGGGGCCGTGACGCCAGTAGATGATGCTCTCGTCGCCGCCGAACCGCGCCACGTCGACGCCGAGCTCGACATCGTCATTCGGCCCGGGCGTCAGCGTGCGCTCGATCGCGGCGTTGACCCAAGACGGCGCAATCAGGCCGTCTTCCGAGACGTCGGAGAACTTGCCCAGCACCTTCGCCTTGTAGAGCGGCGACTCCGCGCCCCAATAGATCCGCTTCTCCTCGACCCACTCGGTCGAGACCAGCAGATCACGCAGGCCGTCAGGGATCGCCTCGCCCGTGAAGTTGGGCGTGTCGAACGCGCTGACCGGGATCACATGCCAGCCCGAGCCAGGCTGGCAGATCCGCGCGAACTCAGACGACGGATCGTCGGGGTTTCCGATGGCCAGCATGCGGCTGCCGGCCGAGGTCGTGAGCGAGTCGCCGCCGTCAAAGAGCGCCTTCGGGATGCCGCAGGCTTCGTCAAACAGCACCAGCACCTTGCGCGCGTGGATGCCCTGGAAGCCCGTCATGTCCGTGTCGGCCGGCTTCCGGCCGTAGGCGACGAGCTCGTTGTCGATGAACCACTCCGTCTGGTTCACCTTGCCCGGCAGCCCGCCCTTCTTGTACGCGCGATTGATCTCGCGCCAGAGGATCGACTTGACCTGCTTTTCCGTCGGCGCCGTCGTGACCGCGAACGCATCGCCGATCGGAGACGAGGTGATCCACCACGCCACGAGGCGCGAGGCGCAGAAGCTCTTGCCGAGGCCGTGACAGGCCGGCACCGCGACCTTCCGGTGCTTCACGACCGCCTCGCAGATCAGCCTCTGTTTGGACCAGAGATGCTCGCCGAGAACGTGATTGATGAAGCCGGCCGGGTCGCCCTGATATTCGAGCAGGCTCTCCTTGCGCTGGCTAAGCTCGACCTGCCGGCTGAGCGCTTTCGAGCGCAAGCGGTTGATCAGCTCCAACCGCAGTCTCTCGCGACCCGCTTCCGTCGCCATCAGCTGGGGCAAGGTCTGGGAAGAAAGCGAGAAGCTCATCGAGATTCATGTCCTCGACCCGCTTGTGGGCGTGGAGGTGTCGGTCGACCAGGAGCCCCGCGATCTTCGCCTTTCCCATAACGGCCGAGACGGCGGCCGCTGCATGTCCTTTGCTGATCGCCAGCTTGAAGGCTTCGTCGAGGTCGGCGAAGGCGTCGACCTTGGAGAAGCTCATGGAGGTGCGGGCCTTGATCTCGCCGGAGACGACCTCGCGCTCGATCAGGCCTTGGAGGTACGCCAATCGCGTAGCGACTTCCGGGCGACGTGAGAGCTTGTGGGCGTTTCCGCGATTTCGCGAGAAGCCTGCTTCCTGATAGGCGTCCAGCTGCTTCTTCCCGGAAGCGACGAGCTGAGCGAAATGCTCATGCCGTGGCTCTGCGAGCGGCAGGGAGCCTGGGATTTCCTTCTGCTTCATGGCGCTTATCCAGCGCGTAGCTGCGATCGGCGGAGGGAGTCTTGAGGAGAACGCGGGGGCGTTGGTCCCTACCAGGGACAGTACCTCACTCTGGGAATTGAATAGATGTTGATTCGGAGCGCCGTCAACACGAATAACTCTGAAATGTTAATGTCTAGAAATGGCAAGGAGTAATGTCTATATTGTAAGTAATTGAAATAATTGAATAATCTTATTCTTTAATAGACATTGATTTTCTTGACATTCGAGGGCTGTTTCGGTAGGATGATCATTGGGAGCAGAGACGTTTCGACGTCCTGTCTTGCTTCCACCCCCAAAACCCGACGACGCCTGACGTGAAGCATGAGAAGCGCCCCGCTTCCCTGCGCGCTTCATCCGTGCGTCTCATCTGAGAAGGACCACCATGTCCATATTCCACGCCTTGACCGTAGACGGCGCGTTCGTGTGCGGCGACACCAAGAGCGGTTTCACCTCATACGCCTATCCGACGTCGCCCCATGCGGTCGCGGCGCGGCGCAAGCCGAAGGAGACGGCGGCCGAGATGATCGCCAACGAGACGGCCTTCACGGGTCGCAATAAGGCTCCCAGCGTCGAAGACTATGATCGGCGCAACTGGCAGACGCTTCGCGACGCGAACGTCCTGCCTATGGAGGCGGCCTGACGCTACACCATGCTGGAGCGCATCCTCCTAGCCATCTGCCTCTACGGCTGTTGACCCGCCCTCGCCCTGCAAGGTTCGCCTTGTGGGGCGATCGGCGTTGAGGACGGCGCAATCCAGCGCCTCTCAAGCATGGAGAAAGACCATGGCCACACGATCATTCCTCGATTTGTCGACTTCCCATCTGTCGCCCGCGGCGCAGCGCTACCTCGATGTGGCGGCCCTGAATGGCCTGCACTGGAAGGGAAAGCACATCCCCTATGGGATCGAGCTGCGCGAGGACGAGGACAAAAGCAATCGTCTGATCGTCGGACACGTCACCTACGGCTGGTTTGTTCACGTTCCGGAAAATCCGGACGAACAACCCTACAATGACGCGCCCAAGACGCTGCACGACCTGCTGCTCTATGCGCGCGGGCGCCAGCTTGACTACATCCTGTTCGACGCCGACGCGCCGATCCTGGAGATCCTCCCGACGTTCGACTGAACCCTGACCCCGCTCTGTTTCGACAGGGCGGGGTCAGGCGTTGAAGGGTGCGCATCCCGCGCGCCCATCGAGGACACCGACAATGAACGTCATCGTCAACATCGACATCCCGTTCCAGCGCATCGCTGACCTGATGGTCACGGCGATCGAGTGCAACCACATGACCGCCGCATGGTGCGCCGGTATTCATCTCACCAGCCAGGCCCCGGCCTACATCGACGGTGAGGAAGTCGCGGTCTGGTATGCCCGGCCGCGCGTCTTCGAGTCTGACTTCAAGATTGAGGTCAAAGAAGTGATCGACGAGAGAAAGCCCTTGGAAGGCGACAATCTCAAGGTTCACGTCGTCGATGTCGAAAAGCTCTGCAAGGGCTTCGGCATCATGGCGGCGAAAGAGCCGAAGCACTTCGCGGACGTCCTCGCCGAAGACTTCGACGCCATCACCGCCGACGTGTTCCTGCAATGCGTCGCCCTGGGCGAAGTCGTCTACGGCTGAACTCCACAATCCCTGCCAGCTTCGGTTGGCAGGGATTGGACCGTTGAAGAGTCCGCAATCTCGCGGGCTCTGAGACAAGGAGAAACCCATGTCCATGAAGCATGCGATGAAGATCGAGTTTCCCGCCGGCTTCTGGGGCGAAGTTCGCCCAGGCCGCTGGCTCGGCACGATCGAGATCGGCACAACCCACTTCCATGTCGAGGCGATCGAGGTCCGTCCAGTCGAGGTCAGCAAGTACGACCCCACCGAAGCGGCTTATCCCGCTGATCGGGAGGCCATCGCGAACCTCTACGAGCTATCTGGCGCCGACACGATGCTGGAAACTATCAACATCGACGGGAAGCCCCACGTCGTCTTCATGACGCCCTACAGCTCATGACCTCCTCACCCCGATCTGGTTCGCCAGGTCGGGGTCGAGGCCTGCCCGCAATCAAGCGGGCGACAAGGAGAAACCTGATGCAAGGCCTGTCTTTCGACGAATACGTCGAACTGCTCCGCGAGTTCTGCGCGAAAGCGTGGAACCGCATGGACCTCGTGAACGAGCGCGACATCCGGCACGCCAAGATCGGCGCGCTGGAGCATTTCCTCGCCGGCGCCGAAGCCGCTGGGGCGATCGAAGGCAACAACGACCTGACCGGGATCATCTCGATTGTCAGAAAGATGGTGCCGAGCGCCTGCCTCGACAATTTCAACACCTTCGTCGAAGGCGGGGCGGTCACCGATCTTCATCCAGCGATCCTGGAGGAGATCGAGCGCCACGCGCCGCCGCGCGAGAAGGTTATCGAAGACGAGGAGTAGCCCCTCACCCCTGCTGACTTCGGTCAGTGGGGGTCAAGGCGCGCCGGGCGCCGAGCGTCCGACATTCTCACAAGACCACCAGCCATGGAGGCAGCCATGTAACGGACCGGGAACCAGATCCCCCGGCAGGATTCGTCCTGCCGGGGCCCATCCGTGCCTGCAATCCGCAGGCTCCAACAGGGAGACAATCCCATGTCTGAACCGACGAACCTCCAGCGCGCCCGATGGGCGAAAGCCGCCCTCACCACCTTTTGCAAGGAGGTCGATGGCGACGACGCCGACGAACTGCTGAAGCGCCATCTTCACGCACGTCTCAACGACCCGGAGGCCAGTACGGACTTCGAGGACCAGATCAGCGATCTGATCTCTGACCTACTGCACCTCGCACGCTTCGCCGGCATCAACGTCGACAAACTGCTCGGCAATGCTCGGCGCAACCTTGATCACGAGATCAGGGAACAAGCAGCCGTCCTACTTCTGGACTGACGCCCACCCCGCTTGCATTCGTGCAGGCGGGGTCTGGGCGTGCCGGCGATCCTGCCGGCGCCATTGGAGCAATCCCATGACAGAAGTGAAAATCACCGGCCTTTCGCCGGAAGCCGCCAAAGAGACCATGGCGAAGACTGTCAACTTCATCGGCAACATTTCGATGAACCATGGCTTTGAGCCTGGCAGCGTGCTGGGCGGCCTCAAGATCGCCACAGAACTGCTGAAGCTGCACACCGTTGAGCAAGTCACCGACATGGTCACCCTGATGTGCGACCAGTACGACAAGTACGGCCCGGTCGGCCTCAACCAGTTCCTGACCGACATCCCGATGGATATCCTCGCCGCTATGGGCAAGGCAGGTCTCACCGAGATCCTGCGCGGGAAAGACCCGAAGTCTGTCGTCGATCAGACGATGGACAGCATCAGGACTCTTCGCCAGCTGTACGACAAGAAGCCGGCGGCCTGACTCCTATCCCACCCCTGCCCGGTTCGCCGGCCAGGGGCTCGGGCGTTAGAAGCGGCCAAACCCTGGCCGCGATGACACAGGAGACCGGGCCATGCCCAAGTTCAGCGTCACCTATTCCATCGTCACGCCCGAAAGCGCTGAAGAAGGCGAGACCGCCGAAGGCGGCCACATCGACCGAAATCTGTCGCTGCGAGACGCCGTCGACCTTGTCCGTGAAACCAGGACGAGCGAGTGCGGCGGCGTCGAATGGATTGGAGCAAACGACAGCGACATCGGCGCCGCGCGCTGGATCACCATCCATAACGGGATGGAGTTCCGCACCGGCGCCGCTGAGTCCCGCTCGCTCCACTTCCCAGACAGCCTCACGCGCTCCAGCCGCATCCGCATCGCGCGGATCCTGGGCGTGCGCGGCGCTTGATCCCCCACCCTTCCCCGGTTCGCCTGGGAAGGGATCGGGCGTCAGGACGCAATCCAGCGTCCGTGACGAAAGGGTCCATTATGAGCCTCGCTCAAACCCTCGCGACCAGGGTTCGCATCGAGTATGCGACCCTCGCGAAGATGAACCAAATCCGCGCCGTCGCCCGAAAGCTCGGCGCCACCGTCCACGTCCACCGCTATGCGAAGGACGCCTATGAGGGGCATGTCACCATCCCCTACGATCCGATGACGCCCAAGGCTGAAGACGACCGCAAGGCCGAGCAGCTGCGCAACGTGATCAGGAGGGCCTAGCGATGGCTGAATACGAAGTCACCGTCGTTGGGCGCATCTGGGAGGGGCACACCTGCTCCTACACCTACGAGACGGCCAAGCCGATTCAGACGTTGGAAGAAGCCAATCGCATCGCCGGCGACTTCGCTTGCGTGACCGACTTCACCACCGTCGAGATCACTGATTCCGTCTCTGGAAAACCAGGCGACATGACCTTCTCGACGCGCCGTCGAGTGCTGCGCAAGTTCGACGACCCGAAAAACATCTGGGCGTTCGACCACTCTCGCGTCGCTTGACCGCCAACCCCTCCATGCTTCGGCCTGGAGGGGTTCCGGCGTGCCGGCTATAACCTGCCGGTAATCACTGGAGTACATCATGACCAACCTCACCAAATCTGAACTGATCGCCGCCATCGCGGAGAAGTCCGGGACCACCAAGAAGGTCGCGGGCGAAGTCGTCGACGCTTTCGGGTCCGTCCTTTCGGACTTCCTGGGCTAGGGCAAGGACGGCGACGCCGCCCTGGCGGGCTTCGGCAGGTTCAAGATCGTCGAGCGCAAAGCGCGCGAAGGCCGCAACCCGGCGACGGGCGCCAAGATCCAGATCGCGGCGTCCAAGAGCCTGGGCTTCAAGGCCTCGTCGACTCTGTAAGCCTTCACCCCCTCGTGCTTCGGCGCGAGGGGGCTTCGCCCTGTCCGGCAATCCCGCCGGTCAGGAGATCACCATGTTTCATGTATTGGAAAGGCTGCTGCCCGCAGCCGTCATAGCGCCCTGCGATCACGTCCGGCCCGCCGTCTACATCGGCGAGATCGGCTTCTCGATCCAGGCGTCTCGATTCCACCAGTGCGCTCCGAAAGAGAGCAATCTGCCTCTGACCGCCTATTCGACGTTCGAGGTCTTGCTGTTCCGCAAGACGCTCAAAAAGCGCGCCAAGAAGCACGCCTTATCGCCGCGCGAGTTTGGCCTGGCATACCCAGCCAGCAAGGACAGCGCTTGGCGCCGATCCGGCCTTGGCTCGCATGTCACATTGCTCACCTTGGTCGAGCTGATCGAGTCCGCCCAGGACATCGACAAGGCCAAGGGCGGAACCGGCGCCATCGAGGTGGCGCCATGAAGACCCGACGCATCGTCCTCGACCTCACCAAGTTCGAGGCCGAAAACCTGGATACCTTGGTCCGCCTCGGCGAGAGTTACCTTCAAGACCGAGACCAGATCCGGGCCTATTTCGGAAAGCCCGGTCAGCTGTATGCGCAGCGCCGCGCCAAGCAAAAGCTGCGCCGCGCCATCTTAGGCATCATATGACCCCTACCCCGCCCGGACTTCGGTCCTGGCGGGACGGGTCCGTGGAAGCCCTGCATCCCGTAGGGCGGAACCACGGAGGACATCATGTCCAAGTATCCAGTCATCATCGACCAGATCGACCTGGAGACCCTGATCGAGGCCACCGAGAAGCTGATCGACATCAACGATGAACCGATCGGCGGCCGTTTCCGCAGGGTCGTCGAGACAGCGCGCGCCGCGATAGTCGCGGCCGAGGCCGACAAAGACGTCTGGACCTTCGCTATCGCCGACCTCAACACGCACATTGCGATGCAGGTCTATGTTCGCGGAGCCTCTCTAGAGGAAGCGACCGGCAACCTTTATCTCGGCCTTTGGCCTGACGGCGAAGAGCCGCCAACGATTGAGTTCGCCATCAAAGGGCGGGTTCAGTTCGCCATGGGCGGCAAAGACATTGACCTGACCGCCCCGAAGGCGCCGCCGACGATCGAACCGATCGAGGATTACACCCCGATCCTGATTTCTACCGGCCCGAACGGCTCCCAGGTCAACAACAGAACGCGATGGAGCGACTTTAAGCACGAGAACGCGCACCTCGGAGACGACCTGTTCGACGCCATCGAGCAGGCCTTGAACGAGAGCGGGCGCTACCAGTCCAGCCCTCGATCACCCCTTCTCTGGTTCGTTGAACGTCTGCCGCCATCCTGACCCCAACCCCACGCCGGTTCGCCGTCGTGGGGACGGGTCGTGCCGGCGCCATGCCGGCTCCTCACATCAAGGAATCGTTATGTCCTACCACAACAGCGAATGGATCATCGGCAACGATCCAGAAAAGACCGCTGAGTTCATCGTCCATGTTGTCTGGCCGGCGTTCATCGCCGAGGTGACGCAGGACGACAGGCCGTTCGTCTTTCCCGTCGCCAACGGCGCCGGGCAGGCGGCGGACCAAGATCTCGGCGACGGCTCGACCAACAAGGTCCGGGTCATGAAATGGATCGATCCGATCCCGCCCGATTGGCTGATCACGCAATTACTTGCAGAATCCTTCGTGGCGATTACAATAAACGACAAGAAGATCGCCGAATTTCTGCGCGAAATTCAGTAGTCTAACCCCCATTTTTCTTCGGAAAAGTGGGGGATTACTGATAAAAAATGAAATAAGTAGTTGACGACATTGTTACTTTTTACTATATTGAGGACATGGAGATTGCGTTGACGCACTCCACACCCCCTCAAAATCGTGAAAGGAACACTCCAATGTCTGTGAAGACTGCTACCTCTGCCCTTCCCTTCGCCGTCGCCGCCGTCACCAAGCATCTTGGTAAGGGGCATTACAAAAACGGCCTGATCATCGGCGGATACGTCCGCAAGGTGATCCTGGCGGTAACCGCCCAGAAGACGAAGAAGTAGAGGCCAGGCCCTCCGGGGCCGGTCGCGGAAGCCAGCTCAACCCGAGCAAATCCGCCTGAAAGAGGCCCTGGCAAGGCCGAAACCAAACGAAAGGAAAACCCGATGACCTACAATTTCCCGATGACCCGCTCGCTCACCGAAACCTCGATCCAGCGCGCGAACCGCATCAAAGCCCAGCAGATGTCTCTCGAAGACGCCAAGGCCGCTGGGATCGCCTTCACCGCCGTCGTTGGCCTTATGAGCCTGATCTTCGGCATCGCCGCCTTGGCGAGCGACTAATCCTCGGGGCTCCGGCCCCAGGTCTGGACAGCCATCAAGTCCACTGACGAGGCCCCCTGGCACGGGCCGAAACCAAACGAGGAGAACCCTATGAACGTCCGCTTCCAAGCCACCGTTCACCGTCGGCCCACCACCGACCGATTTGGTAACCCAGACCTCGCCTATCGCGGCGTCGTCTACAACACCCGGGGCGAAGACATCGCTCAGGGGCTTCTGGACCAGGACGCCGAGCGCGTCGCGGTCCAGATCAAGAGTTTCGAGAACCCCCGCAAGGCCCTGCTGGCCACCAAGTCCGGGGTGCTGAACATGAACCTGACGGCCGCCAACGGCGACCCGAAGAAGACCGAAGCCGCCCAGCGCGCCTACCGCCGCTTTCTGGCTCGGATGTACAGCTGAAGATCTCTCGCACAGCCCGCCCAGGTTCATCCTCGGCGGGCTGTCGGCGTTAGAGGCATCCCGCCTCGACGGAGTAAATCACCATGAACAACACCCTCAACCGCATCCTCTCGTTCATCCCGGACGCCACGAAGCTGGCGATCGCGATCGCGACGGCCGTCGGCGAAGCCAAGGGCTTCATCCGGGCGCACGCCTTCGGGCGCGAGAAGGCCGCGCTGGTCGCCTCGCTCACCAAACTGGTCAACGAGGCGGATCCGATCTCGAAGAACCTGCACTTCTCGCATCCGCTGCGCACCGCCGTCGCGGAGGCGCGCGAGCTGCTGGAGGATCTCGGCGTCACCATCGTCGACATCGACATCCCGCCGCGGCCGACCGGCCCCGTCGTCGTGTCATGAGCCGCTGGCGGCTGCCTCGGCTGATCCGACAGGGTCGCTTCTGGTATGTCGCCGACATGCTCGACGCGCCCCCTTTCTTCAGTCGCTGCGACGCGCGCCGGTTCTGCCGGCGCCATTGCATCTCGGCTTGATCTCAACCCCTGGAGCCTTCGGGCTTCAGGGGAAGAGCCGTTGGAAGGCCTGGCATTCCGCCAGGCGCCAACCAACGGAGAAATCCAATGAAGCACGCTTATTTCCAAGCCAACGCCGCTCTGATGGCCGCCGCCTTCGTCTCTACCGAGGCGACGCGCTATTATCTGAACGGCGTCTACGTCCATCCGGTCGAGACCGGGGGCGTGAACATCGTCGCCACCGACGGCCACCGCATGCTCATCGTTCACGATAAGCACGGCTTCGCCAGCGAGGGCATGATCGTCAGGATCCCGACGAAGAAGCTGACGGAAAAGAGCATCTGGAAGGCCATCACCACGCATCGCATGATCGTGGTGCGGGTCGACGACACCGGCTCGCGGATCGACGTCATTGACGCTCCGCTCGCGAAACCGGACGCCGAGCCCGGCAAGGAGGAAGCGCCGTTCGACCTGATGGCCGAAGTCGGCAAGCTGGCCTCGCCGTTCTTCGTCGCTTCGGCGACGGACGTCGTCATCGACGGGACGTTCCCCGACTATCAGCGGGTCGTTCCGGAGGTGAAGCTCGCCAAGAAGGGCATGCCGCCCGTCAACCCCAAGTACCTCAAGGACTTCATCATGAAGTTCAACGTGCTGGACGACGGCTGGTTTGAACCCACCACCACGCCGCCGACTTTCCAGATGCAAGCCAACGACCCCTTGTCGCCGGCCCAGGTCATCTTCAACGGCGGTCTCGGCGGCTACGTGTTCGGCGTCATCATGCCGATGCGCGTGAACGACGACAACGTCGGCGTCACCAAGTCGGCGCCCGGCTTCATTCGCAAGCTGTTCGGCTGGAACGAGCCGGCGTCCGCGCCGGTCGCGCCGCCGAAGACGGTCGAACCGACCAACCCTCTGGCCAACGTCACCCCGATCCGCCCGGCCGCTGAGCCGGCGACCGGCGACGCCACGCCCCAGCCGCGCAAGCGTCACCGTCTGCCCACCGCGACGGCCGCTTAGCGGTTCACCCCTCCAGCTTTCGAGTTGGAGGGGTTCGGGCGTGCCGACGCTCATGTCGGCAAAGCAATGGAGAAAAACCATGAAAATCGGACGTTCCCTCACCGATCTCGCTCAAGAGATCGAGCGCCAGGCTGATGCGAAGCGCGACTTCATCGTCGACACTCGCCAGGCCCGGATGCAGGACGACGGCCAGACGCTCACGATCGAGAACACCGGCGACTTTCCCATTCAGGATCTAGCCCTGACCCAGATCGGCGAGCGCGTTGGCGTTCCGACCAAATATCTGCGCCGCATGCAGGCCGAAGCGCCTGCCCTGCTGGCTCAGAACGTCAATCACTGGTTCGAGCACAAGCCCGAGCGGCGCATGGTTCGCACGCTCGACAATCGCGCTCGCGCCTTCCTCTCTGACCGTTACATGCGCGTCGACAATTTCGACGTCGCCTCGACGGTCCTGCCGGTCCTGTTCCAAACCAAGGGGCTCCGCATCTTGAGCACCGAAGTCACCGAACACCGCCTCTATATCAAAGCCGCTTCGACCGAGGTCGTTGGTGAGATCAAGAGCCGGCGCGTTGGCGATATGGTCGAGGCCGGCGTCATGATCACCAACTCGGAAGTCGGCCTGGGCGCCATCAAGGTTACGCCCTTCGCCCACTTCCTGGTTTGCACCAACGGCATGACCCGCGAGGGCGGCAAGCGGTGGAACCACGTCGGGCGCGCCGCCGATTTCGGCGACGACGTCCAGGAGCTGCTGACCGATGAGACCAAGCAGGCCGAAGACAAGGCCCTGCTTCTCAAGGTCCGCGACACCATGGCGGCGGCTCTCGATCAGAACGTCTTCAACGCCTGGCTTGAAAAGCTGCAGGGCGCGACGAGCGAAAAGATCGAGGGCGATCCCGTCAAGGCGATCGAGGTGCTGAGCAACAAGCTCAGCTTCGGTCAGACCGAAAAATCCTCGGTTCTGCGCCACCTCATCGAAGGCGGCGATCTTTCCCGTTACGGGCTGATCAACGCCGTCACACGCACAGCGGAGGATCTTGACGATTACACCCGCGCCTCTGATTTCGAGGCCGCGGGCGGCACGATCCTTCACCTGGCTCCCAGCGAGTGGCGGGAAGTCGCCATGGCAGCCTAACCCTTCACCCCCCGACCAATTCGTTGGCCGGGGGGTGTTGCGTTGGAGCAGATCATCACGATCTGCAGGAGACGAAGATGGAACAGAAACTCTCCGATGAGCAGGCCGCCGCCATTCTCCGGGATGACCGGCCTAAAGTGGTGATCGCTGAAGCGTTCGGCGTGAGCCGCAGCCTCGTCCAACAAATCAAGTCCGGTCGCCATCGGCGTCACCTCTACGACGCTTGGAAAGCCGAACAGCCGATCGACACCGCTGAATGGCGATCGATCCCAGATTGGCCGTTGTACGAGGCCAGCGAAGACGGTCGCATAAGAAACACGCGAACGGGCGCTGTCTTGAAACAGCGCGAGATGCCTACCGGACCGTACTAGTGCGTCGATCTTCACGCCGGAAAGCGCTACGGCCTTCCGGGCCGCTCGCGACAAACCACAAAGCCGGTGCATCAGCTCGTTTGCGCTGCCTTTCATGGTCCTCGCCCCGAGGGCATGGAAGTTGCGCACGGCAATGGCGATGGACTGGATAATCGCCAGCAAAACCTACGCTGGGACACCAGAGCCCGTAATCACGCCGACAAGGTCGAACACGGAACCAACAATGACGGTGAGGCGAACGGCGGCGCGAAGTTGACCGTGGAGCAGGTCAGGGAAATTCGGTCGCTTCGCTATCGACTGAGTCAGTCCGAAATTGGCTCTCTCTTTGGAATTAGCCAACAGCAAGTTGGCCGCATTCTTTCGGGAAAAAAATGGAGCCGCATCGCCTAACGAGAAGACCCCCGCCGGTTCGCCGACGGGGGTTTTTTCGTGCCCAAGATCAGCCTTTGACGCAGACCAGCTGGCGCAGCGTATGCTTGATCTCAATGAGATCGCTCTGCGCGTCCATCACCGCCTCAATCGGCTTGTATGCGCCGGGCGTCTCATCCAATACTCCAGCATCCTTCCGACATTCGACGCCGGCGGTCGCGGCCGCGTGATCCTCCAGGGTGAAACGCTTGGTGGCGGCGCCCCGGCTCATGGCCCGGCCGGCGCCGTGCGAGCAGGAATGGTAGCTGTCGGCGCAGCCCTTGCCGCAGACGATGAAGGACTTCGCGCCCATCGAGCCGGGGATGATCCCCATCTGCCCCAGCTTGGCCGACACCGCGCCCTTCCGCGTCACCCACATATCCTTGCCGCGGTGCTTCTCCTGGGAAATGTAATTGTGGTGGCAGTCGACCGCCTTCACCTCCGCGGAAAAGTCGCGGCCGAGCGCCGCGCGCACCGCGCCGACCGTCGCCCGCATCATCGCGCGCCGGTTCTCGGCGGCGAACCGCTGCGCCCAGGCGACCGCCTTCAGATAATCCCCGAAATGCTCGCTGCCCTGCGGGATGTAGGCGAGATCCTGGTCCGGCAGGTTGATGAACCAGCGCTTCATGTCGGCCTTGGCCAGCTCGATGTAGCGCGAGCCGATGGCGTTGCCGATCCCACGTGAGCCGGAATGCAGCATGATCCAGACTCGCTGCTCTTCATCCAGGCAGATCTCGATGAAATGGTTCCCGGTCCCGAGCGTCCCCATGTGGTGCGGCGCGCGGGCGGCGGCGCGCTCCAGTTTGGGCATTCTCTGCACAATCTGGTTCAGGCCGTCGGCCATCTCGGTCGGGAGCGGCGCGGGTGCCTCGCCCCAGGCGCCTCGATCCATCTCGCCGCCATTGTCCGTCCGGCCGTGCGGCACCGCAGCCTCGATCGCCGAGCGGACGCCGAACAGGTTGTCTGGCAGATCCGACGCGGTCAGATCCGTCATCGCCGCCGACATGCCGCAGCCCAGGTCCTCACCCACAGCCGCCGGGATGATCGCCCCGACTGTCGGGATCACCGAACCCACCGTCGCGCCCATGCCCCAATGCACGTCCGGCATCACCGCCAGACCCTGCACGAACGGCAGGCTGGAGACGTTCAGCAGCTGCTCACGCGCGGCGTCCTCAAGCTGCACGCCCTTGATCCAAGCCTTGATCGGCGCCTTGCCGCGGCTCTCGATTACCTCGAAATTGCTCATGTTCGGTTTCTCCTGTGAAAAAATAGATCAAGCCTGGCGTTTCAGGACAGCCTGGCCTTGCGATAGGGGCCGTAGCGGTGCAGCGCGATCGCGCGCTCCTCGATCGTCGCGTCGTCGCAGACGAAGAATGGAACCGGCGCCGCGTCGGGCGCGTAGCGCAGCAGCTGGCGGCGGTAGACGAATGTCCGGTGGATTGCGTTCCAGGGCTTGTAGGCGCGCAGCTTTCTGAGATGAGCAACCGACAAACCGCCGCGCGCGCGCCGGGGTTTGATCTGACGTGGCGCGCCGTGGACCCAATTTCCGGGCGTGAGCACCGTGAAACAATCGCCCTGCCGATCGTCCACCATGCCGTCCAGAGGGCCACCAACGCACACGGCGTAGCGATTGACGATCACGCCGGCATCCCGGCGCGCTTGCCGACCTTCAGCAGCTGGCCGCGCACGGCGTCCTCGATCACGACGATGTGGCGGAACGACCAGACGACGTGGAGATGCGTGATCGCCGCCGCCAGCAGTCCAGTCGCGCGATCCAGCGACCAATGCCGCTCGCCGGCCGACGCCTGCCGCGCGCACCACGCCACCATGGGCTCCTCCATCCCGACGACGTGATAGAGGATCGATCCCAAGGGCGAGTAGAAGCCGCCCAAGAGCCGGAGTAGCCGGTTCATCTCTGACTTCCGATCCTCGGCGAACTCGACCACAACCGGCTTGGAGCCGACGCCGACGCGCTCCAGGTTCGCCGCCCGCATGTCGCCGTAGCTGCATTGCTGGAAGAGCGCCTGGAACTCGCGCGCGGTCGCGAGCTCGGCGCCGGTGATCAGACGCGCCTGCAGCAGCCTGGAGAGCGTGTCATGGACTTGCGCCACCGTTGGCGCCTTGACCACCTTGCCGACGCCGTCGGTGTCCACGGCCCCAGGAACCATGGCCACAGCCTCTCTGGCCGCCCGGACCGGAAGAAGCCCCATGCGACCCGGTTGCGAAGCCTCTGCGACCTCCTGCGCGACCTTGCCGGCGCGCGCAGACCGAAGCTGATCCTTCAGCCGGTTGACCAGCGTGCTCGCCGCCGTGCGCGCCCTCGCCGCCGCCTCGACCTTCTTGCCAGCCTGCTCCTCCGCGTCTTTGACCATCTCCTTGGCCTCTAGACGCGCCTGACGGAGGTCGTCGCTCGCTTCGATCCGTTCGAGCTCGGCTTGCCCGAGCTTGACCTCCAGGTCCGCGATGTACGCCAGCTGCTGGTCGGTCAGCTTCTTCGGGCGCTTCGTCTTCTTGGTCATTTCTTGTCTCCGAAATAGATCGTGAAGCGCGCGATGGCCGTGTTCTCCAAGCTGTCAAGCCAGGCGCTCACAGCCTCCAGCACGTCTTGCCGCGCCATCGTGGACGCCGGCGATTTGAGCCCTTGCGGCAGCCCGATCGCCGCCCGAAACAGCGTGATCCGGCCTTCCATGGTTTGGCGCGCCTGCTCCTCAGCGAACGTGGCGAACAGCAGAGCGGGATTGAGATCATTGTTCGGTTGGGTCATGGCTGGCTCCTTGGTCCGTAGCGTTTCTCGATGATCTGGACGACGGCGCGGCGGATGATCTCGTTGTCGATCTGCTCGATCATGTCCGGCGTCACAGCGGCGATCCCTGTCTTCTGGTAGGCGGCTTTGGCCATTGCCCGCAGTTGGTCGTCGTCGGCCGGCGATCGGCCCAAGGCGCGCCCCAGCGGGCTGGCCAGCTGCTGATTAGCCGGGCGCATGCTTCGACATCCCGATCGCCAAACCGAGGCTGCTGCGGAACGTGTTCAGCCGCGCGTATTCCTCGCCGACGGTGCGGTAGACCTCCGCCGGCAGCGGAATGCGCGACCAGCCCTCGTGCGCGGTCATCGCTCGCCTGACAGCCGTCTCTGCCATGCGGGCTGGAAGGGATTTCAGGGCCTCCAGGTAAAAGCGCGCGGCGTTCTCCACGCTCGCCACCGGGATGTTGAACGACTGCGCGAAGACGAAGATCGGATGGATCGCCTGCAGCAGATCGGCCTCAGTCGCCGGCACCAGATCCTCGTCCATGATCGCCTTCGCGATTTTAAGTTCGGAAAGGATCGTCGGCGGCACGGGATCTAGCCGATTCCAGAGGTCCAGATGCTGCTTTGCCGAGCTCAGCAAGGAGGTTCGCTCCTGGGGGCTTAGGCTTGCCGTCAATGACGATCGCTGAATTTCCAAATCGTTGGCCATTTCTCGGTTGCTCCTCGGCCGCACGGCGGCACCAGTTCTTGAAGGTTGCGTCCCAATCCATCTTCCGGGCGTCGGCGCCGGCCTTGGCGCGCCAGAAGTCCTTGAACTTGTCGATCTCCCGGTCCAGCCGGGCGGCGTCGCCAAGCTGTTCGAGGCCAAAACGGCGCAGCGCTTCGTTCGCTTCCCAATCGTCTGGGATGCGGGTCGCCACCTGGGGCTTGTTTTTGGTGTTCGGCTTCGTCGGTTCGCCCAGCAGATCCGTCTGTCCGGTCGGCGTCGGTTCCCCTGGGGGATGTCCGACCGAAGGGAGGACAGGGGGATTCTTTACTTCTGGTTCTGGTGTTGGTTCTGGTGTTGGTGTTGGCTTTCCAGCAGATAAACCGCCGGGTTCCTGCAAGTCTTTGTTTTTATTAGATGGACGTCCTCCTTTTTTGCCATTTTCTTGAGACTTTTCGATGCGATTCTGAGCAGATTTCAGCTCAATTTCCGCCCGTTTTTGCCCCAAAAATCCCGAGTTTTCGGTCAACTTCCCAAGGTCGATGAGGCGGTCGATCGCTCGATTGAGCGCGGCTTTGCCGGTCGCGATCTGCTTGAAGCGAATGTCGGTGCGCGCGATCGGTCCGCCCGACGCCATGATGAAGGAGCACACCATCCAGTAGACGCCGATCTCCTCAGCGCTCAGGCCGCTGACCCCGCTGATGAACTCAGCGAAATAGTAATCGACGTGACGGACGCGCTTTTCAGCGTTCATGATCAAAACCCGTCCTGATCGTAGTACATGGAGCCCTGCGGCGGCGGCGGCGGCGCCGAGACGTTGGTGATCCGCATGCGCGGGCCGTCCCAGGCCGCCAGCACCGTTCCGGTCTGCCCCTGGCGGACCTTGGCGCAGATGATCTCCACCTTGCCGGCCGCCGCCGCGCGCAGCTTGGCGTGGGTCGCCGAGCGGTTGGCGAACGCTTCCGTGCTCTCCCTCGGCCCTTGCTCCGGGTCGTTCTGCAGGTAGTATTCCGGCCGGTAGAGCAGCAGCACGTTGGTCGCGTCCTGCTCCAGGGATCCTGACTCGCGCAGGTCCGACAGCATGGGCCGCTTGTCCTCGCGCATCTCGACCTGCCGGGAGAGCTGCGTCACCGCGATCACCGCGCAATCGAACTCCTTCGCGATCTGAGTCAGCGCGCGGGAGATCACGGATAGCCGTTGATGCTCATGCTGGCCGGCCGGCATGCCCTCGACGGTCATTTGGTTCAGGTAATCGACCACGATCAGATCGAGATGTCCGCGCTGGCGCTTCAACTGGAAGGCTCGGCGACGCAGCGCGGCGATGGTGATGAAGGGCGTGTCGTCGATGTAGAGACCCTGGTTCTCCATCTGCATCGCCCACTCGATCAGCTCGTCGGCGCGCGGCCCGTCCAGGCCGGAGGAGGTCTGCGCGCTGACCGGGATGCCCTTCTCGGCCGCCGCCATGCGCTGAAACAGATCGACGCGGCTCATCTCGCCAATCCAGAGCAGCGCGGTGCGGTCGCGCGACGGCTTGTTCGGCTCCTCATAGGTCGGCGTGGTGGTGGCGTGGCGCGCGACGCCCAAGGCCAGGACGCTCTTGCCCATGCCTGGGCGCGCCGCGACGATCGTCACCTGACCGCCCTTGAGTCCGGTCAACCGCTCGTCCAGGTCGGTGATCCCCGTCGGGACGCCTAGCACCGCGCCGCGCTGCGCCCTGGCGGCTGCGTCGATCCGCTCGATGAACTCCAGGCCGATCTCGGCCATGGACTTCATGTTCGACTCCTCGACCGCGGACGTTATGGTCGCCATGCCGGCGAGCTTCTGCTCGACCGATTGAAGCAGGATCGAGGCGTCGTCGAACGACGACTCGTCATAGGCCGCGTCGGTCGCCTCGCCGAGCCGCGCGATCAGCTCGCGACGAACGAAAAGGTCGTGGATCAGCCGCGCATAGTTCATCGCCAACGCGGCGGGAGGCGCATAGGCGAACATATCGGCCAGGTACTTGGCGCCGCCGGCCTCCTCATAGAGGCGATCGCTGCGGACCTTGTGCCCGATCATGACCACGTCGGCCACCTGACCCGCGTCAACGGCCTCGCCGATCAGCCGCCACAGAATGCGGTGATACTCGATCGCGAAGGATTCCGGCTTCAGCAGGCCCGCGATGTCGACATAGGCGGCGTTGTCGTTCAGCACGGCGCCGATGACGCCGATCTCGGCTTCCAGCGAGTGCGGCAGCTGGCGCTGTCCGTCGTTACGCGGGCTCATGCAGCCTCCGCTTCGAGATAGGCTTGGATGAAGGCCGTCGCCGGCCGGAGATCGATCGCGTTTCCGAGGGCGCGCAGCTGAGCGCTTCCGGCGGGTAGCCCATCAGCCAGCCAGCGAACTCGGGATGGAGGGAGGCGTCGCCATTTTCCGTCCGGTCCTGGAGCGAACCCAGGAATGCCCAGACCAGACGCACGGCATTGCGCAAGGTAACCTGCGTCTTCTTGCCGTCGGGCTTCCGCCCGGTGATCGTCGTCGCCGGCGGGATCCGCTGGCCACCGCTTGGCGTCGTCGCCGTTGGCCACAAGCCAATAGCGATCCCGGAGGTGGTCCGCACCCGCGCTCGCGGCCTCGATTGGGACGATCCCCACGGCGTAATCCAAGGCGACCAGATCACTTCGCACGCGAGCGACCCATTCAGTCGCGGCCGTAACCTGCTCGACAAAGAGCTCGTGAGGGCGTCGCTTCTCGATAAGGCTGAGCTGATAGGGCCAGAGGTGGCGGGGGTCGTCGAAGCCCCGCCGGGATCCGGTGACGGAGAACGGCTGACAGGGCGGGCTTCCGGTCCAGACCCGTCGTCCGTCGGGCCAGCCGGCGGCGCGCAGCGCGAGCGGCCATCCGGCGAGTCCGGCGAACAGGTGGACCTGGGTGAAGCTGGCAAGCTCGTAAGCGCAGATGTCTCGGATGTCTCGCTCATCAACCACTCCAGGCGCGATCAAGCCGCGCGCGATCAGGGCGCGGATCCAGTCCGCGCAGTAGGGGTCGTTGTCGTTGTAGAAGGCGGTCATGCCCGCCTCCGCGGCTGAGAGGCCCACTGGCGGCGCTCCAGCAACCGCATGTCGACCCATTTCCGGCTGTAGCCGCGCGCGACCGCGATGAACTCAAGGTCCGCCCGCGTCTTGCCGAGCCGCAAAAGGCTTTTCAGCGGCAGCCCCTTGAGGATCTCAGGCGAGCATTGCAGCAAGTCCGGATTGACCGCGCCCGCCGGCGCCGCGACGAAGGACTCCACCGTCGACAGCTTCATCGGCGCGCCGCAATGCGAGCACTCACGGATCGGGCGCTGGACGGTGAAACAGGAGCCGCAGCGCACTGGCTTCATCACCATGCGCTCCATGTTCCGGGCGCCATCCAGCAGGGTCCAGGGCCGGATCTCGTCGGGCAGGCCATGCTCGATCGAGTTGCCGACCACGTCCAGAACCAGGCAGTCCTCGAAGTCGTCGTCCGGCCTGAGCCCGCGGCCGATCTGCTGCAAGAACAGCCCGGTGGACATGGTCGGGCGCAGCAGCACGATGCAGGCGCAGCGCGGCACGTCATAGCCTTCGGAAATCACGTCGACCGAGACCAGCACGTCGAGCGCGCCGGTCTTCAGCCCTTCGGCCGCCGCCTCGCGGTCGTCGCGCTTCATGTCGCCAATGATGATCCCGGCCTTGTATCCAGCGGCTCGGAACGCGCGGGCCACGCATTCGGCGTGATCGATGTCGACGGCGAACACGATGGTCGGACGGTCGCGCGCGAGATCCTTATGGACGGCGACCACAGAGTTGTTGATCTCGGTGGTGTTCATCAGGCGCGACAGGTCTTTGAGCACGTAATCGCCCAACCTGCGCTTCAATCCCTTGAACGACGGCAGCTTGATGTCCGGCTTCACGATATGGGGCGGAGCCAGCCAGCCCAGCTGGATCAGCGCGCTCATGCTCGGCGCCATGACGGTCTGATCGAACACGTCGCCCAGGCCTTCGCCATTCGTGCGCCAGGGCGTGGCGGTCGGGCCCAAAAGCCAAGCGTCCGGCGCCATCGAGCGAACGGTCTTCCACTTGTTGGCGACGCCGTGATGCGCCTCGTCGAAGATCAGCAGCCGGGCGCGGGCCAGAAGGTCGGCGTAGCGCGAGCGGCGCGCCAACAGCGTGTCGATCGAGGCGATCACCCTCTGGTTCGGATAGTAGGTGTAATTCGGCGAGACGAGCGCGAACTTCAGCCCGTCGGCCGCATAGGCGCGGGCGGTCTGCTCCAGCAGCTCCTCGCGATGAACGAAGGTCCAGGAGACGTCGTCGATGCGCTTGACGACGCGCGTGAAGGTCACGGTCTTCCCGGCCCCGGTCGAAGCCGCATAGACGACGCCCTTCTCGGCGATCGGCAGCTTCTCCAGGATCCCCTCGACGTTGGCTTCCTGGTATGGGCGCAGGATGCGGGTCACTTCCGCAGCCTCGCCCAGTAATAGGCCATCAACGCCGCCTCGGCCCGTCCGTCATGCTTCGCCAAGGTCCAAAGCCCGGCATGAGCCGGCAGCAGCCGCGTCGCGGCCGCGCGCGATTCATCCTTTGCTGGCTTCTCTCCCTTCGGCGGGGCCTTGATCCCAACGGCGCGCTTCCACTTCACGGGCGTCACCGTCTCGGTCGGGATGAAATTGGCGGCCAGGACGCCGTGAACGATCCCCACGTTGCGACCGAACTCGAAGGAGTGAGAAGCGCCCTGCCCGGTCATGCCGTTGACCAGCTCGACCACGGCGGTTTCAACCCGCAGCGAAACGCTGTCGATCAACCGCGCCAGCTTCACCGAGTCGATCACGTTGCGCTTCTTGTCGTTGCGCATGATCTGGAGGGTCGGCATGTCCCAGACCTCCAGACCGTCGGGAGTGAGCAGGGCCAAGGCCCCGCTCAAACCAGGATCGACTCCGAGAATCCCGCTCAATGCACCATCTCAGCAGCCGGGACCGTCTCAGCGGTCGCCGCCGGCGGGACAGTGGTCCCATCCTCGGTGAACCCGCGCCGGCGCGCCGGGCGCTGGTTCTGCCCGTCCGCCAGCGCGGCGGCGTCAACCAGCTTCTGCCGGCCTTCCGTCCAGCCCGCGTCCCATTGCTGCGCGTCGAGCGAGCCCGCGGGGCAGGGATTGGCGTCCTTGTCCTTGCCGTTCAACCCGGCCTGGACGCCGCGCTCCTTGGCGCCCGCCGTCCCAAAATCGTCCTTCTCGGGCTTCGCGGGCTTGGTCTTCGCCGACGCCTTTTCGGGCTTCGGCTTCTCCGGCTCCTTATGGAGCTCTGGGTCTTTGGTCTCCGCATTGATCGGCGCGGCCTTGACCTCAGTCGCCTTGCCATCAAGGAACAAGTCCTTCTGGTCGAAGCACCCGAACGCATGAAGCGCCTCGTTCAGCGCGTCGTAATAGACGCGGAAGCTGGGGGCCTCCAGCTTCGAGAGCTTGTGAGCGTGCTTCACAGCCGCCTTGTGGAAGCCCTTGTCGTCGAGATCCTTGTAAATGGCGCCGAGCGTGCCGACGGCCTCGTTCTTATCCTCGGTCGCGACGCCGATCTTTTGGCGGTACGACCGCAGGGTTTCTGCGCGTTGGGGATCAAATTCCACTGTCATTCTCCTGTCGTGGGGGTGACGCCACGCCAATGCGGCGTGGTGTTCGAGCGCGGCGCGGCGCGCCTACGTTTGGCTGTAGCGTCGAGGAGCCCGGTCATGTGGCCGCCTTGTCGAACTTGGTCGACTCGTTGCCCCAGACCGCCCATCCCGGACGCGACTGGCGGCTGAACAGGGAGACGCGGCGGGCATTGGGCCAGGCCTTCTCGACCAGGTGGTAGAACTCGTCAGGCTTGCGGCTATGCTCGCGCGCCAGCCCGTCGACCGCTTCGGCCTCCAGGGTCTCGACGATGTTGGGGAAGGAGGCGCCGCGCCATTTCGTGCCCTTGAGACGGGCGATGATGTAGGGCTCGTGCAGCGAGCGCGCGACGTAGCCGGTGCCCCAGCGCATTTTTCCGCTCTCGGTGCGCTTGGTCCAACCGCCCCCGGTAACGGCCTCCATGCCCCAGGCGCCTAGCACCTCGACGTGGGCGCCGATCGCCACCAGCGGCCAGGTACACCACATGATGACGACGCCCTTCGGGGCAACGAGATCGCCCACCCGCAGAGCCTTCACGTCGTCCAACGTCATGGTCTGATACTGAGCCTGGGCCGACTTCTTCTCGCCCTTGGCCGAGTGCAGCTCAAAGCGCCACGGCGGATCCAGCTCGACGACGTCGTAGCCGAACATGGTCAGCCCGTCGAAGCTCCACGTCATCGCGACGACCCTCCTTGGCGCATCGAAGCGTCAAAGCGCCGCCAGAACGCGGCGTCCGCCGCGATCGCGATGGTCTCGGCGCGCATTTCGGCCAAGGTCTTCTCGTTGACGCGCTCGACCGCGCCCAACAGCCTCTCGGGGCTGCGGCCGTCCCTCATGGCGTACAGCAGAGGCAACGCAGCGATCTTGAAGCAGGCGCCGGCAAGTGCTGCGCGCAGCATCGGCGGCAGCTGGTTGTAGGCGTTCATCTCCTCAACGAGCGGCGCGGAGTAGGCGCCGGCGCTGGCGCTGAGGTTATGGTTCTCCCTCATGGCTTGAACCCATGGTTCCGCGCTTTGTTCAGCAGCTGGGCGTCGTTCAGCACCACGACGCCGTTCATCAGCCAGCGGTCTGGACCGCGCGGAAAAATCGAGTAGCGTGCGCCTAGCTTCTCGTTCAAAAACGCGCAGGCGGCCTTGAGCTCGGCGGCGATCTGCTCATCGGACCGCCGCGGCGCGATCGTCACGGTGAGCGCGCCGCGCGCTTGGCGCGCCGTCATCTGCCGCAGATTGTCCGCCTGTTCGGCCATGCTGGGTTCAGGCGGCCCATCCACCGCTTGAAGATCTCCGGTCAGCGAGATGACCGAGGCGTCGGCGCGCAGAATGCCTCCGCTGCGCAGCTGCGACGCCTTCGTCATCACCGCGTTTTCGGTGCGATCAAGCACTTCTGAAATCAGGGTGGTCGACGCTTTGACCGACTTCAGGACCGCAAGTGTCTGCAGTTCGCCCTTTGACCAACCGCGTCGATCCGAAACCCTCTCCGAGGGCGCTTTCTGCGAAGGCTCCGGCGCTTGTTCATCTAAGTCCGACAACTCGCCCTTTGCGCGGAGATCCTTGATCTTCCACTTCACGCCAGCCAGCGTTCGACCAACCTTCTTCGCGATCGCCGGCTGGGTACAACCCTGCTTTAAGAGAGCCTTCAGCTCGACGATTTGTCCGACGGTCCATCCGTCAATGCGGAGGTTGTCCGCCTCGGTCGGGCGAGTATCGAACTCCAACACGACCTGTTCTTCGCTCACCAGGTCGGCGGCGGCCAAGATCAAGGCCTTCAGCTTTGCGGCCGTCTGTTCGCTCAATTGACCTGGAATGCGGAGCACGATGTCAGTCATGGCGCCGCCTTTCGCGCGCGCCGGCCAGAGCCCCGGGGCCGCATCTTCACCTTGGCCTTTTTCAGGCGGGCGGAGACGCCCGAGCGGTTGATCCCGGTGCGCTTGGCCACCTCGTCGATGGTCAGCCCCTGGTCGACGTAGAGCTCGCGCAAGCGCTCCAGCTGCACAGAAGGCTTCCGACCGCCCATCAAGCGGTGCTCCGGCCAATGCCAGAGCGCTTCAACGCTTCGCGGTTGGCGCTCGATCGGACGTCAGAAAGGTAACAACGCGCCGCGTGCTCGGCGCAGTAGGAACCGCGCTCGATCGGCTCACAGCAGAACTCGACAGGCTTACCGCGCTCGGGGTGGCCCTCAATCCAGCGGCAGCCCTCCTTCGACACCAAAATCGGCGGCGGCGCTTCATGGCGAACCGGCTTCTTCTTCGCCTCTTTGCGCGGCGCGCGCGAGACATGCTCGGTCTTCCTCACCAGAAACATGCGACGCGCCTTGCCGATGCACTGATTTTTGGTGCGGCCAAGACGCTTGCCGATCTGCTCGAAGGTAAGGTCGGTGGTCTCGACCAAGGTCTTCAGCAGCTCCGTCTCCTGGTCATTCCAGGGACGGTCGCTCACGGGACGAGTCCTAGCGTAGGCGCGCCCAATCCAGCAGCGCTTGCGCCCATCGGGTCATGCGAGCCGCCATGTCGATCGCCAGAAGCCGCGCCCAACCCCTCATGCTTTATTTCCTTCAGCTGGTTGACGACATCGCGGAGCGCCTTCTCCGTTGCGTCCAGTCGACGCATGATCAGGGCTTCCCGATCGTCACTCGCTCCCGGTTCCGGGCCCATCAGGGACGGCATCACATGGCGGACGCACTCGATCCCCCAGCCCGGGCGCTTCACCGCGAGCATGAAGTCGACGAAGGTCGGAGCGGTTCCGCTCAGCCAACGCGCCGCTTTCGCGTGCGAAACGCCGAAATCCCGGGCAATAGCCTTAGCCGCATTTTTCCGGTATTTCAGGCGCAGCCAGTCCGCCCATCGGACGCCAGCCGTTCTCAGAATCTTCTCGATATCTGTCATGGAGTGATACTCCCGGGATGACTGATTTTTTCCCGCGGCGTGCTAGGTTCGCCGCTATGGACGATCTCGAACTCCTCACGGCCGGCCGGGTCCAAGTGACCTTTCCGGTCGCCCGCAACGACAACATCAAGCTCAGCGACGTCGTCTCGGCGCTGCTGCGCCAAGCGGCCGACGATCTGAGAGAAGCAGCGGCCGACTGCGCGGTTCACAATGCGGAGCGCGCTCAGCGCTTCATCGCTCGGGCCCGCGAAATGGATGAGCTGAGACGCCGTCATGGATGACGATCCTCAGACGGCGCGCGCAGGGCTCCGAGCAGAACGACCAGGCCGCCCAGAAACCCGACGCTCAGAACCCAGCCCACCTCAGCTGCTCCAGCTATCGATGTCGGTCCAGCGATCGATGTCGCCTTCGGCCCAGAGGACGATCCACCAGACGGCGAACGCAAAGAGCAGGATGACCGTGAGCGCGATGTGCTTAGTGGACATCGGCGGGCTCCGCGCGACGCTCGCCATGGATGACGAAGTCGCAGAAGGATTTAGCGGCGTCCAAGGCGTCGTCGGCGTCGGCCTCCAGGGCGACAGCCATGCGAAGGCACTCCATGCGGATCTCGCGACCTTCGGCCGGATCGATGGAGTCAAGCGCCTGCTGCGGCACGCCGAGGGCGATCACGCGAGGATCTCCGCGCCGCTCGGCAGGGCGTCACGCGCGATTTTGCGCACCGGCCCAACGCCGCGCGCCACGCGGAGCTTGCGCAAATCCTCGCAGCTGTATCGCGACCGCTTTTCTTCGGAGACGCGCGTGATCAAGCGAGCCTTGCCGCCGTCCATAATCTCACGGCGCGAGCCCACAAAGACCGGCGTCGAAAGCGAGGGTCTGGTTTCAAAACCGGCAGCCGCCATCGCGCCAAGCACGATGCGTCCGACTGCCGCCATGGGGTTCATTCGCATCAGCTTCGCTCCTGGTGACGGGGGATGGTCATGCGGCGTCGCAGAGCGGCGCTTCGATCGCCGCCTCAATCCGCTCAATGTTGCGAAGGGAGACGTTTTGGCCGTTCACCAAACGAAACCAAAACTTCCGATCATTAAGAACGCGCGCAGCAAGAACTTGGGGCGATATCTTTCGCGCCAGACAGAAGTCTTCGACGGACCTGATCAGCGTTGCGCGCGGACCGTCCTCTGGAAAACTTCGATCGCGGAAACATTCACCCGCAAGATCCGAGTTTGGCTCGATCAGTTTCATTTCAGAAGAAAAGCGAAACCATTCTCCGCGAACACGAAGAGCGGCAAAACGCTTGTGAAGCCAGCGCTCCAAACGGCGATCGCCTGGCAACGAACGAATCAGAAAGAGCCGCTCTGCGCATCCGGTCTGCAGCGTTTTCAGCCGCAATGCAGGATCTCGCGCGACGCCGATTTTTACGCAGCCGGTGATCTCGCCTTGAATGAAGTAGACAAAGGACGGCTTGCTGAAGTCGACGAGGCGCATCAGGGCGCCTCTGCGTTCGACGAATACAAATCCTCAAACGTCACCATTCCTTCGCTCGCCTCGACGATGCGTCTGGCGACGGGCGGACGCGGGTGCCGAAGGCCCTTCGCGTACCGCTGGACGTTTCGCGCATGACCGAGGTCGGCTTTCTGAGCGAAGGCCTCGTAGGTGGTCTTAGTAGACCGGAGATATTCGGAGAGCGTCATGGCCGTAATGGGCCACAAAATGGCCATTTCAGTCAACCCACTTCGGCTACATACCGAAGCGGCCAGAATGGTCATGCTCCCCGCATGAATCGGATCGGCATTTTGCGGTCAGAGCGTAGGTTATCGCTGGCCGCGTTGGGCGAGCTGGTCGGCACGGATGCGCGCACTCTTCAGCGTTTAGAGAAAGGTGAGCGCAAACTCACGGCCGACTGGATGATCAAAATCGCCCAGGCTCTCGGCGTGGAACCGGGAGATTTGCTTTCGCCCCGCTCCGGGACCATAACCCCGACTACAGCCCACACTTATTCGAGGCACTCCGATTCGCCATCCATCGGCGTTCCGTACGGGAACCCATTGGTCAGCGCGAGTCCTGCAGACCGCAGTTTGCCTGTGCTCGGTAGAGCGGAAGGGGGGTCCGGGATTATGAAATTCGCAGTCGACGACGCTGTAGTTGACTGGACTTTCAGACCACCTCAGCTTGAGCACGTGAAAACGGCGTATGCTATTATTCTGAGTGGAGACTCCATGTCGCCCAAATATGAAGAGGGCGATCTGCTTTGGATTCATCCTGATGTCGCGACGCCGATCGGCCAGGATGCGCTTATCGTTATGAAAGATGACACGGCTTTTGTGAAACGGCTCGTGAAGCGAACGCCAAGCCATCTGATCGTCCGGCAATTTGGCGACCAGCCTGGCGAGCTACCACCGATCCCGATCGACGACATCCGCTCGATCCATCGGGTGGTAGGTTCCTGGAACCGCTAACACAATATCTATTTAGTCTAGCGATCTAAATCCGCGCGCCGAGTTTGAGCGATTCCGCGCCGCGCACACCTATGTCGACAATTTGGCCTTTTTGGGTTGACATGGCCAATTCAGGTGTGGCCAATTCAGGATCTCATCGCGAGATGATGGTCCGCTTCGGCGGGCGTTTCCTCCCTAAACTTGACGCCAGGGCGCAGGCCCCGGCGCCTTTTTCAAAGGGCCGTGGGATGACTGAACAAACGCAGATCGAGCAGGCCAATCAGAACGCCCAGCTGATCGCCGAAGGCGTCATGCAGCTGGTGCCCGATTTTTTCGGTCGGAAGAACCAAGCCGTCGAGCTGGACGCTGACTCCGACTTTGTCGGGTTCGTTCTCGAAAGCCTCGACCGAAAGCTGCCGGAATGACCGCGCCCGCGATCGACACCGCTCGCGCGGCAATGCCGAAAGGAAAGTCGCGCGCCGGCGACGTGGCGCTGACGATCGCCGCGCTGATCGCGGTCGGCTGCTTTGGCGCGATGTTCCTGATCGATTGGGATCATCGCCCTGGCGATCGCTATCGGGGCGTGATCGACGGCCGCGACCTGCCGCCCTCGATCTGGACCTGGGAGCCGCGGCGATGAATGCGGAGACCATGGCGACGATCTATTGGCGCAACGCGCGCACGCTCGACACCGCCGAGCCGCTGCTGGCCGAGATCGCCCGCAACACCCTTGCCGCCCTGGCCGACAAACCCGGTCGGATCGGCGCCATGGCGGCCCGCAAGGTCGCCCTTTTCGACCAACGAAGGAGCGCAGCATGACCGAACTTTTTCGGCTCTACGACCGCGTGATCGTGAAGCGTCGCATCGGCGACAAGGTTATCGAGTTCAACGGCGAGATCCGCTCGAAGCCCTGCTTAGAAACCAAGGCCGCTCAGTACGAGGTGCTCCTTGATGGAGATGTCGATCCTGTGCGCGTCCAGCACGACGACGTTCAGTTGGCTGGTGAGCGTCAGGCGGCGTGGGTCCGCGAAGTCTATAGACACGATCAGATGGCTGAGATCAGGGCTGTTCAGGAAAGCCGGATCGAAAAGGACCGGATGCTGGCGCGGCGGATGGGCTTCCTGAGCGCTCGCTTGGCTCGTCGGCCTACCATCGAGCGGGAGCGAGCGGCGTGATCCGCGCCGTTCTCCTAACCGTCGCGGCCACGGCGTTGACGCTGACCCACGGCGACGCTGCATGGATCCAGAGCAACCCGCGCTACAAGATCCGCAACTCCGAGACCCATTGCTGCGGCCCCGACCATTGCAAGCGCATTCCACGCGCTGAGGTGGCCGTGACGCCGGATGGCTACGTCGTTCACGGCGCCCTCTTCCCTCACGCGGAGTTCGAGGACGGCAAGGGCGCGCTCTACGCCTCGATCGACCACGACTACTGGCTCTGCGAGTGGAGCGGCGAGCCAAAATGTCTCTTCACTCCGGAAGGATCGTCCTGATGTCAGAAGCCGAAAAGCCGGGCTGTGATTGCGTTAGTTGTCGCATCTCCGCGCAGATTGCTGCGGTGATCGCCGCCGCACCGGAGGCGTCAATCCCCACCGTCCTGATTGCGCTGGCGACTCAAATTGTCCGCGTCGCCGTCGATCGGTCCTCGTCGATGGACGAGGCGGATCAGCACGCGCAGGCGATCAGCCAAGGGATCGTGGTCAACACCGCCATCAGCAGCATCAAACGCTTTGGCGCTCAGATCGCCGCCTCTGCTCAAGCCGATCAACAGATCGGAACCCCGAAAGGAACTGCTTGATGAACAGCACCGTTTACCCGGAAGTCACGATCCGCGCCTCTTCTCTGACTGGCTACATGGACTGCCCGCGGCGCTCCGCCGCCACCATGTTCCGCCAGGAGATCGAGGAAGCCGGATATTCCCTGAAAGAGCGGATCAACGGCATCGCCGCCGCGATTGGTAGCGGAGTCCACGCGGGCGCGGCGATCAGCCTGCAAGAGAAGGCCACGGCCGGCGCGCTCCCGCCGCTCTCCGTCGCCACCGACGCGGCCATCGAGACGCTGAAGGAAAGCGTGGCCGATGGCGTCACCTACGAGACCAAGGGGACGGCTCAGCACTTTGGGCACGCGGAATCGCACGTCCTGCGCATGACCGCCGCCTATCACTCGGTGATCGCGCCCAAGGTCGAGCCGATCATCGTCGAGACGCGACTGGAGGCCCAGGTGGCCCCGGGGATCATTCTTTCCGGTCAGGCGGACGTCGTGGCGCGCGAGCCGGGCAAGGTCCGCGACCTGAAGACTACGAAGCGCGTCGGCAAGACCCATAACCCACAGATCGGCGCCTATTCTCTGCTGGCGCGCACGGCGGGAATCGACGTCACCGGCGCGGTCGTCGACGAGATTGAGCGCGTCACCCTGAAGAACCCGCAGCCGGATCCGGTTTCCACCGACTACGAGATCGAGCTGGTCGAGAACGCCGCGGCGAATGTGCTGCGTCACGTACAGGGCGACCTGCACGTCTTCCGCCACGGCGACGCCGATCATCGCGTGCTGCCGGGCGACGCCTGGGCGTTTCCGGCCAACCCGTCGTCGATGCTGTGCGGCCCAAAATACTGCGCGGCCTACGGCACCGATTTCTGCCGCGAACACGCCAAGACCGAGGAGTCTGAATAATGTCCACGACAGCCGCGCCGATGGCGCGAGCGAACCTTGTCGCGCCCGCCGCCAACGCCGCGCAGCCGCGCTTGCGCGACGCTAAGACGATCTTCGGGGCCTTGGAGCACCCGGAGTTCAAGAAGCTGATGTCCGACGCCCTGCCGCGCCATTTGTCGCCGGAGCGGATGCTGCGTGTCTTCCTGCTGGCGGTGCGCAAGGCGCCGAAACTGGCCGAGGCGCCTGTGAGCGAACTGGTCGGCGCCATGCTGACTCTTGCCTCGCTCGGCTTGGAGCCGAATACGCCGCTGGGTCACGCCTATCTGATCCCGTTCGAGGCCGGACCGAAGTCCAATCGGCGGGTCACGATCCAGGTGATCATCGGCTACCAGGGTTATCTGGAACTGGCGCGGCGCACCGGGCAGATGGTCTCGATCCACGCCGACGTGGTCTACGAGGGCGACGAGTTCAGCTTCGAGTACGGCACCAACACGCATCTGCGTCATGTGCCGATTGGCGATCGAGAAGGCCGCGCGCCGCTCTACGCTTATGCTCACGCCACGCTGAAGGACGGGCAGGCGTTCGAGGTGTTGCCCTATCCCCAGGTGCTGCGGATCCGCAACGGTTCGCAGGGCTATCAGTCCGCGCTCCGGTCCAAGGACGAGCAGGAAGCCTGGAAGCGCAAGAGCTACGACGCTTCGCCGTGGGTCGCCTACGAACACGAGATGGCGTCCAAGACCCTCATTCGGCGGATCGCCAAACGGCTTCCGATGTCTCTGGAGTTCGCCAACGCCGCCGCTCTCGACGCGATGTCGGAAGGAGGCCGGATCGGCTTCTCCGGCGCCGCCGACATGCTGGCGACCGGAACCATGGACTTCACGATGCTGGAGCACGATCCGGCCGAGACCGTGGACTTCACCATGCAGCAGGACGCGCGCGAAGCCGAGACGATCGATCGCCAGCAGTCGAGCGAGCAACAGCCCCAGCAGCAGCGCGCGCAGGCCGAGCCTCAGCAGCAGGAAGAGGCCGGCGAGGCAGCCGCCAGCGAGGCTCAACCCAGCCAGGCCGACGCCCAGCCCAAGGCCGCCGCGCCCGCCGCCGAAACCGCGCCCAGGCGCCGCACGTTCAAGGAGTAGGTTCCCATGAAGATCCAGGTCAACAACGTCACTGGCGTCCAGCGCGCGGAGTTCACGCTGGCCGCGCCGATCACTTTGATCGCGGGCCTGAACGCCGCGGGCAAGTCTTCGCTGCTCAAGGCCATCGGCCGCACGCTGAGCGGCAGCCCGCTGCCGGGTTCCGTCCTCAAGAAGGACGCGGCCGTCATGCTCAAAGCCGGCGCCAAGGCCGGCGACGTGGTCATCACCACGGATGAAGGCCAGGTCCGCTCGGATTACCCCAAGGCCGAATACACCCTGGTCACGGGAGTCGCGCCGCGCGTGAAGGCCATCGCCGCCGGGCTGGTCGACTTTTCTGATCTGAAGCCGGAGGACCGCACGCTCGCGCTGATCTCGGCCATGAAGGCCGGATGCGACGAGGACGACGTGAAGCGCGAGTTGGCCAAGGCCGGCGCCGACGACAAGAAGATCAAATCGGTGGTGGGCTTCCTCGGCTTCGATAAGGGCCGGGAGATCGCCTGGGACAGCACCGCCGATATGTACGCCAAGCAGGCGACTCAGGGCAAAGGCGCTTGGAAGGCGGCGACCGGAGTGAATTGGGGCGCCGCCATCGCCAACGGCTGGCGCCCGGACGGGTTCACCGAAGATCTGGTCGAGGCGTCCATGGACGCCCTCAAGCAGGCGGTCGAGGACGCCAAGAAAGCCCGCGACATCGCGGTCGCCGCCAACGGGCTGGACGACGAGACGACGCAGCGGCTGCGTGCGCTGATCGAAACCGAGAAGGAGCGCGACGACGCCGTCGAAGCGGCGACGAAAGCGTTCCAAGCCGCTGAGCTTGTGGTGCAGACCGCGCAGGCTCACCGAGACCAGCTGCCGACCGCCTCCGACACGGGCAACGCCACTTGCCCCTGCTGCAATGAGCGCCTGCGCATCCATCGTCTCGATCTGTCGGGGACCGAGTTTCAGATCTCCAAGGTCGAGCCCATTCCGGCGCAGGAGCGCAGCGACCGCCTTTCGAACATCGCGAAGGCGGACGGCGATCTGGCAAACGCCAAGGACAAGCGCATGGCGGCGAACAGCGCGCTGGTCAAAGCGCAGGCCGATCTGAAGCAGGTCTATGATGCGCAGGACCGGCTGAAGGCGGCTGAAGAGGCGAAGGCGCAAGCCGGGCTCGCGACCTCCGCGTTGTCGGTCGAGACTTGCGACGCAGCGCTCGAAGAGGCTCAGAATCGGCTCAAGCTCGCCGACACCTATCGCAAGGCGACCACGACCCAGGCCGAGATCGCGCTGAACTTGGCGATTGCGGAGATCCTGGGCCCGAAGGGCGTGCGCCACACCAAGCTGCTCGGGCACCTCGATATTCTGAACAAGCAGATCCTGCGGCCGATCACGGCGCCGTTCGACCTGCCCGACGTCGCGATCACAGAGGAGGTGGCGATCACCCTGAACGGTCGGCCGTTCGAGTTCTGCAGCGAGTCCGAACAATGGCTGGCCAACACGGTCCTGCGGCTGGCGATCGCCAAGATGCAGAACGCGCCGGTCGTCATCGTCGATGGCGTCGACATCTTGGACATGGAGCGCAAGAACAACCTGTTCAGCGCGATCGAGGCGGTCGGCGTGCCCTGCCTGCTCGGCGCGACGATCCCGGCCGGCGTGACTAAGTGCTGGGACTTTGCGGCTGATCAACCGCCTCTTGGCCAATCCTTCTGGATGGAGAGCGGCGTGCTGAAGCCGCTGGCGCAGGCGCTTCCGATGAAGGCGGCCGCGTGATGGACCTCTTCTTTGACGTTGAGACCACTGGCCTGCCGCCCTTCCGCGGCTGCCAGTGGAGCCATCCGGATATGCCGCATCTGGTCCAGCTTGCGGCCATCCTCGTGGACCCGGAGACGGACGTTGAGATGGCCACCGTCTCGGTGCTGGTACGCCCAGATAAATGGGAGATCGACGAACGGATCGCAGAGCTGACCGGGATTTCGCATGAGATGGCGACGACGGCCGGCGTCTCGGAATGGTCTGCAGCCATGATGTTCGCCGCATTGCTGCGCGCAGCCAAGCGCGTCATCGCGCATAACATTGAGTTCGATCTGCTGATGCTGGGGGCCGCTCTGCACCGAGCGGCGAAGCGTTCTCCCCACATGCGGATCGCATCTCTCGACAACATGCTGGGCGAGCGCGAACAGGTCTGCACGATGAAGCTGTCGCTGCCGGTGCTGGACTTGCCGCCGACGGAGAAGATGGTCGCCGCCGGTTTCAACAAGCCGAAGCCGCCGAAGCTGGAGGAGGCTTACCAGTTCTTCAAAGGCGAGCCGCTGATCGGGGCTCACGACGCCCTGGTCGATGTGCGCGCCTGCCGCGAGGTGTTCGTGGCTCTGCAGACGATGCAGCGCCAGGAAGCGCTGGTCTGATGCCGCGCCGCCGCCGACAGATGAAGCCACAGCTCTCAGCCCTGCCGCTGCCGCCGCCCGTCCAGGCTGGAGGGCGAGACGCCGCCGAGTGGCTTCCTCCGACCTGGGAAGCCGCTCCCGGCGCGCCGCTGCTGACCCTGATCACCGATGCTTCCGTCAGCCCGCAGAATGGCAGCGCCGCTTGGGCGGCTTGGGCCAAATGGATGGGCGACGATCAGCTGTGGTGCGGCCCCTACGCCAGCGGAGACTGCATGGAGGTGTCGCTGGCCGAACTGTGCGCGATCGGCAACGGGATCGACCGCGCGCTCAAATGGTTCGATCCGGGCCCCGGCGTGATGATCGTGATCCGGTCGGACTCGCTGACGGCGATCAACTGGTTGTCCGGCCGCTCCAAGATCAAGAAGGAGCGCGCGCGGGAAGTCGTCGATCAGACCCGGGTCAGGCTGGCGCTCTACGGCGCGGCTATCCGCGTCCGGCATGTGAAGGGCCACCAGCGCGGGCCGGACGTGCGGCCGGCGGGCTACATCAACCAGCTGGTCGATCAGGCGGCATATCAAGCCAGAAAGCAGCTTGAGCACGATCGGAGGGCTGCCTGATGCCGCGCGACAGCAGCTTCATCGGCTCTGCCCGCGTCGCCGATCTCATGTGCGGCGCCGGCGGCACCAGCAGCGGGGCGCGCAAGGCCCTCGCCGCCCTGGGCTTCGATCTGGAGCTGGTCGGCGTCAATCACTGGGATATCGCGATCGCCAGCCACGCGGCGCGGCACCCTGGGGCGCGGCATTTCTGCGCGTCGATCGATCAGGTCCGCCCGATCGACGTCGTCCCGAGCGGGCGGCTGGACCTGCTGATCGCCTCGCCGAGCTGCGTGCATCATTCGGTGGCGCGCGGCGGCCGGCCGACGTCGGACCAGCAGCGTTCGGACCCGTGGCACCTAATGCCCTATCTGACCCAGCTGAAGGTCGATCGGCTGCTGATCGAGAACGTGCCGGAGTTCGTCTCCTGGGGCCCGGTCGATCCCGACACCGGCCGCCCGATCCGCGCCGGCGCCGGCGATTACTTCGCCGCCTGGGTCGCCGCGCTGCGCGCCCTCGGCTGGCAGATTGAGCACCGCGTCCTGAACTGCGCGGACTTCGGCGACGCCACCACCCGCAAGCGTTGGTTCCTCATGGGCCGATCGGACGGCAAGCCGATCCGCTGGCCGACGCCGACCCATGCGGATCCGCGCCACGCGAAGCGCCTGGGCCTGCCGGCTTGGCGCGGCGCGCGCGAAATCATCGACTTCTCGATCCGCGGGAAGAGCATCTTCGACCGGCCGCGCCCGCTCGCCACCGCTACGCTGCGCCGGATCCTGTCGGGCGCCGAGCGCTTCGGATGGCCTGAGCCCTTCCTGATCCTGCTGCGCGGCGCGGTCGCCGGGCGGCGCTTCTCTATGGCGCAAGGCCTCGACGAGCCGCTTCCGGCGCTGACCGCTGGCGGGACACACGTCGCCCTTGCTCAGCCCATCCTGCTGGGCCAGCAGAGCGGCAGCGCGCCGCGCACGGGGGAGGAGCCGCTGCCGACGATCTCAACCGCCGGCGCGATCAGCATCGCCCAGCCGATCCTGCTGCCGCAGCGCTCAAAGCAGCCCGCCCAGGCCGTCGATCGGCCGTTGCCGACCGTGACCACGATCTCCCGGCACGCCCTCGCGCAGCCGATGCTGATTCCCTACTACGGCACGGGCGTCGCTGCTCCAGCCAGCGCGCCGCTGCATGCCGTGACGACGAAGGCACGGTTCGGCCTGGCCGAGCCGATGATGGTCACGCTGCGCAAGGGGAGCGGCGAGCATTCGATCGACGATCCGCTGAACACGCTGACCACCAAGGCGACCGCCGCGCTGGCCGAACCGTTCGTCATGCCGATCACCCATCAGGGCGCCGATCGCGCGCACGACATGGGCCGGCCGCTGCCGACGATCACGACGGCGAACCGCGGCGAGCTCGCGTTGGTGGAGCCATTCCTGGTTCCGCAGTTCGGGGAGCGAGAGGGGCAGGCGCCGCGCAATCACGGTGTCGACGCGCCTCTCCCTTCCGTCACGAGCCATGGGGCCGGCGGGCTGGTGCAGGCCGCAATCCAGGCGGCGATCGACGGCGCGCCGCCCGAACGGCTGGTGCAGCTTGAGGACGGTTCGACGGCGCTGATCGACATCCTGTTCCGGATGCTGGAACCGAACGAGCTCGCCGCCGCCATGTCGCTGGAAGGCCCATTCCTGGGCACGAAGACCGACGTCATCAAGCAGATCGGCAACGCCGTGCCGGGCGAGGTCTCGCGTGCGCTGGTGTCGTCGCTCTGCGCTGACCTGGAGCCGTCGTGATGTCCGCCCTGATCCAGCGCCGGCGGCAGAAGAAGCCAGCCGAGAAGCGCGCGCCGACCAAGGCGAACCTGCGCGACTTTCCGAAGCATCGGAAGTTCATCCGCACCTTCGCCTGCCCGGCCTGCGTCCAGGAGGGCGACATCTCGGCGCCAGCCGGTGATCCGCGCCGGCGGATCGAATGCGCGCACGTCAGGATCGGGACCGATGGGGGCGTCTCGCTGAAACCATCGGATTGGTTCTGCTGGCCGGCGTGCAGCCATCATCACGCCGAACAGCATTCCATTGGCGAGCCCGCTTTCGAGGCGAAGTACGGCCTCAAGCTGAAAGCGATCGCGCTCAAGTATGCGCGCCTGTCGTCCGATCAGGCCATGAAGGACGCGGCGCGCGCGGCGGGAATCCTCTAATGCGCAACCTTCACCAACTGGATCGGTTCCGGGTCGCCAATCGCGAGGTGATCAAGCGCTACGGTAGCGCTGGTGATCACGAATGCGGGCTGTTCTCGATCCCTTCGCCCGTTGATCGCCGCGAATTGAAAGTCATCGCGTCATCTGGTGAGGGCTGGGATCACGTCTCCGTTTCCCGCGCAACGCGGTGCCCAATCTGGCGCGAGATGGAGTTCATCAAGCGCCTGTTCTTCGCGGACGATGAAGTCGCCATGCAGCTTCATGTGACGCCGAAAAACCACATCAGCATCCATCCCTACTGCCTGCATCTCTGGCGCCCTCTGGCAGTCTCGATCCCTCTTCCGCCCCATTGGATGGTCGGATGACCGCCCTTGCACGCATGGCCCTCGACCATTGCCAGGCCGCCGACGCGCGTCTCTACGGCCCCATCAAGGTCGCAGACGACATCGAGGCGGTGATCTCGCTGGTGATGCCGCTCGACCAGGTGCCCGAGGCGCTGAGCCGCGCCGTGCCAGGCGATTACTTCGTGGTGGCCGTCGTGCAGCTGGACCACACCGGCGCCGCGCCCAAGCCCCTAGTGCGCAAGAGCCGCGGGCATCGCCTGTCGGCCTACGCGCACAGGATCTGCGAGGACCGAGAGTTTCAGGCCTGGGCCATTGATCGGATGAAGCCGCCCGGCGTGGGTTACGTGTTCTCGGTCGCGGATGACGAGCGTCGGGTCATGGCGCAGACGGCGCGCCAGCTGATCCTGATGGCGTGCCAAATCTCCGACCGCGGCAAGCTGATCGGCAACCCAGACGCCTGCGATCGGTTCGAGCGGCTGCTCACCGAGTTTCACGCCGCCCACGGCCGCACCTTCCACGTTGAAATCCAACCGGAGCAACCATGACCCAGACACCCCTGGCGCCTGACGCAATGATGCAGCGCCGACAGATGCACCTCGCCGGCGATCTGGCCAAGGACATCGCCAATCGCGTCACCGGCTATCGCGGCAAGACCGACATCACCGACTACTTCATCTCGGTCGGCGTCTCGAAGGCCTTGGTGGCGACGATCATCGCCATGAGCACGAGCGAGGAGCAGGCCTTCGCCAACTTCCAGCATCTGGTCCAAGCCATGGTCCCTGACATCAAGCAGGGCTGGAAGGACCGCATGGAGTCCGAAGCTCAAGAGCCAGGGGGGCATGCCTGATGGCCGGCTCCGTCAACAAGGTCATCCTGATCGGCAATCTGGGGCGCGATCCAGAAGTGAGGACCACTCAATCTGGGTCAAAAATCGTCACCTTGAACATCGCCACGTCGGAATCATGGAAGGACCGCGCGACCGGCGAACGCAAGGAGAAGACGGAGTGGTCGCGCGTTGTGATCTTCAACGAGGGGCTGGCCGGCATCGCCGAACGGTTTCTGAAGAAAGGCTCGACCGTCTACATCGAAGGCCAGCTGCAGACCCGCGAATGGACCGACAACGCCGGGGTCAAGAAGTACACGACCGAGGTCGTGCTGCAGCAGTACCGCGGCGAGCTGACGCTCCTGGGCGGGCGCGACGGCGGCTCGCGCAGCGACAGCTATAGCCAGGACAGCGGCGACGACTACACCCCTTCGACCGCGAACGCCACCGGACGGAGTCAGCCGGCGCGCAGCCGACAAGCCGACTTCGATGACGACATCCCCTTTTGATCAGCGATAGGAGCACGGGCATGACGTCCGGGGAGTTCTGCCATCACCTCAGCCACTCGATCACGCGGCGCCTGGAGTTTCAGCGCTGGGCCTGGGCGCAGGAAGCGGCGCTGGACAGCACGATCGGCGACTTCGACGCCGCCGATTGGAAGGCTCGCCGCGCGATGTGCCGCCGGCTGATCCTGTCACGCTGCCAGATCACCAGCCGGTCAGCTCTGCGGTTCGATGTTCTCGCGCGGGCGGAGTTCGAGAACCTGATCTTGGCGTTCAACCGACAGGCCGGCGCCCTCTATCCAAACCGGCGCATTGTCGAAATGCCCACGCAGGAAGCTCAGAGGAAAGCCGCCTGACCAGATAGGCGCCCCGGACCATAGGCTTGCGCGAAATGACCTCCGCGCCGGCCGCGACAACCAGGGCGTCTGGGCTGCAGCGGGGAGAACCATCTTTACCGATGTCGTTTTGATACCCCCGCTGCAGCCAAACCCTTGAGGAGACGATGATGTCACAGAAGATCGAAGACGGCGGCCCGGCCTATCCGGTTTACGAGCACTTCCGCGACGGGACCACGGAGCTGAGCTCCGCCGGCATGTCGCTGCGCGCCTATTACGCCGGCGAGTTCATGGGGGCGATGATCACAACGCTCACCGCGCCGGAGACGGTCTCGAATTGGAAGTTCATGGCGCGCGAGGCCTGCGCTGCCGCGGACGCCCTGATCGCTGAACTCGCGAAGGGAGCCGGGGAATGAACGGACCTTTCACCGAGGCGGACGTGCGGACAGCGTATAAAGCCGTCTATGGCCACGAACAGTTTGGCTCGCTTTTTGTGCTTGAATGGGTCGACTTCCTCAACGCCGCCTATCGCTCCGCAGCGTCCCGGCCTGATGGGTGGGTGGCGTGTCCGAAGGAGGCGCTGGACGAAATGCTGCAAGCTACGTGCACGCAGAACCGCCCACTCGTTCTGCATTTCACCACACCGGCCGAACGCGCTCAGCCGTTCATGATGGCGAAATTTATCTACCGCGCCATGCTCGCCGCCTCCCCCTACGCACTGAAGGACGAAGCGGCAAGTCGTTTACGGCCGCCGGTTGATCAACCGTCCGCTGACGCCCGAAGCCATCCGTCGGGCTGGACCGAAGACGACCTCAATGACGGCAGCATGGGAGGCTGAGCCATGTCCAATGAACCCCGCCCCGACTGGCGCGGCCTGACCGAGCGGATCCGGGGATGGCAGAGCGCCCAGTTCCCAGGAGTCACCGAGGAAGTCGGGAAGTGGCGCACCGTCAACGAGCTTGCCGAGCTGGGCAAGAAAATCGCGCGCGGCGCGCCGATCGAGGAGATCTACGAGGAGGCGGCCGACGTGATCATCACGATGCAGCATATGCGTCGGATCGCCAGATTTGAACGGTGGGGCCTGCTCGAAGGGATCGCAGAGCACGTCACGGAGATGGTCCTCGCGAACGAGGTAGAGGCGGCGTTCCGTGGAATCCTCTGCATCTTCCCAAGCGAGGAGGCCGCCTTCGCCGAGGTCGAGCGCAAGTTCGCGAAGAACCTGAAGCGGAAGTGGGATCTCCGGCCGGACGGATCAGGTCAGCACCAGGAGCCCTCGCCCGCCGAGGGGAAGCTGCAGAAGGTGCGCGTCGTCCTAGAGAGGATCCACGACTCCCATCTCGCCGAAGCCTCGGGGCTGCGGCAGTCGGTCGAGGTTGGCCTCGCCATCCTCGACGGCAAGGAGGGCTGAGGGATGTCTAAACGCTTCGAGGGGCTCGTTAACGCCGCCCTCAACTTGGGCATTAGCCCAGATCACGCTGAGTTCTATGCGCGGGCTGTGGCCGATCGGGACGACCTTGCGTCATGGAGGCGCGACGCTTCGGATCAGATCGTGTCTCTAACCCACGAGATCACCACCCTCCGCGCACGGCTTGCCGAGGCTGAAAGGAAGCATGCCGAACGCGAAAGCGAATTGGTCGATAGCAACATCAGCCTCCGCCAAAGCGGCGATGAATACAGGAAAAATTGGCTCGCCGCGCGCGAGCGAAGTGAAGCCTACATTCGCACAATGCGTGCCCAACTCGCCACCGCCCGCAACGATGCGCTGGAGGAGGCGGCGAAAGCTGGCGAAGCCGAAGCAAAGCGCTGGCATGAAGAATGGGCTTCTGGCCGCGATGGCGGAGAACTTGATGTAGGCGGAGCCATCCGCGCCCTCAAGACCCCGGCCCCGGTCGCGGGTGATGGAGAGGCTGATGATCTGCGCTAGCTGCGGCGGCCAGGTCGAGTGGCAGGGCCCGCTCTCGAACCTGACGCACACCAAATGCCTGCGCTGCGGCGCGGTGAACAACCAGGTCGTCGAAGACGATCGGCACGAAGAAGATGACGGAGGGGATGAATGACCGCCTATCGGACATGCGTCGGCTGCGCGCTTCAAGGGAAGCCCTGCGTCACGCGCGCCGCCATGCGGGAGAAGCTGGCTGGCCTCGGGGTCACGTCGATCAAGTGGAAGTGCAAGAGCCGCCTTGCCCGGTTCCTGGTCGGCGATCCGGTTTTTGCTTTCACCCTCGGCTGTGTTGAGGAGGGAGAAGCCTACATGGACCACTTCCCGGCGGTGGTGGTTGAGGTCAAAGGGGCGAACGCCATCGTCTTTATCGAAAGTGGCGCCGCCGGCTTGGAAGACGTTCCCTTTGAGCCGAAGGGCAGCGGCAACGGCTTCTGCAAGATCCCGCTGTCGCGCCTGCGTGAACGGGAAGGCGAGCGGGAGACCATTTGCCCGTCGTGCGGCTGGCCCGCTCGGAAAGGCCACCAGGAAGGCTATGGATGCACCAATTGGGCGGAAAGGGCTGGCGTATGACCGGCCTGCTCACCGTCGCCGAAGCCGCGCGCGAGATCCACGAGAGCGTGTCGCCGCTGACCATCCGTCAGGCGATCCGCCGCGGCGAGCTGGAGGCTATGAAAGTCGGCAAGGTCGTGCTGATCTCTCGATCCGCCCTCGCCAGCTATATTGAAGCCTGCCGATGCCCCGCCAGCCCGCGCCCCCGCGCCTCATCCTCTACGGCCCAGACGACAAGCACGGCGCCACGCCCAAGCGACGGTTCACCCGCTATGTCTGGTACATCGTCTGGCACGAAGGGGGCGTTCGCTGTGAGCGCAGCACAGGTACAGGCGACAGCGGCGCGGCTCAGGCGGCGCTTGCTGCCTTCATCACCCAACGCCAGCTTGAACGGCTCGGCGACGCCGGCCCTCGCCCGGCCGCCCAGATCAGCGTCGGCGAAGCCCTGATGGCCTACATGCAGGATCACGCGCCGACCGTCGCCGCGCCCGAGCGCATCGCCTTCGCGGCGAGCCGGCTGGCTCCCTTCTGGAGCGAGCGAGCGGTGAGCGATGTCTCGGAACGGACCTGCCGCGCCTACCAGGACTGGCGCAAGGGCGACGGCGCGGTGCTGCGTACCAGGATCGTCCTGGACAAGAAGACCAAGGCGCCGATCCGCGTGCAGAAGCCGGAACCGCCGTCCGACAGCACGATCAGGCGCGAGCTGTTCACGCTCGGCGCCGCGCTGAACTGGTGCGTCGATCAGGGCCGGCTGACGGTGGCGCCGAAGGTCTGGCTGCCCGACGAGGCGCCGCCCAAGGACCACTGGCTGACCAAGAGCGACGCCGCCCGGCTGCTGTGGTTCGCGCACCGCGGCGCGCGCGCCTACCAGCGCGACATCACCAGGATCGAGGACCGATCGGACCTGCATCTGCCGCTGTTCATCCAGATCGCGCTGGCGACCGGCCGGCGGCGATCGGCGATCCTCAATCTGGCCTGGAAGCCGCACGACGGCGGCGGCCACGTCGACTTGAAGCGCGGCGAGATCGACTTCGAGGGCGGCCAGCGGCGGACCAACAAGAAGCGCGGACTGATTCCCATCCCGCGGGAGCTGTGGGGCCCGCTGCGCCGCGCGCGCAAGCGCACCCACGTCTTCCTGTTCGAGCGCGCCACCATCGACGCCGAGGGCAAGGCGGTCTTCGTGCCGATCCAGAGCCTGCGCCGCAGCCTCTCGACCGCCGCCGCGCTGGCCGGTCTTGAGGACGTCACCCACCATACCCTGAAGCACACCACCATCACCTGGATGATGCAGGCGGACATGCCGGCCTGGAAGGTGAGCGCGTGGACGGCGACGTCGCTGGCGACCATCAACAAGATCTACGCCGGCCGATCGACGTCGATGTTCGAGGAGTTCGTGAACGGCAAAAAGCGGTGATCTGCATCCACGTTATATCCACGCATACGCGCTTATCCACAGGGTTATAAACAGCGTCAACCGTGAACAAACCCAAGATTTTCAAGGAACGGAGCGAGAAGATATGGCACTCCACAGCGTTCACACGGCAGGGGTCACAGGTTCAATCCCTGTCGCACCCACCAATACTTTTAATGGCTTAGGTGGGTTATCCGGAAATTCCGGGCAGTTGCATCCACGTTTGCATCCACGCTATTCGCGGATCGACGCCTTCGCGCGCGCGGAGGTGGCCCATGGCTAAGACCAGTAACCCGCTCTGCATCTACCACGGCAACTGCGCTGATGGATTTGCCGCCGCATGGGTCGTGCGCGGGGCGTTCGCCAGAACCGGAATCGAAGTCGATTTCTTCCCCGGCGTCTACGGCGAGCCGCCGCCCGATGTCACCGACCGCGACGTCTACATCGTCGATTTCAGCTACAAGCGTCCGGTCCTTGAGGAGATGGCCGCGCGCGCCAACACGATCACGATCCTCGACCACCACAAGACTGCCGAAGCGGATCTTGCCGCCTTTGGCGCTGGCTCATCCAAGATCAAGACCGTGTTCGATATGACGCGCTCTGGCGCCCGGATCACATGGGACTTCTTCTATGGGTGGGAGGTCGGGCCGCCGCCGCTCCTTCTCCACATTGAGGATCGCGATCTTTGGCTGTTCAAGCTGGAAGGCACTCGCGAAATCCAGGCCAACGTCTTCAGCTATCCCTATGACTTCGAGGTCTGGGACAAGCTGATGGCGTCAGACCCGCAGATCCTGCGCGCCGAAGGAGCGGCGATCGAGCGGAAGCACCACAAGGACATTGCCGAGTTGGTCGGCGTGTCCAAGCGCCGCATGATCATCGGCGGCCACGATGTCCCGGTTGCGAACCTACCTTATACGCTCTCCAGCGACGCCGGCCACAAGATGGCCAAGGGAGAGCCCTTCGCCGCCTGCTACATGGACACGCCGACCGGCCGCGTCTTCTCTCTTCGGTCAACGCCTGACGGCGTCGACGTCAGCGAGATAGCCAGGGCCTACGGTGGCGGCGGCCACGCCAAGGCGGCCGGCTTTACCGTCCCGATCGGCTGGGAAGGCGACAACCTTCCGCCTCCGGTGACTCCGCCCTCTCGCGGGGAGGGACAGGCCCATGGCTGACAAGACCGGAATCGAATGGACCGACGCCACCTGGAACCCGCTGCGCGGCTGCACGCGGGTCTCCGAGGGGTGTCGCAACTGCTACGCCGAGACGGTCGCCGCGCGCTTCAGCGGCCCAGGCCAGCCCTACGAGGGGCTGGCGCGCTGGGTCGATCGCCCGGGCGAGACGCGAGAGGCGCGATGGACCGGAAAGGTGGCGCTGGTCGAGAAGGTGCTGGACCAGCCGCTGCGCTGGAAGCGGCCGCGCCGGATCTTCGTCAACTCGATGGCCGACCTGTTCCACGAGGCCGTGCCGGACGAATGGATCGACCGGATCTTCGCCGTCATGGCGCTGGCGCCGCAGCACACGTTCCAGATCTTGACGAAGCGGCCGGAGCGGATGCGGGAATACCTGTCCGACTCGGTGATCAAGGCCCGGATTGCCGGCCGCGCGGCAAGAATGGCTCAGGCCGCGGACCGCGATGACGACGCCACTTATGATCGCGTGATGGACGGGCCGTGCCCCCTACCCAACGTCTGGCTAGGCGTCTCGATCGAGGATCAGAAGGCCGCCGACGAGCGCATCCCGCTGCTGCTGGAGACGCCGGCTGCTATTCGGTGGATCTCAGCCGAGCCGCTGCTGGGGGGCGTGAACCTGACCAGGATCATGCGTTCAACTGCAGATTGGGTCTACTGCGATAACGCCCTGACCGGCTTTCGCGCGCACAAGGCCGGGGGAAGCGAAGGGAACCCGCGACTGGATTGGGTCGTTCTCGGCGGCGAGAGCGGCGACGGCGCCCGGCCGATGCACCCTGATTGGGCGCGCAAGATCCGCGACGACTGCGCGGCCGCTGGCGTTCCGTTCCTGTTTAAGCAATGGAGCGAATTGCTGATTGCCGAACCGGTCTACTCGTCAACCGACCCGGACCAGATCGATTTTTGGCGCTTCGCCGACGGCGATGAATTCCACATCGTTTCGGACGGTCACGACATCGTGATGTGCAACGCCCACGATTCCAAGATCTGCAAACAGATCTGGCGCAGTTATTGGGCGGACGGTCACGGTCACCTTGCCAAGCGCATCGGCAAGAAGGCCGCCGGCCGCCTGCTCGACGGCGTCCTGCATGACGGATACCCAAAGGTGCGGCATGGAGCCCGATAACGAAGACCTCGGCGGCTACATCTTCCAGGAAGAGATCGACGCCACGAACGCGCGTATCGCCGCCTTGGAGGCGGAGGTAGCGCGCCTGACCGCCCTTCTGAACAGTCCCGAGCTGGTCGACTTCAGCGCGGCCGTGGTGCGCGAGGCCGCGCATCAGCGGGAGCGATGGGGAGCGGATCACGACGCAGGCAAGAAGCCGGAGGATTGGTTTTGGCTCCTCGGTTTCCTTGGCGGCAAGGCCCTGGCGGCGGCCAAGGCTGGCGACATTGAGAAAGCCGCGCACCACACCATCTCGTCGGCCGCCGCGCTCGCCAACTGGCACGCGGCGATCACCGGCGCCAGCAACTCCATGAGGCCGGGGATCATGACGCCGGCGGGAGAGACGCAATGACCGAGCGCCCCATTCTCTTCAGCGCGCCGATGGTCCGCGCGATCTTGGACGGCCGGAAGACGCAGACCCGCCGGCTGGCCCATCTTCCGCCGCAGGTCGCCATTCAGATCGGCGACGGACCGATTGAGCCGATCATGACGCCGTCACGCTGGGCGGAGGTGAAGCCAGGGAACACGCTCTGGGTGCGCGAGGCCCACTACCTCACCGATGACGGTCACGAGCAATACGCCGTCTACGCCGAAGACGTTGAAAGCGTCAAAGCGCACCTTTCGCAGATTGCCGAGCAAGAACGAAGGTTCCCTCATCTCGCTATCTGGCCACGCCATCGAAAGCTGCGCCCATCGATCCACATGCCCCGGTGGGCTTCGCGGATCACCTTGGAGGTGACTGCGGTCAGGGTCGAGCGGCTTCAGGACATCAGCGAGGAAGATGCCAAGGCCGAGGGTGCACCGCCGTGGACCGGCGCTCTCCAGTCTTACCGCGCCGGCTTCTACAACATCTGGAACAGCATCAACGGCTCCGGTTCCTGGGAAGCCAACCCCTTGGTGGCCGTCATCAGCTTTCGGAGGATCCAGGCATGACCCTTCCCCCTGAACGGATCGGCGACAAGGGCCAGCGCTACATGGTCGAGGTCGCCGGGATGCTCGATGACACCGACGTCTTCCGGCCGGCCGCCTACAGCACACGTCGCGCCGGCGCCGAGGATATCGCCGCCGCTTTCAACCTGCGCCCTGGCGCCACGGCGCGCGTGATCGATCGAGGCGAGATCCCGGCGCCGCCATATGTCCCCCCACCCATTCCACTGAGGTTCGGATGAACACCTGCCCCGTCCCCGGCTGCCCCGCGCCCGATCGCCGCGGCATGCTGATGTGCCGGGATCACTGGTTCAAGGCCAGCACCGCCGCCCGCCGCGCCGTCAACAAGACGTGGCGGGAGTACAAGGCCAGCGCCGGTGAGCCCGCCGAGGCGCGCCTGATGGCGCTATCTGCCTACAGGGTCGCCCGAGATAGGGCTATCGCGGAGGCAAGCGCCAAATAGTTTTCGCTGATAGGGTTTTCCGTGAGTTTAGTCCGGCTTCAGTTGATAGAATTAGTAAATCGACAATCGAAAGGACGATCGATGTACGTCAAGGAATCGGAAGCGGGCGAACTGTGGTGTCCGGCGGCGCGGGCCGAACCCGGCTTCAATCGAATTTCGTCTCTTGAGAAGTTTCCGATGACAGCGAAATGTCTTGGCGCAAGATGCATGGCGTGGCGGTGGGTTCAGGGAATTCTGGTCGGAACGCCAACTGATCATGGATACTGTGGCTTGGCAGGCGTTCCTACTGCCAGCACGTAGGCTTACATGATCCGAACCGCCGTCGCGCTTTGTCTCATGTTCACCCCAGCCAATGCGGCTGATGGGTGGACCGCGATCGACGCCGCCACCGTGCGCGCGCCAGACGGCCGCCTGATGCGCATTGCGGGGATTGATGCACCCGGAGCCCCGCCGCTCGCTCAGTGCCCCGCAGAGGCCTTTACAGCGGCGTCGGCGCGGTCCTATCTCTCCGGCGCTCTGATCTCCGCGCGCAAGGTCGTGGCGATCGACCAGGGAAAGGATGAAGAGGGGCGAGCGACGGCAATCATTCAGATCGACGGACGGGACCTCGCCGAACTGATGCTGAAAGCCAAGTTGGCGCGGCCCCTCCTTCCTGGGATGCGGGCGTGGTGGTGCTGAAACGACAAAAGCGCCCGGCGACCCCCGAAGGGACCACCGGGCGCTGGGCTCGCAACCTTTCCTTAGTGCGAGGCCAAGGAAAGGGAATGGGCGTATCGTTTACTAAGCGGCGGCGAGACGCTCCCGCAGCGCATAGCCCTCGAGCGACCAGATCTTGTCCCGCGCATTGCGGCGGGCAATGGCGCGGCCCAGGGCCTCGTCGAAGTTCTCCGGCGACGCGCAGGCGCTTTCCCCGGTGACCTGGAAACCGTTGCGCAGCGTCAGGCAGCAGACCGTCAGCGTCGTGCCAGGGAAGACGTGGTAGGCCTCACCCGCGATCGTGGCATCGATCGACTCCGGCGTGATGCGCGGCGCGGTCAGTCCCTTTTCCTTGATGTAACCTTCGACATCGCCCTCTTCGGCGGACGCGGGGACGGCGGCGGAACGTGAATTCATCGGTTACTCCTTCGCGGGGGATGGGGGTGTCACGAGCGCCCGCACGCTCGATAGCTTGTCCCGGCAGTCCTGGCCGGCGTCGGCGACCTGCCTCAGCAGGATGCCCACGTCGCGCTGCGTCAGCGGCCCAGGAGGCGGCTCTGGTTCGTCTTGGCAGGACAGCAGGCCGTCAGGGACCGACAGCCGCTCCACTCGATCCTGGACCACCAGGCGCGGCTCTGGGGCGCTTCCGCAGGCTGTCAACAGCATCAGAGAGAACAGGGGCCACGGGGCCGTCAGACGAAGCGGGGGCATTGCGGAGTCCTTGGATGATGGCGCTGGAGCGCGCGGCGCGCGCGGCGGCCCGGTCGCGATCGGCGGTCAGCGCCGCCATCTGCCGGTCGTGGTCAGCCTTGAGCGCCGCGATGGTGGTGGCGAGCGACTGGTTAGCCGCCTGGATCTGGTCGAGTTGTCCGCGCTGTTCGGCGATCGTCGCCTCGCGATCGGCTACCCTCGA
>FRDC01000183.1_pt1 | contig 85054 bp, 68 predicted proteins | sample 1106171 | NCBI WGS metagenome assembly FRDC01 (sample SAMEA3930566, study PRJEB13176) | freshwater metagenome | biome: Drinking water system; feature: drinking water; material: water | place: Singapore | collected 2014-12-20
TGGCATTCATCTCTCTCTCCTTTGGTTTTCCATTAATCTTTTTGTCTTTCTAATTTCTTCTTTGAAGAATCTGATTTAATTTTCCAATTCTCATTGAAGAAGATTATAAGTTTGCAATTAATTCATCAGCTTAATCGCTGAAGACAATCGGCTTTTGTAACGTGATGCTTTATTTTTATGAATAATACCTCTACCAGCTATTGAATCAATCGTTCCCACTGAATTAATAAATACGCTTTTAGCCGCTTCTTTATCCCCCAGTCCGATTGCTTTTCTGACTGATTTAATAGCAGTACGTAACTGTGATCGCAAATGAACATTATGCGCTCTTCTCTTGATAGCTTGTCTAGCACGCTTTCTCGCTTGTGCGCTGTTAGCCATTAATACCCCCAAACCTCTTCGAAAAAGAACGAATGTTACTTTCTTTTCTTTTCCAGCGCAACTTGTAAGTACTCTGTGTTTAACCGTGTTGTTTTTACATTACATCTCGTTTCATCAGTGATAATAATCGCCGTGTTTCTTTTTCATCCAGTTCTAACCATTGTCCGCGTTTGATACGGGGCGGCAAATTAACCGGACCGAAACGAACACGCATCAAACGGCTAACCATAACGCCAACGGCTTCAAACATGCGTCGCACTTCGCGATTTTTTCCTTCTTTAAGGATGACGCGGTACCAGCGATTGGCCCCCTCACCGCCTTCCTCTGCCAGATACGTGAATGCTGCCTGGCCATCGTCGAGCAGTATGCCGGTGGTCAGTTGCTCCATCTGTTCTTCGGTAAGCTCACCAAGGATCCGCACCGCATACTCACGTTCCATTTCGAAGCGTGGATGCATCAAGCGGTTAGCCAGAACACCATCATTGGTAAAAATCAACAAGCCGCTGGTATTAAAATCGAGGCGCCCGACTGCAATCCACTTCGATGATCGCAAATGCGGTAATTTATCGAACACCGACGGACGCCCTTGCGGATCGTCCCGGCTGACGATTTCCCCTTCGGGTTTGTGATACAGCAACACTTTCGGCAATTCTTCCTCGACATGCACACGAATCGTGCGCCTGCCGATCCGAATCACATCCCCCGTCCCAGCACGATCACCCAATTGGGCAATCTGGTTGTTCAAAGTGACTTTCCCGGCAGCAATCAACTCTTCCATTTCCCGTCGCGATCCGAGTCCTTTTTGCGCCAGCAGCTTTTGCAACTTAAAAGTTGCAATTGGCTGCTTAGCAGATTGCATTGATGTTTCTGGTGAATGCTTAGCGGGTGGCGTTGCTATTGTCTTAGCGGAGACACGCGTGGATGCCGATGTTTTTTTCCTCGGGGGACGGAATGGTTTGTTAACTTTCATGGATGGCTAATTTGCGATGAATGCTGTTGAAGCAATCAAAAAAGGGCTAATTCTAAACTATTACGCAGACTAGCTGTTGCCGCCATCGCCATCGCCATGAACCGCCACATGAAGGCACGAGCACTCAGTGCTCAAAATGTCAGATTGCCAGCCACCAGACCGGTACCATCATTGTGTGTCACAATCCCCATCACCTGCAGGTCCGCAGCGACAATGGTGTCATCCCCGCCGGTGCCCGCCGTATACAACACTAAGGCCGATTGCGTTGTGGAAAAATTGAGAATAAACAAATGCTCCTCTCCAGTTGCGATACCGCTGAAATCAATTTCTTCGTTCAACTCGGTAATGACACTGGCCAATCCGGGTGTCGTGAACGCCGACAATGCAATTTCGATTTCGGCATCCGCCAATACCGTCGCTTCCTGATCGCTGCCACCCACAATGACTTGATTGCCGCCGTCAGAACCATCAGCGGTTGAATAATCGAGACTATTATCACTATCATCATCGAGCAGCGTCTTTAATGTCGCAGTGATTTGAATCAAATCGTCGGTGGCATCATTGGCATTCGCATCGAATTGAGTAATCGAATCGGCGCCGCTGCTTGCTCCGGCAGCGGCGCCATCCGTTGCGGCACTATAAATAAATGTCTGCAAAGTATTATCGTTGGCGCTGCTGCCCAGTGTCACGCTGTCGGCGCCGCCGTTCCCGGTAATACTGTCACTGCCGGCGCCACTGGTGATCGAATCATTCCCGCTCCCACCGACCAGGGTATCGTTGCCGGTACCGCCACTGAGCGTGTCACTTCCCGCGCCACCGGTAATACTGTCGTTGCCGGTACCGCCGCTAATCGTGAAAGCACCATCGGTTTCCGCGCCGCCATTGAATGTCAAAGCACCGGAATTAGCCGCATTCGATAAGGTTAATGTGGCGCTCGCAGAGACCAATGCATCTTTAGTGGTAATGGATACTTCGGTATTGGTATTCGCTAAAGAAATGGCTTCAATATTTTTTACGGTGTCAAAATCATTGCTTGCGGTAAATGCCGTATTCCCGGTCAGTGTCACAGTATCCGTACCCGAACCGCCATCGACGCTGTCAGCGCTGGTTAAGCCGGTAACTGCCGCGAATGAAAAAATATCATTGCCGGAACCGCTGATCACTGTGTCATTACCCAAGCCAGGCGTGACATTGTTACTACCCGCGCCGCCATCGAGCGTGTCGTTACCCGACCCGCCCTTGATGGTATCTCCAGCGCTTCCACCGGTAATGATGAAAGCGCCATCGGTTTCCGCACTACCGTCAAAAGTCAAAACGCCGCTGGTCAGCGTAGTCGCTTGCAATGTCAGCGTGGCGCCCGCAGCTACCAGTGCATCTTTGGAGGTAATCGCCACCGCCGTCGTGGTGTTCGCCACGGTAATCACTTCGATATTGCTGACATTGTCGAAATTGGTTGCTGCAACCGCAGTGGTTCCGGTCAATGCAACGGTATCGATACCGTTGCCGCCATCCACAGTATCCGCCGTGGTTAAGCCCGTGCCTGCAGCAAACGTGATGGTATCGTCGCCACCGCCACCCGCTATGGAATCCGTGCCGGTACCGCCCGTAATGCTATCGGCATCGCTGCCGCCCGTAATCGTATCATTGGAGGCACCACTGCTGGTAATGCTGAAAGCACCGTCGGTTTCCGCAGCACCGTTAAATGTCAAACCACCGGTATTGGAAGTGGAAAGTGTCAACGTTGCGCCGGCAGCCACTAAGGTATCTTTGGTCGTAATGGAAACGGCCGTATTGGTATTGGCCAAGGTAATGGTTTCGATGTTGCTGACATTGTCGAAATCATTGCTGGCGGTGAATGCCGTGTTACCGGTCAATGCCACCGTGTCGCTGCCCGCGCCGCCGTCGATAACATCCGCTTGCGTCAAACCACTCACCGCAGCCAACGTAAACGTATCGTTACCCAACTCCCCCGACAGCGTGTCGCTGCCGGTACCGGCGGTTATGCTATCGGTGCCGCTGCCACCGGTAAGAATATCGTTACCGGAACCGCCGGTAATCGTATCATTACCGGAGCCACCGGTAATTTTAAAATGCCCGTCGGTTTCGGCGGCGCCGTTAAACGTCAATACCCCGGCATTAGCCGCATTCGATAGCGTCAACGTGGCGCCGGAGGCAACCAACGCATTGACGGTGGTAATCGCAACCGTGGTATTCACCATATCCGACAGCGTAATCACTTCGATATTGCTGACGTTGTTAAAATGTGTCGCGGTCACTGCGGTCGTGCCGGTCAGCGCCACCGTGTCGGTTCCCGTGCCGCCGTTGACCGTATCGGTCGTTAAACCAGTCCCGGCGACGAATGTAAAAGTATCGTCACCGGCGCCGCCAGTAATGTTATCGACCCCTGTACCGCCGGTGATCTTGAAATGACCGTTGGTCTCAGCGCTGCCGATGAAGGTCAAAATGCCCGAATTGGCCGCATTTGACAGCGTCAACGTCGCACCAGCCGCTACCAGCGTATCCTGCGTGGTAATCGCCACAGCGGTATTGGTGTTGGCAACCGTGATGACCTCGATATTCTTGACGTTGTTGAAATTAGTGGCGGCCACTGCAGTATTGCTGGTCAACGCCACCGTATCCGAACCGGTGCCGCCATCGACGGTATCTGCGCTGGTTAACCCGGTTCCAGCGACAAATGTGAAGGTATCATCACCGGCTCCGGTTGTAATGCTGCTGCTGCCGGTACCCGCGGTAATGTTGAATTTACCGGTGGTGCCGCTGATTGCGCCGGTCAAGGTCGAACCGGTAAAGCCCGTCACCGTCACGGTATCGCTGTCGGCGACACCGGTAATCGCCAGATTGGCCGCTGCCGCAGTAATCGCAATGCCGTCATCGGCCGTGTTATCCGTCACAGCCACCCCAATCGTACCGCTGGTAGGATTCGACACCACCAGATTGCCGCTCAAACCGGTAATATTGACAGTGCCTGCGGCGGCGCCACCGGAAGTAACGGTGAGACTGGTATTGTTAGCCAAAGCCGTCGCGTCGATACTGACCGTATCGGACGCCGCGCCGGCAGCCACATTGATCGAAGCCGCCGCCGAACCGGTCGTGATGCTGATGCCGTTATCCGCAGCATTTGCGGTGGTCACGGTTAACGCGCCGGTCAATTTGGTCGCGACCAGATCGCCCACCAAGCTGCTGACGGTCAACGCCGAAGCGCTGGTATCAGTGATGGTTAACGCCGTATTCTGCGCTAGCGATGCCGCATTGACGGTCACCGTGTCGCTGGCTTGATTGGCAATCAAATTCAGCGCCGCCGAGCCGGTGGTTAGCGTGCGCGCATTGGTGCTATCGTCGCCCAGCTCGTAGGTCTCAATGTTAGATAACGCCGTTACCGTGCCATCGCCGGTGACGATGATTTTTTCTCCACCCGCGCCGCTACCCGGCGCCGTGACAGTACCGGTGAACGCCTGATTTTGACTGGCTTTCATCGTCACTGCCGCACCGGATGCCAACGTCAACGCTTCGATGCTGGTGATCGTAGCGCCACTGATATCAGCACCGTTACTTACGCTCAACACATCGTCAACCGTTGCATCACCTGTGAGCGTGCCTGTGATCGCCAAGGCGCCGGCGTTGAACGTCACGGCATCGTTCGACGAATCGGCGGTAACAGTGGTAGCCGCCTGGCTGATGGTGATCGTCCGAGCATTGGTGGAATCGTCGCCGATGCTGTATTGTTCCACGCCGGATAACGTAGTAACCGCGCCGTCGCCGGTAATGATGATTTTTTCACTGTTGGCGCCGCTGCCGGCGGCTGTGATCGTACCGGTGAACTGCTGGTTTTGCGACGCCGACATAGTGACATCATGTGTACCGGCCACACCGGTTGCATCGAAACTCAAATTGGAAAAATTGACGACCAATGCAGCGGCAATGCTTGAACCGTCCTGAACGCTCAGGGTATTGCTGCCGCCACCGCCATCCAATAACACCGCCGTCATTACCAGCGGCGTCCATGCCGCCGCCGTTGAAATCGACAGCACATCGTTCGCCCCGGATCCGCTGAACGCCGTCGCATTGGTTGCCAAATACCAAGTTGAAGCAGTGGTGGGTGTCGACGGTGCAGCGCCGCCACTCGATGGGATGACGGAAGGCAACAGCGGATCAGCCTTGCCATCGCCGGTGACATCGCCAACCAGCGCACCTGCCGCCTCAATCGCACTGGTCAACGCAGTGCCTTCGGCCAAGGCTGTCGCACTGCGAATACTCTCTTGCGCCGCCCCCGTCTGTAACAAATTTTCGATGTTCTCGGACACGATCTGAATCGCGGCCATATTGGCAAGGATCTGCGTTATTTTGGTATTGTTCACGACCGCATTATCAACTGCCCGATTCAGATACGCGATTGCGGTAGCCACTTCATCCAGCATCGCGCCAACTTTAAACAGCATCGCATTGTCAGCGCCGGCCAGCACCGTGGCATCCTGAATCACTTGAGCAATGAAAGCGGTGGCAGTTAATTCAACCGGTTCAGCAGTCTTGGCAAGGTTCGCCGCCAATGCCGCATAAGCCAAATCGATGATCTGCGCCTCGTCTGCCAGCACACCGGCGCCGCTCAAAAAAGCGGCTGTTTGACTTACCAAAATATTGATCTGAGAAATTGCTGCCTGTACCGCCACCGCTTCCGCAATCGCAGCAGCCGATGTATCGGTGCGGTTTGCTTCATAAATCGGATCGTAGTGCAGCGGCTGAAAACCGGATGGCAGTCCGAGCGCCGCCGAAAGTTTGGCTGATGCATCCTCGGCAACCGTGGCGTCAGCCTGCAGCAACTTGACAAGCAGCGTCGTCAACGGATTGATGACCGTGGCGCCGGGCGGTGCGAACATGCGCCCTTCAAACGGTTTTCCGGTGGCGATATCAACCCCGCCCGACATAATCAATTGACCAAATGCGCTGACTCCCGGCAGCGTGAAACCACCCAACGCATCGGTTGTGACGGAGAGCTCCCCGGCGCTTTTGCTGCCATTGCCGTCCAAATCCGCAAAAACCACCGCATCTTTGATATAGCCGTCGATGGCTTTTCCGGTAACGCCCGATTCAATCCGGGTTTTAGCTGAATCGACTGTGGCCGGATCGTCGGTCACCTGGGCTAGAACTTCTTGCAGAATCGCAAGACTGGTCGCTGTTCCCTTAAGATCGACGGAATAATAAGCCGCCACTTCGGTTTTATGATGCAACTGCCGGGCAGCCGCCCCCCATGCCGCGTTGTCCGGGTCGACCACCGCCAGCGCCGAAGCTGCCCAATGCATCACACCGCCACGGCTCTCGCCGGCATTCAGCAGCTTGTCGATTGCTGTGATTGCCCAGGATTTATGTTCCCTGGCTACCAGCGAACCGGCGATATTTTCCACGAACTGCCGGGCGAAAAGATTGTTGGATAGCGTGTCGGAATAATAGAAATTTTTGAAAACGTCGGTGGCTGTGAGCGCATCGGCCAGCGCTTTCACCCCTCCGGCATTGCTGGCGAAAACTTCAAATTCTGTTAAATACCGCGCACCGGGGGCCGCATCGAACATCGCGACCACGGTTCGGATCGTTTCTATTTGCCTGTCATTCATGAGTCATTACGCTCTAATCAAATAAGTGTCTAAAAAGACACCATTCTTTCGATTGTACTCAGAACCAGGGTAAATAGATTACCCGAATAAACTCAATAAATTACGCTATATTAGTTTTTTACTGACATTAGAAAGGCAGTTTGAATCCCGGTGGCAGCCCCATGCCGCTGGTCAATGCCGACATTTTTTCCTGCGTGGTTGCTTCGACTTTGCGCACGGCGTCGTTGAATGCTGCGGCGACCAGGTCTTCCAGCATTTCCTTGTCGTCGCCGATCAGGCTGCTGTCGATGTCGACGCGTTTGACGTCGTGGCGGCAGGTCATGGTGACTTTCACCATGCCGGCGCCGGATTGGCCTTCGACTTCGATGTTGGCCAGATTTTCCTGCATTTTGCGCATGTTTTCCTGCATCATCTGAGCCTGCTTCATCATATTACCCAGATTTCCTCTCATGTTGATGTTCTCCTTTATTTTTCGATTGGTTTTATGGTGGAAACAACTAATTTTGCATCGAATTGTTCGATCAATTCTTGCACCACCGGATCCTGTTCGATCGCGGCGATGGCGTCCGCCTGCTTTTGTTGTTCTTCGCGTTGCTGCAGCGCCGCGGGCGTTAATCCGGAAAGCGTGCCTAGCGTGAAGCTCAGTCTAACAGGTTTGCCAAAATATGTATCCAGCGCTGCCTGGATTTTCTCTTGATACTTCTTATCCAACAAGTGCTTATGCACTTCCGGCACATGCAGTTCAATATTATCCGCCGACAGCACTTTGGCTTCGCTGTGTTGCGCCAGCATTTTCGCCATGCCGGACAGTTTCAGTTGCTGACTCAATTGCGGCCAATCGAGATTGGATGCAGGGGCATTTCGGGTATTCTCAACCGGCACCGTCGCTACCGGCGCGGGCTTAACCGGCGATGGAGGCTTTTGCGGCTGCGCGATTGCCGCTGCCGGTTGCACAGCGGGCTGCGCTGGCCGGTCAGCCGTCCTGTCATCCGGCATGAAGGTCAGCATGCGCAGCAAGGTCATGGTGAAACCGGCGTACTCGTCGGGCGCCAGACTTAAATCGCTGCGGCCGTGCAACGCGATTTGATAAAACAATTGAATGTCCTCGGGTGGTAGTTGCCGCGCCAGTTCGAAAATACGCGCATACTCCGGCGTATCTTCGCCGATCGCTTGCGGCACGGTCTGCGCCAATGCGATGCGATGCAGCACAGCGGCCAATTCTTGCAAGGCGGTATCGAACGGCAGGCATTGCGCTTCCATTTCGTCCGCCAGCGTCAATAGTTGCACGCCATTCTTTTGCGCCAGCGCTTCCAGCAGGTCGAACAAGTAGCCTTGATCGATGATGCCGAGCATGTCGCGCACACCGGCTTCGGCAATTTTCCCTTCACCGAACGCAATCGCCTGATCCAGCAGACTGAGCGCATCGCGCATGCTGCCTTGCGCGGCGCGGGCGATTAATTGCAGCGAAACATCATCCGCCGGAATATTTTCTTGTTGCAGGATTTTTTTGAGATGCCCGGCTATTTGCGCTTGCGGAATTTGTTTCAGATTGAATTGCAAGCAACGGGACAATACCGTCACCGGAATTTTTTGCGGATCGGTGGTTGCCAGTACAAACTTGACATGCGCCGGTGGTTCTTCCAGCGTTTTCAGCATGGCATTGAACGCCGATTTGGACAGCATGTGCACTTCGTCGATGATGTAGATCTTATAGCGGCCGCTGGTCGGCGCATACAGGGCGTTTTCCAACAGTTCGCGCATGTTATCGACTTGCGTGTTGGAGGCGGCATCCAGTTCGATCAGGTCGATGAAACTGCCGCTGTCGATTTGACGGCATGCCGGGCAAGCGCCGCACGGCGATGCGGTAACGCCGGTTTCGCAATTGAGCGACTTGGCTAATATGCGGGCGATGGTGGTTTTGCCGACCCCACGGGTGCCGGTAAACAAATAGGCGTGATGTAAACGGTTTTGCTCAAGCGCGTTGGTCAAGGCTTTGACCACATGCTCCTGCCCTGTCAATTCCGAGAACTTTTTGGGGCGCCACTTACGCGCAAGGACTTGTGTTTGCGACACGTTATCGTATGAAAAAGCGAAAGACCCTGTAAAACCAGCAAAAAACCGGAATAATCGATCTCTGTTAGCGTTGGGTGGCGAGCCAGATCCCCGGCACTCGCGATAAATAGCTGTGGCTGCTTCCTTCCGGACCTGACCAGGTTCACTACCTCACGATGCGGGGTGGCCCGCCATAAACTTCTAAAGTGGCGGAAGTATACCAGCAGATAAACGATTACTCCAATTTAATGGGTATACTCTCCGCGGTCGCTTGGCAAAAAATTCAAATTCAAATTGGATCAAACCGTTATAGGGTTATTTTCACGGAAACCGCTGCCATGTTTCATCACCACGATTTACTCACCGATCTTGACAAGCCGTTGCCGGTCAAAGATAAAATCATCAGCGCGCATCGTTCCATCCAACAACGCTTTGCATTTATCTCCCGGATCGCGATTGCGCTGTACGATCCGGAAACACGAATTCTCAAAACTTATCTGGATAGCAGCGGCAACGATAAACCGCTCGCCCACTACCAAGCACCGCTCGATGAAGCGCCTTCTCTCAAAGAAATATTGGCTAAAGGGCTGCCTCGCGTTGTCAATAACCTGGTTACTTTTGAAAATGGAACACACGAACACACGAAAAGGATTGGCCGTCACGGTTATGCGGCCAGCTACACGATGCCGATTTTTCATGCCGGAGAATTCGTCGGCTTCTTATTCTTTAATTCACACGAAAGCGATGTTTTCACCGAAAATGTCTTAAGTATTCTGGATATTTACGGGCATTTAATCGCATTAATGGTTATAAACGAATTGACTACGCTTAAAGTCATGGGAGCCGCGTTAAAAACCACCAGCGGCATTACCCACGTGCGTGATCCCGAAACCGGCAGCCACTTGGACCGGATGTCGCGCTACAGCCGTCTGATAGCTGCCGAGCTTGCAGAACAATACGATTTGGACGATGCCTACATTGAGCATATTTTCATGTTTTCCCCGCTGCACGATATCGGGAAAATTTCTATACCCGACAGTATTTTGCTGAAGCCGGGCCAACTCGATGCAGACGAACGATTGATCATGAATACGCATGCGCAAAAAGGCAGAAGCATGATCGATGATATTGTGATGAACTTTGGATTCGAGAGTATCGATCACATTAATATCCTGAGAAATATCGCGGAATTCCACCATGAAGCTGTGAATGGCAGCGGTTATCCTACCGGGAAAAAAGGACAAGAAATTCCGTTGGAAGCGCGTATTGTCGCAGTCGCCGATGTTTTCGACGCGCTCACTTCGCAGCGCCCGTATAAAACGGCGTGGAGCAATCAAAAAGCGTTTGAAATGTTAAAACAAATGGCAGGAACAAAACTGGATTCCGATTGCGTCAATGCATTGATTAATAATGAAAAGATTATCGAATCGATTCAGCAGCAATTCAAGGAAAACATCTACGGTTGATCCAATGAAAGCGACAGCCTTGCTGCCGTCATTCTCCCGATAACCCTCCCGGCTACTTCTTTACTTCAAAGCGTTGTTTCTCTATATAATCGGCGAGCATCCCGTTTCGATATCAACTCGACTTGTTGAATAATATCCCGGCATATTCGATGCGATGAGTCGAGCCAATCGATGCTTATAACCCTCATGCAGGAGACACCGATGACAACTACGTTACTGGCAGGCCCAATCGTTCGCCGAGTTACTAAAAATCGCGTGTGTGTATGGCTGGCAACAAGCCGGCCGGTTATTCTCAAATTGGAGATTTTGAATGAAGACCGGCAGATTCTCGCTTTCAGCAATCCGGCTGATTTGGCATCGCAATCCGTAGCAGCCGGAAAAAATCTGCATATCTATCTTCTGCAAGCGCGGCCGATTAACAATACCTTTCCCGCCGATCGTTTACTGAGTTACCGGATCGTAGAATCGGAAGGCGATACGGAGCAGAACTGGGATCTCCGCGCATTGGAGTTGACTTATGGCGATGATGAATACCCCACTTTTTTTATCCCCGGTCAATTGTCGCAAGCGCTTTATGGCAGTTGCCGGAAACCGCACCATTACCGTAAACCCCGCGATGCAGAACACCCCGACGCTTTGGGTTTCGCAGACAACTTATTAAACCAGCACCATCGCGATTTGCGCCAGCGCCCGGGTGTCTTGCTGCTTGGCGGTGATCAGATTTATGCCGACGACGTCGGAATCTCGCTGTTTGCCATGCTGCGCCAGGAAGCAGCCCAATTAACCGGTCAATCTGAACTATTGCCACTATCCGACGGCACCACACTGGATCCAACCGAAATTTCCATCGGAAATCGCAAGTCTGTTCTAAAAAAATACAACACCGGCTTTACTTCCGATCTGTCCTATAACCATCTTCTGAGTTTTGGCGAATTTGCCGCGATGTACCTCTATGTTTTCGGCAACCATGATGGCTGGCAGCCGGTTCTGGATTGGGATACGCTTAAGTCGTTGGGACTCGATAACGAAGAAAAAGCACGTGATATTTTCAACCATGAGCGTGAATCCCTGCAGCGCTTTCACGATAGCTTGCCAAAAATCAGACGGCTCCTGGCAAACATCTCAACCTATATGATCTTCGATGATCACGAGGTAACCGATGATTGGAATATCACCGGTGCTTGGCATGAGAAAGTAAGAGATTCGGTGTTGGGACGGCGGATTGTCGGCAATGCGCTGGCAGCCTACTGGTTATTCCAGGGATGGGGTAACGATCCGGACAATTTCGATAAGGACTTTATTTATTCCATTTCGAAGCATCTCAGTAATGGACAAAACCGGGCCGATGACGCCGACCGTTTCGATCTTTTTACCTGGAAACACCGTCACTGGGGATTTTCCGTACCGACCAACCCGCCTATTATTGCCATTGACTGCCGCACCCAACGGCAGCCGGATCGTGGTGATCATGATCATTACCCACCCCGGTTAATGGATCGATATGCGCTGGACTGGTTACGCGTCGAGTGGATCAAACTGAAAGCCGACCTGAATTTAGCACCGGATGTCTGCCCGATTATCATGACAGCGGTACCGGTCATGGGATTCACTTCAGTCGCATCCGCTAAGCAACTGGCAGTTTGGTTGGCTGGCCTGCTCGAAGGCTGGCAACCGATATACCTTTTTGAGAAACTTTTGAAGAAAGAAGGAGCTATCACCGGATGGATTGTCGCAAAATTGGATATAGAAGCCAGCAATAAAGATGGCTACGCCGCTTTTCTAAGCACATTAGCCGATGCGATGGACATCCGGCGATGTGTATTCTTATCCGGCGATGTGCATCACTCGTTCGCAGCCACCGGTTGGTTTAAGCTATCGGACAAACGCCTGGATTGTTACCAATTTACTAGTTCCGCTTTGTGCAATAAATTACACGACCAAGGCGAAAAGCTGCTGGAGATCGGCAATAAGCAAACCAAGCCTTTTAGCCGGCGCGGTTTTATCAAATGGTCTTACTGGCGCTCCGAAATGAAATTGCTAGTGGCGCAAAACCGGGCATGCCGCGTGACTGCTCAATGTAACCTCGGATTGATCACATTTCGCGATAACATTCCGGAAAAAAATGCGCTGCTCACTGGCGATGCCACGCCACCCATTTATGTGCTGCCAAAAATTCCATTATCCGATTAATCAATGACAGGAAAATACCTGTTCCACTCCGGATATCGCCCACCGATCAATGACTTCGTAAAACCCGGAATCCGTTTAAAAAGAACAATAACCAACCGGTCTGCCAGAAACTCCCTCCAATGATGCGTAATCGCAAAACAACATTACCCGCTTTAATCAGACCAAGTGATGCATCCGCATGGGTGGCCTGCGCCAGGCGGGTGTGGTTTGATCAACATCAACCGGTCGCGTACGAGCCCGATGATTTTAATCGCATGCTGAGCGACATTGGTCTGGCGCATGAAGCGGCAATCCTCGCCAGACTGCAAAGCCAGTACCCTGTGAGCACGGCAACCTCCGTTGAAAATACCCAAACGTTAATCCGGCAGGGAGCACCGGTTATTTATCAGGGACAACTGATTAATGAAGAATTGGGTTTGATCGGTTATCCTGATTTTCTGATCCGGCATGAAAGCGGTCACTATCAGCCCGCTGATGCCAAGCTATCTTCCAGCGAGAACAAGAAAGCCATCCAAATTCAGCTCGGCATTTATCGGAGATTGTTGGCGAATAAGTTACCGGCGATTGTTTTTCTGGGTGACGGACGCACGGCAGTGCTCGGCGATGAGGTTGACGCAGTGGTCGATGAGTTCATTGACAGTATGCGGGCAATCCTCGACTTACCACAGCCACCACTGGTTCGATACAGTCATAGCAAATGCCGCATCTGCCCGTATTTTAATCACTGCCTCCCGGAATTTGAAACATCGGAAGATATTTCCTTACTGTACGGCATTCATGGCAAAGCAGCGGATCATCTCGCCGAATCAGGAATTACAACCATTTCCCAGCTCGCAGCGTGTTCGGCCGAATCGCTACCCGATGCACCTTATCTCAAAGGCACGAAACGAAAACATCGCGCTATCTTGCAGGCCAAATCCTATCTCACCGGTAAAGTTTTCCAGCTCGAGCGTACCACGCTTCCTGATGGTACTTGGATCCATTTCGATATCGAAGACAATCCGCTAACACCCAACCGCGAACGTCATGTCTATCTTTGGGGTTTTCTGCTGCCGGACTACGATACCGGATGTTTTGAGTATGTTTGGACTGATCATGAAACCAATGATTTTGAAGGTTGGCTGGGTTTCTTGAAAAAAATTGAAGAATATCGAACTCGCTATCCGTCACTCATACTCACTCACTATTCGAATCATGAAAAAGCCACCATCCGCAAATATGCCGAACGTTATGCGATGGAAAAGCATGCCACGGTTGCCTGGTTACTCGGTCAGAATAGCCCATTATTCGATATACAGAATCCGGTATCGGATTGCTTGGTGTTACCACTGCAAGGCTACGGACTCAAGGATATTTGCAAACATTCGGCCCTAGTAAACTTTCAATGGCAGAATGAAGAATCGGGATCTCAATGGTCAGTGGTGCAATTCAACCGCTTTCGCGCAGAAAAAAACGATGCAGAGCGGCAGCGGTTAAAAGCTGAAATTTTGAGCTATAACCGCGATGATGTAATGGCAACCAGGAAACTTGAAGAGTGGCTTAGAAACTTGTTTCGTTGATTGCGGGAAGCCAAGTCACAACTACCGTAGCCCTGGCGCCGCAATCAACTCGATAATGTATGATTCATTCAGTCGAGTCAACCTATTGAATCAACCCATTCAGCATCGAATGCTGATCACGTTTACCTGAATGATGCCATTTCCAGACCATTACTTTTTACTGGACTTTGTAGATGAGGGAAAGCTTTTTCATGAATTTCCTGTAAGGTATAGATCTCTTGCAGTACGTCCAATGGAAATCCCTGTCTGCTTTGATCACGCTCCACCACAAGTAACTTGTTGATATAAGAATAGAATTCTTTATATCCCCAATGCAATTCAATCATATCAGCGACTCTTTGATACCGAGTATCCAATAACGAATCTTTATCACCTAGATGCGCTTTAAATTCCTTGATAGTTTTTTTTAATGCCATTTTGATCTTCCTTCCTTACAAACTAATACAATATGTCAATTCTTTTAAAGCCAGAAAATTCTGACAGATTTATTTATTTTCATATTACGGACGGATTGCAATAAAATTCAGTCATCTTCTCAGCTGAATTTAATTAAAACGATAGATAAATTGCGATATTCTCTTTGATATAACCGTAAATCATTTTTTAAAATCAAACATTGCCATGTCAAATGATACTTTAGCCCTCGCCCAAACACTGATTGCCCGTAAATCTCTCACACCGTCTGATGACGGTTGCCAGGAAATCTTAATCGAACGACTGGAGAAGCTTGGTTTCCACGTTGAAAAAATGCGTTTCGGTGAAGTCGACAATTTTTGGGCGCGGCGTGGTAAAAGTTCACCGGTTCTATGCTTTGCCGGGCATACGGACGTCGTTCCAACGGGTCCATTGAAAGAGTGGGACAGCGATCCATTTACACCTGTGATCAGAGATAACCGGTTATACGGCCGAGGCGCGGCGGATATGAAATCATCGCTAGCGGCGTTTATCACGGCCATTGAGGCTTTCGTGCAGCAGCATGCTGATCATAATGGCTCGCTTGCATTGTTAATCACCTCGGATGAAGAAGGAATCGCGATCGATGGCACAGTGAAAGTTGTCGAGACCTTAAAAGCGCGAGGAGAACTGATTGATTACTGTATCGTCGGTGAGCCGACTTGTACCGACAAACTTGGAGACACCATTAAAAATGGCCGCCGCGGATCTTTATCCGGTAATCTGACAGTGATGGGTATCCAAGGTCATATCGCTTACCCGCATTTAGCAAAAAACCCTATCCATCTTGTCGCGCCAGCGATTGCCGAATTAGCGCAAACGGAATGGGATCAAGGTAACGAATACTTTCCGCCGACCACTTGGCATATTTCCAACATTCACGCCGGCACCGGTGCGACCAATGTGATACCGGGTACATTGAATTTGTTATTTAATTTTCGATTCTCGACCGCCAGTACCGTTGATTCTTTAAAAACCAAAGTGCATCAAATCCTCGACAAGCATGGCCTCAATTATGAATTGCAATGGGAATTGTCGGGAAAACCGTTTTTGACAGAGAAAGCCGAATTAGCGAATGCAATGCACGCAGCCATTTCGTCAGTTACCGCTCTCGAGCCGCAACTCTCTACATCCGGCGGCACCTCGGATGGCCGGTTCATTGCCGATATCTGTCAACAAGTCGTCGAGTTCGGTCCCTGTAACGCAACGATTCATAAACTGAATGAGAACGTTGAAGTCGACGATCTGGATAAACTTTCCAAGATATATCAATTAACCATGGAAAATTTACTGATCGACAAGGATTCTCGGTCACAAACCGGTGAGGCAATTGGATTTTGGGAGAAATTAAGAAAAACTTTCTTTGACTAAAAAAGCGCGGCCGATAAACGTATTAAAGATAGCTATTAATCTCATCGAGCATGCTGCGATAATTCCGGTAGTCGATTGCGATTGCGTTTATTCTTTCTCTTTGCGCTAATCGTAAGGATGGATAAGAATAAACATCCATGCTTCTCGACAATTGTATCTGCCGCTGCAATTCGTTCTCGACATCTGTACTTTCCAGATCAACCTTAAAAGTATTCGCATCAAGACCGATCGCTTCGGCGCATTCCACTAACACTTCCAATAATGCAGGATTCTTTGCTTTTTGGTAATAGCCATCTTGAATGGCGCGAATCATCCTTAGTCCCGCTTCCTGGTTCTGCCTTGTTGCCGCGATAACTGCCCGGCAAGCCGGATAGGTTGAGCGGATCGGTTGATTGCGCGACCAGAATTCCCAATTAAACTGAATTCCTGGTACCGTCTGCTCGATTCTTTGCCAAGCTTGTTGAATATTCTGTTGTACTGTGAGCGGCATCGGCGCCGTAGTATCGGGAGCCAAACCACCCAGCAAATAAGCAACCTTAACTTCGCCTGGCAGATTGTTCTGTAACTGCGACCATACGTCACTGAATGCATAGCACCAACTACACATCGGGTCATGAATATAATACAAATGAGTCATCGCGTTATACGAGATTTATGCTTAAGGTAGTTTTCATAAATTCTTGCGCGGTCGGTTAGATTTCCGTTTTTATCACAGATCTTGCTAACTCAAGCAGCCTGAACTCGCATGCTTGCAAGCACTGTGTTGGAAGCTGCCTTCAATGCAATAACTAGTTTTCCATCAAAGAAATGTGTAAAATTATGCGCTTTTTCCATTCCATAATTTAATGGATTTTTAATTTCGTGGCTTTTTACGTACAAAAATACGGCGGCACCTCGGTCGGTAGCACAGAAAGAATAAAAAATGTTGCGCGCCGGGTCGCTAAATTCCATGCACAAGGCCATCGCCTTGTCATCGTCGTTTCGGCAATGAGTGGTGAAACCAACCGATTAATAGCCTTGGCGCATGAAGTACAGGAAAATCCCAGTCCGCGTGAACTGGACGTCATGATCTCGACAGGGGAGCAGGTTTCAATTGCGCTCTTGGCAATGGCGCTCATGGAACTGAATGTAAAAGCCAAAAGTTACACAGGTTCTCAAGTCAGGATCTTAACCGATAGCACATTTACCAAAGCGCGCATTTTGAGCATTGATGAAGACAGAATTCGAGCGGATTTGGATGCCGGATATGTCGTTGTTGTTGCCGGATTCCAAGGAGTCGATGAAAAAGGCAGCATTACCACCTTGGGACGAGGCGGTTCGGACACGACCGGTGTCGCACTCGCCGCTGCGCTGAAAGCCGATGAATGTCAAATTTATACCGACGTTGATGGAATTTATACTACCGACCCCCGTGTAGTCGCCGAGGCCAGACGATTAAATACCATAACTTTTGAAGAAATGCTCGAAATGGCAAGCCTGGGTTCCAAAGTATTACAACTCAGATCCGTTGAGTTTGCCGGAAAATATAAAGTCAAGCTCAGAGTTCTATCCAGTTTCGAAGAAGATGGCCAAGGCACGCTGATCACATTTGAGGAAGATGAAAATATGGAACAAGCGGTTATTTCAGGTATCGCATTCAATCGTGATGAAGCGAAAATCACTGTTTTAGGTGTGCCGGATCATCCTGGCATCGCATATCAGATTCTTGGGCCTGTCGCGGATGCCAATATTGATGTCGACATGATTATCCAGAATGTCGGACACGACGGCTTAACGGATTTCTCCTTCACCGTTCATCGTAATGAATTTAAAAATACGATGAACATTTTAAAAGAACAGATCCAACCACATATTGGCGCCCGCGATGTACTGGGTGGTGATAGAATTGCAAAAGTATCGGTCGTCGGTGTCGGAATGCGATCTCACGCTGGAATTGCCAGCAAAATGTTCCGGGTATTAGCGGAAGAAGGCATCAACATACAAATGATCGCAACATCTGAAATAAAAATCTCAGTTGTAGTCGATGAAAAATATATGGAATTGGCTGTTAGAGTGTTACACAAAGCTTTTGATCTCGAACAAGCACTCTAAACCCACACATTCAACTTTAAACTGCAACACTGATAACCGGAGAGATGGCCGAGTGGTCGAAGGCGCTCCCCTGCTAAGGGAGTATAGGCTCAAAAAGCTTATCGAGGGTTCGAATCCCTCTCTCTCCGCCAGAATATTTCTAGCATCACCCATAAAACACCAACAAGCTCTGCGTAAATGCTCAGTTTATGCGGATTTTGTTATCCACAGTCAATCATAGGGAATGTAATTCTCATAATTAATTGTAAGTAAGTTAAATTACTGAAATTGATCCGATAAGAAACATAATCATCTTCCCCTGAATTCAAAGCCAAGGTAGCTCCGGCGGCGATTTAAGGAGAAGCGATGCTACCATGCGGGTAACGCATTATGGAATTCACCCGATTTAGATCAGCAGCCATAAATGTCTTTTAATTCATTAAATTGACTGAGCAATCATGATCAAAATACTATCTCATGACAGGAAGCACTGGTAATTCCACCACTGTTGTAGTTGGAAAAAAAAGTATTTCAGCTTACTATATCCACAGGTCTCTCAAGAAGCATCAAACGGTCTTAAAATTAACAACATAGAAAAATTAAACTAAAAACCATATATAACCCCATTATTTAAAATCATGTAATACATGGCTACGTCAGGGAGAACAAAAATATTATCCATATTTTTGATTTTTAACTGTAAAAATCATCCCAAGCGATTCACTTGCCGATCAATCGCGGACGTATGCTATCACCGCAGCATTCTTCTACTCGGTTGTATTTTATTGCAATATCCGGTCGCAGCAATGAGTGCCGGGATTGCGATCATGGAACAAAGCGTCAAGGAATTAGGTCAGGCTTTTTCCGGTGCGCCTACCAACGTCAGCGACGGCAGCATGGTGTTTTTCAATCCGGCGGCAATGAGTCAGGTACGAAGCAGGCTAGTCACTTCAGCGGGTTATCTGTTAATACCGTTTGCGGAATTTCATAATCAATCGTCCACGACGGTGTCAGGCGCGCCGCTTCGCGGCGGTGACGGCGGCAATTTCGTGGGCCCTTCGATGATTCCAAATTTTTATTATGTGCATCCGCTCACAAATCGCATTACGTTCGGCATGGGCTTCAACGTGCCGTTTGCCGCGCACAATAGCTACCATTCCGACTGGAAAGGCCGCTATCAAGCCATTGATTCCGAAGTCGCCGCATTCAATTTCAATCCATCTCTATCGCTGAAAGTTACCGAAAAACTATCCCTGGGCGCCGGTTTCAACATCCAATACCTGACTTCCAAATTCACCAACGCCATTGATCTCGGGACAGCCTGCGTGGGAGGACTTGGGGCTTCGGTCTGCGCGCCCCAAGGCCTGTTGCCGCAACAAGCGGATGGGCATCTCTCTCTCAAGAGCGATAACGTCGGTTTTGGCTATAATGTAGGCGCATTCTATGCTTTGAATCCCAAAATTCAGCTTGGCGCCAGCTACCGCTCCAGGGTCACGCACCACCTCGACGGTCATGCAAATTTCAGCGTACCCGGTAACGCCATGATACTGACGCGAAGAAATTCATTCGTCGATACCGATACGCAAACATCGGTAACCCTGCCCGATAGCGTCTTATTCGGTTTTTCCTATCGCATCCACCCGCGTTGGGCGTTTTCGGCGGATGCCTTATGGACGCACTGGAGCTTGATCCGCGAACTGAGAACCGATTTCAAATCCAGCCAAGTCGATGACGTGCAACCGATGAACTGGCGGGATACCTGGCGTTACGCCGGTGGCGTGAATTATTTTACTGACAACGGCAAATGGATATTCCGCACCGGTTTCGCCTACGATGAAACGCCGATCCCGAATCCAGAAAACCGCTCAGCGCGCCTCCCTGATAGCAATCGTTACTGGCTGACTGCGGGCGTTACCTATGCAATCCGGAAAAATATCAGCATTCACGGCGCTTATGCGCATTTGTTTTTCGAAGACCCCACCATCAACCGGCGCGGCACCACCGGTGAAATGCTACGGGGCCGATATACTGAACAAGTCAATATCCTCGGCTTACAATTGGACTGGCGATTCTGATCCCAACCTCCGGCCGCTTTGCAAAAACAATCGCATTCCCGCAAAATATTCTTCCTGATTCTGTTAAGGCTTACCCATGCGCATCGGTATTGATTTAGGCGGCACCAAAATCGAAGGAGTGGTGCTGGATGATTACGGCGCCGAATTGCTACGGAAGCGCGTCGACACGCCCCAATCCGAAGGCTATCAGGCGATTTTGCATACGATCGCCCGTCTGGTGGCATCGCTCGAAACCGAGGTTGGACGGCGTTGCCCGGTTGGCATCGGCACACCCGGCGCGATTTCAGCCGTAACCGGCAAGATGAAAAATTCCAATACCGTCTGCCTGAACGATCAACCGCTGCTGGAAGATTTACAGGAATTACTGCAACGTCCGCTCCGCATCGCCAACGACGCCAATTGTTTTGCATTGAGCGAAGCGCTCGATGGCGCGGGAAAAGATTACGGCGTGGTGTTCGGTGTGATCATGGGCACCGGCGTTGGCGGTGGCATCGTAATTAACGGTCAATTACACCCGGGGCGCCAGCATATCGGCGGCGAGTGGGGTCACAATATTCTCGAATGGAACGGACCGGAATGCTACTGCGGGCAGAAAGGCTGCGTCGAAACCCTGATCTCCGGCCCCGGCCTGGCTGCCGATTATAACCGTCACGGCGGCAATCGTTCAATCACAGCCAACGATATCGTCAAACTGGCCATGCAAGCCGATGAGCAGGCGGAAGCTGCGATGCAGCGTTTTCTCGAACGCTTTGGCCGCGCGCTGGCGATGGTCATCAACATCCTCGACCCCGACGCCATCGTCCTCGGCGGCGGATTATCGAATATCGACCGACTCTACACCGAAGGCCGCAGCCGGGTCGCGCATTACGTGTTTAACGATCAACTCACCACCCCGATTTTGAAAAACATTCACGGCGACAGCTCCGGTGTCCGCGGCGCAGCGCAATTGTGGCGGTGCGATGAGGTTTGAACAATCGTAGGGTGGATAAGCGAAGCGCCATCCACCAATACTAGAGAATCCGGTGGATGACGTTACACTTATCCACCCTACAAAACCTAGAAACCGGCAAGGGCTTCGCCCCTGCATCCCGCAAAGGGCAAAAGCACAAAGATCAAAGATCAAAGATCAAAGATCCCTAGCGATACGAAAACCGAGATAGATACTAGCTTCTCCGCTAAACCCTCTGAAACGATAAGCAGAACGCAACAATTGTAGCTCGTCGAACCACGATCCACCCCGAGCCACTCTGCGATTACAATCACCATCATTTTTATTTAACCAGGCCATACCATCGCTCAGTGCTTCGCGATAATCTTTATGCCAACAATCTTCTGTCCATTCCAAGACATTACCGTGCATATCGTATAAACCAAAGGCATTGGGTGGAAATGATCCGACTGGTAACGTTTTTCCATGAATAGCATTAAAATTGGCGTGCGCGGAATCAATCGCTTCCCCAGTATAGAACGGTGTTTGGGTTCCGGCGCGACATGCGTATTCCCACTCGGCTTCGCTGGGCAGTCGATATAATTGCCCAGTTTGCTCTCTCAACCAAGTACAGTAAGCTTGTGCGTCATACCAAGTAACGTTGATTACCGGACGATTCTCTCGTCCCCAGCCGTTATCGATGGGAAGCTTTCTATTAGTCGTTTCACAAAAAATGGCATACTCCGTGAAAGTAACGACATAAACACCCATTGCAAAAGATTGCCTGATATGTACTTGAAATCTCGGCCCTTCGCTATTACGACGATAAGATTCGTTTTCAGGGGATCCCATAATAAATATTCCTGAAGGAATCACCTTCATCAGTGGTCCTTCGCCACCGGTTTTGAGTGGGTCACGAAAAGTTTGACCGGGTGATATTAACGATTGCGTAACAGGTTTTACAATTGCTGTCGCTTCAACAGAAGATGCAGCCACAGCACCGTTCAGATGCGTCTGTAGCGATACCAAGAGTCGATCCAAACCGGCGTGTTCCGCTTGCTGGTTCCATCCCACCAAATCGGCGGTTTGAATGCGGCCAAATCCATACGGATACTCGACGCGTTCAATGAAAGCCGGGAACAGAATTTCTTTGCGCTTACCGTACTCCGCTTCTTCCAGCACATAATCGCTCTCGCGCGATGTAGTCGACCACAGCACCACCACTGCCCTCGCAGTGTGCAATTCCCGTTCGATTTCCTTATGCCACTTCCGTCCCACCAGCGTTTGCCGATCGATGAACACTTTCCAGCCTTCTTCCCGGAGTCGCAGTGCCAGCCGCTCCGCTATAGCGGAGTCGTTTCTCGAATACGCTATGAAAATATCGCTCATGACAGCAAAATAAACACTACCCCCGCCAGCGGCGGTAACGTAATCGCGATCGAGTCGGGAAATCCCATCCACGGCATGGGGACGCTGGCGATCTTGCCGAGGTTGCCGAGATTGCTGCCGCCGTAATACGCCGAATCGCTGTTGAAAATTTCCTGATATGCGCCGCTGGCGGGTACGCCGATGCGATAACCGATGCGTGGCACCGGGGTAAAGTTGAGCACGACCACGGCAAATGAACCGTCTTTGGCGCACCGCAGGTAACTGATGACTGATTGTTCGACATCCTGGCAATCGATCCATTGAAAACCGTCGGCGGCAAAATCGAGTTGATGCAACGCCGGTATCGTTGTGTAACAGCGGTTTAAATCGCGCACCGCCGTTTGCACGCCGGCATGCAGCGGCTGTTGCAATAATCCCCAGTCGAGCTCGCTGTTGACCCGCCACTCCTGCCGCTGCGCGAATTCGTTGCCCATGAAATTGAGTTTCTTGCCAGGCCAGGTCATCTGAAACGTCAGCAATAAGCGTACATTGGCGAATTTCTGCCAGTCGTCACCGGGCATTTTGTTGAACAGCGAGCCTTTGCCGTGCACCACTTCATCGTGCGAAAACGGCAGCACGAAGTTTTCGCTGTACGCGTACAGTTGGCTAAACGTCAGTTGATCGTGATGATAACGGCGGAAGATCGGGTCTTGGTGCAGGTACGATAAAGTGTCATGCATCCAGCCCATGTTCCATTTCATCGAAAATCCCAAGCCGCCGGTATACGTTGGCCGCGACACGCCCGGCCAAGCAGTCGATTCTTCCGCGAGCGTCAATGCGCCTGGAAATTCCGCGTGTACCATCACATTGAGTTCGCGCAGGAAGTCGATCGCCGCCAGATTCTCCCGTCCGCCGTATTGATTCGGCAACCATTCGCCCTCTTTGCGCGAATAATCGAGGTACAGCATCGACGCCACCGCATCGACGCGCAAGCCGTCGAGATGAAATTCCGACAACCAAAAATGCGCACTCGACAGCAAAAACGATTTCACTTCGTTACGGCCAAAATTGAAAATATATGTGCCCCAATCGTGATGAAAACCCAGGCGCGGGTCTTCATGTTCGTATAAAGCCGTGCCGTCGAACCGCGCCAATGCGAAACGATCTTGCGGAAAATGTGCCGGCACCCAATCAAGAATCACGCCAATCCCCGCTTGATGGCACGCATCGACGAAAAAGCGGAAATCATCCGGCGTGCCGTAGCGACTGGTCACGGCAAAGTACCCGGTAGTCTGATAGCCCCACGATTCATCGAGCGGATGCTCGGACACCGGCAGCAATTCGATGTGAGTGTAACCCATGTCGAGAACGTAGGGCAGTAAATGCTCGGCCAGTTCACGGTAAGAGTAAAAACGCCCGCCGGGATGGCGCTTCCACGAACCGGCATGCAGTTCAAGTATGTTCAGCGGCGCATGCAGCCAATCCCAGTGATTGCGCTGACTGATCCAGCCAGCATCATGCCAATTGTAAGCGTTATCGGCGGCTGTCAGCGCCGCGGTGTGTGGTCGTAACTCGCAACACCGTGCGTACGGATCGGTTTTGATCATAATCGCGCCGCTGTCACGGTTACGGATTTCAAATTTGTACAGCGAATCGGGCGGCAATTCCGGGATGAACAATTCCCAAACGCCGCTGGCATGATGCACCTTCATCGGATGCACCCGGCCATCCCAGCGGTTAAAATCGCCAATCACGCTCACCCGTTCGGCATTCGGCGCCCACACCGCGAAGCGCGTACCGGTAATTCCGGCATTGCTGACCTGATGCGCGCCGAGCGTGCGATATGCCTGCCACAGCTTGCCTTCGTTGAACAGATACAAATCGTGATCGGAAATTTGCGGCGCGAACCCATACGGATCGTAGGCTTCATAAACAATGGCTGTGTTTCCATTTTGTTCGGCGCGCAATCGATACGGCATGACCGGCATCGACTCACCCGACCATTCGAAAATTCCGTCAGGATGAACACGCTGCATCGGTTCGAAGCCAATTGCCGTCTTGATCCAGACATTGGCGTCATTGGGACGAAATACGCGCACCACCGTTTGCCCATGCTCGCGTTGTAATCCCAAATAACTGAAAGGATCGTGAAGCCGCGCATGCAGCAATGCGGTTTGTAAAGAATGGGTTTTGGGTTGAGCTTTCACGACGTCATCAGCCTGTAAAAAATGTGATGAATTATAGCTTGTCTGTTTCCTTACAATGGACAATTAAAGCGGAAGAAATAGCTCAGGAAGCGCTAAATGCGATACCATATTACTGTGAATCCAAATAGGTATTATTGCTATGGATAGTCAGCAAAGATCACCCATCGATGAATTTCAAGCCGAGTACAAAGTCAGCGCTTACAACCATGTGACTCATGATACCTTGGCATTGATACTGGCCGGTGGCCGCGGCAGCCGTTTGCACCAGCTAACCGATTGGCGCGCCAAACCGGCGGTGCCGTTTGGCGGTAAATTCCGCATTATCGATTTCCCATTATCCAATTGCGTCAATTCCGGCGTGCGCCGCATCGGTGTCGTTACGCAATATAAAGCCCAGAGTTTGATCCGTCATATCCAGCACGGCTGGAGCTTCCTCGATGGCCGCTTCAAGGAATTCGTCGAGTTACTGCCCGCGCAACAGCGCACCGCCGATGAAACCTGGTATCAGGGTACCGCCGACGCGGTTTTCCAGAACGTCGACATCATGCGGCGTCACAATGCGAAATATGTGCTGATTCTGGGCGGCGATCACATCTATAAAATGGATTACAGCAAGCTACTGGCCGAGCACGTAGAAAAACGGGCGGACATGACGGTAGCTTGCCTTGAAGTTCCGCTGGAAGAAGCAAAGGCTTTTGGCGTCATGGGTGTTAATGACGCCTGGCAAGTCACGACTTTCGCCGAGAAACCGGCGCATCCCGCCGCTATTCCCGGGCAACCGGACAAGGCGCTGGCGAGTATGGGTATCTATGTATTTAACGCTGGGTTTCTCTACGAGCAGTTAATCCGTGACCACAACACGCAGGATTCATCGCACGATTTCGGCAAGGATATCATTCCCTACCTAGTACCCCGTTACCGCGTTTTTGCGCACCGCTTTCAAAGCAGTTGCGTCAACATGGCGTCGGGAATTCCTTATTGGCGCGATGTCGGTACCATTGATGCTTATTGGGAAGCCAATATCGACCTGGTCAGTGTGACGCCGCAGCTAAATTTGTACGATGCCGATTGGCCGATCTGGACGCACCAGGAACAATTACCACCGGCGAAATTCGTATTCGATGACGAAGACCGCCGCGGTCAGGCACTGGATTCCTCGGTATCGGGCGGTTGCATTATCAGCGGCGCAACCGTGCGCCGTTCGTTGTTGTTTTCCAATGTCAAAGTCAACAGTTTCAGCAGCATCGAGGATTCGGTGATTCTTCCCGATGTCGTCGTCGGCAGGCACGCGAAGTTGCGTCGGGTCGTGGTTGAGAAAAAGTGTAAAATCCCGGAAGATTTGGTTGTAGGTTTTGATCCGGAAGCGGATCGCAAGCAATTCCACGTAACTGAAAAAGGCGTCACATTAATCACGCCGGAGATGCTGGGACAGGAAATCCATAAGGTTTAAGCATCAATGATGAATACAGGTGTCAAAGGGACAAGCGGAATATCTGGCAATTGTCTCCGGCAATGCCCGCCTTAACAGTCACACAACACATTCCGATAATAATAATAATTTTAAAAGGGCAGCTTCACTTCGTTATGAAACAACTGAATCTCATCCTGTTATGGCATATGCATCAACCCGACTACCGGGATTATGTCACCAATGAATTTGTTTTACCGTGGGTATATCTGCATGCCATTAAGGATTATACCGACATGGCCTACCATCTGGAGATGCACCCTCAGACCAAAGCCGTGGTTAATTTTGTACCCGTACTGCTGGATCAGCTCGAAGATTTCGAGGAGCAATTCCGCACCGGTGAAATACGCTGTCCGTTGTTACGTCTGCTGGCCATGCCCGATCTCAATCACATCACCCTGCAAGATCGGCTCTACGTGTTTGATAGCTGTTTTCTCAGCAATCACGAGACCATGCTGAATCCCTATCCGGCGTATAAGCGATTGCACGAACTTTACGATACTTTCAGCAAGCGCGGTGACCGCGAATTAACATACTTTTCCGGGCAGTATCTTGGGGATTTGCTGGTCTGGTACCACCTGGCGTGGATGGGAGAAAGCGTGCGGCGCAATAACGAATTCATGATGCGTTTGATGGCGCAAAGCCAGGAATTCAGCTATGAAGACCGGTTGCAATTGTTCAAGCTGATCGGCGATTTAATCAGTGGCTTGATCCCGCGTTACCGCAAGCTCATGGAAACCGGGCAAATCGAATTATCGACCACGCCGCATTATCATCCCCTCGCACCGCTGCTGATCGACTTCTCCTCGGCGCGAGACAGCCAGCCTGAGATCGGACTACCGGAACATCAATGTTACCCCGGCGGCCGCAGCCGCGTGACATTTCACATGGCGTCGGCAATCACCAGCCACACCCGGCGTTTCAATGAAAAACCGACGGGTATCTGGCCAGCGGAAGGCGCTATCTCGACCGCATTTCTTAAAATTCTGACCGAGCAGCAATGTCAATGGAGCGCCAGCGGCGAAGGCGTTTTGGCGAATAGCCTGCGCGCCTCTCATCCGGGCGCGCCGTTACCGGATCGCAATCACTATTTGTACCGGCCTTACCGGATCGCGGGAGAAACCGAGTCCGTAACTTGTTTTTTCCGCGATGATCAATTATCGGATCTGATCGGTTTTGAGTATGCCAAATGGTTCGGACGCGATGCTGCGGAAAATTTTATTCAATCGCTGGAACGGATTTACCACCACACGCCGGCTGATGAAAATCCGGTGGTCAGTGTCATCCTGGATGGTGAGAACGCCTGGGAATCTTACCCTTACAATGGCTTTTACTTTCTCGAAGATCTCTACAGCTTACTCGACAACCATCCCACCATCCGCACCACCACTTACCGCGATTATCTTGCCGATCCGGACAATCATCGCAACATCAAAACATTGCCGGCATTGGCAGCCGGTAGCTGGGTGTATGGAACGTTTTCCACCTGGATTGGCGACCGCGAAAAAAACAATGCATGGGATATGCTCTGCGCGGCTAAGCATAGTTATGATCTGGTGATACAAAGCGAGCGGCTGACCGATGACAAAAAAACGCAAGCCAGCCGGCAATTGGCGTCGTGCGAAAGCTCCGATTGGTTTTGGTGGTTCGGCGATTACAATCCGACGCATTCGGTCGCCAGTTTCGATCAATTATTCAGGAAAAATTTAATGAATCTCTATCACTTGCTAAAATTGCCCTTACCCCCGGCGATACTTGAACCGGTCAGTAAAGGCAATGCGCAAACCGACACCAGCGGAGCAATGCGGCGTTCTTTTCAGGAAAACACTGATTAATTGCTTGCGCAAGCGATTGCAGCAGGTATCGAGTTTTTTGGTTGCATGGGCCCTCGGGAAAGCTCTGAAAGAGGTAACGAGCACAGCAGTATTTCAGAACTTTCTTAACGATTACCGGAGTTACTGAATGTCACAACCCGTTTCACTGCTTTTTGGCGTGCACGCACATCAGCCAGTCGGCAATTTCCCCGAAGTCCTGAGAGACGCACACCTGCGCTGTTACAAACCATTCCTGGAAGTGCTTTATCGCTACCCGGAATTCCGCTTTTCCGTGCATTTTTCCGGCTGGCTGCTCGATTATCTGCTGCAAAATTTCCCGGATGACATGGCGCTGCTGCATGAAATGGTGACACGCCGGCAAGTCGAGCTGTTTGGCGCGGGCGATACCGAACCAGTGTTGGCTGTGATCCCTCAGCGCGACCGTATCGGACAGGTTGAAACATTTTCCGCAAAACTTGCGGAAAAAATGGGACAACGTCCGCAAGGCGCCTGGTTAACCGAACGCGTGTGGGAATCGACAGTCGTTCCGGCGCTGGCGGATTGCGGCATTCGATATGTCATCGTCGATGACTATCATTTTCTGTGCGCCGGAAAAGCCGCTGATGAATTAAACGGTTATTTCACCACCGAGGAAGAAGGCCGCAAGCTGGATCTGTTTCCGATTTCAGAGACCTTGCGCTACAAAATCCCCTTCGCCCCGGTCGAGGACACCATCGCTTATCTGGAATCGCTGACTACTCTGCCGGCATCGAATACTGCGGTAGCGGTTTATTTCGACGATATCGAGAAATTCGGGATTTGGCCGGAAACTTATCAATGGGTCTACGAGAAAGGCTGGCTTGAACGTTTTATCCAAGGCGTGCTGGCTTCCCCCAAAATTCTTCCGCAGCATTACAGCGAATATCACGCCGCTGAAAAAACCCGCGGCGTGATCTATTTGCCGACGGTTTCATACATCGAGATGAATGAATGGACCTTACCGGCTCATGCCGCCAACACCTATGCCGAACTGGTTCAGCAAGCGAAAACCAGTAGTTGGTACGAATCGAAAAAAGCATTTTTGCGCGGCGGTATCTGGAAAAATTTCTTTTCCCGCTACCCGGAATCCAATTGGATGCATAAGCGCATGCTGTCCCTTTCCGCACGCTTGGCGGCGCTGCCGGAGAAACAACGGACCGGTCAAATGCGCCAGAAACTCTATGAGGCGCAGGCTAACGATGCTTATTGGCACGGTCTATTCGGCGGTCTCTATCTGCCGCATTTGCGGCGTGCGGTGTACAACGCCATGGTGGAATTGGAAGCGTTGCTTGATCGTTGTGTACCGCGTCCGTCTTACCATACCGAAGATACCGACTTGGATGGCGTTGACGAAGCATACTTGCAAAATGGCATCCTGCAAGCAGTATTGAAACTGGATTGCTTCGCCAGCATTTGTGAATTGGATATGTACCCGCTGAAACATAATTTCGGTGATACTTTACGCAGCCAGGTCGAACATTATCACCAGAAAATCCAACCCGGCGGACCCCGGAATACAAATCATAGCGGCAGCGGCATTGCCTCGGCCCATGACCGGATCAGTTATAAGCATGAGATTAGCGCTGCGGATATTCAAGCCGACGATTACCCCCGTGGCTTGTTTATCGATCGCTTGGACGGCATGTTTATCGCTTATCGCTCTTTAACTTCGGCACTCGAAAATAATCACTTCCAGTCGGAAAATACCGCGTATCCGATTCATAAGCTGATCATCCTCGACGATAACCGGTTGCAAGTCACTTACCATTTCACTGCCAAGTTTTCACACGCATTCAGCACCGAAATCAACCTGGCGATGCCAAGCTGCGATGGTATGGGCGGCCGGTATATTTATCAGGGTAAAATTCCCGGCGGTTTTGGCCAATTGCTGGAACTGACCGCAATCACCGAACTGACACTCGACGACGATACCTTAGGCGGCAGTGTCACGCTGACGACGTCTCATCCGGTCACTTTACGGGCACGCCCGCATTTTTCAGTCTCGCAATCTGAAAGCGGTTTTGAGAAAATCATGCAAGCGGTCACGCTGCTGCTCGAATGGCCGGTTGCAGCGCCGGAATTGATCGTTACATTGACCATCAACGCGCGGACACAGCCATAAGATGCGCCGATCACATTATTAACACGCTGCAAGACGCCAATACATCAATACGATATGTCAGCACTTACACACTCACCCGCCTGGCTCGCATTAAAAGCGCACCATTCCATCATGACAGCACGGCACTTGCGCCAATTGTTCCATGACGACCCAACTCGCTTCGAGAAATTCTCCTTGCAATTTAAAGACATATTGATGGACTTCTCAAAGCAACCGATCACGGCGGAAACCATTGATTTGCTGCTTGCCCTGGCGCAGCAGCAACAATTACAAAATTGGATCGACCGCATGTTCTCCGGCGATACAATCAATTCCACCGAACAACGCGCTGCCTTGCATATCGCATTGCGCAGCGACCAACCGGTTTATTGCGATGGCGTGGATGTGCTGCCCGATGTGAAACGTGTGCTCAAACAAATGGAGCGTTTTGTCATCGCGATTCAAAGCGGCGCACGCCGCGGCTATAGCGGCAAGATCTTTACCGATATCGTCAATATTGGCATCGGCGGTTCGGATCTCGGCCCGGTGATGGTCACCGAAGCGCTCAAACCCTATTGGGTGAACGGCATCAAGCCGCACTTCATTTCCAATATCGACGGCGCGCAATTGACCGACACTTTGCGGCATCTCAACCCGGAAACGACGTTATTCATTATCGCGTCGAAAACTTTTACCACGCAGGAAACATTGACCAATGCCCATTCCGCGCGCCAATGGTTTCTGGCAAACGGCGGCAGTGAACCAGCGATCGCGCAGCATTTTGTCGCAGTCTCGACCAACCGTGCCGCAGTGACACAATTCGGTATCGACCCGGATAACATGTTCGAATTCTGGGATTGGGTCGGCGGCCGCTACTCGCTATGGTCGGCGATCGGCTTGCCGATTGCGTTGACCACCGGCATGGATCATTTCTATGCATTGCTCGCCGGTGCCCGCGGCATGGACCGGCACTTCGCCACCGCGCCGTTGCAACAAAATCTGCCGGTGATGCTGGGGCTGCTGGGCATCTGGCAAATCAATTTTTATGGCACCGCCAGTCATGCGGTATTGCCGTACGATCAATCGTTGCACCGTTTCCCTGCGTATTTGCAGCAATTGGAGATGGAAAGCAACGGCAAACGCATCACGCGAGACGGCGAAGCCACCGATTATGATACTGGCGCAGTAGTTTGGGGTGAACCCGGCACCAATGGGCAGCATGCCTTTTATCAATTGTTGCATCAAGGCACGCAAACCGTCTCCGCCGATTTTCTGGCGCCGTGCCAGAGCCAATATCCGGTAGGCGATCATCACCACATGCTGCTGGCTAATTTTTTTGCGCAAACCGAAGCGCTGATGACCGGAAAAACCGAGGAGGAAGTCCGCGCCGAACTGCAGAAACAAGGATTGAGCGGCGCAGCCCTCGAACAATTGCTGCCGCACAAGATTTTTCCCGGCAACCGTCCGACCACATCGATTTTATTCAAAAAACTCGATCCTCAAACGCTCGGTGCGTTGATTGCGCTGTACGAACATAAAGTGTTTGTGCAAAGCGCAATCTGGAATATCAACCCGTTCGATCAATGGGGCGTGGAACTGGGTAAACAGTTGGCCGGAAAGATTCTCGGGGAATTGGCGGACGATCATTCTGTAACTTCACATGACGCATCCACCAATGGCCTGATTCAGTATTTCAAAGCACACCGGTAACATCCTTCATGCCGTCGCTACAATCGCTTCGCGTGCTCTTTATCACTTCGGAAGTCTATCCGTTGTGCAAAACCGGCGGCCTGGGCGACGTCAGCGCCGCGCTGCCTGCTGCATTGCGGACACTGCAAACCGATGTCAGGCTGTTGTTGCCGGGTTACCCGCAAGTGCTGGCCGGCGTGAAATACAAATCCAAGATCGCTGATTTTTCATCATTAGCGCATTTTCCTCCCGCATCTTTGCTGTCGGCGCGGTTATCGTTGAACAAAGCGGAACACATTCCGGTATTTGTGATTGACTGCCCCGGCCTCTATTGCCGTGACGGCGGACCTTATATGGACGAATACGGCCGCGACTGGCCGGATAACGCATTGCGCTTCGGCTTGTTGTCAAAAATCGGCGCAATATTGAGCAGCGATAGCAGCCCAATTGCCTGGCGCCCGCACATTGCGCATTGCAATGATTGGCAAAGCGGGCTCACCCCCGCTTACCTGCATTTCCACAACGGCAATAAAGCGGCTACTGTCATCACCATCCATAACCTCGCCTTTCAAGGTTGCTTCCCGCCCGGAACTGTCGTGCAATTGGGTTTGCCGCCCGAGAGTTTCGACATTCACGGCGTCGAATATTACGGCAATCTATCGTTTCTCAAAGCCGGGCTTTATTATGCCGACCACCTTACTACCGTCAGCCCGAATTACGCCAAAGAGATACAAACGGAGCCGCTGGGGTTCGGTCTACAAGGCCTGCTCGCCACACGCAGCAATCAACTGAGCGGTATCGTCAACGGTATCGATACCCGGGAATGGGATCCCGCAACCGATCCGCACCTGGAACAACACTACAACCGTCAAAAGCTTTCCGACAAGGCTGCCAACAAAAGCGCTTTGCAGCAGCGCATGGATTTGACTGTCGATGCCAATATCCCGCTGTTCGGCATGGTCAGCCGCTTGAGTTACCAGAAAGGAATCGATCTATTAATACAGATCGCGCCGCAACTGGTAAAAATACCCGCGCAACTGGTAGTGCTCGGCAGCGATCAAGCACAGCTCGAGCACCTTCTGGTGATGCTGGCGCACAGTCACCCGGGCAGCATCGCCGTGCGCATCGGCTACAACGAAACCCTATCGCACTTGATCGAAGCCGGCGCCGATTGCTTTCTAATGCCATCCCGCTTTGAGCCATGCGGCCTGAATCAGATGTACAGCCAGCATTACGGCACCCCGCCGATCGTGCATGCCACCGGCGGCCTGGTCGATACGGTGGTTGATTGCACCCCGGAAACGCTTGCCAACAATAGCGCCAGCGGCTTCCTGTTCGATACCATATCCGCCGAACATTTACTTCATACTATTCAACGCGCTACAGCTACTTATCACGATAAAAAAACCTGGCAGCGATTACAAAAAAACGGCATGGCCAAGGATTTTAGCTGGCAAACCAGCGCATCAGCTTATCTGAAAATTTACCGGTCATTGCTATAATCCGCCAAAAGCAATCAGATTAATCCTCAGCCCGATAATCCAAAAACAAAAACAGGAGCCTAAGCTCCTGTTTTTAGAAAAAAATACAACGATTATTAAACTGCGACTGCTTTTCTGCGGCGCGCTAAGAAACCTACGAGCCCCAAACCGGCCAGCAACATCGCGTAAGTTTCAGGCTCCGGAACCGGGGTGACTTCAAATCCGGCATAACGCACATTGGATTGCGAGTTGTTATAGAAACCGAATTGTCCTGAAGCAAACGTGGTGTCGTTCACGGTTACATTCCATAGCTCGGTAGCGCCTTGACTAATCACGATATGAATGTCACCGGGCGTCAAGTTGTATTCCAGATGGAAAGTGTATTCGACATTATCAGCCCAGCCTTTGGTGCTGGAATGATTGGTGGCGAGCACGCTCATATCGCCGAAATCGACCTGATTCTCCCAGAATTCTTCCAATGATAAATCCACCAGACCATCGCCGGTCGCGCCTTCAAATTTTTTGAGGGTCATCCCTTCTGCCGCGGTGCGACCCACATAGCCTTGCGATGCTTGTTTCCAGTCGAACAGATAAAAATTACTGGAATTTTGATAACCGAAAACAAATCCCATGTAATCGTCGTCGCCGGATGTTTTAACTTTCCAGGTACCGTCGACGGTATAACTGCTCAGGTTTTGATTGTTCAAAAAGAACGACGGATCGGCATTGATTACCTGCTCGACAGCGGTATTACCGGGTTCCAGTACCCAGTTGCCCGGGCCTTGACCACCCGGGTAATTCAGGGTCAGTTCCGTCCAGCCTGATAAATCAACCGGTGCCGCATGAACGGCAAGCGGTGTTAGTGAAAACAATCCGGCGATTGCAAGATTGCGCATATTTTTTTTCATCATAATGAACCCCTCTCATAAAATTTTTATTTCGACAAGGCATGCCCCCATTAGCACATACTTATTATTATCAATAAATTACCTTGCATTTCTATGGTGAATATTTAACTATTGACAATTTCACCAGCCTCGATATTAATCTTTTCAGTTAAAAAATTGAATAAGTATTTTGATATATATTCGCTTACGAGAATATTTTACGCCCCAAGGAACGAGGAATTAAACCCGATAGCGATTAAACTACCTTCTGAAATGAAAAAATCATGGATAAGCTTAACCGCTACTTTTACCATAACTCCAATATAACAAAAAACCAGTGAATAACATGCCGCCGAACAGATTACCGGCAATTACCGGAATGCCGTTCCATAGCCACCAATCGGCGATGGTAATATCCGCTCCGAGCAGAATACCGGTGGGAATTACGAACATGTTGACGATTGCGTGTTCATAACCTAGACCGAAGAAAGTCATAATCGGCAGCCACATAGCGGCGATTTTGCCGATGGTGGCGGTTGAGGTGAAAGACATGACAGCGCCCAGTGTGACCATCCAATTACACAGCATGGCGCTGACAAACGCGGTAATGGTCCCGTCTAAGCCAAGTTTTGCGTATTCGAGCGTTTTGGTTTCAGCAATGCTGATGGTTCGTTGCAAAGCCGGCAGGGTATCCGGATCAATGATACCCATTTTAGTGACCACGATGCAATACAAATAGGCATAAGCAACACTGCCGGCAAGGTTGCCGATCAAAACCCAGAACCAGTTTTTGAGCAACAGTGAAAAGCTTGTCCGGCGATCTGCGACAGCAATGGGAATCAACGCAAAATTACCGGTCGCCAGCCCTAAACCGAGTAGTACAATCATTACAAACCCGACCGGGAACACCATCGCACCTGCCATTCCCCAGCCGGTTTGAGTGGCTGCCAGAATCGCCAAGGTCGTTGCATAGCCCAGGAAGGCGCCGGCCAGAAATCCACGGATCAACAATTGCTTGACCGGTAAACCAGCTTTTTTGGCGCCCGCTTGCAGCATGTTTTCAATGATTTCATCGGGTTTGATATACGTCATAATGATTACCCTCAGAGAAAAAGTCGAAGTTGCGATTTTAGCGCATTATCCAGCGGGATTTTTTTCAGGCAGAAAAAGCTGCAGCAAGTCATTGAGAAAACGACGCCCAATCACAGTTGGTTTGATGCGAAGGTGATCGTGCACGAGCAAACCGCGTCGCTCGGCTTCATCAAGCTGCTGTTGCACGACGGTGACCGGTAATCCGGTTCGTTCTTGAAATAATGTTGTATCGAAGCCGCTGGATAGCCGGAGCGCATTCATCATGAATTCAAAACCCCGATCATCAATCGACAATTCATGCTGCGACTGCACCGGCGATTCACCGGCATGTATTTTGGCTAAGTATTCCTTGGGCTGCTTATAGCGCATCTGGCGCACGATTTTATCAGCAAAGCTGATTTTACTGTGTGCGCCAGCACCGATACCCAGATAATCACCGAACAACCAGTAATTCAAATTATGCCGCGATTCTTTGCCGTTCTGCGCAAATGCCGAAGTTTCATAATGACGGTAATGATGATTGGCAGCAGTTAATTCGACGATTTCTTGCATTTGCGCGGCTTGTTCGTCATCCGGGAGTTTCGGCGGGTAGCGGTAAAATAGCGTATTGGGCTCCAAGGTCAGATGATAGGCGGAAATATGCGTGACACCATACTTGCAAGCCGTTTCAATATCTTGTTGCGCTTCCTGCAGAGATTGATGAGGTAATGCATACATCAGATCGAGATTGATGTTGTCGAAATTGCTCATGGCAATCTCGACGGCACGATGCGCTTCCAGATCGTCATGCACGCGCCCGAGTGCTTGCAGATGCTGCCGGTTAAAACTTTGGATGCCGATAGACAAACGGTTTATGCCAGCTTTACGAAAATCGGCGAATTTTTGCGCCTCAAAAGTACCGGGATTGGCTTCCAGCGTGATTTCTGCAAAATGTTCCAGCGGCAACAGCGTGCGTATGGTTGTTAACAGAGTATCGATTGCCTCAGCGCTGAAAAGGCTGGGAGTGCCACCTCCGAAGAAAATGGTACTTAATCGCCTGCCCCAAATATCGGGAAGAGCCGCTTCAAGGTCTTTGATCAGCGCCTTCACATAATCGTCTTCGAGCGTATGGCTGCTCTGCTCTCGGATTTCATGGGAATTGAAATCGCAGTAAGGGCATTTCTTTAAACACCATGGTATGTGAACATATAGACTCAGCGGTGGAAGCGCCTTGAATTTCGGAGTAGGCAAAGCCGTCATGAGTTATCCAAGTTTTCGCAGCGTCAATAACGGCGGAGTTGACAGTGCGGAGCGTGTACCCAGCATGCCAGCGATTAAAACACCGAAAATGCCGGTTGAAACACCCACCACCCAGATCCAAGGATTGAACGTATATTCGAGATGTAAAATATGCTTGCCGATTGCAAAACCCATTACACTCGCGCCGGCGGATGCGAATAATCCCGCCAAGCCACCGAGTATCGCGAATTCCGCTGCCCAGGCCCGCGATAATTGTTCACGTTTGGCGCCTAATGCGCGGAAAATAGCTGCTTCTTGAATGCGTTCATCCTGTGTCGCGGCGATTGCGGCATATAGCACTGCAAAGCCCGCCAGAACAGTAAACAAGAAAACAAATTCAATTGCTTGAGAAACTTGCTGAATCATCTGCTGCACCTGCCGGATTACCAATGCAACATCGACGACCAGTATATTCGGAAAAGTTTTGACCAGATCACGAATGATCGCAAGATCGGTTGGCGGCACATAAAAGCTGGTGATATAACTCACTGGATAACTTTCCAATTGTCCAGGCGGTACCAGCATAAAGAAATTGACCCGGAAGGTATCCCAGTCGACTTTCCGGATACTGGTGATTTTTGCAGTGAAATGGCTGCCTGCGATATCAAATGTCAAGACATCGCCTAATTTGACACGAATGGTCGCAGCGATACCCTCTTCAATCGACAATTCGGATTCAGTGCTACCGTCCTGCCACCAGAGTCCCTGCACAATCTGATTGTCGAGGGTCGGCTCGCTCGCCCATGATAGGTTAAACTCTCGCCGGATATGACGTTCGGCGTGTAAATCATCGGCATAATTTTTTGCGGACACTTTTTTACCATTGATCTGCACCAAGCGGCCACGAACCATGGGAGCCATTGCCGGCTGCTGCATGGCATGGTGCTGAAAGAATTCTTCCAATGGTTGCAGTTGATCAGCCTGGACATTTACTAGGAAATGGTTCGGTGCCTCCGGTGGCAAGCTGGCATGCCAGTCTTTAACCAAATCATCTTGAATCAGGGTTAAAATCAGCAGCGCCATTAATCCTAATCCAAGCGCGACAGCTTGCAAAATGCTGGAGATCGTGCGGCGGCGGATACTTGCTAAACCGTAACGCCAGGCACCGCCGGCTTGGTGTCTGACGCTTGCCAAAATACCGATCAGCAACCAACCAAGACAACCGAATATGGCAATGGCAACAACAAAACCAGTTACGGCGTAAAGACCCAATTTCAAGTCTTGCGCTTTCCAAATAAACAACAGCGACAAGGCCACCAAGCCTAATAAGTAACCTGCGATACTGTGAAAATTGGACAAACCGACATCGCGCCGCAACACTCGCAATGCCGGAACACTGCGCAAATTCAACACCGGAGGCAAGGCGAAACCCAACAGCAAGACCAATCCGATCAGCAAACCTTGCAGCACCGGCATCATACCTGCCCAGGGCAAATCGGTTTCGACAATTCCAGTCAACCACAGCGTGAGCGCTTGTTGCCCGGCAAAACCGATGAAGCAACCGATAGCGCTGGCGATCAGACCCAATCCGATGAAGTAAACCAGATATAAGAAAAGCAATTGATTTTGACTGGCGCCCAAGCTGCGCATTACGGCGCAGCCGTCGAGATGCCGCTGGGTAAAACGGCGCACGGCCAATGCAATCGCTGCAGCAGCCAGCACTACACTGGCAAGCGCAGTCAGATTAAGAAATTTTTCTGCACGCTGCAAGGCCGCTTTAATTTCAGGCCGTGCATCGCGAATACCTTCCAATCGCTGGGAATTGGTCAGATGTTTTTTTGCCCAACCTCGAAATTGCTGTACAGTATCAATTTCACCGGCCACCAGCAACTGGTAAGAAACACGACTGCCTTCCTGGATCAGGCCGGTCGCTTCCAGATCACCGGCGTTAATCATGGCACGCGCCCCCATATTGATAAATCCAACCGAATGATCCGGCTCGCGAGCAATCAATTCGGTTACGATCAACTGCGCATCACCGACATCGACTACATCCCCGCCTCGCAGCTCAAGTTGCGTCATGACTTTTTCATCGATCCAAATCGTACCCCGCGGCGGAATTCCATCAGCAGCTTGCAATTGCGGGTGTGGCATGGAGCCGCTGGGTAATCGGCTGGATAAATAGACACGCCCGCGCAATGGATATCCATTATTGACTGCCTTTATTTGCGTCAATAAATTACCTTCACCATTGGATATCATGCTCGGAAATTTGATCAACAAGGAAACCTTGAGTCCCAATCGATCGGCTTCCTCAGCGAAATGTTCGGGTATCGGTTGACTGGAAATGAGCAGTAAATCCGCTCCCAGAAGCTGATTACTTTCACGGGCAAGAGCCAGTTCAACCCGTTCTGCGAAAAAACCGACGGTAACCATGCCGCTTACCGCAATGATCAACGCCAATAACAGCACGTTCAGTTCACCCGCACGCCAATCCCGGCGCATCATTTGAAGTGGTAATTTAAATTGAAACATGGTTACGTTGATTACTTGAATAGAGATGATGGCAGCGTCGATTGTTCATCAGTGAATCACCCGCCCATCGACTAACCGAATCTGACGCGAGCATCGTCGTGACAAAGCTTCATCGTGCGTAACTAAAACCAAAGTTGTGCCATGCTCACGATTAAGTTCGAACATTAATTCAATGATTTGAGTACCCGTTGCCGAATCCAGATTGCCAGTCGGCTCGTCCGCCAACAATAATCGGGGACTGGTAGCAAAAGCCCTTGCAATCGCCACTCGCTGCTGTTCCCCTCCGGATAATTGCTTAGGATAATGAGTTAAACGCTGTCCTAGTCCAACGCGTTCCAGCAAGCGCTTTGCCGGTGTCTCGGCATCGCGGATGCGTGCCAATTCCAGCGGTAACATGACATTTTCCAACGCGGTTAATGCCGGTAACAGTTGAAATGATTGAAACACAAACCCCATCACTTTACCGCGTAGAGCGGCCCGATCGTCTTCATCCAGTGCGAAGATGTCGACCGAGTCCAGATGAACTTTCCCGGATGTCGGTAAATCCAATCCCGCCAGCAAACCTAACAAAGTCGATTTGCCGGATCCGGATGCGCCTATAATGGCTACGGCTTCACCGGATGCGATTTGCAGATTGATATCGTGCAAAATGGTCAGTTGCTGTTCACCGGTTGTTACTTGTTTAGTAAGCGCATCAGCACGAATAACATATTGTTTATTTTGATCATCCACTAACATGAAAAAAAATTTCCTGTTGATTCTATTTATCGTTATCTTGATTGCCGCACCTGCAGCGGCAGCCAACAAAACAGTCATGGTTTTTGGCGATAGCCTGTCGACCGGTTATGGTATACCGGTAGAAGCCGGTTGGGTTAATCTATTATCGCAACGGCTGCAATCGCAACATGCAAATTATCAAATTATCAATGCCAGTATCAGCGGCGAAACATCGTTGGGTGGTCGCAATCGGATTGTGCAGGCGCTTGAGACTCATCGGCCCGAGATTGTGATCCTCGAGCTGGGAGCCAACGATGGATTGCGCGGCGCAACCATTAAATCCATTTATGGCAATCTGGCAACTATCATTGAGAAATGTTTACAAGCCAATGCTTCGGTATTGCTTGTCGGTATGCAATTGCCACCCAACTATGGTGTCGCCTATACACAAAAGTTCCACGCTATTTTTCAGCAATTAGCTGAAAACTATCAAATTAAATTAATACCGTTTCTGCTAGCCGGTTTTGGTGAAAAACAAGATTTTTTTCAACCGGATGGAATTCATCCAAATGAAATGGCGCAAGCCAAAATTGTAGAAAATGTCTGGGAGGTATTACAAACTATGCTCAATGTTGAAAAAGTTGCTGCAAAACCGAATTAATCCGAATGATCTATCAAATTTCTTGATCCTTGTGTTGATTACTTGCAACTGACAGTCTCCGGCGAACCTAGGCACTCGACAAATTTTTGCAAATCTTCAGGCAAAGGCGCCTGTAATGTCATGACAATTCCTGTAACCGGGTGCGTTATTTGCAGTGAGTTTGCATGCAGAAACATGCGCGCCAGTCTATGCGGCCCGCTTGCTTTGTTCAGTTGTTTATTAATCTCAAAATCTCCGTATTTATCATCACCAAGAATGGGAAAGCCGAGATGCGCCAAATGTACCCGTATTTGATGGGTGCGTCCGGTTTTAATTTCAGCATTCACTAAACTGACCGATTCCCATCGTTCATGCAACGTGAATATCGTATGCGCCGGCTTACTGTCTGATTGCCCCAGTGATGCTATGGACACGCGACGTTCTCCATTCGCGGTCACATATTTGGTGAGCGCCAGTTTGACATGCTGCTTGGTATTGCGCCAATGGCCTTTAACCATCGCTAAATAATGTTTTTTCATCAATCCTTCGCGGATTTGCCGATGGAGTTCGACCAGTGCAATTCTTTTTTTTGCGACCAATAACACACCGGAAGTTTCTCGATCCAGCCGATGCACGAGTTCCAGAAATTTCCAGGATGGGTTTTGCATCCTTAATTGCTCGATTACTCCCAAGCTGATACCGCTTCCACCGTGGACTGCCATACCGCTGGGTTTATTGATAGCCAGCAATGCATCATCTTCGTACAGAATGGAAAATGAAATTTTTTTGCCAAGCTTGGCAATCGCAGGCGCTATAGCACTCTGATTGACAGCAATACTTATTGGCGGAATGCGTAAGAGATCACCCAATTGCAGGCGATATTTGGCGGTGATTCTTTTTCCGTTAACGCGTATTTGACCACTTCTAAGCAATTGATAAACATGACTCTTCGGAATATTTTTTAACCGCTTGAACAGAAAATTGTCAATCCGCTGATCATTGCCTGATTCCTCAATATATTCTTTGCGGACTGATGTGAATGACTGATTGTGATTCAATATTGCGGTACGATGATTGTTCAAAATGATGAGAAAATTTATTAACAAAGTCGGGACAAATTTTTTGTTTCTTTTTAACGTTCTTTCTGTGAAAATTAGCACACCGGAGTAGAAATTTAGCAAAAATTTTACTAATTTTTTCTGGATTAATTTAGTTTTTTATAGATATACAGCGATAAATCCATAAATATTACAGAAAAACCAGGTTGTATTTGGAACTTTATGTAAAATCTGTTACCTTAACCGTGACCTTTCGGTAAGATCAGAAAAAACAACCGATGTCCAGAGCTAATTAAAATTGCAGCACGATTGCAGTATGCTTCTTAGATACTAAAATACATTAATAAAAAGAAATACATAATTGATAAATATAAGCTATTATAAAAATACTAAACCCAGACCTCGTCATCACAACCGCGTACACCAAAAATCTATTCCATCCAATTGGAATCAGGAAATTAATAAAATGAACACGTAAGGTTTGGAAATGAAAAGAATGTTATTTAATGCAACCCAGCCGGAAGAATTGCGGGTTGCAATTGTAAATGGACAACAACTCGTTGATTTAGATATAGAATCTGTCAGCAAGGAACAACGCAAGAGCAATATTTACAAAGCTGTTATCACGCGAATCGAACCTAGTCTGGAAGCTGCGTTTGTAGATTATGGCTGTGAACGTCATGGCTTCTTGCCTTTCAAGGAAATCGCCCCCTCCTGTTTTGCTGAAAATGTAACTACAACCGGCCGCGTGCAAGATCTTTTGCAAGAAGGCCAAGAATTAATCGTTCAGGTTGATAAAGATGAACGTGGCAATAAAGGTGCGGCGCTTACCACGTATATCTCACTCGCTGGCCGTTATCTGGTGTTGATCCCGAATAATCCGAATAGCGGTGGTGTATCCCGGCGCATTACCGGTGACGAGCGTAATGACTTGCGCGAAGTGATTGCTCATCTTGAGGTTCCGGATGGCATGAGTATCATCGCGCGGACCGCAGGTATTGGCCGGAGCGCAGAAGAGCTTCAATGGGATCTGAATTATTTGACACAACTTTGGTATGCGATTGAAGAAGCAGCCAATAGTCAGGACGGCGTTTTCCTCATTTATCAGGAAAGCAGCTTGGTAATCCGCGCCATTCGTGATTACTTCAATCAGGAAATCGGTGAAATCTTGATTGATAGCCGCGATATTTTCGAGCAAGCCAGTCAATTCATGGCGCATGTGATGCCGGCAAATGTTGATCGATTGAAGTTCTACCATGATGATGTGCCGTTGTTCTCGCGTTTTCAGATCGAACATCAGATTGAAACCGCCTATTCCAGGCAAGTGCCGCTTCCGTCAGGCGGGTCAATCGTTATTGATCATACTGAAGCCTTGGTATCCGTTGATGTCAATTCAGCACGCGCAATTCGCGGCTTAGACATCGAACATACCGCACTTAACACCAATCTTGAAGCAGCCGATGAAATTGCCCGGCAATTGCGGCTACGCGATTTAGGCGGGTTGATCGTAATCGACTTCATTGATATGGATGTACAACGAAATCAGCGTGAAGTTGAAGCTCGATTACATGAAGCGTTACGTCAAGACCGTGCGCGCATCCAGGTGGGCAAGATCTCCCGTTTCGGGTTGCTGGAACTTTCCCGTCAACGGCTTCGTCCGTCGTTAGGCGAAAGCAATTATATTCCGTGTCCACGCTGCCAAGGAACCGGTTTTATTCGTGGCACCGACTCATCCGCATTGCATGTACTCAGGATCATTCAAGAAGAAGCGATGAAAGAGAACACCTATGCGCTGCATGTACAGTTACCGGTTGATGTAGCCACCTATCTGCTCAATGAAAAGCGCCCGGAAATATACGATATTGAAGTACGGCAAAAAATCAATATTGTCTTGATACCCAATATCCATATTGAGACCCCTAATTACACGGTAACCCGCATTCGTCACGAAGATGTTAAAGCAACCGAATCTGTAGCCAGCTACAAGATGGTAGAGAGGAATACGGATGAAAATCAGACAATTGCAATTGAACAAAAAACCAAACCTGCACGACCGCAAGCAGCAGTTCAGGGTATAACACCCGCGCAACCAGCTCCCATAAGAGAAGAAAGATCGCGTGACACATCGCTTTTAGATAAATTCTTTAGCTGGTTCAAACCCGCAAACATTGAAGAAACAAGAGTTAATTTAGAAGAAAAACCATCGACTGAAATTGACAAACCGAGAACTCCGTCAGAACGTGGACGCTCACGAGGCCGTCGCGGCGGACGCATGCGCAATGATCGCAATAAAGACGCTTCGGGAGCGAGACAATCCAAGCAAAATGAATCGACCGACCCTGAAGCTAATCCGATTAATGCGGATGTCACAGTGATAGCGCATGAAAATGCTGACGATACCACGGGACTGCAGAAGGGACAGCGCAGATCAGCGCGGCAACGAAACGGGACTCGCATCGAGGATAATCCAACGGATAGCCTGGTAACTGAAAAACCCGTTGAAGATACAGACAATATCAATGTTAAATCCAATGATCGCAAACGCGGACGACGGCACCGGAATGCAAAACCGCGCGATCAATTGGAAAATACCAACAAGACTTCCGAGAATGACGATTTGGTAAATTTAGCAAGTGACAGGATTCCCGCTGCCGATTCCGTGGTTGAAGTTACGCGCATTGATAATGAACAAACACTGCCCATTGAGACGAAAGAAGCTCAATCCTTCAAAGTTCGAAAAGAATCACCCGCTGAAGCTTCTGCCGCTACACCGGTCCGGCTTGCCCCAAAAGCGATTGAAGAAGCTATCGCGGCTCCGGTTGTTCACAAAACGCTGCCTGATCTTTCTGGAACCGGGCTTGTCATGATCGAAACTCCGCCTGAAAAAGTCGAGATTATTTCTGAAGAAATCGTGGTTCCTAAACGACCGAGAAAAAAAGCTAAACCCAGCCTCGAAACATCAGCAGAGCCGTTGATTCAAATAGAGACGCGCGAATAATCTGGGAACGATAGAACTAGGCACAGCCTGATTGCCATCAATGTGCCTGTTCCCAGTTGTCGCCTACCCCTACTTCGATGCGTAATGGCACACTCAGTGTCAATACATCACCCATCAACTCCGGTAGCATCTTTTGTATCAACTCGACTTCTTCGTCGGGTACTTCGAGTACCAATTCATCATGAACTTGCATGATAAGCTTACTACGCAGATGATGCTGAGCTAACCAGTTGCGCACTGCGATCATTGCAAGCTTGATAATATCAGCTGCCGTTCCCTGCATCGGCGCATTGATAGCGGCCCGTTCCGCGCTTTGCCGGCGATTTCCGTTAGCATGATTGATTTCCGGTAACCACAACCGGCGACCTAATACCGTCTCAACGTAACCATATTTTCTTGCCTTTTCCCGGGTTTGTTGCATGTATTGTTCTACGGCAGGATACCGGGCAAAGTAGCGTTCCATGTAGGCTCGAGCCACACCACGTTCAACTCCGAGTTGCGCGGCCAATCCAAATTCCGACATGCCGTAAATGAGGCCGAAGTTAATGACTTTTGCATATCGGCGTTGCTCTTGATCGACCTGTTCCGGCAATATTCCCAATACTTCAGCAGCGGTTGCTTTGTGTATGTCTTCGCCGGCCGCAAATGCTTTCAATAAACCTTCGTCTTGCGAAATATGCGCCATGATCCGCAATTCGATTTGGGAATAGTCAGCGGAAATGATTTTGTACCCGGCTGGTGCTATAAATGCTTCACGAATCCTGCGGCCTTCCACTGTTCTCACCGGAATATTTTGCAGATTCGGATCCGAGCTTGCTAAGCGCCCTGTCACCGCGACAGCTTGTGCATAATTGGTATGCACCCGACCTGTGGTCGGGTTTTTCATTAATGGCAGTTTATCGGTGTAAGTGGATTTCAATTTGGCAAGGCTGCGATAGCTAAGCAGCAATTTTGGCAATGGATAGTCGAGCGCCAATTGCTGCAGCACATCTTCATCCGTAGAAGGCACACCGGTCGGTGTTTTTTTGATAACCGGCAACTTCAGCCGGTTAAATAAAACATCCTGAATTTGCTTTGGGGAATTCAGGTTAAAAGGCAACTCAGCCAGTGCATGTGCTTGTAATTCCAATGCATGGAGTTTCTCACCTAATTCATGGCTTTGTTTTTGCAATAACCGGTAATCAAGTAATACGCCATTACGTTCAATCTCAAACAACACCTCCAGAATGGGCATTTCGATGGCGTGATAGATACCGCTTAACCGATCGTCCTGTGCGATAGCGGGGTATAACGTCTGGTGTAATTGCAGCGTAATATCCGCGTCTTCGCCGGCATATTGTGTCGCATTTTCAATAGCGACCTGATCGAATCCGATGCGATTGACGCCTTTTCCTGTCACATCATCGTAACTGATTGTTTTAAAATCGAGATGCCGCATAGCCAGATTATCCATATTATGCGGCTGGTGCGATTCCAAGACATACGATTGCAATAACGTATCGTGCGCAATTCCTTTCAATTCGATGCCATGATTTGCAAAAATATGCTTATCATATTTGATATTCTGCCCTAGCTTGGCCTGAGAATCGTTTTCCAGCCAAGGTTTCAGTTTCTGCAACGCAAAATCCAATGGTATTTGTACCGGCACACCCGCATAGCTATGCATTAGCGGCAGATACCCCGCATGGTGTGTTTCCGTCGAGAACGAAATACCGACAAGTTTTGCCTGCATCGGATCAAGGCTGGTTGTTTCGGTATCCAGAGCAACCAGGGAAGCGGCTTCCAGCCGCTTAAGCCACGCTTCAAAGTCCGTTTCCGATAAAATTGTTTGATAGTTACAGTTACTCGAATTCGCCGCTGTAGGATCGCCGTTGGCACTGACTGTTAATGCGCTGGAATGATGGTTGGAATCAACCGAATTTGTTTGATGAGAGCCGCTTTGTTGCTGCAATTCCCGCAACGAGGCTTTCATATCCAATTTTTCATATAACCGGATCAACGCTTCGATATCTTGGGGTTGCGGTGCAAGCTCGGATATTTTAACCGGCAATTTCACGTCGCATTTGATGGTAATTAATTGGCGCGCCGTGTCAAACCAACCCAGTGTTTTGCGTAAATTCTGCCCGATCACTCCTTTGATTTCATCGGCATGTGCAATCAAATTGGTTAATGAGCCATATTGCACCAGCCACTTGACCGCCGTTTTAGGACCCACTTTTGGTACACCAGGAACATTATCGGAGGCGTCTCCTACCAGCATCAAATAATCCAGAATTCGCTCAGGAGGCACGCCGAATTTTGCCAGCACATTGGCTTCATCCAGCACTTCGTTAGTCATGGTATTCACTAATGTAATCTGTGGATTAACCAATTGTGCGATATCTTTATCCCCGGTTGAAATGATGCAACGCATGTTTGCTTCAGCCGCCTGTTTTGCCAGAGTGCCGATAACGTCATCGGCCTCAACACCGTCAACAATCAGCATCGGCCAGCCCATGGCACGTATGCACGCGTGCAACGGTTCGATCTGAACCGCCAAATCATGCGGCATGGCTGGCCGATGCGCTTTATATTCCGGATAAAGCTCGTCGCGGAAGGTTTTACCTTTTGCATCAAATACACACGCGCTATAATCCGCATGATAGTCTTTGTGCAAGCGTCGAAGCATATTGAGCACGCCATGAATGGCCCCGGTCGGTTCATTATGACGATTACGCAAATCCGGCAACGCATGAAATGCGCGATACAGATACGATGAGCCGTCAACCAACAGCAATGTTTTCATTCTTCTAAATTTCCTATGAGCCTACAAGATAAATTGAATACCCAAATGTCCGTCGAAAAACCCTGGTCGGCCAAAGAATCCTGGCGATTGTTCGGGATTATGGCAGAATTTGTCGAAGGTACAGAGCGTCTCGATACGATTCAACCGGCAGTCAGCATTTTCGGCAGCGCCCGGACTCGCCCCGACAACCCGCACTATCAATTAGCCGAGCAAATTGCAAAGCAACTTTCCGATGCCGGATTTGCGGTGATTTCAGGCGGTGGTCCCGGTATCATGGAAGCTGCCAATAAAGGTGCATTTTATGGAAAGTCTCCCAGTATCGGTCTCAATATCCAGTTACCGCACGAACAGCACCGCAATCCCTACCAAGATATCAGCCAAACTTTCCGGCACTTTTTTGCACGTAAATATATGTTTGTCAAATTTGCGACTGCCTATGTTGTTCTTCCGGGAGGCTTTGGCACCTTGGACGAATTAATGGAAGCATTGACCCTTGTTCAAACCGGAAAAACCCGCAAAATGCCGATTATCCTCGTATATTCGGATTTCTGGCGCGGATTGCTGGATTGGTTTAAAAAAGCATTGATTGCTGAAGGTTTCATTTCGGTCGACGACATGAATTTAATTCAAGTGATTGATGAACCCGAACAAGTAGTCAAAGCAATCTTTCAGTATTACGAAACCAGCGGATTCGAACTGACAGCCGCAGAAAAAGAAATTCAGCTCAATTTATAACTTAGGTGAACAATTTTAGGTAAAATACCCCGTATATCTGGACTTACCGGCAACCGACATGCACCTGCATCGACTTACTCTAATCCTGCTGCTTAGCATCGCAACACCGACTATGGCGCAATCTGAACAGCCCAAGCAAGCGAAAAAACCGTCACACCCGGAAAACTTAATTCCTTTACCCGAGCCACCGGAATTACCGGCGGAATTGGCGGACCCGCCACCGCATCAACCGGATATTCAAGCGGATCCCGAACTGGAAACACAAGTGACCATCATTAAACGCGGGGAGGATATTATCGAAGAGCATCGTGTGAATGGAGAGTTACTGATGATTAAAGTCATACCTCGCATCGGTCCGCCGTATTACCTGAAAAAAAATACCGCGCGAGACTATCACAATCATCCCGGTGAGGCCGGTATTGATGTCAGCCCACCGATGTGGCAGATATTGAAATTCTAGTTGAGAAAAATTACACAACCAACTGTATTAAATGAATCTATTTTATCCTCTCGTTTTCTTTTTCAACTAATCCATGTCTGTTTTCACCCCCGTCACGGATAGCCAACTTGCAGTCTGGTTAAAAGATTACTCGCTCGGTCAGCTGGTGCATTTACAAGGCATATCATCCGGTATCGAAAATACCAACTACTTCGTGACGACAACGAAGGGTAAATACGTATTAACGCTTTTTGAAAAATTAACCAGCGCAGAATTACCTTATTACCTGAATTTAATGGCACATTTAGCGCGGCGCGGTATCCCGTGCCCGGCTCCGATTCCCAGAATGGATCAGCGATTGCTCGGTGAATTGAATGGCAAACCCGCTACGATCGTTACGTGTTTACCCGGACAGTCCGTGCTATCGCCAACCGATGCGCAATGCGCCGAAGTTGGCGCCATGCTGGCAAACATGCATATCACGGGACAATCGTATACCGGCCACATGGATAACCCGCGAGGATCTGCCTGGCGGCAAGCAAGAGCGCCGGAAGTTGCGCCGTTCTTATCCGCTACCGATCAATCTTTGTTAGCCAGTGAGTTGGATTTTCACCGCAAAATGCCAGTCAGTGTGTTACCGGGCGGCGTCATTCATGCGGATCTGTTTCGCGATAATATCTTGTTTATCGATCATCATATCGGTGGTGTGATTGATTTCTACTTTGCCTGTAACGATATTTTCTTGTACGACTTGGCGATTACCGTCAACGATTGGTGCATGACCGAAGACAAAGTGCTGGATGAGCAACGCACGCTGCCGCTGATGAAAGCCTATCACGCTATCCGTCCGCTCACAGCATCAGAACACGCATCCTGGCCCGCGATGCTGCGCGCGGGTGCGTTGCGGTTCTGGATTTCACGGCTTTATGATTATTATTTGCCACGCGCGGGGGAATTAACGCACGCCAAAGATCCAACGCATTTCCGCGATATCTTACAAAACCATATCGCTAATACCGAGAAACTACAGCAGCTTTGGGTGTAGCTGCTCATATTCATTCTGATCATTGCAATTTAACTGGAGACACATCCATGGAAATTCACCAAGTCAACGCAAAACAAGGGCTGCAATGGATTTTAAGCGGCTTCTATCTTTTTGCTAAAGCACCGCTTGCTTGGGTATTTGTATGCTTTACGCTCATGCTGGTTGCCATGACGATTGCGCTGATACCGATGCTGGGGCAATTCATTTTCACGTTGATTTCACCAGTTTTTCTTGCCGGAATCATGATAGGTTGCAGAGACATGGAACAAGGTAAGACGCTTGAAATTGCGCACCTGTTTGCGGCATTTAAGCATAATGCAGCGTCATTAATTACCATCGGAGGTATCTATCTCATTGGGCAAGTATTGATTCTCGGTTTGGTCATGCTCATCGGCGGATCTCAGATGACCGACATGATGCTATATGGCAAAAGAGTTGACGAAACCCAATTGATGGGAGTTATGAGTAGCTTCCTGACATCAATACTGCTGGCCTTGACACTCTCCATTCCATTGATGATGGCTTCCTGGTTTTCCCCGTTGTTAGTCGTTTTTCATGATATTGAACCGATTCCTGCAATGCAAAAGAGTTTTTTTGCCTGTTTGAAAAATATTATTCCATTTCAAATTTATGGCATCGTTCTGATTATCTTGACCATTATCAGCGTCATGCCGTATGGGGTTGGGCTGGTTGTATTGATTCCTACAATTTTTGCATCGATTTATGTGAGTTACAAAGATATCTTTCTAAAAGAACCTATTCGCTTTAAAAATACGAATAATCAACCGGATTTTCAGAAAGCCAATTGGAGTAACAGCGATGACGAATCAAGCTCGAATGACAATCACAAAAAAACGGAAACAACAGCTTCCGCTGAGACTACGCTAACAGAATTGGATGAACTGGTGGAATGCGCGCAGTGCCATCTACGCATTCCACGCCACGAAGCGATTACTGACAAAGAACATTTTTATTGCAGCAATAAACACCGTGAGCAACATCAAGCGACACAACAATCAACTGAATAATCAATACACATTTACAGTATATAGCCGGTTATAAAGCTTCAAAAATACCGGCAGCTCCCATACCGCTGCCGATGCACATGGTAACCATACCGTACTTTTTGTGATGACGCCGGAGACCATGCAATAAGGTTGCCACCCGGATAGAGCCAGTCGCTCCCAACGGATGACCAAGTGCAATGGCGCCACCGAGCGGATTTACTTTAGTGCGATCCAGATTCAAATCACGGATGACGGCAAGACTTTGCGCAGCAAACGCTTCGTTTAATTCAATCCAATCCAAGTCATCCTGATTGATGCCGGTTTGTTGCAATACCTTTGGAATCGCTTTAATCGGACCAACGCCCATAATTTCCGGCGGTACACCGGCCACCGAGAACCCCACGAAGCGTCCAAGCGGTGCTAGGTTAAAACGTTTCAACGCTGCTTCGCTCATTAGCACTACTGCGCCCGCGCCATCCGACATTTGTGAACTATTTCCCGCAGTTACAGAACCTTTCGCGGCAAAAACCGGGCGCAATTTTGCAAGTGCCTCCAAACTGGTATCCGCTCGTGGTCCTTCGTCAGTATCTTTGACAGCGATTTCTTCCCGTATCGTATGTGTCATCAGATCAGGGCGCTTTTCATCGACGGTATACGGTGCAATTTCATCGTTGAATTCTCCGTTTGCGGTTGCCTTAATCGCTCGTTGATGACTGGTTAATGCAAATTCGTCTTGATCTTCGCGTGATACTTTCCACTGCTCAGCGACTTTTTCAGCCGTCATTCCCATACCATAGGCAATCGCGACATTTTCTTCGTGTTGAAACATCACTGGATTCATTGCGACTTTATTACCCATCATCGGTACCATACTCATACTTTCGGTTCCTCCGGCAATCATGACATCTGCTTCGCCCAAGCGGATACGATCTGCTGCCAACGCTACGGATTGCAAGCCGGACGCGCAGAAACGATTGACTGTCATGCCGGCCACGCTATTCGGTAAACCTGCCAGCAGCAAAGCTACACGGGCGACATTGATACCCTGCTCCGCTTCCGGCATGGCGCAACCGACTATCACATCATCAATCGCGGCGGGATCCAGTCCTTCGCATTGTTTTATTACTGTCCGCAATACATGCACCAGCATGTCGTCAGGCCGCACGTTTTTAAACATACCGCGCGGGGCTTTGCCAACCGGCGTACGCGCGGCAGCTACAATATAAGCTTCTTGAGTTTGCTTTGTCATAGGATCTCCGTGAATCGTAATATCAGTTTCTCAGCGGTTTACCGGTTTTAAGCGTGTATTCGATTCGTGCTTGGGTTTTTTCAGTAGCCAGCAATTCCATGAAAGCGGTGCGTTCCAGCTCCAGAAACCAGTCTTCATCAACCAGGCTGCCAGGTGTCAGATCGCCACCGCACATTACGTGAGCAACTTTATTTGCAATCAGATTGTCATGCTCGGAAATGAATCCACCTTCGCGCATGTTAATCAATTGACTTTGAATGGTTGCAATGCCGGTATTGCCAGCAACTGGTATTTCGCGCATCGGCAATGGGGGGCGATAACCGGCTTCCGCCAAGGCTAATGCCTGCGCCTTAGCGGCATGCAACAACTCGAATCGGTGCATCACCACAATATCGGCTTGCCGCAAGTAACCGAGTTCCTTTGCTTGCTCCGCGCTTTTGGCCAATTCCGCCATTGCCACCGTTTGGAAATAGTATTTCAAATGCGGGAATGGATCGCCATCCCTGGCGCTTTGCGCAGCCCGCATGGCCAATTCTTTGCAACCGCCGCCTGCCGGTAACAACCCGACACCGGTTTCCACCAAGCCAATATAGCTTTCCATGGTTGCGACCGCACGGTCACAATGCATGACAAATTCGCAGCCACCGCCCAGCGCCAAACCATCGACAGCCGCGACCGTCGGAATCATCGAATAACGTAATCTTTGCGAAGTTCGTTGAAATTGCTGAATCATCGATTCGACTTCCGCCAGTTTCTTGGCCATTAAGGCATCAGCAAGATCCAGTTCGCGCGCAACCTGAAGCACCGCGGCTTGCGTTGTTTTTCTTAATTTTTTCAATAGCATTTGGAATGCTGTTGGCGGTTGAGGCGGCGTTGGCTGAGTATTGCCTGGCTGCACCTCAGGTTTAGGTTTTTCCGTGGCTTTTTGCAAATTCGCGCCGACGGAAAAAGGCGGCTCCGTCTGCCAAATCACCAAGGCCTGCCAGTTTTGCTCGGCTTCTTTGATCGCCTGTTGGATACCTTCCAGCACATCAATGCCGATCGTATGCATTTTACTTTTAAAGCTAAGCACGGCGATTTTATCGCCGGTGTGCCATAACCTCACCGCCCCGGTTTCAAATATGGTTTCGCCATACGTTGCAGCTTCACCGGTTAATCGATCAGGGAAAAGCTGGCGCCGGTAAACCGGTAATTGTGACCGTGCATGGAATTGACCGGCGGCGGGGGCGAATGATCCTATTGGGGAATGCACTACTGGCGGGGTATCATTGGCGATTGTCAGCACCCAGGAAGGTAATGGCGTTTGTGCCATGCTTTTGCCAGCATCAATATCTTCCTGTATCCAGTCGGCTATTGGCTTCCATCCCGCAGTCTGCCAAATTTCAAAGGGCCCCTGATTCCAGCCGAAACCCCAGCGCATCGCCAGATCGAGATCACGTGCATTGTCGGCGATCGTTTCGAGTTGTATCGCACAGTAATGAAATAAATCGCGGAATATCGACCACAAAAATTGCGCCTGTGGCTGGGAACTGTTGCGTAATGCAGCAAATTTTTCGACAGGAGAACTATATTTCAACAACCGTTTGAGATCTTCGTCGACCTCCGCGCCCGACAACCGGTATTCTCGAGTGTGCCGGTCCAAAACATGAATTTCATTTTTGATTTTTTGATAGACGCCGCGCTTCACTTTTTCTCCAAGCGCCCCTGCTTCAATCAATCCTTGCAGCCAATCCGGAACCTCGAAATAGCGATGCCAAGGATCATCCGGTAAGGTATCGCGCATGGTGTTGATGACATGCGCCAAAGTATCCAGCCCCACGACGTCCGCGGTACGGAAAGTCGCGCTTTTGGGCCGGCCGATCAATGCGCCGGTCAGGGCGTCAACCTGATCAAAGCCGAGATTGAATGAACGTCCGTGATGCATCGTCGCCAGCAATGAAAATACGCCAATGCGGTTCGCGATGAAATTCGGTGTATCTTTTGCCCGGATTACGCCCTTGCCTAAAAAAGTTACAAGAAATTCTTCCAGATGATCCAGCATCGCTGCATCGCTGGTTTGACAAGGTATCAACTCAACCAAATGCATGTAGCGCGGCGGATTGAAAAAATGAATACCGCAGAACCGGTGGCGCAAAGTTTCTGGAAATGCTTCAGCGAGCTGATTGATCGACAATCCCGAAGTGTTGCTGGCGAACACGGTACGTTCACCCAAAAAAGGCGCAATTTTCACATACAAGTCGCGTTTCCAGTCCATGCGCTCTGCAATCGCTTCAATGACCAGATCACAATCTCTCAGCAATTCGAGATGTTGATCATAGTTCGCCGGTTGAATACAGGATGCTTTGGATTTAACGGATAATGGCGCAGGTTCTTGCTTTCTGAGTTTATCGACGGCCTTGATCACATTGCGGTTGGGATTGTCCGCTTCGCCCGGCAACTCGAACAATAGCGTTTCGATATTCGCATTCACCAAGTGTGCTGCGATTTGCGCACCCATTACGCCAGCTCCAAGTACCGCGGCTTTCCGCACTAAGAAACGCTGATCACTCAATTTCACCTCCTGCCGAATCCGGTTGATTATTGATTAGCCTGCTTTGCTTAGAAGAGTACAAGCATGAAGACCAAAGCGCAAGCGTGATGAGTAGCCGCAGTGAAAGCGATGCTTACGCGTGGGCTTCAAGCTGGTGAGAAAGCAACAAAGATTGCATCGCCACCTCACCGCCAGATCTCGGCAAACAGTTCTGTTGTAAAACCCACAGTGGCGCGGCGCCCATCCGTTATTAACGGTCTTTTGATCAAACGGCCATTACTTGCCAGCAAATCGATTTTTTGTTGATCGGACAGTGCAGGCAGTCGTTCCTTGATGTTTAACGCACGATACTGCATGCCGCTGGTGTTGAAGAGTTTGTTAACGGATACATTCGCATGCTGAGCTATCGCAGCAAGCTCCGCGTCATCCGGGGGATTTTCCGTGATATCGATGAATTGGTACTTAACACCGGCCTGCTGCAGAAATTGTTCGGCTCTGCGGCAAGTGTCACACTTTTTATAACCATAGAACTTCAACATAAATAAATACTTACAATATATTATTAAAGTTACTCACCACCTTTAGGGCCCCAAAATACAACCCAAGTGACAAAATCCGCTGAGAAATTTTCAAAGCGATGCTCCACATGCGCCGCTACAAAAAAAACCATTCCCGGTTCAAATGCCTGACGCTCACCGGCAACCACGATTTCACCATGACCGGAATGAATGAAATACAATTCATCTTGATCATGCGGTGTCTGAATATCGGTCTCTTTCGGAGCATAAACTTCAACCGACATGGTGCCATGCGCAAAAGCCAGCGTGAAAGGTTCGCCCGAAGGCCATTCGGGACTGGCTTTTCCAGGAATTCGTTGCATCAAATCCGTTAACACCGCTTTCAGCATGATTCACCTCATTTATCAGTTTAAGCATTTGTCATAACTTATTAATTTTTATATCTTAGCGTCTCTAGTTCGTTGTTTCATGATCGCGGAATCACCAAATGATGTTGATTGAGTTCCCAATAACTCAGAATCGATTCGATCGCGTGTTCATAACGATCTGCGCCCATCGGTTTTGTAATCACACTGTTGGCATGATTTTCAAGCGCACGGCGAATATCTTTAGCAGCCGCCGAAGTGGTAAAAACAACCACGGGGAGGATTTTCAACAACGCATCGGTCTTAATTGCAGCAAGTATCTCATGGCCATCGTATTTCGGTAGCTGCAAATCCAGTATGCAAAGCCACGGCATCGGTTGTTGCTGATTGCGAACCGTATCCAAATAAGCCATTGCCGCACCGCCATCCGCAACACGGGTCACGGTAATGTCAGGACGATGCTCGGAAATGTAAAAACTGGTCAACTCCGCATGTTCATCGCTGTCTTCAATCAACAATAAGCCACGATGCTCGGTTTTCATTATGGACTCCCGTTCGATTTTTTTGCCGCTGGAAATTTCAACCAGAATGTTGCGCCGCTTCCGGGAGAGGATTCAATCCAAATGTCACCGCCGTGCAGCCTCATGACTTTTTTAACAATCGCCAATCCAATTCCCGAGCCACCCGGTTGTGAACTCAACCGGTAAAACAAGCCAAAAATTTTTTGATGAAATGCCGGATCAATTCCTTCGCCATTATCCCGGCAAAAAATTAACCAGTGCTGATCCCGAATTATCGCGCCAATTTCAAGCCGTGGTTTCTGTTCCGCATTATGCGCATATTTCATTGCATTCGAAAGTATATTTTCAAATACCTGCAGTAGGCGGCTTTCATTGCCATTGATCACCGGCAGTCCCGGATGGATGATTAAATCAAAATCCGCTTTCTTTAATTCCTCGCTTTGATTCTCGGCAAACTGTTGCAGCAGGATATTCAAATCAATCGGATTCATCCCGGTTTCGATCCGGCCTACGCGGCTCAAATCCAGTAAATCATTAATCAATTGTTCCATACGTGTGATCGAAGCGATCACTTTTTCCAGCTTTTCAATAGCTAACGGATAGTTTCCCTGATCGGCAAGCTTTCGTATGATGCTGATAAATCCCATGCTGGTCACCAGGGGTGATTTCAAATCGTGCGATACGGTATGAACAAACTGTTCCAGTTCGTCATTCGAGCGCTCCAGATCGTTGTTACTTTGTTCCAGGGCTAGCGTTAATTCCACCGATTCGTGCAGCAATTGCTCGGTTCGTGCATTCATATCCCGGTAAGCGTTAGCAGCTTCAGTCAATTCGCCGATCTCGTCGCGCACGACATAATTTGGAATAGGCGCATTGCTAACGCCTTGCGCCAAATCCCGGAAAGTCATCGCGATGCGCGAGATCGGCCGGATGATGCTTTGTCTGATCACATAAGAGAACAATAGCAAAAATAGCAATAAAACAACTCCCAATAGCAACAACATATAGAGCGTGTCGTTCACATTGGCCAGAAATTCATGTTCCATGACTGCTATTTCATCCGTCAGCAGCATTGACAGTTTTTTTGATTGATAGAGGATTTCATAGGCTTCTGCTGCCATGACCACATTGATCAAGTAGAGATAGCTTCGGGTCAATTGCACGGATTCATTGTAACGATGCTGATATCGATCCAGCCGATCTATTACCTGATCGATTTTGGAATGAGTAAGTTCGGTATGATCGAGCGCATTTAAAAAGCTCAGCGCATCGATAAAATTCTGTTTCCCCGCTAAGACATAACTGGAATCGAGAGAACCCAGATAGCGAAACAAATTCTTTTCAACCAGCAACACGCGGTTGAGTACACTTTTCAATATCAATTGCAATCCCGGGTTTTCTTTCTCCAGAGCGATTAATTCTTGAACCAGGCGTTCGGCTTTTGTCGCATCATTGCGAAAATCCACATTGAGCAGTTGTTGCTGCTGGTTACGCTGTTGCTTCACTTGTAAAAAAGCCGAATGGTAATTTTTCAAATGAACTTTAATTTCACTTAAAACCGGTTTGCTAACCGGTAAATCAGTTTCTATATTCTGATCAATCTGATCAAGCAGAATTTCGTAAAGACGGATGACTTCATCAGCCGCTGAAAGATGTCCATAATTCGCATAAATAAGCGCTTGACGCTGCATTTCAGAAACTTGCGCGGTGAGTAGCAAATCAATCCGGGTTTTTGTGCTGAATGAAACAAAATCGCGGAAATTTTCGGTGGTTTTATGAAACGTAAAATTAGTAATGCCGATTACAGAAAAAATCAGAATACCCGCAAAAATATAACCGGCATTAATGCGTTGGCGAAGCTTAAAATGGTCAATGAGATATCTAATCAAAGTATTAATTCATGCCAAAAGAAATTCGTTCCATTTCATCAAGCTATATTCATAGTTAGCCATTACGGTGTTCCAGATTGCAACATTTTCAAATCGTTTGATATAGGAACCGCCGGTTCGTATGTCGCCGACCCTGGCGGCAATCTTGTTATCAGTCCCTAACAACGGTTCCACCGCAGGCTTGCCGTCGTACCAATAATCCCATTCCGCCTGCGACATGAAAGTTCTGGAGCGTTGCGGATTGGAAATGTAATAGCCTTGCCTTGCGATGAAGGCTCCTGCCCACCCGGAGAGCCACCAATTCATAAACGCGTAGGCGGCCTCTTCACGTTCCCCCTGTGTTTCACTCGACAGGCACATAACGCCATGCCAAGCCCGGTAACCTTCCTTAGGCGCCGCATAAATGCAAGGTATGCCTCTGCCGTTCAACGCGCTGACCGCCGGTGAAAACATACTGGCAATAGTAATTTCGCCGTTCGCCATCCATTCTATGGAATGGGGCACGGACGACCAGAAACCGCGGAAATGCCCCTGCCGCTTCTTTGCAATCACGATTTCAAAAAGCGCATCGATTTCCGCGCGGCTCATATTTCCCATATCGTTAAACGTCATCAGCCCTTGCGCCTGCGTTGCAAGTGCAAGATCGAAAATACCGATGGTGGGCGCATTCACGATGGCCACCTTGCCGGCATAACGGTTGTCTAATAGCCAACCCCAGCTCTCGGATTCATAGGGAATGCCTTTGGGTATGATCGCGGCGTTGTACCCAAAAGAATCGGTATTGTGCACATACGGCAAAAAACTAATACCGTCTGCCGGTGTTGCTCCCAAGCTGCCATCGGCTTGAAAATACAAGATTTTGTGCGGTGCATCGCCAAGTCCGGTTGATGCGGCCGGCGTCAACCGCCCGGTTTTACTCAGTTCATTGATCTCGGACCAGTATTGCAACTTACTGATTTTTATAGGCTGAATAGCATCCGCCATCCAGAGTATTTTGATGCTGTCGGACCATTGCTCATAGAGGTCAAAACTGCGCGGATCGGTTGCAGCTTTCAGCAATACTTCCGCATCACCGCCTGGGAAGAACTGAATATTGATGCCAAGATCCCGCTCGGCCCGGGTCCTGATGGCTTCCTGCAGTGTCACATGAGTGCCGAGCACCTTGATCGTCGGCTTCCGGTTATAGGCTTTGGCAATGCTAGGAAAAGCCAGGGTGGATACTGCTGCGGAAGCAATTGCGCCGCTTTGTCGTAAAAAAGTCCGGCGATCCATCGATAAATTCTCAGGCAGTTAATCAAATGATGACTGTTAAATTAAACATGCATACCGTACAGTCTGCCAGAAAGTGACTGATTGTCCAATCAATTCATAGCGCCGTCAGTTTTGCCAGCGACATCAGCAGCCATTTTGTTCCCGCTTGTGCAAATTTAACTTGCACTCGGGTATCGCTGCCACTGCCTTCGTAATCGATAATCACGCCGGTACCGAACTTGTCGTGCAGCACACTCTGGCCAATTTTCCAAGGCAAACCGGCTATATTATTTGGAGATCGGTGCGGAGACCCGGAAAAAAACGGCGCGCTTGGAGAGTGGTTCAGGGTATTAGAAGTAAAACTGAAATTGTGCGGTGATGAGGGCTTTAGCCATTTCAGAAAATCCTGTGGTATCTCATCCAGAAACCGCGATGCGATATTGTAGCGTGTTTGTCCATGCAGCAGCCGGCTTTGGGCGAAACTCAAATACAAGTGGCGGCGTGCGCGGGTCATGGCAACATACATCAGGCGCCTTTCTTCGGATAATCCATTGATTTCATTAAGACTATTTTCGTGAGGAAATAACCCTTCTTCCAATCCGCTCAGAAATACACTGTGAAACTCAAGTCCTTTGGCTGCATGAATGGTCATTAACTGCAAGGCATTCTGGCCGTTACCCGCTTGATGCTCGCCAGCTTCCAGCGAAGCATGCGCCAGAAATTCCGCAAGACTGTCATTTTCCGCTTCGTGCACGAAACTGGCGGCGGCATTGATGAGTTCGTGCAAATTTTCCAATCGTTCGACACCTTCCCGCTCTTTAGCATAATAGGCTGATAATTCGCTATGCGTCAGCATGTATTCAATAATCTGCGGCAACGGCAATGCCGCGCAGTCCCGGCGCATCAATAACATCTTTTGCACAAAACTCGTCGTGCCTTTTAAGGCTTCTGCAGGCTTTTGCAATATCGACGTTTCGCCCCCGCCTTTTCTGAGAGCTGCCTGCCATAAGCTGATGCCTTGCACTTTGGCGTCATCCAGCAGTTGCTCTAAACTCCTGGCGCCAATCCCGCGCGCTGGAAAATTGATCACCCGCAGTAACGCGCTATCGTCATCCGGATTGGCAATTAAGCGCAAATAAGCCAATGCGTGTTTGATTTCCTGACGATCGAAAAATCGCATTCCGCCATATACCCGATAGGGTACTCCGGCATTGAACAAGCTATGTTCCAACACTCGGGATTGCGCATTGGAACGATACAACAAGGCGATTTCGGATAATGCAACACCGTCTGCTTGCAACGCTTTGACTTCTTCGACGATAAAAACCGCTTCGTCGTAATCGTTCGGTGCGTTGTATACCCTTAAGGGCTCGCCTTTTCCTTCGTTAGTCCAAAGATTTTTACCGAGACGGTCATTGTTGTGTTCAATTAAAGCATTGGCGGCATCGAGAATGTAGCCGTGTGAGCGGTAATTTTGTTCGAGTTTGATGACGGTGGAAATACCGAAATCGCGTTCGAAGTCTTTCATATTGCCGCTATATGCGCCGCGAAAAGCATAAATGCTTTGATCGTCATCGCCGACAGCAAAAACCGCGGCCGCGTGATCGGTTTCCGCACCGGCAAGCAGTTTCAGCCACTTGTATTGCAATTGATTGGTATCTTGAAACTCATCGATCAGTATATGCCGGAACCGCGCACGGTAATGCTGGCACAGCGGTTCGTGGCGCGTGAGCAATTCATAGCTGCGTAACAGTAATTCCGCAAAATCAACCGCGCCCTCTCGCTGACACTGCTGCTCGTACGCTTGATAAAATTCCAGCATGCGCCGGGAAAAAGCATCCTCAACGGTTACATACGCAGCCCGCAGCCCGGACTCCTTGGCATTATTGATAAACCATTGCACTTGCCGTGGCGGGAATTTTTTATCGTCCGCTTGCAAATCTCTCAGAATTCTTTTGATCAGCGCCAATTGATCGGCAGAATCGAGGATCTGGAATGTTTGCGGCAATCCGGCATCCTGAAAATGTGTCCGCAGCATGCGATGACAGAGGCCGTGAAACGTTCCGATCCACATCCCCCGCAGATTAATCGGCAGCATCGCGGAAATACGCGCCAGCATTTCCTTGGCGGCTTTATTGGTAAAAGTCACCGCCAGAATGCCGTGAGGGCTGACCTGGCCGGATTGAATCAAATATGCAATTCGCGTCGTTAACACGCGTGTTTTTCCACTACCCGCACCGGCCAATACCAAGACCGACTGGTATGGCAGGGTGATCGCTTCCAATTGTTGTGGATTAAGATCCGCGAGTAAGGAACTCATGCAGCTCGGATATTTCGATTGATCTCAGGATTAATCTGAAAAACAAATATTCTGTATTGTGCCGCACTGATTAATTCAGAATCGCGCTCCATTGAAACCGCAACTTACCGCGATTCGTGAATTAACCGGTTTTTTGTCAAAACGATTAAGCTCTGCTTTTAGCGACAATATCCAGGATCAGCGGCGTCAATATCAATTCGATCGCCATGCCCATTTTCCCGCCTGGAACAACAATCGTGTTCGGACGAGACATAAAAGAGTCGTGAATCATTCTTAACAAGTAAGGGAAATCGGCCATTTCCGGATATCTGAAGCGAATCACCACCAAGCTTTCATCCAGTGTCGGGATCTCCCTGGCAATGAACGGGTTGGATGTGTCCACGGTTGGCACCCGTTGGAAATTGATATGTGTACGGGAGAACTGCGGAGTGATGTAATGCACATAATCATGCATGCGGCGCAAAATAGTATGTGTCACGGCTTCAGCAGAGTATCCGCGGGCATTGGTATCCCGGTAAATTTTTTGAATCCACTCCAAATTAACGATGGGCACTACACCAACGAGCAAATCGACATATTTTGCAACATCGGCGGTATCGCTTTTGGCGCCGCCATGCAGACCTTCGTAAAACAGTAAATCGGAACCGGGTGGTATGGACGACCATGGCGTAAATGTGCCAGGTTTTTGTTGCCAGGGCGCGGCTTCTTCTTCGTTATGAAGATACAAACGCTTTTGACCCGTTCCTTTTTCGCCGTATTCTTTAAACAGTGCTTCCAGTTTTTCAAATTCGTTGGCTTCCGGGCCAAAGTGACTGATCGGGCGCCCGCCATTTTTTTCTGATTCTGCTACGGCTTGTTTCATCGCTTCACGGTCGTAGCGATGAAAGCTATCGCCTTCAATCACCACCGCATTCAGTTTCTCGCGACGAAAAATGTGTTCAAAGCTGGTTTTTACCGTTGAGGTGCCTGCACCTGAAGATCCGGTAACGGCGATAACCGGGTGTTTTTGCGACATTCTGATTTTCTCCTAAAAATATAATAATAAAATCACCGGACCATATTAGCCTTCGATGGAAATTTTGCATCGCTATAATGCTGTTTCCGTTGACAGTTAGCAGCCATGACCTGCTTTGTGCGCTTCAGAATCGGAACATCAAGCCGACAAAATTGAAAATGCAAGTACTGAAACTTACTAAAATAATACCAGTCAGAAACTTTACCTAAAATTTCGTGTGTATTGTATACCAAGACAGAGTCCAGGCATCAATTACCTGTACCATTGATTGTGATCCACCCGTTTACATACAGCAAAATGAAACCCGTAAAGCGGAACCGAAAACGCACTACTGGTATTATTGTCCAAATCCGAGAGACTACTATTCCGCTATCAGCGAATGTCTTGGTGGCTGGCTAGAGATCGCACTTCAACCCACTGCATCATAATATTTAGAGAGAATTTTCCTATGAAAGCAGTTAAATCGTTTTATATCGCGTGTATTCCGTGTTTTTTGGCTGCCTGTGTTCACTTGCCATCGGGACCAAGTGTCATGACGTTGCCGGGAACCGGAAAAAGCTTTGAACAGTTTCGTATGGATGACTACGAGTGCCGCAGCTATGCTCTCGAGCAAGTGGGTGGCACTTCACCACGGCAATCAGCGCAATCAAGCGGATTGGAGAGCGCAGCCATTGGCGCTGGTCTGGGCGCTGCGGCGGGAGCAGCTATTGCTGGGGGGGGTGGAGCCGCCGTGGGCGCTGGCGCTGGATTATTGGCGGGAGGATTGGTCGGTTCCGGTACTGCTAGCAGTTCTGCGTATGTTAATCAGCAGCGTTATGATATCGGTTATATTCAATGCATGTACGCCAAAGGCCATCGCGTACCGATCGCAGGAAGAATCACTGAAGAACCGCCATTAAATCGTGCCAGAAGCCCGGCATCACCGCCTGCTGAATTTATTCCGCCACCACCCCCGCCTGGAAATCCGCCACCGCCGCCGTTGCGATAAAGATTCCCTGTGTCAATCATGAATGACTCAAGTTTGCACAGGCATAGCGGAGTATCGCTTCCGGTACTAGACTAACGCATAACGCAGTATGATAATGCGCTAAAATAATCAAAAAATACCCCTGTTGAATCCAATATAAAAATTTGCGATTTGATGAAATATTATCGATACATCAAATAAATATATATCAAAATAATAACTTAGGAGTGAACTGTGCATCCGATTGTACCCGTCATTATGGCAGTAGGCGCCATTTTGTTTTTCGTAGGAATAATTGTCCAAACACGACTTGGTTCGAAACGAATCAAAACCATACAACTGCGTGGCAAAGACTATAAGCTATGGCAATTCGTCGTAACTACAGTTGGCTCGGGCGTCGCATTGATCATCATCTCGGTTTTGATACCCAAATACATATCGTATCAGCCTGAATCAGCAACTCAGACGGTTCAACCCGTTATTTCCGGAAATTTAAAATACGAATTGGATTCGGTTCTATCCAGCCTGAAAATCAATAATGGTCCGATGATGGATGCAATCAGCCGTTTCCAAGTGGAATTTCACGATACGATGAAGCGTGGTGATAAAAATGTCGCAGATTTGCTCGTGCTCGAAATAGCTTTTCGAATCCGCACTGATTTACAAAAGCAGGATTATCCTGAAAACCAAATCGAGCGTGAGGTCGAACGGATTGTTGGGATCTTGAAACAGACTGCGCAACAAGGTAATGCTAAATAATCGGCATTACTGATATTGTGCGATTAAACAGATTTTCTTTAATATTACTCACTATATAAAATATAAGGACTCGCTATGGTCAAATTGCTACAAATCCTGATCGCCATATTCGTGCTTTCATTAACGATGCCGCAAATTGCGCTTGCCGAGCAATACCCCGACAAAGTTATGGAAAAGCTCGGTAACGGTCTTGCCAATGCGGTAACAGGCGTTGTTGAAATTCCCAAAACAATTACTATCGTGGGCAATCGGGATGGTGTCGTCCATGGTATGACGGTAGGTTTTCTGACCGGAATTGCGAATGCTGTTGGACGCTCGCTGAGCGGCGCTTTTGATATCGCCACTTTCTTAATTCCGACGACACCTTTTGTTAAACCCGCCTATATCTGGGATGATTTCAACCGCGAAACCGCTTTTGTTGAATCACATATGCGTTGATAGGGATTGCTCCCGCCATTCGATTATTGTTAAGGAAACGCTGATTAACAGGCAATTTGCTGCGTTGGGTGGTGCTCAAAAACTTGCCTATCCGATTGATATGTCTCGTTTTTTGCGCTCCATCCGCCTTGCATATCATCTTGCTCAGGCGAATTAATCAGTGTTTCCTTAGAAAATCCGGTGGCGAGATATCTCCAGACTTTTTAGTAGCTTTTCAGAATTTTTGGCTGACCGGTCATATAGTATTACTGATGACTGCCGGTGGTGAGTCAGCAATCAAACACTCTGAAAACACATAACTTCCCGGTTCTTCGGCCAATCCGTCACTTTCTATTAAGTCAAAGCGGACACAATCCTTTTGTTTAAATGCGTATTGATATTTATCGGGTATTTTCATGTCCGGTAAGGAAATCTCATGGAACAACCCTTTTTCGATCCACCAACGACCCGATTCGGTAAAATACGTACTCTCACCTTTTGCATCGGTAAAACTAAAATCAATGGTATAAGAGCCATCGGCATTCCGTGTTTGCGTCCAACGCTTTAGCAACCCTCCTTCCTCCAGGAATTCGCCGGTCCAGACACCAATCAACTTGACATCGATAAATGGCTTCTGGTCGGTAGTTATTTGCGAAACGCAGCCACTCAAGAAGCAAAGCAGTAAAATCACTGCAGATAATCTGTTAACGAGCTTGCTCATAATCGAAATATGTATTCAGATTATTAAAATACCTTCAATCAATAGCCTTAAATCGTCGCGATGGTAACGCCATCAACCCTTTGACCGGCGTTCAATGATTCGGAGTATCGCTTTCAATTTCGAATGAAATAATTCCTCATTCATCCGGTTTCCATTTCCACCGCAACCACACACGCAGTTGTCTAAATGTTTCCGCATCAATCCCATCCGGTAAGATGGTTATGCTATCGTTTAAAAGATTTCCTTCCGGTTGCAATATCAATACGGTCAGATAAGGCGACACAAAACTGCTGCTAAGGATATTGCAGACAATCCCCTTATTTGAACGCGTTGTTACCACGCATAGATTATTATCTGTTAAAACCAATTCAGTCACAGCATTATTAGCAACCAGCAAAGCATCCTTGCGCAAATAGTAAGTGAGGCTGATGAATATCAGAACGATGATCACACTCATAATCAACAAGGATAGTGGCAGTATCCCAATCAAAATAGCAGCAGCCATATGTGCGGCTATCAATATCGCTGCTAGCAAATGGGAAGGCTTGCGGCGGATTATCAAATTCATCATGGAAAGATCGCTATCGTGATTTGTTATAGAGCGGATTCTTTTAGTACCGGCGCTTGATTTTAGTCAAAGCGCTTGTCGTATAATTTCGTTCATTTAAAAACTAACAAGATTATGAATACCGAATGGCAGAACTTTTTAATGAACTATCATGCAGTTGTCAACGATAACTCTATTTTGCATTTCGGCAATTGCTCTGGGGAGCTGTTAGCAACAGCCACAACCGCTGTTATTTGCGATCTTTCTCATCAAGGATTGATCCGGTTTTCCGGGGACGATGCAAAATCTTTCCTGCAAAGTCAACTCAGTTGCGATATCCGTGAGATTGATCTGACCTCGGCGAAATATGGCAGTTACTGTTCACCCAAAGGTAGAGTACTTGCAAACTTTGTCATATGGCAACGCCATGATGATCTGTTCATGCAGTTACCCGTTAGCTTGTTAAGCGCTATTCAAAAACGGTTATCGCTTTATGTGTTGCGATCCAAGGTAACAATCACCGACTGCAGTAACGAATGGATACGTTTTGGCGTTGCGGGTTCCGATGCGGCCGCGCTTATACGAAATACCGGTGATGCGATTGAAGATTTCGCCGGTCCGATGCGCATGCAACATACCGAAAAATTCAGCATCATTCACTATTCGAGAAACCGCGCAGAGGTTATAGCGACCTATGCGCATGCTCAAGTATTATGGGATCGCCTCGGTCAACACGCCAAGCCGGTTGGCGCTCGTTGCTGGGATTGGCTGGAGATACAAGCCGGAATTCCGACGATCTTGCCGGAAACCCAGGAATTATTTTTGCCGCAAATGATTAACCTCGATGTAACCGGCGGCGTCAGCTTCAAGAAAGGGTGTTACCCGGGGCAGGAAATTGTTGCGCGTACGCAATATCTTGGAAAACTTAAGCGGCGCATGCAATTAGCCCACATAACAACCAACGCAGCGATCGCAGCCGGTGACGCACTCTATAGCCCGGAAACAGACGATCAATCATGTGGGAACATCGTCAATGTGGCACCATCGCCACAAGGTGGATTAGATGCTTTAGCCGTTGTGCAACACAACAACGACAGGGCAGATGAAATCCATTGCCACTCACTGCAGGGACCGATTTTGGAATTTCGGTCGCTACCTTACTCGCTGCCAGCTTGAGCCAGCCGTTTTCCCTGTGTCTATATCCGGCATAATTTTGGTAAACCAGCTTGCAATCGCCAGCAAACCCGCCGCAATGTATGCAGCGCTCGCCGTATTTTGTTCTTGGCCTTTAGTTGCTGTCATGGCCCTGCTACTTCGCAATCCCCTGAATTAACCGCATATATGACGCTTTATTTTTCCGGTAGGCGCATTTCGAATCTTACATCTATCCGAAACCTGGTTCTTCCCAAATTGGCTATGATAATATCATTAAGCACCCAACTATCATAAATCCATGCCATATCATTGACTGGCAACCCGACTGGGTTCTTGATAAAATCCGCTGTGTTTTTGAGTGTCTTTTTATCCAAGAACTGGTCACTAAGCGCGTTATATTTAATTATGAGTAATATCTACCAAGCGGTTTTAACAATATCTACGCGTACCGCATTACTTAATGAATGTTCACGAAATATATAGATAATAAGGGATCGTTATGTCACAAAGCTCATCACAAATTAACAAGTACCTAAAAAGCTTACAAAAACACCTGACTGACGAGCATCCGGATAATCCGACGCTGGCGAATGCTGTCAAAAGCTTCCGGAAAATGGATTATGTAGGCCATAGCATGGGATTGCTGAGCAAGGACGAATCTTATGCGACTTTTGTGACATGGTGGCCCATGATTGCGGTTCTGGGAACATTTTCCGCTGGCAAATCCACTTTTATCAATTCGTATTTGGACGTTTCGCTGCAGCGCACTGGCAACCAGGCAGTCGATGATAAATTTACAGTGATCTGCTACAGCCGTCACAATGAAGCGAAAACTCTTCCGGGAATTGCCTTGGACGCTGATCCCCGTTTTCCATTTTTTCAAATTAGCCGCAGCATCGAAGAAATTTCAGAAGCCGGACAAGAGCGGATTGACGCTTACTTGCAGCTAAAAACCTGTCCTTCGGAAACCCTCCGCGGAAAAATATTGATCGATTCTCCAGGCTTTGATGCTGATAATCAGCGGGCATCGACATTGCGCTTAACACAACACATTATTAATCTATCCGATCTGGTTCTGGTATTTTTCGACGCCCGCCACCCGGAACCGAAGGCTATGCAGGATACGTTGGCTTATCTGGTTTCAGCCAGTGTAAACCGTGCCGACACCAATAAATTTTTATATATTCTCAATCAGATCGATGTCACCGCGCAAGAAGACAATCCCGAAGAAGTCGTATCAGCATGGCAGCGCTCCTTAGCGGAAGTCGGTTTAATTAGTGGCCGTTTTTATCGCATTTACAATCCCAAAGCCGCTGTCCCAATCGCCAATCCGCACATCCGGCAACGTTTCGAGAAAAAACGCGAAGAGGATATGGCCGATATCAACGCGCGCATCCGTCAAATTGAAGTTGAACGGTCATATCGCATCGTCGGTAAGCTCGAACAAACAGCTAAGGGCATCAAGCATCACTTTGTCGTCAAACTTTCCGATATGCTCAACAAATGGAAGAGCAAAGTAATGCTTTTTGATGGTTTGGCATTCAGTTCATTGGCAGTGTTAGCTGGAACCGGTTTACATTTGACGGATTCCTGGAGCTTATTGCCAGCCTTTCAGGAAAATCTGCAACAGCACGATACCACTTCTATCGTTATTGCTGCCCTGATGGTACTGTCGATACTCTATATTCATTTTTCTATCCGGCGCGGGGTTGCTAATGGTTTGCTGAAAAAACTCGCTAACGAGTTAGGGAACGATCACGACACTTATAAGCAATATATGCAGGCTTTCAATAAAAGTACCGCCGCAATACGTCCGATGTTCCTGAATGGTCCGGCCGGATGGAATGAAACCACGCAACAAACGATCGATGAAGTAATCAATGAAGCCAACGATTATATCCAAGCCTTGAACGATCAATTCACCAACCCTTCCGGAAATGGCGGCGAGAACTCTCAGGTTTGAGCAACAACGATGAATAAGGAAATATTGACTGACGGTTAAGTCTTGGCAGATCCGGAAGCATAAATTTCTGAATCATCGGGGTCAGCACAATACTGGCTGACCCCGATTTTGGTTATACAAAAAGCGCGGTCAATTTTGCGATTAAACCGGTCACAATCGGTTGGAATGCCCCTAGGAAATTATCCAGTTGCAACATCCCGACAATCAGAATTAACACACCACCCGCCACAATGCCGTATTTAAGGCCTAAAACAAAATTTGCTGATGCGGGCGCCCGTGTATACGTTTGATTGGAAAATGCGAGAAATATTTTAAAAATTCCCAGCAAGAAGCCTGCGGCAACGCATCCTAAAAATAGATGCAATGCGGAAAAAATCCGTTTTATTAAGCTTTCGTCCGCAAATTCGAGGCTTGAGAAACGTAAACAGATGACAATCACAATGAGTAAAATGAGGGAGTTCCAGAATCCTCCAAATCTCATTCTCATCTCACTTTCCATACTCATAAATCTTTCCCCTTATAAAAAATAGTAAAAATAAAATAACCGACCGATACGCATATTCATAAACTTTTTTGAAAAACTTATATCTCGATTACCCAAATATAACGCATGTAACACATTGTTTCTGATAGTCTGACTCAGCAAAAAGCATAGTTAATCGAATCAAATCCGATATCATGATAGCCATTGCATTCAGGCTGATTATTTTACAGAACTCCTATAAAAATACACGGACTATCACGAGATACCCAGTTAACCCAAACGCCATCCAGATCACTACACACAATGCAAACGTTGATTTTCATTAATTCAACCCTATTTTTATGCAATTATCACCAGCAAGATCATTACTGCGGTTGACCGATCAATTTCAATTTTATCGAGGGGAATAATGATACGCACGCTACTGTTTAGGATGGCTATTCTAAGCACACTATTGTTGAGCGGCTGTGGCTACAATACGCTGCAATCGACGGATGAACAAATTAAAGCCAGTTGGGCCGAAGTATTGAATCAATATAAGCGCCGCGCCGACTTGATTCCCAATTTGGTGAGCACCGTCCAGGGATTCGCTTCCCAAGAGAAAGAAGTATTGATAAACGTCACTAATGCGCGTTCTAAAGCCGGAAGTATTCAAGCATCACCGGATCTGATCAATGATAACGATGCTTTTGCTAAGTTCCAGCAAGCGCAAGGTGATCTGACGAGCGCGTTGTCAAAGCTGCTCGTGGTTGTTGAGAACTATCCGGAATTAAAATCCGATGAAAATTTCCGTGACTTACAAGCGCAATTGGAAGGAACGGAAAATCGTATCACGGTTGCTCGTAATCGATATATTAAAGCGGTACAAGAATATAATACGGTGGTCCGGTCTTTTCCAAGCAATCTCACTGCCATGATATTTGGTTTTCAAACAAAACCCGGCTTCACAGTGGAAAATGAGCAAGAAATTTCGGCGCCACCCCGCGTTGACTTTCACGCACCCCAATTACCGGAAAAATGAAATGCGGATTATTGAACGTCAACGCTTGGTTCGACATAACTGCTGCGGATCTTCATAAAAAATGACATTCTTTCGCGCAATCCGGTATTGGCGTTATGTTCTGATAATAACTGCTCTGCTCATTTTTTCCGCGCATAGCGCCGCAGAGATTGCAATCCCGATTCTCAAATCACGCGTTACCGATTTGACTGCGACGCTATCCGCCGCAGAAGCAAATCAATTGGAACAAAAATTAGCAGCTTTCGAGAAAGATAAAGGCAGTCAAATTGCAGTTCTGTTGCTGCCCACGACGCAGCCTGAAACCATCGAGCAATATTCCATGCGCGTCGCGGAAACCTGGAAACTCGGACGAAAAGGCATTGATGACGGTGTATTGTTATTGATTGCAAAGAATGACCGGACACTCCGCCTGGAAGTCGGTTACGGTCTCGAAGGCGCAGTACCGGATGCAATCGCAAAGCGCATTATTGCCGACATCATCACGCCGCATTTTAAACAAGGCCGCTTTGCCGAAGGCATCAATGCGGGTATCGACGCACTAATGGGAATCATCAAAGGCGAACCATTACCGTCGCTGAAAGCTCATCACCCTGCGAAAAATCAGGAATCCGTTTTCGATACGATCGCTTTTCTCCTGATTTTGCCTTTTGTGTTTGGACGAGTTTTACAAGTCATGTTAGGTCGACTAGCCGGCGCTGCGGCAACCGGAATCGGGTTAGGTTTCATCAGTTGGATCGCTTTTTCCTCACTGGCGACCGCCCTGCTAATTGCAGCGTTTGGTTTTTTAATAACACTTTTTCTGACTCCGGCTGAAGGCATTTATCGGAATCGCCGCGGTTATTCGCAGAATCATGATTGGGGATCTGGCGGGTTTGGCAGTGGCGGCGGCTTTCGTGGAGGCGGCGGTTTTGGCGGCGGTGGCGCATCAGGAAGGTGGTAGATGAACTTAAAGCGTATCCTTGAACATTTTCTGACCGGGCAATTGGCAGTACATCGCTTATTCCCTGAAGTTACGCTTGCTGCAATCGAACAAGCCATTCAACAATCAGAAAAGCAGCATGGCGGTGAAATATGTTTTGCCGTAGAAGCATCGCTGAGTACCGCCGCTTTGCTAAAAAATCAAACGGCCCGCGAGCGGGCAATCGAGGTTTTTTCTCAGCTCCGAGTTTGGGATACCGAAAAAAATAACGGTGTTCTAATCTATTTGCTGCTTGCGGATCGCGACGTTGAAATCATCGCCGATCGCGGTATCCACGCCAAAGTATCCAGCCAAGCATGGGAATCCATCTGTCAAATGATGGAATCCTCATTCCGGCAACAGCAATTTAAAAGCGGCGTCATCGAAGGTATTCAAGCCATTGGTGCGCATTTGCAAAAACACTTTCCGCCGGATTGCAAAAAAGAAAACAATGAACTATCGAATCAACCGGTGATACTCTGATCTCTGGTTTTTTTATACCATTACTTATTCATGCAGAAATTGTTATTCTTCGGTTATGGCAACCCTGGTCGCGGAGACGATGCGCTGGGACCATTATTGATTGAGCGGATCAATCAATTGAAACTCGCTGATCTCTCAAGTCTTGTCGATATGCAACTGATGATCGAACATACTGCCGATTTGATCGGGTATGACCAAGTGGTATTTATCGATGCCGATGTGACATGCGATAACCCGTTTGAAATTTCTGAAGTGATTGCCAGTAAAGACGAAAGCTACACCAGTCATGCGATGACACCGGCAGCTTTGCTCTACACTTTTCAGCAAATCTACCGGCAACCACCGCCTCAGTCATTTTTACTGCGCATCCGGGGGTATTCTTTCGAATTGGGTGATCGATTAAGCGCCCAGGCCGATAGCAACCTGCAAGCCGCTTTGGCGTCAATCCGGGAATGGGTGCGAAGCAAATGCGAGCTTTGATACTGCCAATCAAAATCCAGTTGATGCTGATTTTAGGGGGGATATGCTGGCTACTGTCCTCGCTGGCTTTCGGCCACACCGGCGATGGTCCTCACAATGCCTTCACGCATGGATTCGTCCACCCCCTGAGCGGATTGGATCATGTGCTTGCGATGGTCGCTGTCGGATTATGGGCCGCACAACGACACGACCGGATGATTTGGTTGATTCCATTGAGTTTCGTCGCGATAATGGGATTAGGCGGTTTACTGGGTATGATCGTGATGCCGGTTAACGTTGCGGAGCATGGCATCGTGTTGTCTCTGCTGATCCTGGGTTTGTTGCTTGCCAACATGATGCAATTGCCGGTCAGCATCAGTATTATGCTGATCGGTTTGTTTGCACTCAGCCATGGTTATGCGCATGGCAGCGAAATGCCGCCCGGCATGGCTTTTTGGTCCTATGCAATGGGTTTCATGCTGGCGACGTTAGGATTGCATCTGTGCGGAATTGCCTCGGGTTTATTGTTTAAAAAACTGGCATATACCAACTGGTTGCGATTGAGCGGGCTCATGATTGCTTGCTATGGCGGTTTTTTGTGGTTGCAGTAACAGTCGATGCATGAACTTTCGCTCGCCGAGAATTTGCTACAAATCATCGAAGATGCCGCGCATGAACAGCAATTTACACAAGTCAAAACTGTTTTTCTGGAAATCGGGCAACTGGCCTGTGTCGAACTGGAGCCGTTGCGGTTTTATTTTGAAATCGTCTCGCAAGATAGCGTGGCCCGGCAGGCTAAACTGGAAATAATTGAAATTGCAGGACAGGCGCTGTGTACACAATGCCAGCAATGCTTTCCCATCGCATCGTATCACCAAGCCTGTTCGCATTGCGGCAGTCACGCACATGAAATTACCCAGGGCAAGGGGATGCGCATTATAGAACTGGAAGTCGAGTAAGGAGTGAATCATGTGTACAACATGCGGATGCGGTATTGGTCAAACACGTATTAATGGCAAAACGATTGAAGCGCGGCAGCATTCCGGCAAGCCGCTCCGGTTCCGCCCCATAGCGCATAATGATCAACTCGATACTCCGGTACCGGCAACTGCCGGTAATTCCTGCAAAATTGATTTTGGCGACGGAATTGCGGGGATGCATGCCCCTGGAATGAGTCAAGCGCGCATGGTCAAAATCGAACGCGATATATTGGACAAAAATAATCAATACGCTGCGGACATCCGCCGGCAATTTGCGGAATGCGGGATTTTTGCGCTGAATCTGGTTTCCAGTCCCGGCTCTGGAAAAACCAGCCTGCTGGTTAAAACTATTGAAGAGTTGCGAGATAAATTTCCAATCGCTGTGATTGAAGGCGACCAGCAAACCGATCACGATGCTGCGCGGATCCGCGCCACGGGTGTTCCGGCAATTCAAATCAATACCGGTAAAGGCTGTCATTTGGATGCGCACATGGTGACGCAAGCGATCCAGCAGTTATCGCTGCAAAATAACAGCTTGCTGTTCATTGAGAACGTTGGCAATTTGGTCTGCCCCTCCAGCTTCGATCTTGGCGAAGCGCACAAAATCGTGATCTTATCGGTTACCGAAGGCGAAGATAAACCGCTGAAATATCCCGATATGTTCCATGCCGCCGATCTGATGCTGCTGAATAAATGCGATCTATTGCCCTATCTGAGTTTCGATACCGGATTGGCCATTGACTACGCACATCGCGTTCATCCCGGACTGCCGGTGATTCAAATTTCGGCAACGCAAGGAAGCGGCATGGAAGCATGGTGCGAATGGATAGAAACCAATTGCCGCCGCGCGGCTATCGTACCCGGAACCCTTAACAACCATTCTACGCCGCTTGAGTCAGTCTGAAGACATCGCTATTCCGCTCATGAATGCCGATCGCAGCGTTCTGGCATGCGGCGCCTGGTTGAAAAATACTGTTTGTCTGACGCGCCACAGCACCGCTTTCGTATCATCGCTAATCGGCGATCTAGGGACAGCCGAAGCCCGGGCGCAATTCGATAACACTGTGCAACGCATGCTCCATATCAATCCTAAGTTGCCGGATGTGATAACACACGATCTTCACCCGGATTTTTACAGCACGCAGTTTGCACAGGCATTGAGCGAGCAGCGGCAGATCCCTATTTTGCCAGTGCAGCACCATCATGCGCATATTGCCGCGATTTGCGCCGAGCATCAGGTGATCCGGCCAGTGCTCGGCTTAGCTTTAGATGGCGTGGGGCTTGGCACCGATAATCTGCCTTGGGGCGGTGAATTACTATGGGTCGATGGCGCGCAATTCGAGCGCTTTGGTCATCTCTCAGCCTTGGCGCTGCCGGGCGGCGATCGTGCAGCGCTCGAGCCATGGCGGATGGCAGCCGCCGCCCTTGCCCGGCTGAACCGGCACGATGAAATTATGCGGCGTTACACCGATCAACCCGCAGCCCCAACGGTTGCATCCATGTTGCTGAAAAACTTCAATTGTTCTCAAACTTCGAGTATGGGCAGGTTATTCGACGCCGCAGCGGGTTTGCTTGGCGTCAACCTGATTCAAACCCATGAAGCACAAGCAGCCGTGCAGTTACAACAACTTGCAGAACGCTTTGGACCCACTCCCCCCTTGACTCAGGGCTATCGATTCACTGCGGATAACGAATTGGATTTCTCGCCGACCCTTTCGGCATTGATCGATTGCCGTGATAACCAGGACGATGTAGCTTTTGCAGCCGCTCTTTTTCATGCCACCTTGGTCGATGGCTTGAGCGAGTGGGTAATGAAAGCGGCGGAGCATTATCAAATTTCCAGCGTCGCGCTTGGCGGCGGCTGTTTTCATAATGCCGTGCTGCGGCAAGGTCTTGAACGGAAACTCTCCGTTACCGGCCTTGAAGTGTTATTGCCGCAACGATTACCCCCTGACGATCGTGCGATCTCGTTGGGGCAAGCTTGGGTCGCGCTTCAAAGCAAAGAGTTATAATAACAGCTCAATCACATACGCAAAGGTTTTGAAATGAGCAACTACGTACAGCGTTTTCTGCTGGAAAATCTCGACATACGCGGCGCTATCGTTCATTTGGATTCGGTTTGGCAAGATATTTTATCGGGTCGCAACTATCCTGATCCTGTTACGCATTTACTGGGAGAAATGAGCGCCGTGACCCTGCTGTTGAGTGAGAATCTCAAACAAACGGGCCGTTTGACCATTCAATTAACCGGTAATGGTCCGGTTTCGATGCTGGTTCTGGATTGCACGGAAAATTTACAACTGCGGGGCATGGCAAAATGCGCTCATCACATTGAAACACGTTCAGTACCGGAATTACTGGGACACGGACAACTGATTCTTACCCTGGATATGTTATCCATGCGTGAAACGTATCAAAGTATCGTACCGCTTAACGGCGGCACCATCGCCGAAATCTTCGAGCATTATTTCAATCAATCCGAGCAGTTACAAACCCGCATGTTTCTGATCACCACCAACAAGGCGATTTTCGGATTACTACTGCAAAAACTTCCTAACGCCGATTTGCTCGACCCAGACGGCTGGACCCGCGCTGAAGCCTTGGCCGCTACGATCCATGAATTTCAATTGTTCGATTTGCCTGTTGAGGAAATTTTGATGCGCCTGTTTTATCAGGAGACCGTTCGAGTCTTTGATGCCAGAAGCGTGCATTATGGCTGCCAAGCCAATCCGGCTAAAATTTACGCAATGCTGCGCTCATTAGGGCGTAAGGAAGTCGATTCTATTTTGCAGGAATTCGGTGAAGTTGTGATTAACGACGACATTTGCAATCGCGAATACCGGCTGGACGCGCTGGCAATCGATGCGGTTTTTAAAGATGCCGGCCCCACGATTCATTAATCGGCGTGCGTGGTTGATCAATCGTTTGTTTCTAAAATCCAGGCACCCAAAAACCAGGACAAATGTACTATAAAAAGTAGTTTATATCGCATGCTGTTAGAAATGAAGCATTATGTTATTATCGCGCGCTGAAAAGCTATAAAAAATACCAACTTGCGGTAGGGAGAAAAAATTGGTTACGCTTTTCAAGTGGCGCTGGTTCGCCTAAGGAGGCACTGATTAATTCGCCGAACAAGATGAGATGCAAGGCGGATGGAGCGCAAGAAACGAGGCATATCCATAGGATATGGCGAGTTTCTGAGCACCACCCAACACAGCAAATCGCTTGCGCAGGCAATTAATCAGCGCTTCCCTAAGTAACTAGCTGCGGTATCAACATAATAATCGGATCAGGAGCAATTGAGTGACATCACATTCAATTGATTGTTAATAAAAATTTTCTCCGATAATTCCGAATTTTTCTCGTTGCTTTAACTATTACGAAATAGGAGATTTGCATGAAAACCATTCACAAATTGATTGGTATCGCTGCGTTATCGGCGCTGCTGCCTGTCACCGCGACGGCTGCTTCGGTGCCGCTCATCGATAACCAAGTTATCATTGATAATAATCCTTTCTACAGCATCGGCGCGGAAGATGGGTTAGGTGTCGGCAATTACGCGTTAAACCACCCCGGATTCATCGATATTCCTTACGCGATTTTCGACCTAGGTTCAACGTCTTCTGTAGGAAGCGCGGTGCTCACTTGGAATTTCAATTCATTATATGGCGGCTCCGGTCCGGCATTCATTGCGCTCTTTGGCGGTAACGATGCGGACGGGATCATTTCCGTGAACGACCGTTTTAATGGCTCCTTCGTTGCTGTTAATAGCTTTTCGGGTGGAGAAACTTGGAGTCTGGACGTCACTGCGCTCGTCAATTCATCGCTGGGCAGCGGCCAGTATTTTGCAGCGCGCTTGGAAGCGACATTACCGCCCAGTATTTTATCCGGATATTACGGCGGTAATTTTTTCGCGCCTACATTAGAGATCTCCCCTGTTCCGGAGCCTGAAACCTACGCGATGTTGTTAGCGGGACTTGGTTTACTCGGCTTTACCATGCGCCGCAAAAATAGAGCTGCCTAAATAATTAGGGAAAAGCGCTTCCTTAGTTCCAATTTAACAGGCCGTTGAAAAACGTTTTCGAGGCAGCCGATACAAGGCAAAAACAGGCGAAGAAGCGCAGTTTATGCGGTATAAATGAGCATTTTGAGCTAGTTTTTAACACCGTAACGGCAACGCCGATAGTTTTTCACCGGTCTGTTAGTGCAATAACCATAAACCCCGTCCGCTGCGACGGGGTTTATTTTTGATAGATATTGCGCATCCTACTCGCGTTTTCGTGCTTTAATATCTCTAGGCTATCGTAATAATCCGAGCGTCAATTATCAATGCACGATCATCTTGTATCTCCAGGAATCCGGCTGAACTTGACAGGAATCGACCCCAACAGCACTGGCGATTACCCAAAAAACGGCAAAGATAAAGCCAAAGCGGTCACGAAGAAACTGGTAAAAAAACTGGGTGCGTTGCAAGAACGGCTATACGCCAATAACAACCGGGCATTGTTGATTGTGCTGCAAGGCATGGACACCAGCGGCAAGGACAGCACGATTAAGCATGTCATGTCCGGAGTCAATCCGCAAGGCTGCAAGGTCGTCACTTTCAAAACCCCTTCACCGGAAGAACTCGGCCACGATTTTTTATGGCGCGTGCATCAGAAAGCACCTGCTAAGGGTCAAATCGGTATTTTCAACCGTTCGCATTATGAAGATGTATTGATTACCCGGGTGCATGGTTTAATCCCGGATAAGATGGTCAAGCAGCGTTTTAATCAGATCAACGAATTTGAAGAATTGTTAGTGGAGAACGGCACCACAATACTGAAATTCTTTTTACATATTTCCAAAGATGAACAGAAGAAGCGCTTGGAAGAGCGCGTCAATAACCCGGAAAAGCGCTGGAAATTCAGCGCTGCCGATTTGGAAGAACGAAAATTCTGGAATCAATACTTAAGCGCGTTTGAAGCTATGCTGACTGCGACCAGTACTTCCCATGCACCTTGGCATATCGTTCCGGCCAACCGCAAATGGTTTCGTAATCTGATCGTCGCCGATCGCATCGTTCACGCGCTGGAGCGCATGAAACTTTCCACGCCTTCCCCCGCTGCTGATATTAATTTCGACACATTGCAAATCGATTGATGCGGCCACTCACAGCAAATTGAATAGGGATAGCAGTCATGGAAATCGAACTGAAACTGGCAATTCATCCCGATCATCATGATCGTATCCTGCGGCATCCGCTACTTCGCAGTACGCAACAGCAACAGCGCATACTCCATAGCATTTATTTCGACACCCCAGATTTTGACTTATTCCGCCGTCGCATCGCTTTGCGTTTACGCCGCACGGATGAAAACTGGATACAAACGTTAAAAGCCGAAACACGGTCGGTTGGCGCGTTAACCAGCCGCCCGGAATGGGAAATGATAGTGGCCGACGGCCGTCGCCCTGATTTCACAGCGTTGTCAGCAGAAGCTTTGGAGCAACTCGATGGTATCGAACTCCGTCAAGTCGCGCCTGTATTTATCACGAAATTTCAACGAACCAGTTGGTTGATCGGGAATAATCATGCGCAAGCGGAAGTAGCGCTCGATGCCGGAGATATAAGAGCTGGAGAATCCCGCCGGGCTATCAGCGAGGTCGAAATTGAGCTCAAGTCAGGGGCGCCGGAATTTCTGTTTGAAACAGCACAGCGATTATTGCGTCATAGTCCGCTGATGATTGAACCGCGCAGCAAAGCCGAACGCGGTTATATCTTATGCGGCGCATTGACTCCTGCGCCCGTCAAATTCAGCCGCCCTGCCTTTGAAAAGAATCCAACTGCCAGTGCGGTCTGGCATGCCACCATGCAGGCCGCATTGATTCATCTCACGGCGAATGTGCCCGGGTTTCTGGAACAGCCGCAGGATTTCGAATATTTACACCAATTGCGTGTTGCCATCCGGCGACTGTTGACCGGTAGCGTTGTGGCAAAACCATTCGGCAAAGCCTTCACAGAATTTAATCAACCGCTGCGCCAATTGATGCGCTCACTGAATCCGGCCCGTGATTGGGATGTTTTTCAGCACGAAGTTTTACCAGTGATTCTAGCGGCGCTTGAAACCCCTTCGGGCGATTCCGGGTTGGATGAAATCGTCTTGGATCGACTGTATCATGCCGCTGCGCACGCCCGTCAGCAAGCACAGGCAGTATTATTGAAACCGGCGTTTACGCAACTCATGCTGGAACTGGGGCGCAATCTTTTAGCGAACCCTATCGATAACCAGCAACACGAAGCAAAATCTTGGGCACAAGCAGTTCTGGATTCCCGCTGGCAGAAATTACTCGAGCGAGGACAGAATTTTACAAAATTGAATGATGCCGATCGGCATAAAACCCGGATTGCGGCTAAGAAGCTTCGTTATGCCATCGACATTTTCGCTTCGTTATACGCTCCCAAAAATACGGATCCGCTCATCGCTGCATTAACTGCATTGCAAGATGAACTGGGAGCCATGAATGATCTCGTAATTGCGCAGCAGTTGTTGTTAAAACTACCGAAGCGAACCGTTTCGATCGGTTTTGCAATTGGACAAATGTCCGGCGTACTGAAATGCCAAGCCAAGCAGACGGTTCGATCATCTCATACAATCTGGAATGAATTAATCGCATCCAAATTATTTTGGCGTTAATACGCCATCCAGCAATCCCAGTTTACCGGGTTTGATATCCAGCCATCGTTGCGATTATGCGTTGCGTAATCGCTGCGTTATCCATGTGAATGCACCAGCCATATCGCATACCCAACGATCACGATCCACGCAACCCCGGCAATCGCTGCTTGGCGGCGATATCGCTGCGCCAACACCGCTTGTGAAAAAACTGAAATAATAAACGGACGATCGGAACGATCCGGTTTGGCAATGATGTTTTCATCCGGTTCGAACGCCAATTGATCGTGGCGTTTCTGCGCTTCTAGCCGGGCTTCCTGGCGTGCGACTTCCCATTCTTCTTGGTCGATGTTGCCGTCCTTGTTGGTATCGAAGCGTTCATGCAGTTGTTGCTGATTCTGTTTCCAGTCATTGATCAAATGAATCATCACATCGCGAACACTTCGTTGCGACGCTGCAGACCAGGTTTTGTATTGCCCAAGCACATACAGCGGTTGACCCGGCAGAATCAACCATTCGCTGTAGCGATATTGGTTTGCCATAGCATTTATGATTGACTGGCTCTCCAATATCAATGTCCGGCTCGGCCATTCGGTATTGCCATACCATACCAACTTCTCGTGCCCATTCACTTCCGCATCGCGCGGATCGACCCAACATGTTGACACCCCATCGGTCAGTTTAAACCGTTGGTCACTGACCATTTTGTATACGACATTCCAGCGTGTGTGAGTGCGGCCGTTATCGGTATAGGTCTCCTGTTGCTCAATTTGACTGTGATACCAAAGGCAGGGGTGATTGGACAGCGGTGCATAGATCGGTTGATCGCTGATCGACAGGCCTTTACCGGCGAGCTCGATGTAACCTTGGTGCGCCGAACGTATTTTTGCGGTCGGTGTGTCTTCGATGAGCCGGAACCGCTTCCAGTTGCGTGCAAAAAAATAAAAACTGCATACTGCAAGCATTAACAACATACCCAGGGTGAAATGATATTCCTCCGGGGATAGTTCGAGCGCCGCCATATTCGTAACAAGATCCAGCATTAACCGAACAATTTTCCAATATTGACGTCATGCTTTTCTTGATCATCAAATACCAGTAAATCCCTCGGTTGAAATTTAAACCAGCTGGCAATGATGACATCCGGGAACTGTTCAATCCGGACATTGTTGATTTTAACCGCTTCGTTATAGTACTCGCGCCGGTCTGCAATACTGTTTTCCAGTCCGCTGATGCGCGCTTGAAGATGCTGAAACTTCTCGCTGGCTTTTAATTCAGGATAATCTTCCACAACGGCAAATAAATTACCCAATCCAGTACGCAGCATATTTTCTGCTGAGCCGAGTGCACTGATGTTACCGGCTTCCCGTGCAGTCGCAACCTGCGAACGGGCTGATATGACTTGCTTCAAAGTTTCCTGCTCAAATCCCATATATTGCTTGCAAGTTTCAACCAGTTTAGGCAGCTCATCATGGCGCTGCTTTAACAGAATATCGATATTCGACCAAGCTTGAGATACCGAATGCTTGATATCAACCAGACTGTTATACAACATGACACCGTAAACACAAACAATCACCAATCCTGCGAGAGCGCTATAAATGAGAATATCCAATGTCTTGTCTCCTGTTAAAAGCCTCCAGCAAATATATCTCAACCACTTGCTGACTGCAGGGTTAAAAAGCTATGGCTAGTGGCTTTATTTCTCAAATTTAAAGAGTCGGAAATCGCCGGTATATTGACGGCTGATATCGTGTTTATCTATGCTACCTTGAAATTCACCCTACAATTTTTCAGGAGAAACCATCCATGGGCGTGTCAATACCGCACTCAAAACTGATCTTTAAGATGCTATTAATTTTTTCTTTTGTTTGTTTTGCAAATGGCTTCGCTCTAGCGGAACAAAGCAAGTCCGTTATCATTATGGTCGGCGCTGAAGGCCCAAGCGGCTGCGAATTGCTTGGTAAAGTCGTTGGCTCTTCAAAAGAAGGAGATGTTCAAGCAGACAATGTTCCGTATACCGAACGCTTGATGAAAGCAAGGAATCATTTGGTCGAAGCGACCCAGAAACTGGGTGGGGATACCGTACATATCATTCAATCCAATAACTCCGGAAAATATGAAATTCCCGGCGGGGGAAAAGAAATTATCCATATCGGCAATGCCTATCGATGCAAATAACATCGCGAAGATATCAATAAATCGTCTGCGCAGGCGATTCGTTATGCCCGGTAATGCGCAAAACTTTACTGATTGCTGCAAAGAATCCGGAACTGAGATTTTCTTTACTTACACACAAATTGTGTTGGCTGGTACGACACACAGGTTGGATAATAGCGGCCGGTAACAAGATCAGATTGATTTATTATGATAATTTCAGTAAGTTAACAGCTTTATTTAAGAAACTCACATCATAAGAATAATTAACTAACAAGTGATGAATACCAATATCCCTATTGCCAGTGAACTATTTCAGAAGAATTTCACTGCGACTGATTATTTCGACCTGACTAAAGCCGAACAAGCAAGAATTCTTCAATTTCAACAGGAGATTCTCCAGTTGGTCGTATTAGGGGATGATTGCAAAGAAGTCTGCGAAACCGTTTGTTTATTGCTGGAACAGCTGCTGGATAACGCGGTTGCGACGGTTATGCTGCTGGATAAAGAAAAGCAATGCATGAATGTCTTCGCGGCTCCAAGCGTTCCAGAAGCGTGCATCATACAACTGAATGGCTTACGTCCGGGACCGGAAGCCGGATCCTGCGGCAATGCGGTATTCCGTCAAGAACCGGTATATATTGAAAGCACGATCGATGATCCGCGCTGGCAAAGCATCCGGCAGTTAGCCATTGATTTTAACATTCTCTCTTGTTGGTCAATGCCGATACGAAGCAAAGGCGGCGAATGTATCGGTTCTTTTGCGCTTTCCAGTTTCGAACGCCGATTGCCCAGCCCGTTTCACCGCAAGCTGCTGGAAATTGGGTCATTCATTATCGGCATCGCGCTTGAACAGCAAAAAATCAATGAGCAATTAAATCTCTCCAGCAAGGTTTTCGAGAATAGCCCAGAAGCGATTATGATCGCCGACGCCGACAAGTTGATCATTTCCATTAACCGGGCATTGAGCAAAATTACCGGGTATTCACCCGAGGAAGTCATCGGTAAACCGGTATCGATTGTAACTTCGATACGTCACGGCACAAAGTTTTTCCAGAAAATCTGGTTGAGTGTAAAGCAGTTTAATCATTGGCAAGGCGAAGTCTGGGGAAGAAATAAGCGAGGACTTGAATACCCGGCTTGGTTCAGCATTACACCGGTGCTTGGTAAGGACAATGTCATCAACTACTATCTGATTAACTTTTCCGATATCACCGACAAAAAGAAATCGTATGAAATTATTTGGCGGCAAGCCAATTATGATTCTTTAACCGGGTTACCCAATCGCAACATGTTTCATGACCGGCTGGATCATGAAATTAAAAACGCCTCCCGCACTGGCGTCAAATTGGCTGTTCTCTTCATCGATTTAGACCGCTTCAAAGAAGTCAACGATTCATTCGGCCACAGCATTGGCGATGCCTTATTGGCTGAAGCCGCCAAACGGCTTAATCGTTGCGTGCGCGAAACCGATACCGTTGCACGTCTCGGCGGCGATGAATTCACCATTATCTTGAATGGAATCAGCGATCAACGTTGCGCAGAAATGATTATTCAGATGATCCTTGTCGAATTGGCCAAACCCTTTCATCTCAATTCCAAGCAAGCCTACGTATCGGCAAGTATCGGCGTTACATTTTTCCCGGATGATGCCGGTGACGCCGAATCATTGATGAAAAATGCCGATCAGGCGATGTACGCAGCCAAAAATAGCGGACGCAATTGCTGGAGTTGCTTCACATCCAATATGCGCACCGCGACTGAAATCCGTTCGCGGACCGCTTACGAACTCCGCCATGCGTTGCGATCTGAACAATTCTTCTTGACCTATCAGCCGATCGTCGAGCTCGCGACGGGGCGTGTATACAAAGCTGAAGCGCTTATCCGCTGGCAGCACCCCGAACGGGGCGTTGTTTATCCTGCTGAATTTATTACCATCGCTGAAGAAATCAACTTGATCACCGACATTGGCGATTGGGTTTTTAAGCAAGCGGCAAATCAAGTTGCGTACTGGCAAGCAAATTTCAACAAAGATTTTCAAATCAGCATCAATAAATCGCCCAAGCAATTTATCAGCAAACTGAGTGATTGGGTCAATCATCTGCAAGAGCGCAAAATCAACGGCAAAAGCATCATTGTTGAAATTACCGAAAATTTATTGCTCGATGTGCACGAATTGGTGGTAAAACAACTACTCAACTACCGCGACGCCGGCGTGCAAGTGGCGATCGACGATTTCGGGACCGGCTATTCGTCCCTGTCTTATTTGAAGAAATTTGATATCGATTATCTTAAAATCGACCAATCGTTCATCGCGAACTTGGACAGCGAATCGTATGACCGCATTTTATGCGAAGCGGTTATCACCATGGCGCATCGGCTTGGCATGAAAGTCGTTGCCGAAGGTGTGGAAACGGAATCGCAGAAACAATTGCTAACGGATATGGGGTGCGACTACGGTCAAGGTTATTTTTTCAGCAAACCTTTGACAGTCGATAAATTTGAAACCTTCTTGCAAAGCAAGGGCGGTCAATAAGCTTCGCAACGGTTTCCGGATTAGACGACGATACCGAATGATTTTCTCACGAACTGTTATTTCATTTTTTTCATTATAGCTACGCTCATCGGTTGTGTTCCTCCCATTGCCTTGAATCGGGCAATTGAAGTTTATGACAAGGCTGCAATCCACGCCGAATCGCGGCAGCTATTGACTAATATTGCTCGCGCGCAACACCATGAACCCTTGCATTTTACCCGCGTTTCAAGTATCGCTGCGACTTTCAACTTCAGCGCCAATGCAGGCGCAACTCCCGCATTAATCGGGGAAAGCGGTGGTTTTCTGGCACCGGTATTCGGCGCAGGTGTTGCGGAAAATCCGACATTCAGCATCGACCCTATCGCAGGCGACGAGTTTACCAAACGTATTCTCACCCCCTTCAGTCATCACAAGCTAACACTGTTACTCCGCCAGCATTTCGATATTGACTTACTGTTGCGGATGATGGCACAAGAAGTACATTTACACCGGCATGAAGTAAAGCAGCCTATCGCCGACAGATCGCAGGAAAAGCACAAGCATAAACACCAGCAGCATCATAACCCTATAACATCAAAAGAACTTTCAAAAGAAATAGATTCTGATGCGCAAAAAAATAATCACCAGTTTCTTCCCGATAGGGGGTGTAAATAATTTTGTGTAAATGGTCATAT